>Ga0157379_10004031_pt1 | contig 12517 bp, 18 predicted proteins | sample S25metaG_FD_121802 | JGI IMG/M metagenome (GOLD analysis project Ga0157379, IMG submission 121802) | Switchgrass rhizosphere microbial communities from Kellogg Biological Station, Michigan, USA - S2-5 metaG | ecosystem: Host-associated > Plants > Roots > Rhizosphere > Soil | place: USA... | reverse complement strand
TTTCCCGCTTACATAGTCCATTGCCGGTCCGCGTTCAAATCAGCCTTGCTTGAGGCGGGCGTGAACGGACCCGCGGCGCCGAGGTTTGCTTGAACCTCGGGGTCGCTCGGCTATAGTGCGGCATTTTTTCCAAGGAGAGGTGGCCGAGTGGTCGAAGGCGCACGCCTGGAACGCGTGTAGGCGGGCAACCGTCTCGAGGGTTCGAATCCCTCCCTCTCCGCCAAAGATAGAGATTACAAGGCTTCTACGGCCATTGCGGTCTTTGACCTGCAGACCGAAGTCAGTTCTTTGACTCCGCCCCTGGGGTGTTCTTGGTGGGGTCCGGCGTATCGGGATTCAACGCGCCGGTGTTTTTCCTGGGCTCCGGTACAGGCACGACAACAATCGGTGCGGCGTTTGCATCATCCGGCGCAACCGGCGTAGCCGAATCTGGACCAGGAGCAGGGACCTCTGCAGGGCTTTCGGCCAGTGCGGGCGCTCCGGCCAAGAGCAACGTTGCGAAGGTCAAAGCAATTGCTGTGTGTTTCATCTGGAATAATCCTCCTCGCGCTGGGCTAAGCCCCAACTGCGGGAGGTGAATGGAGTTCCGATCGATCTACGCACTTATTTCTCGCTTATTTAATGACGTCTTCCGGAAAGCGCTTAAGAATGTTCTCGCACCAAGCTGAGGTGTCGCCCGCCTTGTCCACCTCTGCCATCGCCGCCTCCATTCCTTCTTTTAGCGCCTCGCCAACTGCGTCCTTGCTGATGCCGTCCCCGCATTTGCGTGAGGCATCGGTCAGCGCTTCACTGAGGTCGGCAAAATCGCATTCGAACTGGGCTTGCGCGAGGTAACCCTCTTTAACGATGATTGGCCGACAGTCCTCGCGCTAGCCGCGCCGACTGGCCCGAAAATCATCATACCGATCGCGATGATGCGCGAGACTAAGGCAGTGTGTGCGTCGCAACGCATGATCTAACCATAGCTGTCCTGAACCAGGCTCGCCGCCGAGTTCATAGCCCATGGTTTAGTGAGGGCACAATGATTACGCTGTATAGCTTTGGACCTGGATTTGGCCTGCCCGACCCGAGCCCGTTCGTGACCAAGGCAGAAGTGCTGCTCAAGATGGCGGAGCTTCCCTATCGGAGCGATACGACCGGCTTCAAGAAAGCACCCAAGGGCAAGCTCCCTTACATCGATGACGGCGGCGAAATCATTTCGGATTCGACCTTCATCCGATGGCACCTGGAGAGGAAATACAACATCGATTTCGATCGTGGACTTTCGGCCGAGCAACGCTCCATTGCCTGGGCCTTCGAGAAGATGATGGAGGATCATCTTTATTGGGTGGTGGTTCACGCCCGCTGGATGGACGACCTCAACTTCGCCAGGGGCCCCGCTACGTTCTTCCGCGGCGTACCCGCGCCGATTCGCCCTCTCGTCGTCGCAATGATACGGCGGCAGCTTCGCCGAACATTGCATGGACAAGGCTTCGGCCGGCATTCGCTCGACGAGATTGTTGCGCTCGGGACGCGGTCGATCGAAGCGATGGCAGCTTTTCTCGGTTCTAAGCTGTTCATGATGGGACCCGAGCCGACTGGGCTCGATGCAACCTCCTTTGCCTTTGTCGCCGGCACCCTATGTCCTCTCTTCGAGACGCAGCTACGCACTTCGGCAGAGCGTCACGAGAATCTGAAACGCTACGTGGGACGAATGACTGCCCGCTTCTATCCGGATCGCGGCGGGATCGCCGGGTGCGAGGCTGCGGCCTAGAGGCTAGGAATGCGACAACGCGTCGCCGCTTCTGCCGATTTTCCAGCGCAATGATCCGACAAAGAACACTATGACTCAAACTATCCAAAACGTCTCAGATACCGCCTTCATGGTGGCGGGCTTCCGTGCACTCGAGAACGAGCAGCCGAAGCCGCTCTTTCACGATCCGTTAGCGGCCAAGCTCGTTGGCGATCACGGCAAAGAGATCCTGGCCACCATTCCGCGGCACTTTGTCGGCGCTTGGTCGGTCGTGATCCGCACAGTGATCATCGACGATTATATCCGCCAGGCGGTGACCGCAGGCGTCGATGCCATCCTCAATCTCGGCGCCGGGCTCGACACGCGGCCCTATCGCATAGAGCTACCGAGCTCGCTCCGCTGGATCGAGGGCGATTTCCCGCACATGATCGAGCTGAAAGAAACGCGGCTGGCTGACGAGAAGCCGGGCTGCCGGCTCGAACGCATCAAGCTCGATCTCACCGATCGGGCGCTGCGGCGACGGCTCTTCTCCAATGTTAACGCCCGCGCGGGCAAGATCCTCGTGCTCACCGAAGGGGTGATTCCCTATCTGACCAATGAGGATGTCGCGGAGCTCGCCGACGATCTCAGGCAAGCCAAGAAGATCGGCTTCTGGATCACGACTATTTCTCCCCCGAGGCCATTCGCTATGGCGAGAAAATGCGCGCGCGCTTCATGCGCAACGCGCCCTTCCGGTTCAATCCGAAAGACTGGTTCTCCCTTTTCGGCGAGCACGGCTGGCGGGCTTCCGAGATTCGCTACATCGCGGAGGAAGCGAACCGGCTCGGCCGTCCCATTCCGCTGCCGTTCTTCGTGCTGGCGTGGATCGGCCTCAAAACGCTGTTCGCCTCGCGCGCGCGCGCCGGGACAGGATGAGGAAATTTGCCGCCTACGTGCTCCTGGTCCCGGAGTGACCGCGTCGTCGTCAGGCCGCTTCAAGCAGGATGACGAGATCAGTGGCCTCCGGCGGATGCGGCGCAAGAGTGGTGTGGCTTGAGTCGCTCCAGCTCGCAAGTTTCACGACCACGCCTGCTTGCGCTCCGCTTTCGCTCGGCTCGGTCGGCTCGACGATGGACAGTCCACTGTCATCGATGAAGAAGGTGTGATCGCCGAATAGCCTGTTGAGCTGCGTCACTGCCGGATGGTTTTCGGGCACGGCTTCGGCCTCGAACTGGCTCAAGGCGCGTTCGACCATTTGAAACGACATTTTCATCGCGAAACTCCTTTCGCTCACGCCCGCACCTGCAGGGCGGGCCAAAGCCCCCATTGATTGATTGGCCTCTCTTCCCGGCTCACAAAGGGCGAGAATGCGTGGAACTTGAAGAGAGAGGACCCGTACACCTCGTTGGGACAAACCAAGGGAGCGTTGATTGGTTTCACCCTGGGCTCCAGGTTTCCGAGTTGGGACCAAGACCGCCCATTTCTCCAATTTGGCACGGAGAAAGAAGCCTTGCAGTTTCACCCCGGATTGCTGCAACTCTGGCGTCAACCCAAACCAGCAGACCACATGGCTGACGAAGACACTTTAGCGGTGCTGGAGAAACGCCTCGGGCGGCGCCAGGCGCGGCAGCGTCTCGGCATCGAGAAGGACCATGAGGCGCAGGTTTTCGGCCATGGCCTCAACTTCTTTCACATTGAGAACCTGCCGTTGTCGCGTGCCTTGATCCGCGCCGGTTTGCTGGTGTCCGGGCTTTATTGGCGTGGCGTCAATAACGCCGCTTGCGTCGAGCTCAGGCATCACCGCATCGCGCTCCGTAGATTGCCTCCGTCTTTCGACGGCTTCACCATCCTCCAGCTGAGCGATTTGCACGTCGATTTCAGCAGGCCGGCGATGGAGCGCGTCCTTACGCTCCTCGATGGGCTCGACTACGACTTGTGCGTGCTGACCGGAGATTATCGTGGCGAGACTTACGGCCCCTACGAGGCGACACTTACTGGGATGGCCAAGATCCGCGCTGCGCTCGAGGGCCCAATTTACGCAGTGCTCGGCAATCACGATACGATTTTGATGGTGCCAGGACTCGAAGACATGGGAATCAAGGTTCTGCTCAACGAGGCCGTGACGATCGAGCGCGGCGACGAGCGGATTCACGTCGCCGGCATCGACGATGCTCACTTCTACCGCGTGGACAATATCGAGAAGGCAGCCTCGGGCATGCCGCCTGACGAATTCTCGATTCTCGTTTCTCACACGCCGGAAATCTATCGCCAGGCCGTCCATGCCGATTTCGATCTCCTGCTGAGCGGCCACACGCACGGCGGTCAGATTTGCCTTCCCGGCGGAATCCCCATCACGCTCGATTCAACGCTGCCGCGAGAATTCGGGTCTGGTCCGTGGAAGTATCACGGCATGATTGGTTACACCTCGGCGGGCGCCGGAACCTCGATCGTCCCCGCGCGCTTCAATTGCCCTCCCGAGATCACGCTTCATCATCTGCGCGTGTCGAGCCGGGGAACCGCCGATCAATAGGGCTTGTCGCGAAGGTGCAAGCGGAACAGGATCGGTGAGAGGATCAGCCCTCCCGCAACGAAGATCGCGACGCCGACAAGAATATCGACAAGCGTCACCGGCAGCAGAAGGCGGCAGGCGGCAAGGGGAAAGACCGACTCCGGGATTTGATCGAGACCGAGAGCCATGCTGCTGGGGGGAAAGCCGAGCCTGCGTTTGACAAAACTCGAGAACAGATCTCCTGCGACTGCGCCGCCGGCAACGAAGGCCCCAACCTCCCATTGAAAGCCCATGAGTGAGGCGACAAGCGGTGTCGCCAGGAACGAAGAAACGACTCCTCTCACCGTCTTGGAAGATCCGAAGAGGGGCCGGCCGTCGGGCAACACCGCGCCGCCGTCGAACGGTTGAGCAAGCTGATCGCCGAGAGCTTTCTTGACGAGCACCGGCGCTCCGTTGGCTACGGCGAGAAGGACCAGCAGTTGAAAGATTAGGGTCGTATGCATCCTGCCGCCTGAATGCCCGCAAAATGTCCCGACGAGGGTGTAGTCATGAGGTCCCCAACTCCGACTGCGGCCGTCCGGCGCCAAACCAAATGAAATGAACCCTTGCCCCTGAAGCAAGGTTTAGCGCAATTCTTCCCGCCCGACCTAAGTACCTAGGCTTTTACCAATGACTGTCGAGACAAAAAGAAGTGCGGCCGTATCAGCCGCGCAAGGGACCACGGTCGCGGTGCTCGCCGCGATCAGCGTCTGCCACATGCTGAACGATGTGATCCAGTCGCTGATCATGGCGATCTATCCCATGCTCAAGGAGAATCTTGCCCTCAACTTCCATCAGATCGGGCTCATCACCTTCACCTTTCAGTTCACCGCCTCGGTGCTCCAGCCGGTGGTCGGCTATTTCACCGACCGCTATCCCACGCCCTATTCGCTCGTGATCGGCATGGGCTCTTCTCTGGTCGGGCTGATCCTGATCGCGTTCGCGACAAGCTATCTGTTCGTCCTCGCTGCGGCCGCGCTGATCGGCATGGGCTCGTCAGTATTCCACCCCGAGTCCTCCCGCGTCGCGAGGCTTGCATCGGGCGGACGCCACGGCCTTGCCCAATCCGTGTTCCAGGTCGGGGGTAATTTCGGCACGGCGCTAGGTCCGCTGTTCGCGGCCTTTATCGTGCTTCCTTACGGACAGCACACCATCATCTGGTTCTCGCTCGTCGCGCTGATCGGCATGGTGCTGCTCGCCATCATCGGCACCTGGTACGGCAAAACGCTGAAGCTGAAGCGCGTCTCGATGGCCGAGGAGCGTGAGGCGATGGCGAAGGCAACTCACGGCAAGGTGGCGCGATCAATTGCCATTCTCATGGCGCTGACCTTTTCCAAACATTTCTATCTCGTCAGCATCACGAGTTTTTATATTTTCTATCTGATCCACACCTTCGGGATTTCGGTGCAGAATGCACAGCTGCACCTGTTTCTATTCTTGGCCGCCGTAGCGGCTGGAACGGTGATCGGCGGCCCCATCGGCGACCGCATTGGCTCTCGTCGCGTGATCTGGTGGTCGATCCTCGGCGTGCTGCCGTTCACGCTGGCTCTCCCCTATGTCGGCTTGTTTTGGAGTGCAGTGCTGAGCGTGATCATCGGGCTGATCCTCGCCTCGGCGTTTCCCGCAATCCTGGTTTATGCGCAAGCGCTGATACCGGGTCGTGTCGGCATGGTGGCAGGTCTGTTCTTTGGTCTTGCGTTCGGGATCGCCGGCATCGGCGCGGCGGTTCTCGGCTGGCTCGCCGATGTGACGTCCATCGAGTTCGTGTATCACATCTGCGCTTTTCTTCCGGCCATTGGTCTGCTCGCGGCATTTTTGCCCGAGACGGCCAAGCCGAAACGCGCGCGGAATCGAGCAAAGAGGTGACGAGCGACTGGAGAGCCAAGCGTTGATGAAGATGAAGGCGACCCTCTCTCTTATTTGTTGTTCTCTGTTCAAAGCGGGTCTTGGCCTCGTCTTACGAGAGGCGAGCCGAGACCATAGAGGCCCTGGTCTCCCGGGCGCTTTTGTTCTGCGTTGCTGGGTGAGACAGTAAAGCCGAGACAGCGGCTTAGCCTTGTGGTTATTATGTTTTTCCTGTTCCCGACCGGAGACCGTGCCGGGGTTTTCATTACTTGCCGAGTGCGGCGGCCGGCAGGCTCAAGTGCCTTGCGTGCAACCCGCTAGCCCGCTCGGGCGTTGAGGCGAAGTCAGTTAACGAGGGGCAAGCAATGCGTGACATCCGTGACATAAGAGGGGATTTGCAGGACCGTGCCAACCTGCTTGAAGAGCAGATCAACGCCCACGAGGCTCAATTCGAAAAGCTCGTGGAGCAAATCAGAGCCGAGCATGAAGCGAGGATCGAAGACCTGAAGGCTGAATTTGCCGCGGTGACAAAACTACTCGAGCTCGAGCATCGCCGTCTTGGCGCCCAAGCACCGAAAGCAGCACCGACGCAGCCAGCGCCTCAGGCCGTCCATCAATCTTCCCATCAGGGTGCGCATCAGGGCGCTCACCAGACTCACCAATCCGCGCATCAACCGCATCAAGGCGGCGCCCATCAGCCCGCCCACCAGCCTGCACCCCAGCCGCAGCAGCCGCTTTCCGATTTTCTGGTCCGCAAGCTGAACGAGGTCGGCGCCATGTCGCGCGACGATCTCCGCCGTTCGGCGATGCAGGAGGGCTATTTCGCCGACGCCGATACCGCCGACCGCGGAGTCCATGCGACCCTGCTCAACGTGGTGAAGGCGGGTCTCATCAGGCAGCTGCCGAACGGAAACTTCGCGCCGGCCACGGTGCTCGACACGATCAGGCTCAGACGCGCGATGTAGCGTCTTCTTGCCGAGGCCGGCTCGCTTGCGCGGGCCGGCCGCGCAAGAGCTCAACCACGTCACCGCGAACCTTGTCCTCGGCATAGCGCGCGAGCGCCTTGCGGTCAGGGAATTGGTCGAGCGGCACTGGCTGCCCGATGCGGATATAGACGTCGAGCGGGCCTAGCCCGAGCAGTCGCCAGGCATGGCTCGCCATGTCCATGTCGCCATACCAGGCGACCACCGGCCTTCCGCGCCGGCAGAGCGGCAGCCCGTAGAGTTTGGTGTAGGTTAGCGCAAGCGTCTGGGCAGAGACGTTGGCTCCCATGGTTGGCCCGCCGACCGGCTTCACCGCCGCGAACAATGCTGTCTTGAACGGCACCACGCCGTTGCCGTCGCTCGACGTGCCTTCAGCGAACAGCACGATATGATCGCCGCTTTCGAGGCGGCTCAGGATTTCGTTTGCCTTGTCGCCCACCTGGTCACGCCTCGCGCGATCGACGAACACCGAGCGTTGCAAATTGGCGAGCCAGCTCACGAATGGCCACGAGGCGACCTCCCGCTTCGCCACGAACGACACCGGCGCCATCGCCGAGAGCACAGTGATGTCGAGCCATGAAACATGATTCGAGATGAGGAGCACCCCTTGCCCCTCTGCGACCTCCCCCTCGATATGGAGCCTGATGCCGACGATCTTGCAGACTTGGCGGTGATACCAATGCGGGAAGGTGCGGGCATAGCGCGAGCCAGTCGCAAGAAAAAAGAGCTGGAGCGGCATCAGAGGGATGGTGAAGACGAAGAAGCTCGCCAGCACCAAAAACGCACGCACGCTTCTCATGAGGCAAAACTTTGAGGGGAAGAACGCATGTAAACAGCGCTTCGGGACTCTCGTTATTTGACGTTCTTGAGCGGCATGCCGAACAGCTCGAGCCGATGGCCGATCAGTCGGAAGCCGAGCTCGCGCGCCACGCTCTCCTGCAACTTTTCGATCTGCTCGTTAGAGAACTCGATGACCTCTCCGGTCTTGACGTTAATGAGATGGTCGTGATGGCCGGGTCCTGCCGGCTCGTAGCGGGCGCGACCATCTCCGAAGTCGTGGCGCTCGAGAATGCCGGCGCCCTCGAACAAACGCACGGTTCTATAAACGGTTGACAACGATATGCGCGGATCGCGCGAGGAGGCGCGGCGGTAAACCTCTTCGACATCGGGGTGGTCGTCGGCCTCGGACAACACCTTGGCGATGGTGCGGCGCTGTCCCGTCATGCGCATGCCCTTATCGGAGCAGAGACGCTCCAGCCTGCTTTCCGCTGTGGCAAATTTTGGCATCGGATCGCTTATGCCTTGCCGACGGGTTTGTCGCTAGGGCCGCGCCATCATCGGCGGCGCGCCGTCAAAGGGCAAGGCTGAAGATCGCCGCGTCGGCTCCATGCTCATAGTAGCGCGCGCGGCGTCCGATAGCGGTCGCGCCGAGCGAGCGATAAAGCTCGACGGCCGCGTCGTTGCCCTCCTCGACTTCGAGGAAGAGCTGTTTTGCGCCGCTCTCGCCGAGCATCGCCATGGCGGCAGTGAGAAGCGCTCTGCCAACGCCAGCGCGTCGCCGTTCGGGGACCGCAGCCAAGGTCAGAAGCTCGGCCTCGTCGGCTGCCTTGCGCGCGATGAGAAATCCCGCCGGCGCGCGCTCCGTGTGATGGTTGACCGATCCGAGCAGGCAAAGCGTGTCGGGGCTCGCGATGAAGGTTGCCATGGCCGCCTCGTCCCACGGTCGCGGGAAACAGCTCTTATGCAGCGCAACCAGGAGCCCGGCGTCGAGCGGGGTGGCACGGTCGATCACGATCTCCATGAGCATCAGCGCCGCGCCACGGCGGTGGCCTGAGGCCGCGCATCTGGCGGGCGAAGGTAAAGCGGCCGGAGCACCGAAACCGTCTCGCCGCTCTCGAGCGCGATCTCGGCAAGCGCCGATGCGCTCGGCTGAAGCTCTGGCAAAAGAGCTTGTAATTGTCGGCCGCGCACGGCGGCAGCCTCGGCGAGAAGTGGACTGCCGCTGCCCACAACAGTCAGGAGGTCCTTCGGCAGCAAACCAACGGCGTCGTCAGGCGCAATGAGGAGAGGGCCGTCGAGCTTGCGGCCTGCTCTGTCGTAAAGACCGAGATAAAGCATGCCGCGCCGGGCATCGACCGCGACGGCGAACGCCGCAGCCAAATCGCAAGCTGCTCGCGCAGAGCGCGCCATAACGGCGAGACTATCAGTGCCATAGAGCTTCGCTCGCGTGACGAGTGCAAGACCGCGCGCGGCAGCGATGGCGATGCGGACGCCGGTGAAAGTGCCGGGCCCTGTCGTCGCCGCGATCAGATCGAGCCCTGCGAAATCGAGCCTCGCCTCGTCCATCACCTCGGCGATCATCGGCATCAGCGCTTCGGCATGGCCGCGCGCCATCAGCGCCTCGCGCGCAAACAGGCCGCGCGCCCCGCTCCCCTCGCGTAATACCGCCGCTGAGCAAGCTCCCATGCTCGTGTCTAGCGCGAGAATGTTCATGGGAGTTTCTTAGATGATCTTCGCCATCTCGTCGAAGTCGAAGCGGGGCGAGCGCGGGAACAGCTTCTCGCCGTCGCCATAGCCGAGATTACACAGGAAGTTCGATTTGATGTTGGTTCCGGCGAAGAAATCGCGGTCGACGCCGGCATTGTCGAAGCCTGACATCGGCCCGGTGTCCAGCCCGAGCGCCCGCGCAGCCAGGATCAGATAGGCGCCTTGCAGCGTGCCGTTGCGGAACGCGGTCTCCTCGATCTTCTTCGGCTTCCCCTCGAACCAGCTCTTGGCGTCGGTGTGAGGAAAGAGCTTGGGCAGATATTCATAGAAATCGAGATCGTAGCCGGCGATGGTGCACACCGGCGCCTTCATCGTCTTGTCGCGGTTGCCTTCGGAGAGATGCGGCTTGAGCTTCTCTTTCGCCTCGCGCGACTTGACGAAAAGGAAGCGGGCAGGGCTGCAATTCGCCGAGGTCGGCCCAAGCTTCAAGAGATCGACCAGCTCGTGCAACAACGCGTTGGGAACTTCGCCGGTAAGCGAATTATGCGTCCGCGCGTTACGGAACAGCTGGCTAGGCAGGCTGACGGGAGCTTGCCGTTCAAACCGGGCGGACCTCTTGCACCTCGGGAATGAAGTGTTTGAGCAGGTTCTCGATGCCGTGGCGAAGAGTTGCCGTCGAGCTCGGGCAGCCGGAGCAGGCGCCGCGCATATGCAAAAACACCACCCCGTCGCGGTAACCCTGGAAGGTGATATCGCCGCCGTCCTGAGCGACGGCCGGGCGGACGCGCGTCTCGAGCAGTTCCTTGATGGTCTTGACCGTCTCCTCGTCCTCGGGCGCGAAATCTTCGTCCGCTTCAGCGGCTTTGGTGCCGGCCGGAGCGCCTTCGGCCACGGCTTCGCCAGACAGGTAGTGCTCCATGATGGCGCCGAGAACGGCGGGCTTGAGATGCTGCCATTCGCCCTCGCCCTTGGTCACGCTGATGAAGTCGGAGCCGAAGAACACGCCGGTGACGCCGTCGATCTCGAACAGGCGGGAGGCGAGCGGCGAGCCTTTGCTCTCGGCGGGATCGCGGAATTCCATGGTTCCTTCGCCGAGCACGGGCCGGCCGGGCAGGAATTTCAGGGTGGCCGGGTTGGGCGTCGCTTCGGTCTGAATAAACATCGGCTGTTGAGCTCCGTGAGGTGCGGGTGGCCGGAAAAAGCCCCAGCGCCAGGTTAGAATGGTTCTAGGGGATACTTGGCTCTGCCCAGGCCAAAGTCAAGGCAGCCAGCTCCCTTGCAGGAACGAAATGGAACTCCGCTCATCGCAGTGTGTTCTGTCGCGGCAAAAAGTCGAGCCTAAGCTTCCAGGGGAAATCTACTCAAAAATAGGGATGGGGCTTGAAGCGTACTCGAGAGAACGAGCCCGCACTATGACCATTGCGAGCGAGCTTCTCTTGGTGGTGCAAGATCAAGCCGGCTGCGGGATCTTTAGCTTGCGGGTTGAAGGGCGTGCTCACACGCTCGGCGATGGAGGGACGTGATGCTCCAGAGACTTGGTGACCACATCAGTGCCTGCCTGCAACGGGCAGACCAGTGCAAAGAAGCTGCGGCCTTGGAAACTGACGAGCGCGTTAAGACTCAATTGCTCGAGATGGAGCGGCAGTGGCGGCACGTCGCCAAAAGCTACGAGTTCATCGAGAGTCTCGGGCGCTTTCTGCTCGATCAGCAGAAGAATGCGTTGCCGCAGGCAGAAGAAAGTCCGTCGCGAGACAACCTCGAGCTGTCCGAGCCATTACGCAGCGCACAATAGCAGCGCACGAGAAATGGAACAGTATCGCGGGCTTATCATTAAATGACACTGGAAGGGCGGTGCGAAATGAACATAGGAGCCCTTCATGCCGAGACGGCGACGTACAAAAATCACGAGGACTGCACTGCCGGCGTCAGACCTTGAATCCAAAATTATGAGCATGCTGCGGGAACTGAAGTCTTGCGCCAAACTCAAGGGCGTGGCCTTCGTGTTCGTCGGGAGCTTCGGGCAGGAGCCGAACTGGTTCGCACGCCCCGCGACCGAGCCGCGTCTCTGAAGCTTGCATGCGCGAATTCGTGACGGCGCTAGCGCGCGTGAGGAAGGAGTTCGATTTGCTATGGGCGCCGAGCTCAGCCGATGAGTCCGATATCGCCTCCTGCATCGAAACCTTGATGGTCTTTTTCGATGCTAGGATCCTGGCTTCCTCTTTCGTCTCTACCGCGGTGGCGACCACGCCTTCGGGCGAGACTGTCACGACCAAGTAAGGCATCCCCCATTTTGGTGGATGGTAGATGGCGGTCCTGGTTTTCTTGCCCTTGGGCACGGCAAAACCCCGCAACTCGATGAGGCGCTGGCTAGGCCAACCCCGCGCTGGCCTAGGCAGCTTCAGATGCGTTCTGCGTTGCGTACGCAGAAACGTGGCTACGACACGTGGCTGTCATAATCAATTGCCGAGGGAGGACCGGAGTGGCGCGCCATTACCGCTGCGTTGAGCAACACGACCGGAATAGACTCGATAGGTCTGGGTTTCGGCGAGGACGGCAGCAAAAAAAGAGCGCCGGCCCAAGCCGGCGCTCTCAATTTCATTCTCGACGATTACATCTTGCTGCAGGTCTTCGTCGACTCATCCCATTTCATGTGGGCCTTCACACAGCCCGCTTTGGTTGTAGGCACTTTGGAAGCGGCAAAGCCGGGTCCTGCGAAAGCGACGGCCAACCCAACAGCCACGATAACAGAAAGAAGTTTCTGCATTTGGATCTCCTCTCCTAGGTGAATGCTACCTTTTGGTAGCCTGGAGAAACGCCCATCCCTTGCAATGAGGGGCTGTGACAAAATGACTGCCCGAAAAGCCCGGCAATTGGCCGGCTTTCAAGCATTTCTGGGATCGCTAAAATCCGAACAAGGCCCGGGTGAAATCGTTGTCGATCATT
>Ga0157379_10004029_pt1 | contig 12521 bp, 7 predicted proteins | sample S25metaG_FD_121802 | JGI IMG/M metagenome (GOLD analysis project Ga0157379, IMG submission 121802) | Switchgrass rhizosphere microbial communities from Kellogg Biological Station, Michigan, USA - S2-5 metaG | ecosystem: Host-associated > Plants > Roots > Rhizosphere > Soil | place: USA: Michigan... | reverse complement strand
CGAAGGCATAGAGGTAGTCCGCATCCCCCATTTTAGGCCCTGGCCATGGGATATTGACGGACCTAAAGGAACGATCAGAATGGAAAGTGGTAAATATATATCGACCCACTTTCCGAGTCCTGCTCCTTCGCCGCATGATTGTAGGCTTCCAAATGGACCAGTGGGATAGAATCTTCCATTCTCATATCGGTGCAAGGAGATGTATAGGACAGAGTCATCTGTCCAGAACGCTCTCTGAGTGCCGTTCCCTAACGCCTCTTAAATGATGGTATATTGTCAATTAGAACGCGTACTGACCATGGTGGACATCCCTGAGGGGTCGATGAATAAAATGTGATAAGGAAGCTTTTTATACTCACCAGTCTAAAATGAGGATCTTCTTCATCAGAGTAAGCTGTTGGACTACTCGTGTTGCGACAGCGACATTGTTGAAGAAGCAAAAGCCCATATGTTCTTCAGGCTCAGCATGGTGTCCTGGCGGGCGTACGATGGCAAAGGCATTTCGAAGGTTTCCTCGAGCGACTTCCAGACATGTTTCGACGACGCCTCCAGCACTTAGCCTGGCCACTTCTGGAGTCTGTCTGTTTACATATAATGAAAGTCGCTCGTAGTATTCCTCAGAGCTTCGAATGGCATCATCGTTCATCACTGAGGATGAAGTTGCAGTCAGTAACTATTGGACAAACTTAGAGAGAAGAAAAAGAGATGGCATTGTGCACAGAAAGTAAGTTACAGGTATAAGTCCCATTACGATGTATAGTTACCTGCAAGTTACAAACTAAGTCTACTCACATGCGATGGCTTCGACTTTATGCCAGTGATCTTCACTATGAACAAGCATCGCCTCGTGTTTCTCGAGCGACCGGATCTGAATCTGACGCATTCTCTGTATACACAATGATGTCTTCAAAAGCGAATAAATCCTAGCTATTCGATCGGGCTGTTCAGGATGGGATGCATCGTCTTCCTCTAGATCTTCGCGAGCAATAGTGGGGGCATGAAGCATCATGCGAGTGTCATATACGTATCCCGTACGATAAGACCGTTGAATGTCGCCGTCTTCAACTTGCTTCCCGGCCCCATTTGATTGCACGCGTTCGTTAGTTCTAAGAGTGGTTTCGACTGGGAGTGATTCAGATTGTACACCTTCACCATTAGACTGTAGCGTATGGTCAGAGGGAACAGAAACCGGCTCTACGTCCATAACATTGTTGACTGGGACTTCCATAGAATCCACGAGCAGGCTGGTCAAGCCAGATGGAGGAGAGAAGAAAGATTTGGTTCCGAGCGCTTAGCGTGAACTGGAAGTAACTTCGACTTGAGGGGTTTCTAAAGAACCAAGCATATTCTTCTAGCAAGTTGTTAAGCGATTGGAATTAAAGAGTCCTCCCGTTTCAGCCCAAATGAATGCATTCAATTGAAACACGAAACAGCAAAATAAAATACACAACTCTAAACATCGTACAAATAATGTAACTAATACAATAATGTTATGTCAGTATAAGAGATAAACAAGGATATCCAGTGTTCAATTAAGAGGTATTCAAAGCTAGTAGAGCGTTGTGAATGCGGACGGAAAAAGAATCAAGAAGAAGGGTCAGTTCGGCCTCTGAACGATTGGACAGACGTGGAAGGAAAAGAGATGGGTCTGCATGCATCATAATAGGGCTGGAGGGATCTTGAGGAGTTGCTTGGCGTGATAAACGTATAACACGTTTCGTGGTCAGCGCTTCCAGGCGCAGAGACAGTTCCCCGAACTTTTGGACTTGGTCCTCCAAGGAATAAGTCGGAGTATTCGGTTCGGGCTCCAAATTGAAGGTATCCAAGATTCTAGGACTAATATCGAGGAAACGCTCTGCACGGTTCTCCCATGGGAACGATGGCAAGACTATTCGAGGAATCTTAGTATCAGGTTCCGATCCTGAGGAGGGCTCTTCCTCTATCAGAATGATGGATTCGTCGTCCGACGTCTCTTCTGTTGTTGCTGCCGTTGACGGCGACTCGGGATCGGCAGGGTCCATTGGGGGCGAAACTGGGAAGGCAAGGGTGGGGAAAGGCGTAGCTTCTGGTAATTCCAGACGACCAGAAAGCTCTTCTGGAAGAATTATCTGTAAGACTTCTGGTTCATCAAGACCTTTCATAGGTGTTACGCCCATAGGATGGAAAACCGGACGACGTTCGCGAATGTCCTTGATGACAGGATCGTCGGATCCCTCAGCCAACCCTTCCTCAATTTCACGTACAACACTCCTGCTACACATTATTTGCCCACCGCCCGCAACATGGCAGACGCGCGCTGAGCGATTCACTATGGGACCATAATAATCCATTCGCCTGGTAACGGGATCTCGTTCGCAGTATGGTTCACCGGAGTGGACTCCCATACGGACGGACAGACCACGAGCAATTGTTCGGCCTTGGCTATCAAAGACCTCTTTGCCCTCGTCAGATTCAAGGATTTCCTTCGGCCATGTCATGTTTAATAGTTCAAGTTGAACTTGGAAACACCAGTGCAAGGCGGAGGATGCATCATTGAATGACACCATGAAAGCATCACCTTCTGTTTTGACTTCATAGCCCCCTGACATTCTGAGAAGTCGTCGAAGAAGCTGATGATGAATCCGCATTGCCGCTGCCATAGCATCGTTCATCTTCTCCCATAAGAACGTCGAGTTCCGGATATCCGTGAAGACAAGTGTGACGTATCCTTTCGGGGGCTCAATTTCAGGTTCGAGGCGAGCCACCCCGGGATCACCCTCCTTCTTCCTACGGTCATAGAGTTGAGCCTTCTTCGAGCGAGGTCCGTCTGTATCATCTTCATTTATCTCCTTTACACCAAAGAGACCACCAACATGCAGGACGAATATCATAGTGCTACCGGATGCGCCATAGCTCATCGCAAAATCACGGAGAATCTGAGCTGCAACCATCGGATCGTCTGACACCATGAAATGCGATCGAACAATATCGACAGCGGTCTGGTAAGGTATAAAGTCCCACAGACCACGACTAGCGAGAATGACAAACTCATCCTTGTCCGAGAGGACCCAATTGCCGACATAGGGCGCCGCATTGACAGCTGGTATGATGTTGAAGTAGCCAAAAGATCGCGACACATCCATCTCAGTTTCGTCATTGACTTTCCGTTGAGGTGAAACCCATCCTTCCGCTTGACGAATCCGCTCAGCCTCAGAACGTTCGAACGGATCGTGGTCCATCGACAGGAGATGTGATTTACCTCTCCTAGAAATGACGACTTGAGCTTTACCGACATTGGCTGCGTATAACCGCTTGGCCTTGCTATCGATGTAGACGATGGCCCCTTCAGCGCCGATTTTATGGAGGTTTTGGTTGTTTCCCGAACCCGCTGGGGAGGCTGATAATGAATCCTTCCGACTATCCTTCTTCGAGAACGCAAAATCGTAGAGCTTTGAGTTCGTAAACAAGAATGCTCTTCTTAAAGCGTCAGGAACATCTCCCCCATGTTTGAGTTTGCCCAACTCATGTTTGAATATACCAGGGAACATGGCGACGATGAATGATGCGATAAGTTGGGTTCCCTCCACAGGCTTCATCGATCCAACCACCCCGAAAAGGGATTCGTGCGAGTTTCCCCTGAAGTTGCCCTTTATAATATCAAACACACCCAGAGCCGTGCCAGTGTGCAGTGAATCGGCAAGGCCTATCGCCATGCCGTTCACAATGGGTTCTTTCATGACACGAATCCGACGAGCAGCCGCTGTCTCGTCTCTGAACAGTTCGGACTTCTTGACTCCGGTCAGATCAATGAGCTTCAAGTCGGGGAGGTTGGAGAACTCGGTTGGCTCCTGTGTTTCTTCAGGAAGGCGGTTCCAACGCTGTTGCTTTTTCTTAGGCAGCTGGCCCTGGACGACCTCCAGGTTAGTATTACCAGATAGGTTGATATAGCGCAGCTTGGGGTTAGAGTTCCTGGTAAAAGAGGCTTTAAACCAGACATATTGACCAAAAGAACAGCGGTGACTCACCAATTCCAATCATACTGGACGTTGTTTATGTTGTATTTGAGAACGTTGCTCCCAACATCAATCACCGTCAGGTTTTCCAAGTCACTCAGTTGCCTGGGTAGGGAATGCAGCTTATTTCCGTTCAAAAAGAGCTCCGTCAGGTGTTTCAACTTGTGTAAATCCTCCGCGGGCAAGCTAGTAAGTCGATTACCACTTAGGTAGAGTCGTTCGACATGCAGTAACGACCTGACCCAAAACGGAGGTATATCCAAAATCTTGTTAAAAGAAAGATTGATCACCGTGAGCTGCTTTAGGAACTTCAACGGATGGAATATATCGTCGTCGAGTTGGTTATCACCGAGATAGAGTTCTCGCAAGATACGCGCCAGCGGTGGCGACGACGACAATTCCATGGCAGCCCCCGTAATAGTGGTAGCGGAATTCTTTCTATCCAGACTTTCCTCCAACTCATTCCGTGGTGGAGGGTTATGCCAGATTCGCACGAAGTTAGAAGTCAGATTGATCTTCACCAAAGAGCAACACTTCCATATACTGGCAGGAACCTCCTCGATGGCGTTATTATGGAGGTCCAACGTTCGAAGATTCGACAGTAGCCCAATATTCTCTGGAATCGTTTGGAGCTCGTTATCTGAGCACGAAAGCGTCCTCAGCGAAGCTAAAGAGCAGATCGAAGCTGGCAATTCCTTGAGCATATTATAGTCCAATTTTAGAAATTGCAGCGATGTCAGCAGCGTAAAGTCGAGCGCGTCCAATACAGCTAGTTTGGCATGGCAAAGATGCAAAGTCGTCAGAGCAGACGTACGGCTAGGACTGAGTATAACCTTCGTGATGTCGTTATGGGCCAGCTCTATCAGACTGAACGCCGGCCCGAAAGAGAGATCGAGTGAACTGATGGCGTTATTCTCTGCATACACTTTTGTCAACGAAGGTAGCTTGCAAAGAATGCTGAGATCCGTGATGTTGTTCCGTCGACAATCGAGCCTAGAGAGTTTCTGCAACCTGGCGAACTCCAGAGGGAATGAGGATATTCGATTGCCAGCAATAATAAGATTATGCAATTCTTTTAGCCGGTGTAATCCAGTGGGCAATCGTGTTATCGAGTTGAAGGAAACATCCAGGACCTCCAAACGAGGCATGCTGCATACTACTTCGGGGATTTCCTCGAATTTGTTGTTGGAGATATTGAGATTCCGAAGATGGTATAGCCCTGGAAGTCGCTCCAGTCGATTGTTCTGCAATTTCAATACCTGGAGGTGAGGTAACGTCTCTAGACCGACTCCTTCCAGTTCCATAATCCGATTGGACGAAAGATCGATGGACTGCAAGGATTTAATCTCCCGCAACCCTTGAGGAACCTTTTTGATAGTCATATTACAGAGAATAATATCCTTCAGTGACTCGCATTGTTGTGCAAAGTCGACCGGAATCTCAAGAAGCGCGTTCATTGACAGATTCAAGACTTCAATAAATTGCGCGAATTGGTGACATATTGTCGGGATTGCAGTGTAGCTTCGGCCAACGCAGTTGACTGAGAATCGCTTCCCATTCAACTCCCGAGTAATTGAATCCACCTGTTTGTCGCCATCTTGGTTCTCGGTCATGATACTGCGGTATCTTTGAAAATCTTTCTGAAAATCCTCCGGCTGCATGTCACCCGCAAAATTCGAATACTTGAAAACGGGATCGGATGGGTGTGTGTCGTGAGATGAAATCGATTGGCTAAGCGACTTAGACTGGCCTAATCGCGTAGTTCGGAAGGCAAACTTTAGTAAAAAGATAAGGTCGTCCTTGCCAATTTCTTCCAAGTTGTCTTCTTCTGTGTAACCAGCTTGGAGTAGCCGCCGCTTGACAATTGCAGCAGGTTTCTCCTTCTTGTCGAGTAAACGCGCTGCTGAGGGAGTCAGATCATAAGTTGAAATATAAGACACTGGAAGTTACCTCGATTACGCTCTTGGAGATATAGTCGATGGGGTTCATAATCCTTTTCACCCACATTCTCCAAGACTTCAGGATGAGGTAAAAGAGGAGTAAAATCTACCCGAGACGCATTGGAGCCTGTGGTGAGAAATGTTCCAGACGATGATAATTTCATCTTGCTCGTCTCTTGAGTACGGAATTGTTCGTCTCTCGATTTCATTCCAAACTTCCCATATAGATCTCTTTCAATGTCGTGTACCGATCGCTGCAAAGGGGCATGGACAACCACAAACGTGTTAGTGTCCTCAAGATAGATACGGAAAGACCACTATAACAGGTATATAAGTTTCATGTCATATATGAATGAATATTCACGCACATGTTTTCCCTTTCCAATTGACTCTGCCACCGTCGGAGAGAGGGCACGGGGATCCAGATCTTGCACTGGCGGTATAGCGAATTGTCCCTCTGTTGGCGGATGGCGTAATTCACTTTCTGTGTCAGATGCATGCTCATCGCCTTCAGTCTCAGGCTGCTTTTCCTTGGTGACAACAGCCCAACTGTCTGGCACTGACCATGAGGCAGGGTTATCCACAGAAGTTGAAAGTCCTCGTCCAGGAGTTGTGCTTCCAACAGAACCGAAGGATCGCGTCTGTGACTCATTGGTAGCTATCTGAGATCCGTCCGAAGTGTCTAATGGACCCTCAGGGTACTTCAGGGGCCATGGGTTTTGGAAGTCTACTCCTCCTGAACCAAGACGCTGCCTACTGAAACCGAAACCTTCATCTACAGGACTCGATGGGGTCTCGCTGACATCGTCCCTAGCGAACCCATCGGTGGGCCGGACGATAAGGTCAAGAGGGATCTGGTTCATGCGATTCAACGAGAGCTTGTCCTGTTGGCTTCCGGGCTTCTTAAGTCCGAATCGACTCCTCTTGTGTGTCACCGTCCGGACGGAGCCATTCGTAGAGCCAATGATAGACCCCTCAAAGACAGACTCGGTGTAAGGTATTGATCCTGAGCGAACATCGTATGGATGGAGTGAAGTCGTCGACATGGTTGGCAAAGGTGGTATTATGGACGTCGATCCATTCCTGTTCGGAGACTCGGGTGTCCGCAAATTCTTACGACTAAGCTTGTTCTTCATGGTTTTGAGAAAACCCCCACCCGTCGACGGCTTGGGAAGGGAATCCTGGCGTATGATGCCGTTGAGGTACGGAGGATCTCCTCGTTTTGTTGAGTCGGATAACCTACTATCGACATGCCTGAGTTCATCTGTACATGGCTGGGCCAAATAGATTGGATAACTGTCCTTCGGAGGAGGGGTAGGTGCACTGTCCGATCCACCACTGTAGGGTGCAACGCTGATCCTGAGGTCAGGAGAATCGGAGGGCGGGGTTGTTGGCGAGTTGTATGAGCCCTCGTCGTACGACACGTCTGTCGACGTCGACGACGTATACATCGCCGGAGAGGATGTCGACAAGGTTTCAGAGAATAATGGGGTGAGTGCACAGTTCAATAATGGGATGTCGGCAAACTCCGACGGCAAGTGTATAAGGCAGGGTTGGCACATAACAGTAACAGTAACAAGCCATTGTTTTTCGGACATAGCCAAGTAAGCTTAATCATAACCAAATCACAAATTACTTATCTCCTACAGCTCTAGAGTCGTCGTTGTTGTCGGCATACCCTCCGCCGTCGTTGTCCTTCAACTCCCGCCAGTATCATCGCCAATGTTGCCGGGACGACCATCTCTGGCACGCTGTTGACCATCCTATAACAATCAACTGGTATTTTTTTCCCCAGCTAGTATTCCTCCTTAGACCACAAAGTTTCCCCTTGTGAATTATGGAAATATTTCAAATCAAAGTCACTCAGAGGTACATCGGATTACCAACGACTCTCGTCCCTTCGTTTGATAACCGAAATGCTGTGGATCATCCACCAAACGCTGGAAGAAGCTGGAGGATTATTCTGAATATCTGAAAATACCTTACAGTCATTCATATCTTACTTTCATGACTGGTAAGCCAACTCCTGGTTACCTTCCCCTCCAATTGCCTCTACATCTGGATATCGGGAGGATTTATGACAAATCCATGGATCTGGACAAATTGACTATTTCTCCTCTTGGCTCGGCTTTTTGATTATCGCCTTCGTCAACCCCTCGCCATATCCCCCAGAGGAAGTGAGCTCAGAAGTGCTGACAGATATGACGGACCTCTGTCACAGCTCTTCGAAGCTTCGTGCACGACATCAAGAATCGCAGTCCAACCTCCGCCATCCCCGTGGAGGTGTCAAAACAGTGATTACACCTGCTTTGAGCTGCAGTATGATACCTGTTCGGAAGGAAATCAGTGGCACTCAATGCGGATATAACACAGGCATATTTCCTCGTCCATCCCTATGAGATCCCATCACGGGAGGCGAAATGTCAAGAGAGCTTCTCACATCAGGCTGTTAGAGAACTCCCAAAAGCAAAGTTCGCCGTATAGGTAACAGCTTCTAGCTTTAGGTCCACTGCGCACAGCGAATACGATCGCATACGTCCATCCTCAGAGAAGATACGCTATCCCGAGTCACGCAGTAATATTACCTTTTATAGGAATCCTCGTCTTCGAAATTACCTACACCCTAACGGTCACCCAGAAATGGCCCGAGATTGCCCACATCCTTCCTCGCACCCAATCCTTGGGTACTCCCCTTACTTTAGAGTTGGAGAAGCAGAATAGGTCCGGGAGAACAGTTTCCAGAAAGGGAAACCAAGCATGTATTCAGCTTATATGGTGGCACAACAGAATCAGTGTAAAACCTCTCTACTTGATAATCTTATACGGAAAATAAAGTACTTCATCAGATTCGTGATCATTCCGAAGCCTGGAGAAATCTCACAGGGTAAGCACATCCTCCGCTCATATTGATCCCAAGTTTTCCGAAAGTTTTATCCGTGCCACCTCCCTTGCTATCCGCACCAATACCCTTCCAAAAATCTCCCAAGAGCGGGTGATAAACCAATTATCCGCCACATTACCATCGGGGATTTATCAGGATCAATGAATACATCCCCGCAGAGGTATCCTTGTCAGGGTGAAGAGTCGTGTAGCCACGGTACCTCTCAAAGAAGCTTCCTCACCGCCTTGGTTTATTCTAACTGTTACCTGACGGAAGCTGAGAAGATACTTTTACCTTTTTAGTGGGATTGAACTCATAATGAAAGTGACCAACATGATGTAACCCCTGTCGAAAACGAGAGATGTTCCTTAAACCGAGTAACCCTTTCACTTAGGTTATAGCGTATGTTAAACAACGATTAACTTTGTTAACCGGAAATAACACAGCTCCTTCTGTATCTCAGTTCGGTCCATTTGGATGTGAGGTGCTATCTCCCGATAAACGAAAAACCCCGCAACTCTGGCATAGAACCATTATAGCTCTATACCTATATAATAGACACATGAGAAACGGACGTAAAAATTGCACGCTCAGATCCTAACACAGAGACGCAGATGGTAACAATAATAACTCAGAGATCTATACAACTCGTATCCGTATCGTACAGATGGTGCACAAAAATATTATTTTCTCTCATAACATAATCCCACACCGTGCACAGAGATCTTTCCCCCAGAAGCCAATCACATTAACTCTTGCTTGGAACGTCTCCGGACAGGTAATCGGAACTCCCCCGTGGAAAAATAGTACCTAAGGGTGGCTGAATCACCAACATCACGATGGGGAAACGAGAAAGCTAAATTTCGTTGATCGGCTATTTAGGGCTAGCTTGGTGGTCAAAGTGTGTTCGGGTCCGTTATGCAGGGTTCATTAGTGGAGAGACGAACGAGAGGAGTTAGGCATTTTCCAGCATCCGAACGATTAGTAATTACATGGACATCGAGGCTGGAATGGAACCGGGAGAGCTAGAATTAGATGTAATACGTTTTCGAACGTGGAAGACCACGAGTGCATTATTAAGGAGAGTTTGAAAGACCAGAGAATGCTTAATGACATCTGTTGACAGCCACATGCAGAGAGTCACCCCTAGCGGCTGTCCGCTGGATAGCTTTTTCCGATATGTGTGATAATCTAACCTCATTTCAGAGATAATTAAGATACCTGAGTGATAGAGAATAACGTAAGAGTGAAGATCTCAAGGGCCGAGCGGCAGCTGTGAGTGAGATTGACAAGAAGTCATGTTTCGTAAAAATAGACTGACAACCCTTTCTGGTCGGGTGAATATGAGTATACTCCATAAATTTTCCAAACTCATGCTATGGAAGTAGATGGATGAATTCTATAAGGTTTGAGTTGGCGAAGATGCCGTCGCTGACTTGCTGGATTATTCCAGAGGGACCTACTCTTGGTCTCGGACTCCTTCTCTTCGCAGGTTTTCTGGGAGATTTTCGCAGTCTGTTGCCTTACTCGCTAACCACTTTGTAATGCTAGACATCCTTCTATTTCCTAATGGGCTCTCTGTAATATACTAATTGCATTTATCGGTTTGTTTGTATACACCAATGTGATAGGTATTTAGACGAGATATTATCCTTTTTTGTCCCTTGTGGGCCGGACTGTTCAGCGAGTGAAGAAATTCATACTTAACTTGATAAAAAGAATCTGTAAATGCCTAATGGCTTGCTAATCCGGGGCACCATATTTTGAGTCGAAGTAATTTCCCTGAATCAGTGGCTGAAGGTTGAACCATTTAACCTACCACAGTTCACCGAAGCGGGAATCGCTCCCGCTCTACCGATTGTTATCGGTAAAATTTCAAGAGCGCTCAAAGCACCTACTGAATGACAAAAATGTGTGCCGGAAGAGCGATTGAACCCTCGACTCTCCTGTAAAATAATAAAAGAGAAAAGTGATAAAACATCAAAATGAGATAACCACCCCGGTCTCACTCTTTAGACAAATTCAGCATTTTGCTTTTATGAAAAAGATCCTACCTTACGGTTCCATATTAATTCATTAGACGTAATTCGATCTAAAGTCCCTGGTATTGGACATTATGAAGGTCACCCATGATCCGGAGAAGAAGAAAGCACATTCGACATGAAAGGGGAACTGAGACCGAGAGTATCGATTAGCTTCCCCCCGAAGAGCAACCGGTCCAAAGGGCACCAAAAGCGAAGCATAGCTAAGAGAATAGCAAAGGAAAAGAGAGAAGGACGACATCTAGCTAGCAGAAGACCCAATTAGCAGAAGAGACCCGGTTGAGAGAAGAACATCCAATGACAACCAGAAGAAAGCCAGAGAACCAGATATTGGACAGACGCGATTCGTACAGAGAGGAAAACGCACCTGCTTTATACTAAGTTTCCTCGCTGTAGATGTGACAATAGTCGCAAATGAACAGATATTGGTGGATCTCTTCCCAGTCTGTAACACTGAGATCATATACCAAATACGGAACCACAGGCAATCGCTCCGATAGTAGCATATTACTTCGGACCTCAATCCATTTTGTATGACACCGTCAAATCTGTGCGTCTGAAAAAAAAAATTTAGTGAGGCGGCAAAACAATTACCATGTGGCCAACAGTGGCACCTCACTGAGATATGACCGCAAGAATCAACCGGCCACATGAATTTGAAATAATCCATCGTAGGTTTCTGTGCATTGATACGATGCATGTGCCACAGAACGGAGAATAAGCACCTGAGACTGTTTTGGGGGATAACTGCCTTGCCTGGGATTCTTAACGCTCAGTTTTGAAGACCATATGGGCGAGAAGGGGTGAAAGACCGCATCATCAAAGATGGTATATCCCACAACCAGCAAGTGCATCTTCAGCTCTGCTGTCCTATGTTTAACACGCAGGATCGAGGTCCATTTCATTCAGAGGACCCTTGAAGGTCTGGAACAGCCTATTATAATAATAACTCCAGTGAGAGCCCTTGTCGTAAGAAGCACCATTCGACGAGCAACAGTGGTAGAATATTTCGAAGACCTGTGGTAACAGCTTCCTGAAGAAGATATAACCACAATGGTGGATCGCCATGCCATACGTGAATGAAGATGACATACACTGTTATTTTCCGGAAGGCCGTGTAAGAATTTGATCAGCGGCGGGTACTACGCAACGTTGGAGCTAGCAAGTAGTGGTTCTCAATTCTGAATTTCCCTAGATTCCCTAGATTCATTCGGCATGGGCCTTAGGTGGGGCCACCGAACTCTCGGAACCTTAGGGAAAGACTCTAATTGAGGCCACATTTTCCTTGCGGATTTCCCTAGTCGGCATGATTTCCGGTAGCTGTACAGTAGTCTTTCGTAATCATATCTTTTTCTATCACCTCCCGACAGCCGCCCCTTCCGCCCCCTCCAGTGATGTCTACCACAGCAGGACGCGCCTGGACGCCACCTGGGGAATGAAAACTCCTCTCAGGATCCCTTCAATTAATTCTTTGTATGCCTTAAATGCTCAGAACACTACTCCTCGACAGGAGGGTGTCGACGAATGCGAGCCATGATGACGCATGTCACCTAATGGTCACGGAGGCGGGCATCACAGGAATGGGTGCTTGTGGTCGAGGTTATACGGCAACCCTTATTTCGTTGTGGACGCCCAAGTAGGTGGATCACTGACAAAACATCAAAGG
>Ga0157379_10004028_pt1 | contig 12522 bp, 11 predicted proteins | sample S25metaG_FD_121802 | JGI IMG/M metagenome (GOLD analysis project Ga0157379, IMG submission 121802) | Switchgrass rhizosphere microbial communities from Kellogg Biological Station, Michigan, USA - S2-5 metaG | ecosystem: Host-associated > Plants > Roots > Rhizosphere > Soil | place: USA... | reverse complement strand
GTTCACCCGGATGTGGAACGGAGCCAGATCGACTGAGGCAACTGTCGTCAGATGCTCCACGCCGGCCTTCGCGACCGAATAGACCCGAGGACCGGCGGCTCCGCCGCTGGCCGAACCCGAAGAGGTGTTCAGGATGACGCCACCCGTGCCCTGCTTCTTGAACTGACGTGCTGCGTGCTTGAGGCCAAGGAACGGGCCTCTGAGCAACACACCCATCGTGAAGTCCCAGTCGTCGCTCTTGACTTCGTCAAGCGGGCCGAGCGCGCCGGGGATGCCGGCATTGTTGAACATGCAGTCAAGGCGGCCGAACTCTTTGACGGCCGTTTCGACCATCCGCTCGACGTCTTCCTCACGGCTGACATCGGTCGCTACGAACCGGACCTTGTCAGCAAAGCCCTGCTCGCGGGCCATGTCGAGAAAAGCCTCGCCCGTGGCGGGATTGAGGTCAGCCACCACGACCCGGGCGCCTTCCTGCACGAAAGCGATGGTCGCGGCTCGCCCAATACCGCTTGCTCCGCCGGTGATGACGGCAATCTTGTCGTTTAGAAGCATCCTGCTTTGTCCTTCTTCGAACCGATCCGGATGGCGGTTGCGCCGCTAGACGGCGGTCATCGCTTGATCCAGTTGAATGTTGACGATGCACGGAGGATGTCCACGATCCTCAGTGCGGTATCCCCCTACCAGATGCCGCCGTCGCAGCGGACCATCGTACCAGTGACGAAACTGGAACGGGGAGAAGCCAGGAACAAGGCGGATGTCACGATTTCATTCGGCTGTCCTGGTCGGCCTAGCGCGCTGTCGACCTTCTCACGTTGCTCTTGCGGCCAGGCCTTGGCGATGTCGGTCAGGAACGGCCCGGCCGAAAGCGTGTTGATGCGCACCTTGGGTCCATATTCGTGGGCGAGGCTGAGGCTCATGGCGTTGAGCGCCGCCTTGGAGGAGCCATAGGGCACGATCTGGGGAAGCGGTCGTGCCCCGCCCGTCGACGAGACATTAATGATGCAGCCGCCATCGCCATCATACATCCGCTTGCCGATCTGCGAGGCAAGCCGGAACGGCCCCTTGAAATTGATGTTGACGACGCTGTCGAACAGCTTTTCCGTAACCTCGTGGCTGGGCATTTGCGGACCCATGCCCGCATTGTTGACCAATATGTCGATCTTTCCGAATTCGGCGTAGGACGCGTCGATCAGCGCATCGATTTCATCCCAGCGGCCAACATGCGCGCTGTAGGGGAGAGCGCGTCGGCCCATCGCGCGCACTTCGCGCGCCGCTTCCTCGCAGGTCTCGATATTTCTGCTTGCGATGACGATGTCTGCCCCATGCCCAGCGAAGGCTCGGACCATTTCCAGGCCAAGCCCGCGGCTCCCGCCGGTGACGAGGGCTACCTTGCCCGACAGGTCAAAAAGGGGATCTACAGTCGTCATGCGCCTTCCTCCATGCCGTATTTTTCGATGAGGTCGCGATAGCGCTCTTTGATCTCCGCGAGACGGGTCGGGACATGCTCGGGCGGGAACAGGCCTTCATAGGGCTGAGCCTGCCGCAGGAAGGATTTGGCGACCTGCACCTTGTGGACTTCGGTCGGGCCGTCAGCAAGCCCCATGGACAACACCTCGACCCACATCTGTGCCAGGGGCGTTTCATTGGTCACCCCATAGGAGCCGTGCAGGTGCATCGCCCGCTGAACCACGTCATGATAGATGCGAGGCATTGCCACCTTGCACATGGCGATATGCGTCCTGGCGGCGCCATGCGGTTCGTTGTCGATGATCCAGGCGGTCTTGAGCACGAGCAGCCGGAACGATTCAAGCTCGATCGCCGTGTCGCCGATCATGCCCTGCACAAACTGAAGTTCGGACAGTTCCTTGCCCCGCGTCCGACGAGAACGGGCCCGGGTCAGCATCATTTCGAACGCGCGCTGGCAACGGCCGACAGTCCGCATGGCGTGGTGAACGCGTCCACCGCCGAGGCGGGCCTGAGCCACTTCGAAACCCAGGCCCGGTCCGCCCAGCATCGCATCGGCAGGAACGCGGACCTTGTTGTAGCGAATATGAGCATGGTTGCCGCGCGAGCCATATTCCTCGCCGACAGTGCCCACATTCTTGATAATTTCGACGCCTGGCGTCTTCGTAGGAACCACGAACATCGACATGCGCCGGTGCGGCTTGGCTTCCGGGTTCGTGACGGCCATCACGATCAGGAATTCGGCGTAACGAGCGTTCGATGTGAACCATTTTTCGCCTTCAATGACCCATTCGTTGCCATCCTGGTAGGCGCGGCAGGTGAATTCCATAGGATCGGCACCAGCCTGCGGCTCCGTCATGGAGAAGGCCGACACGATGTCGCCGTCGAGCAGCGGTTGAAGATATTGGCGCTTCTGCTCCTCGGTCCCATACATCGCGAGGATTTCGGCATTGCCGGTGTCCGGTGCGGCGGTTCCGAAAACCGAAGGCGCCCAATGCGAACGACCCAGAATCTCGTTCATCAGTGCGAGCTTGAGCTGACCATATCCCTTGCCGCCCAGATGGGGATCGAGATGGCAGGCCCACAGGTCCTGCTTCTTCACTTCCTCCTGCAGCGGCTTGATGATGGCGTTCCGCAGCGGGCTGCGCGTATTATACGGATCTCCGTGGTTGGGGAGCATCATGTCGAGCGGCTCGCACTCGCGCTTCACGAAGTCCAACATCCAATCCAGCTTCGCCTGGAATTCGGGCTCTACCCTTAAGTCAAACATCCTTGGCTCCTCGAAGAGTGGGAAGTGGCGCGACTCTCGCCGCGCCCTTGCTGTCGCTTTCGTTCAATAGGTCCACACGCCCCCGCATATGGAATCATCATATTCTTGATCCCTCAGCGTGGGGGCATCCGGATGCCGCCATCCAGGCGAACGGCCTGGCCGTTGAAATAGGTGTTGCGGCAAAGCTCCAACACCAGGCTGCCGAACTCCTCCGGCTTGCCGAGGCGCTTGGGGAAGGGGACCGATGCAGCCAATGTTTCCAGAACCTTTTGCGGCACCGCCATCATCGGCGGGGTGGCGAAAATGCCCGGCAGGATGGAATTCACGCGAATGCCCAGGTCCATGAGGTCGCGAGCCATCGGCAGGACAAGGCCGTTTACCCCGGCCTTGCCGGCTGCATAGGCAACCTGCCCGACCTGGCCATCCTGCGACGCCGCTGACGATGTGAGGACGATGGTGCCACGCTCCCCATCTTCCATCGGATCGGCCGCCGCCATGCCCAGCGCGGCGATCGACGCCACGCGATAGCTGGCGACCAGGATGCCGCGCGTCGTCAGTTCGAAATCTTCGGTCGAGGCGCGCGTGAATTCGCCGGTGGCCTTGTTCCTTCCCACGGTTTTCCCGCCGCGCGCGACCATTGCGCAGTGAACAAGAATGCGTTCCTGGCCGAACTTCTCACGCGCCTGTTCAAAGCCAGCCAGCACATTGGCCTCATCCAGGATATCGACCTTGACGAAATGCCCCCCAATTTCCTCGGCTGCCTGGCGGCCGGCTTCTTCGGACAGGTCGAAGATCGTTACGCGCGCGCCCGCTGCGGCCAGCGCTTCGGCGGCAGCCCGGCCCAGACCGGAGGCCCCCCCGGTCACGATGGCGCTGACTTCATTCGAGATCCGCATTTTCACTCCCTCTCAACAACATATGTTCATCTGGGCGGAACATCGGATGGAAACACAGAGCCAGGCGCTGTCGATCCGTGCGATATCCGTCGCAATCCGTGGCCGCGGAGTCGCATCGAGTCGCGGACTTGGGTGTCAGTCTTGCCTTGGCGATATGCCGCCCCGCATCCTGAATGGTGTTCAATTAAGACTCCGCATTTCAGAAATCGGCGACCTATGCAAGCGCCATGGCGCGCTTCTCACCCCCGCAGTGCGCCAAAGAGCGGAAATTGGCGCTTGCATCCATTGGCGTTGAGTCGCACAGATGCTGTCTATCGATCCATCGATAGGTCAGCGCGGGCTGAACCGCTCCAACGCTCTACAGAAAGATCAAGACTTGGCGATGATCGATACTGCGGATGGGACAAGCGCGGTAAGCTGGGAAAAGACCTACGAAATCGCCGACCGGGTTGAGGGTTTCGTGCGGGACGTGGTGATCCCCTATGAGAAGGATCCGCGACGCGACCATCACAACGCTCCTACTGACGAATTGATCTTCGAGCTGCGGGAAAAGGCAATCGCCGCCGGGGTGATGACCCCGCACATCATGCCGGACGGTCGCCATCTGTCGCAGCGGCAGACGGCCTATGTCTTGCGCCGGACCGGCCTGTCGCCGCTGGGTCCGCCGGCAGTGAACACGGCCGCGCCGGATGAAGGCAACATGTATCTGCTCGGCAAGGTCGGCAGTCCTGAACTCAAGGAGCGTTTCCTGAAGCCGATGGTGCAGGGCAGGGCGCGCTCCGCCTTCTTCATGACTGAGCCGGACGGAGGCGCCGGCTCTGACCCCTCGATGATGAAGACGACCTGTCATGCCGACGGAAACCATTGGGTCATTAACGGCCGCAAGGCGTTTATCACCGGGGCGCAAGGCGCGAAAGTCGGCATTGTCATGGCAAAGTCGGCAGATGGCGCCTGCATGTTCGTTGTGGACCTGCCCGATCCTGCCATCATCATTGAACGGGTGCCCAACACCATCGACAGTTCGATGCCGGGCGGTCATGCGACCGTGCGAATCGAAAATCTACGCGTCCCCGCCGACCAGATGCTCGGCCGGAGCGGTGAGGGATTCGAATATGCACAGGTTCGCTTAAGCCCCGCGCGCCTGTCCCATTGCATGCGCTGGCACGGCGCCTGCACCCGCGCGCAGGAGGTGGCGACCGACTATGTCAACCGGCGCATGGCCTTCGGCAAGACGCTGATCGACCATGAGGGGGTCGGCTTCATGCTGGCCGAAAACCTCATCGATTTGAAGCAAGCGGAACTGATGATCGACTGGTGCGCCGACGTGCTGGATTCCGGGTCGCTCGGGACCGTTGAAAGCTCGATGGCAAAGGTCGCCGTTTCAGAGGCGCTGATGCGTGTGGCAGACCGCTGCGTTCAGGTCATGGGCGGTAGCGGCGTAACAGAAGACAGTATCGTGGAGCAGGTTTTTCGCGAGGTACGCGCATTCCGCATCTATGATGGCCCGACAGAAGTGCATAAATGGAGCCTCGCCAAGAAGATCAAGCGCGACTGGAAGAAAGCGCAAGAAAGCTAACCTCCCGAGCCGATGAGGCAGCAGCAAGCAATCAAAGATGGAACCAAAATGACGCTCTTTACAACCGAGCGAGACGGCCATGTCTTGACCTTGACGATCAACCGCCCGGACATGTTGAATTCGATCGGTGAACTTGGGGATGGAGATGCGTTCACGGCCGCCTGCCAGGCGATCAATGATGATTTGAACGTGCGGTGCGTCATCGTTACGGGCGCAGGTCGGGCTTTTTCATCCGGGGGTAACCTGAAGGCGATGCGCGACGCTTCGGGTGCCTTCGCCGGTGGAGGCACGCAGCTGAGGGACCAGTATCAGAACAACGTCCACCGTATTGCACGCGCCGTCTACGGGCTGGACGTTCCCCTGATCGCCGCCGTCAATGGTCCGGCGGTGGGTCTCGGCTGCGACGTGGCCTGTATGGCTGACGTGCGGATCGCAGCCGACACCGCGCGTTTCGGCCTGCCGTTCGTGACGCTGGGCCTCATTCCGGGCGACGGCGGTAGCTGGTTGCTCCCCCGTGTGATCGGTGCAAGTCGGGCAGCGGAAATGCTGTTCACCGGCGACCTCATCGATGCTGCCACGGCGGCGGAATGGGGACTCGTGAGCAAAGTCGTGCCCGCCGACCTACTGATGGCGGAGGCGCGGGCGCTCGCCGGGCGTATTGCGACGAAGGCACCTCACGCCCTGCGCCTTACCAAGCGGTTGATGCGTCAAGGCCAGACGATGGGATATGACGCAGCTCTGGAGCTCGCGGCTTCCACCCAGTCCCTGCTGCATCTGAGCGACGACCATCGGGAAGGGGTCGCTGCCCTGCTCGAAAAGCGCCCAGCGAGATTTGTCGGCAAATGACCGCCCCGGCCTGGTTTGAAAACAACCTCGCGCAGGTGCCCGAGCGTGGATCGGTGGACGTCGAAAGCTGCGCGATCGAACATTCGATCCCGCTTACGCTGGAGGTGGTCGCGCTGAGCCGAGAGGTCACGCCCGCCGGCACGCGGTTCGTCGAAATGCCTGAGGCGTATCATCACCTGAGGTTCGATCAGCCGATCACCTTCGTCACGGCTGTTCGGGAGTTGATGACGTCGTGATACGGCAGGCGACCTGGGGAGCGCGCTCATGCACCTGACCCAGGCGCTTCATCGCCATCTTCGTCAATCCCCGCAGGCATGCGCCGCATGTGACGACAACCGCATGTTGAACTGGGCTGAACTCGTTGATCGCGTTGCCCGCTTTGCAGGAGCGCTGCGCCGCGACGGACTCCAGCCGGGCGATCGCGTCGCCATGTTGGCGCGCAATGACATCGATTATCTGATCTATGTTTTCGGCACCCTCTGGGCCGGAGGCGTCATCAACCCGGTGAACTGGCGGTGGACCGTCCATGAGATCGCCTTTTCGCTCGTCGATTGTGGCACGAGATTCCTGTTCCTGGGAGAGGAATTCCTGGCGGATGCGGGCGCTATTCTGTCGCGAGCGGCCTGTGTCGAACAGGTAATAGCACTGAGGGGATCCGCGCCCCAAGGAACGCGTGGCTATGATGAGTGGCTCTCGACCGCAACGCCTGTCGAGGACGCGCTACGACAGGGCGATGACCTTGCCGCCATTCTCTACACCGGCGGCACCACGGGTCGCGCCAAAGGCGTGATGTTGAGCCATGCGAACATGGCGTCGTCCAATCTCGGCATCCTGATCGCGATGGAGGCGCCTGCTACCCCAACGCATCTGCACTGCGCACCGCTTTTTCACATTGGCTCGCTCTCCAATGTTCTGCTCGCGGTGACGGTGGGCAGTACAAGCGTGTTCCTTCCCTCTTTCGACCCGGCGGCTGTGCTGGCGGCGATCGAACGCTGGCGCGTGACGGAGCTGTTCCTGGTTCCGACCATGATCCGCATGGTCATCGATCATCCGGACTTTTCCCGGAGCGATGTTTCGAGCCTCCAGCGTCTGCGCTATGGGGCTGCTGCAATCGATGAGGCGCTCCTGGAAAAGGCAATGGCGGCGTTTCCGATCGCCGGCTTCGTCCAGGCTTATGGCATGACGGAACTAGGTCCGGTCGCGACCGTGCTGCCGATGTCAGACCATCTGCCCCCTGTCCGCACCCTCGCCAGATTGCGTTCAGCGGGGCGGGCAACCGCGACTTGTGAGGTGCGCATTTTCGGACCCGATGACTGGGAGCTTCCTGCTGGTGAAGTGGGGGAGATCGTCGCGCGTGGACCCAACGTGATGCTCGGCTATTGGGGCTTGGACGAGGCAAGCGCACAGGCTCTGCGCAACGGCTGGATGCACACCGGCGACTTAGGTTTCCTGGATGAGGACGGCTATTTGACCATTGTCGACCGCCTGAAAGACATGATCGTTACCGGCGGCGAGAATGTGTTTTCTGCTGAAGTGGAAAATGTGGTCGCAACCCATCCGGACGTCGATCAGGTGGCGGTAATTGCCGTGCCCGATGAAATATGGGGCGAAAAGGTGCATGCGGTAATCGTGCTGCGGGAAGGCGGGCTGCCATCCCCTCAATCCATCATGCAGCACTGTCGCTTGCATATGGCCGGATATAAGGTGCCGCGCAGCTTTGCGTTTGTGGATGGCTTGCCTCTATCACCGGCGGGCAAAGTGCAGAAGAATGTCCTGCGCGACATGGCGGTCCAAGAGAAATGGTGAGCCGGTCTGGCCCCGGCAGACATTGGGAGACAGATGATGACCAGCACCGGATCGAGCCAAGCCGCGCTCGCCGTACCGAGCTTTGATCTTGGCGGGCGCGTAGCTCTGCTGACCGGCGCCTCGTCGGGGATCGGGGCACGCTGGTCGCGTTTGCTCGCCGCAGCGGGCGTCCGCGTGGTGCTGTGCGCGCGGCGAGCTGGTCGATTGGAACAGTTGCGCAGCGAAATTGTCGCTGCTGGAGGAAAAGCGATCGCCGTCACGATGGATGTAACCGACGAGGCGTCTACGATCGCCGCCTATGACGCAGCCCAGGAAGCGTTCGGTCCTGTCGATACCGTTATCGCCAACGCGGGCACCAGTACCGGGGGGCCAACCACCGAACAACCCATCGAAATATTTGATCAGATGACGGCGATCAACCTCAGGGGTGTTTTCCTAACGGCACGCGAAGGCGCGCGGCGGATGATCAAGGCAGGCAGCGAGCAAAGCGGCCGCGGGCGGATCCTGCTGACCTCATCGGTCACAGCATTCGATGTCAACCCGGGTGTGGCCGCCTACAGCGCGACGAAGGCGGGCGTCATCCAGATGGGGCGGGTCATGGCGCGGGATTGGATCCGCCAGGGCATCAATGTAAACATGATATGCCCCGGCTGGATACGGACCGATCTCAATTCTGAATGGTTCGACTCGCCCGGGGGACAGAAGCAGATTCAATCATTCGCCCGCAAGCGACTCAGCCTGGAAAGCGATCTGGACGTGCCGCTGCTATTTCTGTGTTCCGACCTGTCGCGCGGAGTGACGGGAACAGCGGTCACAATCGATGACGGCCAGTCTCTTTAACGGGGTTCCTGGTGGCTGTAGGGGGTCGACCGACAGATGCGATCGCGGGCCCCGTCAGCGTGGGCGGGCTGACAGACTGTCAGTTATGCTAGACAGCCGACAGCCTGTGACGTAAAGCCTCGCCATCGATCTTTACTTCCGGAGCACGCAATGCGGCTCCCACCCAGCTTGCAGGAGAGTTTGCCAATGACTCTGATGAAGAACAAGAATTCGTTGTATATCAACGGCGAGTGGATGCCCTCCGACCAGCTGGAAGCCGTGCTGAACCCGGCGGACGAAAGCGTGTTGGGTGAGGCTCCCGTCGGCACCTCGCAGCATATCGAAGCGGCCCTGTCCGCTGCCTATGACGCTTTTCACAGGGGGCCATGGCCCCGCCTGTCCGCGCGTGAGCGGCAGGCGAAGCTGACCGAGTTCCTCGACGCCGTCGATCGTCGCGCCGACGAGATCATCAACCTGATCGTTGCCGAAGCTGGCGCCATCCTCCCGTTGGCGCAGTTTCTGCAATATCGCATTCCCATGAAGCACGCGCGCCACACGGTCGAGATCATGACCAGGCCCGCGCAGACCAGCTATCCAGCCGATCTGACGCCAGCTGCCGATGGCACGACGACGCTGGGGGTGACGGCGCTTTCGCGGGAGCCGATCGGTGTGGTCGCCGCGATCACGCCCTACAACTTTCCTTTCTTCCTCGACCTGGGGAAGGTCATCCCGGCGATGGCAGTAGGTTGCACGGTCATTCTGAAACCGTCGCCATACACGCCGTTCGAGGCGCTGATCCTGGGTGAGATCGCACAGGAAGTCGGTTTGCCGAAAGGCGTTCTCAACATCGTGACCGGCGGAGTGGAGGTCGGCACCGCACTCACGACTGACAAGCGCGTCGATCTTATCAGCTTCACCGGCTCCGACACCGTTGGCGTTGCGATCCAGACTCAGGCCGCGCCCACGCTCAAGCGGGTTCTTCTGGAACTGGGCGGCAAATCTGCGCTGATCGTGCGCAGCGACGCCGACATCATGAAGGCGGCCATCGAGGGGGTGATGGGCTTCACCGCGCATTGCGGACAGGGCTGCGCGCTGACCACTCGGCACCTTGTCCACAACGCGATCAAGCCGCAATATGTGGAGGCGGTGAAGCAGATCGTAGGGTCGCTGAAGATCGGCAACCCGCAGGATCCCTCGGTGAGCTACGGCCCGCTGATCCGCGAGGTCGCGCGCGCGCGTACCGAAAAATATGTCGATATCGCTTTGTCGGAAGGCGCAAAGCTGATCACGGGCGGCAAGCGCCCAGCGGGGCTGGAGAAGGGCTTCTACTATGAGCCCACCTTCTTCGACGATGTGCAGAATTCGCATCGCATCGCGCAGGAGGAAGTGTTCGGTCCCATCGGCGTCGTAATCGGATTCGACACGGACGAGGAGGCGATCGAGATTGCCAATGACAGCGAATTCGGCCTCGGCGGCGGGATCTGCTCGGCCGACGTGGGCAAGGCCTATGAAATGGCGTTGCAACTGCGCACGGGGACAGTGGCCATCAATGGTGGTTCCGGCACCATGTCGAGCCAGGCACCCTTTGGCGGCATCAAGCGGTCGGGCTACGGTCGCGAATATGGCCACGAGGGTCTGAACGAGTTCACGTACATGAAGGCCATTAACTTCCACGCTGGCTGACCTTTCGGCACGGCCAGTGCCGCTCGCGAGGTGGTGCTGGTCGGAGCTTGCGGATATTTGGGGGATCTATGGCTGATATAGAGTATCCGGAGCCTTCCCCGCTGAACTGCTGGCTCGAGGAAGCCTGGTCGCGTGAACCACTGGTCCGCGCCGTAGACGTTGATGGCGCGCAAGTGCGTTATCGTGCCTGGAACCTGGAATGCGGGGGCGGGCTCGGCCTGATGTTCGTGCATGGGTTCCTTGCCCATGCACGCTGGTGGGACCACATCGCCCCCCATTTTGCCGATGGGCGCGCGGTCGTTGCGCCTGATTTCACGGGATCAGGCGACAGCGATTGGCGGGCGACTTACTCGCGCAGGCAATACGGGGAGGAACTCATCGCGGTCGCGCGCGATGCGAATTTCAGCAGGCTGACGATAATCGCTCACAGTTTTGGCGCGACAGCCGCGCTTTATGCTGCGGCGAATTGCCCCGACCTGATCAAGCGAGTGATCGTGGTCGATGCCAAGGTGTTCATATCGGCAAACGAAATAGCTATGGATATGCCCGCGTCCCGGCGGTTTCCCAATGCCATGGCGGCCCGCGCGCGCTACAGACTCTTGCCCCCCGGCAGATGGCCGGTCCCTGCGGTCAAAGGCTATATCGCGCGGCATTCGGCGCGTCAGACACCGGAGGGAGATTGGACCTGGAAATTCGATCCCAGGTTGTTCCAGTTGGTCAGGAAGGATAATCTGGCCGATGAACTTGCGGGCATGCCGCTGCCGGTCGATTTTGTCCATGCCCAGAACAGCGAAGTGGTCGGGAAGGCAGAAGTCAGGAAGTTTCTCGACGCATTTCCTGGGTGCGGCGAACCTGTCCTCGTCCCGCTTAGTCATCACCACATCATGATAGAACAGCCGGTCGGGCTCGTCGCCGCGCTGAAGGGCTTGCTTGCGCGTCCACACCGATCTGATATATAGTTATTTCAACAGCTATCCAAGAAGGTTGGGCTGACGCGGGAGGGATGTCATCGGAGTGGAAGTGCGAACGCATCCTATACCCTTCTGTCGACCACGCCCGGCCCAGGAGCTTCCGCCAACCCTGGAGGCATCGGGCATCAAAATCGACAATATCGTCGTATCGTTGAACGAGATTCTGCGCCGTCCCGCTTTCTTGCAGGTTAGAGCCGAATAACGATCAGGTTTTCCCGGGGGGTTAAGCGTGGAAAAGAAAGCGGCTAGGGAGCTTATCGCTCCGCCTTCACCGAACGCGGGACGGCGTACAGAACAGACGCTCGGCCGCAAGGGTAGTCGTACACGCCGTCGCCTTATGGCCGCCGGCCTCCAATTGCTGAGCACGCAGTCCGCCGTCAGCCTCACCGCGGCGGCCATCGCCCGCAAGGCAGAAGCCTCATCGGCCACATTTTACGTCTACTTCAACGATGTGGGAGAGCTGGTCTTCGCGCTGGCGCGGGAGGCGACGGAGGACCTCGACAATGTTTTCGCCGCTCTGGAAAACTGGGTGGCTGGCCAACCCGCAGAGCAGGGTGCCAACGCCTTTGTCGAAGCCTATCGCGATTACTGGAACGAGCATCGGCCGATCCTGTTGCTTCGTAACATGGAGGCGGATCGAGGAGATCGGCGATTCCAGGAGATGCGCAGTTCCGCCGGCGCGCTAATATTGCGTCCGCTCGCCGGCTTGATCAAGAAAGGCCATGCGGAAGAGGCGCTGACGGATGAACAGGCACTTGCTCGCGCGGCCGTCATTTTCGCGGCGATAGAGAGGATGGCCGCAACCGAGACCATCTATCGTGATGAGCACCCGATGCCCTCATTCAACGCCATCAGACGGGCACAGGTTTCGGTGCTTGCATCCCTGGTGGAGCCGATGGGCATGATCCAAGAGCAGGAGAAACCGCTGGCTGCGGAGCACGGGGGAACCTTCTACGACCCAAAACCGTAAAAATCATGCGAGTTGCGCGCCGGCATCAGGCTGAACCGACGCACGATGGCAGGTGCAGCATTCACCCGTGCGCCGACGGTTCGGAAATATCATGCTTCAATCCGCTGGCCGGCCACGGAAGCGGCTGGTTGTTCGCTGGCAGTTCCAAGATGTCAGCGAAGCCACCTCCCATCCCATGTCAACCCGGCTGGCAATGAAGCCGACCTCTTCCGAAGCATTTG
>Ga0157379_10004024_pt1 | contig 12524 bp, 8 predicted proteins | sample S25metaG_FD_121802 | JGI IMG/M metagenome (GOLD analysis project Ga0157379, IMG submission 121802) | Switchgrass rhizosphere microbial communities from Kellogg Biological Station, Michigan, USA - S2-5 metaG | ecosystem: Host-associated > Plants > Roots > Rhizosphere > Soil | place: USA: Michigan... | reverse complement strand
CGAAGTAGCCTCCGTGGCCTTGTTGGGGCATACCATGCGCTGCGAAATCCTGAGGCGTTCGTCCATTCGACATCCCGTGGCCGCCGTAGGGTGACTGAGCTGCCCCACCCGGGTAGGGGTTACCACCAGGCATACCATTGAGAGGAATTTGTTGTTGGTGATGTTGTTGCTGCTGGTGATGCTGCTGGTGATGCTGCTGCTGCATCTGGATCTGTTGCGCTTGAATATGTTGTTGTTGTTGTTGCTGCTGTTGATGGTGCAGACGCATCGACGAGCGAGAAGGTGTGATGTTTCCTGGGGTGTGTACTCCGGACTGCATGCCATGTCCTCCTTGAGACATTTGCCAGGCGGAAGAACCTGGTTCGGCCATTCCGCTGGGGGTGTTTGAACCTGTTGCACTGTCATCGCCTGGGGTGTTTTGGTTCTGGGCGTTTTCGTCTTGTGGTTGGAGAGGAGTTGGATCGAAATAGAGGTTAGAACCATAGTCTACCATAAATCTAGGGGACGTCAAGGCTAGAACAAGCAAGGGAAGTGTAGAATATACCGTTGCGTCGAAACATCCCATTGCGGTCCACGCTCAGCTCGTGCAGTCGTCAAGTACGAATTCCATTCACTACCGTTATCCTACACTGTGTGATCAGTCCCATTAAGAGCCTCAAATACCCAACCCACACTCACACAAGCAATCCCCAGCGGATGTGTCGGATCCACGACATTATTCCTCCCTTCAATCCCCACAATCGGAATACCGCGGGCCTTCGCCTGCCTGCGAATTTCAGCGACGAGGGCAGGCTTTAGACGTCGGGATGCATGGCGAGGAGCTCGTACAACGATGTTCGGCGTCGCACGGGACGGACATGGTGACATGACTTCAATTTTCCAAGAAAGAGCGTGACAGTTTCAAGTGTGACAGTCACAATTATTTCAGCCACTTCTCTGATTAATTTTTGGTGAATCCACTCCGTTCCTTTCTCTTCCTCCTAAAAAGCAAAGAATGCTTTGCAAAACTCCCTCAAAATGTCTAGCTCGGTTTTCGAAAGGGCTGCGGATGTTTACCAGTAGTGCAAAGGCTGAGCGGGGGGAAGACTACCAAAGCAAGCCTAGAGAAAAGTCCAACAAATCGCGCTATGAAGGAGAATTCATGGAACGCCAACCCAAGCAAAAAACGCGATCTCCTAGGAAGCCTCACGAAATGAGGAGCAGACAGGACGAAGGGAAGAGGAAACGGGTCCTGAATGAAGCAGTGACACCTCTGGTCGGATTCACCAAAAATCTCATCGACGTCAGTGCGGACCGGGGTGGTAATATCTTTCATGGGGATGCGAAGGAGTTGCTGGCTAGGATACCTCAGGTCCCTGTTTCAGCCAGGACTGTGACTTCCCTGGAAAAGGCGCATTTTATGGAGGGGGGATTGCAACAGCACCAGGTAGCTGAACTAGAGGAGAGTCTTCTCATGGATTCTGTTGGAAAGGATTTCCAACCTGGGACGTTTGTTGAAATTCGGAGGTGACTTTGTGTGCTTTTATATTTTCTGACTATGTCTAAAAGTGCAATAGAAACGATTTGTCGGTCTTTGGAATCGTCCTTCGCATCGAAACCATTCTATCGCGACTGCATGCCCTCACCCTGACCCACAGCGGTGAAATATGGCCCCATTTACTCACCGATGTCACCTACATGATCCCCCATTTCGTCCCTCAAGATCTTGTACGGCGCGCGGGTGGTGAATATCAAGCGATGAACAACAACGAGACATTAGCCCGACTCGAAATGGTGGAGAAAGTGCGCGTTTTTGCGAGACAGCACGAACAGCAATACAATTCGATCGGGGCTCAATTCCGCGACTTGTATAACCATGTTCACCACTTGGATCCAGTCCGGTGGGGAGACATAACGAGTGAAGACGCGGCGCGTGTATTCGATGTTCGTCGACCACCACCTGTCTTATATCTATTGGCCGTTCACAGTCATCTAATGGCCGATTCCCTACACTTTGTCGCCGATCCTACAAACCATAGGTCCAGTCAGACATTCGCGGTTCGGCCGAAGGCACATGTAGAGATAATCATCAAAGTTGATGAATGGACACGAGAAGCTCACCCAGTATTCAAAGAATTCGTCTCCAAAGCTAAATCGGTTCGCGAACAAATTCTCCAACTAAGCGCTTTGAATCCTGATGGTCCTCCTACTCTGGAAGAGGTTGAATTACCAGTGTGGTCCGAAACTGATATGGTCTTCATTGATTACCTCAAGAATTCCCTTCGGACGTTGCGGTCTATCCAAAAAGATCCCTACGATATTTCCTTGCCTACAATAGTGAAAAGTATCGGATTGGCTCGTAACCAAACAGTGGACTCGGGTGTCGTCTCCCAGATCCTCCGCGACATCGGTGTTCTCAGTCCTTGGGACGACATCGTCATGCGTAACCCTGAATTACGAATCGAACTCACACCCACTGAGAGCTCCAAAGAACAACATGCCCTTCGTGAATTGATTGAATTCAACAAAGACTACCCCTCGACGCCCATCTCACTCGAGCTGAAGGAGAAGTTAGTTAGTCTTCACCTGCAAGGCAACACGGAACTGCATGCCTCTGATCCATGGGCTGATATTCGTCGTGACTTTGGCAGACAGCCCGTATATGTTATTGACGATGCAACTGCACAAGAGTTGGATGACGGTCTTTCGATAGAACCCGTCGCGGGAGAACCTGGCTGTTACTGGATCCATGTTCACATTGCCGATCCGACGACTTTCCTCCCTCATGGACATGTTGTGGACGTCCGCGCAGAAGCCTTGGCAACGACGGTTTATTCGAATCATCGGACATGGCCAATGTTACCGGAAGAATTGACTACACTGTCGAGCTTGGGAGCGCAAGGACAGGATAAACCACAAACTGTACTGACGTTCAGCATCAAGATGTCGGAGAAGGGAGAGTTCCTCGATTCGCAAATCGCTCCCAGCGTTGTACGAAACATCCAGATCCTATCGTATGACCAAGTAAACCATGTTCTGGGATATAAGAACTCAAGTGGGTACTACCCCTTCGGTGCTCCTCCCGTTCCAGACTATGCTCCGATCCCTGAAGAATACTTGAGCGACGTTCGGACACTTAGCGGAATCGGAAAGGCTTTCCGTCAACACCAAGCACGGACTGGAAAGTCCTTCGGATACTACCTCGCCAAAGCCACCGTCAGCTTTCCCTCACCAATCCCCTTCAAATGGTCTCCTGATAAACCTCTCGCTTGGACGGGATACCCTGAGATGGAGTATGTGGTTGCTGGCGATCTGGGTGAGGCAGGATCATCACGGGATATGGTTTCAGTGTTCATGATCTTAGCTGGACGGGCTGCGTCGAGATACTGTAAAGAAAAAGGATTACCTGGTATTCGTCGGGTCAATCTTACACCTCCCTGTGATCCAGAACAGCTTGCTGAAGTTCTGGCACTACGAAATTCGGCAGGGAACGTTCCTCCACCGGAAGTCATCAAGCGGAACATCTTCCTCTATCCCAGTGAGATCTCCCTACAGCCCAACGAACATTGGGCTTTAGGAATTCCCAAAGAAGAAGGCTATTCGCGAGTTACTTCTCCATTACGTCGATACAGTGACATCCTTATGCACTCGCAAATCAAGCACGACTTCCTTCCACCAAGCAAAAGGACCACACATGGACCTCTCTTCCCCGCCGAATGGTTATTCCCAGCTGCAACGCGTCTCGCCTGGCGTGAAAAGCTAATTCAAAAAGCAAGTGCATCATACCAGCGTCACTGGACCGCCATATATCTTGCGAGACACCTTGCAAGGGAACGAAAGCTGCACGGGAAGGACTATAATCCGTTCCCTCAGTTGACGGGAACCACCCTCGCACCGACGGAAGTGGACACGCTGACGATGGAAGGGCAGGTCGTCATTAATGTTGACGAGTTGGGCATTCGGGGGATTATCAAAGGGTTGTCGAAGAAGAAAGAGATCCCTGTTGGAACGGTGCTACCGATTAAATTTTCTAATATTACACTTGGGTTGACACCGAAGGTAGACTTCGTTTTAGCATAGTTTGTAGTATGATTATTATACCCACCGCTCTCCATTAGATATATCAGCATTTTTATGTATTAACACTATCATTCCATATTTGAATATTATCCACAATTTTCTGGGCGAAAATTCAATTTACAAACATGAGGTTGCCTTGTTTGTTAGATAATGTCACACCCTGTCACACTGCAAGGAACGTTGCTCTACGTCTGCATCCTGTCCATCCCCTCGACGACCAGAGAGTGAGCTTTTTCATATAGAATATCCAGAAATTTTACCAACTCGTTGCATCTCATAGTGGATGACGTTTCTACAGGTTCAGATTCAGACTATTCGAAGTGAGTTGACCTCGAGATGTGTCAAGCTACACCTTTCTAACTCGCGTTTGCTTTTTAGTACTGTAATTGGTTTTCACCGGATTTGGTTTAACATGTGTTAATGAATGTTTGTAGTGGATTTCTTGGTTCTTGGCATCGAAAGGGAACGAATATTTCTGTGAAGTCGAGGAAGATTACATCCTCGATCGGTTTAATCTCACAGGTCTTAATGCCGAAGTTCAAAACTACTCGCAAGCCCTAGATCTCATTACGGATAACCTTGGTATGTCAAATCTTTCTTGAAGTCTTTACACCAGTTCCTAAACCCCTACTAGATGAAGAAATCCAAGACGAGTACCGCAATTCTCTGGAAGTGCAAGCGAGATTTCTATATGGCCTGATTCATGCTAGGTGGATTATCACATCTCGAGGTCTAGCAAAGATGGTACGTCCCTCCATCCCATCCTAGTAAACCACGTTCCTCAAAGGTTTTATGTCTCAGCTGGAGAAATACAAACGAGCCGACTTCGGTCGTTGCCCACGGGTCCTTTGCCAATCCCAACCTCTCCTCCCCGTCGGCCTCACAGACATCCCCTACGAAAAGTCCGTCAAGCTCTATTGCGGCCGCTGCGAAGACATCTACTCTCCCAAATCCGCCCGTCACGGCTCCATCGACGGCGCATACTTCGGCACTTCATTCCCGCACATGCTATTCCTTGTCTACCCACATATGATTCCGCCCAAGTCCGGTGTACCAGAGATGAGTCCACCGCTGGGACGAATGGTTGATGCTGGGCCGAGCGGGGACCCGAGAAGGAGACGGGCGAGGGAAGATGGTGATGCAGCGGAGGGTGTGGGTGAGGCGGTTAGTACGGCTGCGGCCGCACTCAAAGCGGAGCGATACCGGCCCAAAATTTTTGGATTCCAGGTTAATGAGATTGCAAAGTTGCAGCGCTGGCAGGAGGCTATTCGTGATAAGTGCGTTTTTGCGTCATCTCTCCGGAGTTACCCATTTTGTAGACGTGTGCTCATTTCTCTCTCTCCACAGACAAGTTGCGCGACTGGAGTCTTTAGAACAGGACAATAACTAAAGAGTACCTTTCTTCATTTGCTGTTGTGTATTCTTTGTTAGTGTGTCCAGACTTATACCCGCACCTTCCCAGCCTCTTGTTATATTAGAAGCTCTCATCCTTTACTACTACTACTCACATACATATTGTACCTTAACCGCAATACATCTGGACCATCCAACCCATGCTATTGTTTACGTGCCTCATTGTCCCGGAGTACACCCATTACGATATCCTCTTGCCTAGCCAGCCATACACCAAATGCGGGTGTCCGTAACCAACGTTCATAGAACTCCTTTCGCTTGGCGGCGGATCTGAAGGGTAAAGGCGTGCCGTTTGCCTTGAGGGATGCGAGAAATTGTGTTGTGTTGAAGGGTTTTAGCCGCGCTTTACTTCCAGGGGAGGCTTTCGAAAGGGCGATAGTTTCGGTGGGGGTTGGAATGAGGCTGTTGAGGTATCGACTTAGTGGTGCGAGGAAGGACGCAGTGCGAGATGAAAAGTGTCTCCGCAGGCTTTCTGATACGGCAGGTTCTATAAGCCAAATCAAGTAAGACCATGAGCAAGGGAAAGGGGATAAACTTTGCCTTACCTAGTTCGCCACCCCTCTGGGTTGCATCTTCCCAAGTCTTGAGTAATGGCCGATCCTTGGATGTGAGCCGTTTGTGAATCTGTGATGCATATCCTACGGCAGGCTTGCTTCCAATATTCTCCTGGGGTGATTTATGTCGTTTCCTATCCCAGGGTCAGTAATGTGACGGAATAAAGTCGATTGCACTGACCTCCGCTGTCCATCTATACTAAGACTCAGGATATGTGGCCAATGTTTCGTCACGGATAAGATGAAAGGGTTTGTAACACCAACTATTAGTCCAGCCTTTGGAGGGTTCTTGTTTACTAGGGAGTGGTAATCTCGGTCGTGTATTGTGATGTAAGGTCTAAAGTCGCCTGCTAGGGGTATCTGCGAAGTGAGTATTAGTAGGTGGTCTGGCAAAGTATGAAAGAGGACTTACAGGGCGTAACATATCGCGTAGCCACCAAATAGCCAAGCTAGTTATCCGTGGATTGGGGCCATAAACAAGAATAGGTTCGCATAGTATTAAGAGTTCCCATATAGACCATAGGGATGGCAGGCAAGATGAAAATAATGTGACTAAAGGAGGATCAGAGGGTGGTACTGATGCTAAGATCTAGACAGGGAGTTTAATGGCACCATTTGAAAATGAAACGCAAGGGGTGCAACAAACCTGCAAGGTAGACTTGAACTTCACGGTCGCTTCGGGAAACTGTGCCTCGTCTTCTGTGTGGGGTAATTTGACACGGAGAGCGTGCCCTAGGAATCCGAGTTCCAGCGTGGCGTCATGAGATGGATCAGGCCTGACTTTGAGTCAGAATTTGAGAATGGATAATAGGAGAATGACATACCATAAGGATATGTTCTGGCAAACTGACTCTAGTACTACACTTCCGTGAGCAATATACAATGGACCGAGAATCTGAGCCATTTCTTCGAATAGTGAGGGATAGGCATGGTGCGAAAGGACGACAATGGATCGCTGAAGACAGAAGGTTAACATTAGAAGAACATTTGGAGTATGAAAGATACTTGCTTGGAGATATCCTCTCTTAGACGTTGAATCTCTCTGCTGGACGAAGTATGAAAACCCATATCCCTCAGCTGGGACTTCGTCATCCGTAGCCAATCCCGTCAGCCTGAATGAGTGTATCTGAGATCCTATTTCAAAGGTGGAAGAATCTGGAAATGCTGAAAATGCACTTTATGTGACAGTGCGGTTCAGAGACACGGAAGGAAACATAGATCGTGTTACGCACATGTTTTCTCGTGCATCCGGGGGTATCTTGAATGAAGGGTATATATAACTGAGCACAGGTCCTTGATCCAAATCAAAATCAACTGCAATTTCACGACGTCAGAATGAAGCATCTACAACGAAAATGACCAATATTTTCCTACAGCAACGGCCAATATCCACCTTCGAATGCTGGATATCTTTTCCTCATCCATTTGTGGTAGATGTGGGTCGGACACAACCCCAGACTGATGCAGAGCATGAGGCAATGTCTTTGTATGTTCAAGAGACTTCCGGGGTTGTTGTGTATGTGGGATAATCGTTCCTTTGACGACGTTGGGAGCTGAAGACGATGCTAGTCGACGTGTCTGTCCTCTTGGAGATGCCTCTAGTCGGATATGTTGTGGTAGCCACGGGTTTCCTTGCGCACTTCCGAGTGTTCCAATGTCGACTTCGTCGGAGTCCATAGCTGAGGACGGTGTGAGGGGATGGATGCAGACCGTATGGCATGCCTGTCTATTTCGGGAGCACATTCACTAGTGCCAATCACACGGAAATGGGAATGTAGGGGTACCTACTGCTGGAGTAGATCTATTTCCCTCCTTTGGGTGAAATTTGTTTTAAGAATCAACGACACATGTCGATGACGAGGAGCACATAGAACTACAAGAGATAGCCCGAAGTTGTAGGCAAGATGGGGATATTTATACCTTTTTCTGTCCACCCCCATTTCAATTGAGGCTCGTCTTCCTTAAAGCAATTCCTGGATGGGAGTTGCATTGCACGTTATACGGGTGCTCTCCAGGAGCTTGCCATGAATGTCGTTCCCATCCAGGCATTACCGCCTCTACTGCGATTCGAAACACTATACATCCCTACACCAATGCCATCTCTCGGAGGTCAAGAGCCAATTCAGTGTTTGTCCCCTTCAACCCCTTATCATGCTACGAATGGCGAGCTTGGAACAACTTGATGCCATCGAAGTGCTGTTTGCGGCCTCAAAAACTCGTGAAATCCATGTCCGAGATGAAGATTGGGAGACTTCTTCTTTGATTCCCTCGGGGAATTGTGCGACCAGGTCGATGTGGAGTTATTCGGCTTCTAGAGGAAACTGAAGGCTGCTTCAGGCCATCACACCGCTATTCCCTATTCCCAATAATTCTTGTTTTATTCACAATTTAAGGATTTTCTGTGCTCTTCTATGGTGGGGTAATTCTAGATATCATAATATGTGATTTCGTCCCCAGTATATCCTTCATCTCGAATCACGCAAGTTGTCCTAGCTATCTTCTTCTGGTTTGATTGTAAAGCTTCGTCTTATATCCCTGATATATCACCGTTTAGAAAGAGGGGGTAGGATTGACCAGCTTACTTTTCGCTTTTGCTGGACTTACACCAAAATGTTCATTAATATTACTCGTAACATCAGTTTCAGAGCTGGTCGCGCATTGTTCCCCGCGCCGCAAGAGCTGGCGAGCAAGAAAAATTCCAGAGGTACGTCACTGAGGAAAATAATGAGGGGTGTCTATGGGCAACTGTGGATACAACAGCGTCTAGACTTAATATAAACTCAAACGATAAATAATCTCTTGCAGTACTTATCCGCTTTCTAACCGTCTACGCCCAGAGTTTCACGAAGTTTATTGTCAATGGTGGATTCGTGAGTCATTTTCAAGCCAACGTCAAGGAGCAGTCAACACTTAGCTGTTTCGACTAATGTAGTGCCAAGGTTATCAGGAAAGAATACCATCCTCCAAATTCTGGAAAACATATCAACTCTCTCCCAAATGAACTTATTCGTTTGATCTTCCAGTCGACTGCAGAAGAATCCTTTGAATACAGCGGGACAGATGAACTATTCTACAACCCACTAATCGCGGTGCAGCTTTCGCATGTCTGCCAACATTGGCGGAACATCGCGATCGCAAATACACTCCTTTGGACTCATTTACATCCTCAAAACCTCAAATTGACGGTCTTTTGTTTGGAACGTGCAAAAGGTTCCAAACTTTCCATAGGCATTTGTGCCGGAACACTTGGTTTCAGGTGCTGTGGCATCCAGCCTGACACGGAGGACACAAATCCGGGAATCTATGACTTGACTAGAGTGCTTATGCCGAATGTTTCCGCACTTTGGGTCTTTCCTGTGGCTTCGAATATCCTACAACTCCTCGATATATTCCGATCGTATCCAGCCCCCAGCCTACAGAGCATCACGATCCATCTTTCCCAATTGTTAGCCGATCCGGAGCAGATGTTCAACGAGGACGACATGTATGATAAAATTCGGGAGGGGTTTCTCTCCCAATCCCTCTTCCTGGACACCACCCCGCGACTTTGTCAAGCCCACAGCTTCGGTTTCTCTCCTCACCCATCATCAACCATGTGGAATAACATGACCCATATCGCTATTTCGTTCACTCGCCTCGAGGGACTTTTACCTCCAGACTCCCCCGGCTTGTCATTGCCGCTCCAACTCGAGGACTGGTTCTCAATCCTTCAACGCTCGCCGTCCCTGGAGAAACTGGAGATTAATTATCACAGTTTACTAAGTGATGTCTCCTTGGGACAACGAATCCTACAAAAGGGTCCTGTTCTTATGCGAAAATTGAAGAGGATAAGCTTCACTTGCGTTTCCCTTACGGAAATTTTGCTTTTCCTCTATGCCATAGACGCACCCCAGTTAGCAGGCCTGGGTGTGTTTATTACTGAAGAAGAGCTCACCATGAATTTGAATCACTTTTTCATGGCATGTCCTATTCTCTTCGCTCGTTTGCGCAATCTACGAGAATTTGCCTGCGACGAGCATCAAGCCGACAAAATCATGGTCAACGCATTAGCAGGCGGCGATGAATCGCAACCACCGCTACCTCTCTGTCAATTGTTGCTTGTCTTCCCCAAGGCAGTTCCACAGTGGGAGTCACATTTTGCGCGTTATATGGGTACTCTCAGAGAGCTTTCCCTTCACGCCTTCCCCATTCAGGCATTGCCACCTCTACCACGACTCGAAACACTTTACCTCTCGACACCAATGCCATCTCTCCAAGAAGTCAAGGCCCAAATCGGTGTTTGTCCCCTTGAGCGAATTATCCTGCCACGACTCGCGAGTCCTCTAGAACGAGATCAACTTGATGCCATCGAATGTCTTTTCACGGGCTCAAAAGTTAGGGAAATCCATTTCCGGGAAGACGACTGGGAAGCTTCCTCTGAAGATGCCATTGACTCCCTTGAAGAGTTTTCTGGCCACATTGACGCGGAGTTATTCACCTTCTGAAAGGTGCTTCAAGAAATTTCTTGGCGAACTGCGAAAAAATCAGATGCTTCAAACCGATTGTTTCCCGTGGTGTTTTATCTTCTAAGTGTTTTATCTTCCCTTTATTTGCTGGATGTCGTTTAATGCGCAAGCTACCTTTCATATCTCCTAAATCTATTACCTCTTGTTATATACGTAGCGTATTCAAGGAAAGGTTAGTAGCCAGTCGGAGGATTGTCCACGGTTTAAATTAATATTTTATTCTGGACCATACTTGAGACCGACGGGTTAGATGTGTTCAAAGGGCAGCCTCAAGATAGTCCATCGTGATCGCAAGGAGAGTCGGGAAGCGAGAGAATCCAAGTTCAACAGCGGTATCCGTGTCAGCCTCCAAAACTTCAGCTCTTATATCCGTACGTCATTCACAATTCAACGAGGACGTCCGTCCGTCCAGTTCTCTTCCAGTCTCAGCCGCCAATTCATTCCTACGACGTAGAATTTTCCACTTACTAAATTTACGTCGATTCAAACCCCCCCTTTCATATGAGCGGAAGAACCAGCTGGGGTGCATAGCCACCGCTATCATTGAAAAACAAACGTTGATGGATGGAGTACGATGAGTAAGAGCTGAATGGGAAGACCCGATAGGTGGCTGAATAAGAGACGAGAAGCCTTTATTGTATCTGTGTGTTAATTTGCCACAGTGGAGTCCAATTCAATACAATTGTTGAGCGTATTCAAAATTGGAACCTTTTCAGGGTAAGTAAGGGGTGGATCGATGTAAAGGTGTGAGATAGAGATGTGGTCTGAATGAGCCTGAGCATTGAGTTGGTATCGGGGCAGCTTCGTCCATCATATGTAGTGAAGGTCTAGAACTTGTCCTATTGTTCGGGCTCCCAGGACCGATATTGATGGTGGCTGGAAGAGACAGATATCCCGTTGGACGGTGTGGTTGAGGGGCTGAAGGAGTCGACAGATGCGCAGTGAATAAACCGCGAGACTGGGGAGTGGCGTAGTTGCAAAGGTGACGATTAGAGGCTCTGTCCTCAGCCTCAGAGTCTGAATTCACCTCCAGTACGTATCTATCGCCGCAACTCGCCTTATTCATAAGCCATGCATCATCTCCTACGGCTGGACCATAAACAAATTACATGAAAATCCTGAGGGATGATACGTCTCGGCGATTCGAACAAACGGAGGAAAGAGAGTCCCATGGATTCAACCATTCATTCGAGCCAAAGTAGCGGAATAAGCATCAACGCAATTTGGTGTATCAGGTATAGCCAGGTAAATGGCTAATGGCTATAAAGGGCGTCCGATCCAAGGAGGAAGACGACCGAGGGTGACGAAGTCGAGCCGGAGGTGTACTGAATTGAATCACGGGAAAGGTGATGTGCCGTGGGGATGCGCATGCGGTCGCTGTGCTATGTTTACTTACCCTCGACAAATCTGTATTGGATAAGAGAATCGCAGTTGGTTTTATTGGGGTATGTGTAAGGAACTATATCATAGAAAAAGAAGAGGAAGGAGGGTATCTAAGTAGTAAATAAGAAGAAGTCACTTTCCCTGAGTTCTCCCCGCACACGTTCCCCTCGAGAATTCATCCATTGAAGTTCTCCGCACAGAACGCAAAGCTTGGTTATCCAATAAAGTAAGAGATCTGTCAAGAGACCAGGGCTTCTCCGGATTGGGGAGAATTAATTAATACGGTCCTGAGAATAGGAAGATTGAATTTGGTGTGCACTCCGGTCGGACGATAACCGTATTTGTGACTGCGATGCAGACAAGCCAATAGACCTTGGTCATGGGTGGGTAAAGGATATCTTTTGGATAGGGAGAAAGCAGCACTGCACGAAACGGGATTGTCATAAAGGAAAGGATTTCCTTATCCATTCCACAAAGAACCTTCGTACATTTATTCAAGAGAACCGTCATAATATATAATTTATAGATAGAACGGGAAGGAACCTCGTGAGCATGGATGAATACCCGGCGATATTCATTCCTCAGTACGCATGACGCGTGAGCTGATAAT
>Ga0157379_10004023_pt1 | contig 12525 bp, 9 predicted proteins | sample S25metaG_FD_121802 | JGI IMG/M metagenome (GOLD analysis project Ga0157379, IMG submission 121802) | Switchgrass rhizosphere microbial communities from Kellogg Biological Station, Michigan, USA - S2-5 metaG | ecosystem: Host-associated > Plants > Roots > Rhizosphere > Soil | place: USA: Michigan... | reverse complement strand
GCGGCGACGATGGAGCATTCGATGAACTACGATCTCGAGGCGGCAAGACTCAAGAAGGACTGGGCAGAAAATCCGCGATGGAAGGGAATCAAGCGCGGCTACGCCGCGGAGGACGTCGTGCGCCTGCGCGGTTCCTTGCAGATCGAGCACACGCTCGCGCGGCGCGGCTCGGAAAAGCTGTGGAAGCTGATGCAGGACGAGCCGTTCGTGAACACGCTCGGCGCGCTGACCGGCAACCAGGCGATGCAGCAGGTCAAGGCAGGCCTCAAGGCCATCTACCTGTCGGGCTGGCAAGTCGCCGCCGACGCCAACATCTCCGGCGAAATGTATCCGGACCAGTCGCTGTACCCCGTCAATTCAGTGCCGCACGTCGTGCGCCGGATCAACAACACGTTCCAGCGCGCCGACCAGATCCAGCACATGGAAGGCTCAGGCACGCTCGACTTCTTCGCTCCGATCGTCGCCGATGCCGAAGCCGGCTTCGGCGGCGTGCTGAACGCGTTCGAACTGATGAAGGCGATGATCGAGGCGGGCGCCGCCGGCGTGCACTTCGAAGACCAGCTCGCGTCGGTCAAGAAGTGCGGCCACATGGGCGGCAAGGTGCTCGTGCCCACGCGCGAAGCCGTCGACAAGCTCGTTGCCGCGCGACTCGCCGCCGACGTGATGGGCGTGCCGACGATCCTGCTCGCGCGGACCGACGCCGAAGCGGCCGATCTGGTGACGAGCGATGTCGACGACACCGACAAGCCGTTCCTCACGGGCGAGCGGACGATCGAAGGGTTCTACAAGACGAGGAACGGCCTCGACCAGGCAATCTCGCGCGGCCTCGCGTATGCGCCGTACGCCGATCTCATCTGGTGCGAGACGGGCAAGCCCGACCTCCAGTTCGCGAAGGACTTTGCCGACGCGATCCACGCCAAGTTCCCGGGCAAGCTCCTCGCCTACAACTGTTCGCCGTCGTTCAACTGGAAGAAGAACCTCGACGACGCCACCGTCGCGAAATTCCAGCGCGAGCTGGGCGCGATGGGCTACAAGTTCCAGTTCATCACGCTCGCGGGCTTCCACAGCCTCAACTACTCGATGTTCAATCTGGCGCACGGCTACGCGCACAACCACATGGCCGCGTTCGTCGAGCTGCAGGAGGCGGAATTCGCCGCGGTGTCGAAGGGCTTCACTGCGATCAAGCACCAGCGCGAAGTCGGAACGAGCTACTTCGACGCAGTGACGACGACGATCCAGGGCAGCCAGGCGTCGACGACTGCGCTCAAGAACTCGACCGAGGACGAGCAGTTCTTCGAAAAGCCGAAGACCGAGTTGCACGTCGCCAACGGCTAGCCCCGAGACGGCTCCTGTCGGCAGCGCCGTGTCGTCCGCGAGGACGGCGCGGCGTTGTTTTTTCCGGCGGGTGATAACGTGGCGGCGTCATGCGGACGTTCTTCGCACTCGTCCCCGATGCCGCCGTGCGCGCCGCGCTGGGCGAGCGGGCGCGCGTGCTGGCGCTGGCGATCGGCGGACGCGCGGTACCGGGCGTCAACGTGCACGTCACGCTGGCGTTCGTGGGCGACGTGGACGCCGTGCAGGCGGCGGCGCTGCGGGCCATGCTCGCCACGCTGCCGCGCCGCCCGTTCACGCTCATGCTCGACCGCATCGGCGAATGGCCCCGTGCCGGCGTTGCGTGGCTTGCGCCGAGCGCCGTGCCGGCGCCGCTTGTCGCGCTGCATGCCCAATTGGCGGCAGCGCTCGCGGCGTCGGGATTTGCGGTGGAAGCGCGGCCATTCCGTCCGCACGTGACGCTGGTGCGCCGGCTTGCGCGGCCGCTCGCCGACACCGCGGCGGAAGCACTCGAGTGGCGCGTCACGCGCGTCGCGTTGATGGTCTCCGAACGCGTCGGCGGCGCGTTGCGCTATCGCGAGCAGGCCGCCGTGACGCTGGGGCGTGACCCCGAGGGCGGATACGCTAGCGCTGCGCCTTAGCGACGGGGCGCGTGCGATCGCTGATCCACTCGCTCCACGAACCCGGATAGAGCCGCGTACCGGGCAACCCGGCGACTTCCATCGCCAGAATGTTCACGCAGGCGGTCACGCCGGACCCGCAGTGGTGGACGACCTCGGCATGCGGGCGGCCGCCGAGCAGCGCCGCGAACTCCGTGCGCAACTTCGCTGCCGACTTGAACACGCCGTCGGCCGTCAGGTTCTGGCTGGCGGGACGATTGACGGCGCCGGGGATGTGCCCGGCAACGGGATCGATGGGCTCGACCTCGCCGCGAAAGCGCTCGGGCGCGCGCGCGTCCACCAGCAGCAGCGTGTGCCGCGACACGCTCGCGGCAACACCGACCGAGGCCACCGTCGGTGTCACTCGTCGAACGGTGAAGGTCGCCGGTGCCGGCACCGTGACGTCGGCGGTGACCGGCCGCTTTTCGCGCGTCCATTGCGCGAACCCGCCGTCGAGCACGGCGACGGCATCATGACCGAGCCAGCGCAGCATCCACCACAGGCGCGCGGCGAACGAGCTCGAGCCCTGGTCATAGACGACGACCTGCTTGCCGGCGTCGATGCCGGCGCGGCCGAAGCGTGCGGCGCAGGCCTCGGGCGTGGGCAGCGGATGGCGGCCGTTGTGGCCGTTCTTCGCGGCCGAGAGATCGCGATCGAGATGCATGAACACGGCGCCCGGGATATGCGCCTTGTCGTACTCGTTCTGGCCCCACGACTCCGGCGAAGCGAGATCGTGGCGGATATCGAACAGCGCGAGCGTGGGATCGTCGAGACGCTCGGCGAGTTCTGCAGTGGAAATGAGCGTGGTGAACATGGCGGGCAGGCTTTCACAGCGACGGGGTGCCGATGTCGATCATACGCGCCCGCTGCGGACGGTGCTTCCCGTCCTCAGTAGAGCTCGGCCGGCGACCAGCGTTCCAGCGGCAGGAGGTCGAGTCCCGCGGCCGCGGCCTTCGCCGCGTCCGGCGTGCCGACGCCGACGACGATCATCGGCGCCGGAGCGAAATAGCGTCGGGCGACCGTGAGCACCTGCGCAGGCTGCACGGCACGAAATCGCGCGGGCAGCGCCGCGAAGTACGTGTCGGACAATCGGTACACGAACAAATTGGCGAACGACCCGGCGATGCCGCTGTTGGTCTCGAACGCGCCCGGCAGCGAACGGATGATGCCGTCACGCGCTTTCGCGAATTCCGCGGCGGGCGGCGGGCGGGTGCCCATGCGGGCGAGCTCGCGGTCGATCTCGCGCACCGCCGGTGCCATTGCGTCGGCGCGAACGCTGGTTGACACGCCGAACGGGCCCGGCCGCCGGCCGAAATCGAGACCCGAGAACGCGCCGTAGGCGTAGCCGTGCGTCTCGCGGAGATTCGCGTTGAGCCGGCTCGTGAAGCTGCCGCCGAGGATTTCGTTGGCGAGTTGCAGCGCGAAATAGTCGGGACTGTCGCGCGCCGCGGCCACCCGGCCGACGCGAAGCTCGGTCTGCGTGACGCCGTCGACGTCCACCTGCACCCGCCGTGCGGCGATCGCTTTCGGCGGCAGCGTGTCCGTCGCCGGCGGGAGCGGCGCGGCCGCACCTGACCAGCCGCCGAACTCGCGCTCCACCAGCGCCCTTACCGTCGTTTCGTCGATCGCGCCGACGACGATCAGCGCTGCGTTTCCCGGCGTGAACCAGCGCTGCCAGAACTCCGCGAGCATGGGCGCATCGATGCGCTTCAGCGCCGCCTCGGTGCCGAGCGTCGTCTGCCCATAGCTCGCGTCTGCGCCGTAGAGCGCGCGGCGGAACGCGGCGTCGGCGAGCGCGCCGGGATCCTCGCGCGCCGCGACGACGGCGGCGAGGCGCGAGCGCCGCGCACGTTCGATCTCGGCCGGCGGAAACGTCGGGTGCAGCGTCACGTCGGCCAGCAGCGCCAGCGCCGCCGGGAATTGCGTCGCGAGCGTGTCAATGGCGAGCGTGCTGGCGTCACGCGCCGTGCCCGCGGAGAAATCCGCTCCAAGCTGAGCGAACGCATCGGCGATGGCGAGCGCGTCGCGCGTGGTCGTGCCGTCCTCGAGAGACGCGACGGTAAAGTCCGCCAGGCCCGGCGTTGCCGGCGGATTGGCGCCCAGGCCGGCATTCACGACGAGGCGTGCGTTCACGACCGGCGTGACAGCGCGCTCGAGGTGGTAGACGGTGAGGCCGTTGGCGAGCCGGAAAGTCTTCGCGACCGGCAGGTGCGGCACGACCGCCGGACCCGCGCGCGGCGGCGCGCGGCGCCACGCCTCGTCGTGGTTGATCGACTCGGGCAGGCCGGTCGCGACGCCCGGCGGCGAAGCGGGAACGTCCGCCTCGAGCTTGCGCTCGCCGCGCTCGGCGTACACGACGACGCGCGCGTCCTTCCGCAAATACGTCGCGACGGCGCGGCGCACGTCATCGGGCGTGATGCGGCGATATCGCGCAAGGTCGCTGGCGAGATAGCCGGGGTCGCCCGTGTACTGGTTGTAGTAATTGAGGCGATTGGCGCGCCCGCCTTCGCCGCCCACTTTCTGCAAGCCGCGGAAGAGCCCATGCTCGTACGTGCTGCGCGCGCGGTCGACTTCCGCCTGCGTGGGCCCGTCCCTGGCCAGGCGTGCCACTTCCTCGTCGATCGCCGCTTCGAGCTCCGCCGGCGTGTGACCGGGACGCGCGAGCGCCTGGATGTCGAACACCGACACGAACGCGTAGGAATCCTGGCTGGCGTCGACGTTCTGCGCGAGCTCCAGTTCGTACACGAGCTTCTTGTACAGCCGGCTCGATTTGCCGCCGGCAAGGATCGTCGCCGCCACGTCGAGTTCCGCGTCGCCTGGTGCGAACGCCCGCGGCGTGAGCCACGCAAGGTCGACGCGCGGCAGCTCGATCCGGTCGGTCACCGTCAGCCGGCGCTCGCCGTCGAGCGGCGGCGTGACCACGGCGGGCTTCGGCACGTCGGGACCGCGCGCGAGCGAGCCGAAATATTTCTGCACCAGCCGCTGCGCCGCCGGCGGATCGAAGTCGCCGGCGATCACGAGCGTCGCGTTGTTGGGACGGTAGTAGCGCTTGAAGAACTCGCGCACGTCGGGCAGCCGCGCTGACTGGATGTCGGCGTGCGACCCGATGATGTGCGGCCGGTACGGGTGCCCGGGCGGAAACAGTGCGGTGTAGAGCGCCTCGTCGACGATGCCGTACGGCCGGTTCTCGGTCGTTTCGCGGCGCTCGTTGCGCACGACGTCCTGCTGGTTCGCGAGCGCCTTCTGATCGAGCGTGTCGAGCAGGTAGCCCATGCGGTCGGCGTGGATCCACAGGCCGAGCTCCAGCTGGTTCGCCGGCAGCGTGTCGTAGTAGTTGGTGCGGTCGAACGACGTCGACGCGTTCAAGTCGAGCACGCCGGCGGTCTCCAGCAGGCGATCGTCCAGGCCGCGCGGCACGTGCTTCGTGCCGGTGAACATCATGTGCTCGAAAAGATGGGCGAAGCCGGTGCGGCCCGGCTCCTCGTTGGCCGCGCCGACGTGATACCAGAGGTTGATCGCGACCACCGGCAGCCGCTTGTCGGGCGCAAGGATCACTTCGAGTCCATTCGCAAGCCGGTACTGCGTGAAGGGAATCGCAGGCACCGGAGGTTCGGCGGCGACGGCGGGCGCTGCGGTCGCGACCAGGGCGGCGTACAGCAGGGCGAAGATGAAGCGCATGGAGGAGTTCCGGAAAGTGAAAAGGGCGGGCCCGAATCGAGCCCGCCCCCCAGGCAGACAGCGGCGAGTTTACAGGTGCCCGACGTGCGCTTCCATCTCGCGGCGATAGAACGCGTGGAAGTGCCGCATGCCGTCCTCCATCGGCGACTGGTACGGTCCGATCTCGTTCTTCCCCTGGGCGACGAGCGCGCGCCGGCCGGCGTCCATCCGCTCGGCGATCTCGTCGTCCTCCTTTGCCGTCTCGCGGTACGCCGCCTGCTCGGCCTCGACGAACTCGCGCTCGAACAGCGCGATCTCCTCGGGATAGTAGAACTCGATGACGTTGAGCGTCTTGTCCGGCGCCCGCGGGATCAGCGTGCTGATGACGAGCACGTGCGGATACCACTCGACCATGATGTTCGGGTAGTACGTGAGCCAGATCGCGCCGTGCGGCGGCGTCTGCCCGCGATAGAACTCGAGCACCGCCTTGTGCCAGCGCTCGTAGGCGCGCGTCCCGGGCTTGGCGAGGCCATTGTTGACGCCGACGAACTGCACGGACGCCCAGTCGGCGTACTCCCAGCGCAGGTCCTCGCACGTGACGAACTGGCCCAGCCCGGGATGGAACGGGCCGACATGGTAGTCCTCGAGGTACACCTCGATGAACGTCTTCCAGTTGTAGTTGCACTCGTGCAGCTCGACGCGGTCGAGGACGTGGCCGGAGAAGTCCAGCGCCGAAGTCGTCAGGCCCCGAAGGTCGGCCGCCACGTCGCGCGGACCGTCGAAGAGCAGGCCGTTCCAGTTGGACAGCGGCGAGCGTCCGAGATTGAGGCAGGGCTTTTCGGCGAAATGCGGTGCGCCGAGGAGCTCGCCCTTCAGGTCGTACGTCCAGCGGTGGATCGGGCAGACGATGTTGGCCGCATGGCCCTTGCCCGTGAGCATGATCGCCTGGCGGTGGCGGCAGACGTTGGACAGGAGCTCGACGCCCTGCGGGTTGCGCACCAGCGCCTGCGCGTCGTGGCGGGCGGCGAGCGCGTAATAGTCGCCGGGCTCCGGGACCATCAGCTCATGGCCCACATAGCCAGGCCCGCGCGGCAGCAGCCAGCGCTGCTCGGCATCGAACACCCGGGAATCGCTGTACCAGGACGCAGGAAATTGCGGCGAGGCTTGCCGCAACCGTGCAGCGGAGGCGAGATCGGACATGGTCCCAAAACCCTTTCAGCGTAGATCCAACCAACCCAACCCAACAACCCGGATCGTGAGGGCCCTCGCTCGAGGTGCCCGGCGCTCCGGACCGCTTTGCTAAGTCAGCCGCGCGAAAGGATTCGCGTGAGGCCGCGTCGTCAAACATGCTAGTATAAAAGGCTGCCTGCCGCAGGGTCAAGCCTAACGCGCGGTTCGGGCAAACATTGCAACCCGACTGCACGGCGTTCGACTGTCACCGCGTTTGACCGTCCGCGGCGTGCCTCGTAACCTCGTCTTCGTTGCACAACCGCGGCCCGCCGCGGCACCCCATGGCCTCCTCGAACGACATTCCACCGACCTTCGAAGCTGCACTCGCCGAGCTGGAAACGCTGGTGGCGACAATGGAAACCGGCCAGCTCCCGCTCAAGGAATCGCTCGCGGCCTACCAGCGCGGCGCCGAGTTGCTGGCGATCTGCCAGGCGGCGCTCAAGGATGCGCAACTCCAGGTCGAGGTGCTCGAGAAAGGCGTGCTAAAGACTTTCAAGCCGGACGGCGGGACTTTCAAACCGGACGGCGGCGATGCATAGCGAGCTGCCGTGGGAAGTCTGGTCGCGCGAACGGCAACAGCGGATCGAGGACGCGCTCGATCGCGCGCTCGCCGGTGAGCCCGGCCGTCTCGGGGAGGCGATGCGCTACGCGACGCACGGCGGAGGCAAGCGCATCCGGCCGCTTCTCGCGTACGCCGCCGGTGAAGTAGCGGGCGCCGACCCGGCGCGGGTGGACGCCCCTGCGGCTGCGGTGGAGCTCATCCACGCGTACTCGCTTGCGCACGACGATCTTCCCGCGATGGACAACGACTCGCTGCGGCGGGGCAAGCCGACCTGCCACGTCGCGTTCGGCGAGGCGCTGGCGCTGCTCGCCGGCGACGCGCTGCAGGCGCGCGCGTTCGGCGTGCTGGCGAGCGGCACGATGCACGCCGTCGGCGAAGCCTGCGCGCTGCTCGCGCGCGCCGCCGGCGCCGCCGGAATGGCCGGCGGCCAGGCGATCGACCTCGCGTCCACCGGCACGACGCTCGCGCTGTCGGAGCTCACGACGATGCACCGGATGAAGACGGGCGCGCTGATCGCCGCCTCCGTGCAGCTCGGCGCCCGCTGCGGCAACCCGCTGAGCGCGACGCAGACGACCGCGCTCGATCTCTATGCGTCCGCTGCCGGGCTCGCGTTCCAGGTCGTCGACGATCTGCTCGACGTCGAGGGCTCGTCCGAGTCCCTCGGCAAGACGAGCGGCAAGGATGCCGCCGACGGCAAGCCGACGTTCGTTTCGCTCCTTGGCCTCGCCGAGGCGCGCCGCCATGCCGTCGCGCTGCGCGCCGAGGCCCACGACGCGCTCGTTCCGTTTGGCGCCGCCGCGCGGCGCCTGCACGAGCTCGTCGACTGGATCGTCACGCGCACTCGATGACGACCCCCACGCTCACTTTGTTCGCTGCCCCCAGAGGGGGAGCAAGCCTCCCTTGGGACGGCCCGGCGGGAGGCTGGACGACCCCCACGCTCACTGCGTTCGCTGCCCCGTGCGTTTGCTGAAACGTATGCCCGCGTATCCACTGCTCGAATCGATCGACATTCCCGCCGACCTGCGTCGCATGCCGCGGTCGGAGCTGCCCCAACTCGCACGCGAGTTGCGCGCGTTCCTGCTGCATTCGGTGGCGCAGACGGGCGGGCACCTGTCGTCGAACCTCGGCACGGTCGAGCTCACCGTCGCGCTGCACTACGTGTTCGACACGCCGAAGGATCGCATCGTGTGGGACGTCGGGCACCAGACCTATGCCCACAAGGTGCTGACCGGCCGCCGTTCGCTGATGGACAGGCTGCGCCAGTGGGGCGGCCCCGCCGGCTTCCCGCGGCGCGGCGAGAGCGAGTACGACACGTTCGGGACCGCGCACTCGTCGACGTCGATCTCCGCCGCGCTCGGCATGGCAGTCGGTGCGCGCATCGCCGGCGCGCAGCGGAAGGTGGTGGCAGTGATCGGCGACGGCGCGATGAGCGCCGGCATGGCGTTCGAGGCGCTCAACAACGCGCGCGGCACCGACGTGCTCGTCGTGCTGAACGACAACGAGATGTCGATCTCCGAGCCCGTGGGCGCGATCAACCAGTATTTGGCGAAGATCCTCGCGTCGCGCCTCTACAACACCGTGCGGCGTGGCGGTAAGGAGGTGCTGTCGCGGCTGCCACCGGTGCACGAGCTCGCGCGCCGCGCCGAAGAGCACATGAAAGGCATGGTGCTCCCCGGCACGCTCTTCGAGGAGTTCGGCTTCAACTACATCGGGCCGATCGACGGGCACGACGTCGACGCGCTCGTCACCACGCTCGCGAACGTCCGCGACCTCAAGGGGCCGCAGTTCCTGCACGTCGTCACGCGCAAGGGCTACGGCTATGCGCGCGCGGAAGCCGACGCGATCCTCTATCACAGCGTCGGGAAGTTCGACCCCGCAGTGGGCATCGTCGCAAAAGCGGCGACCAAGCCCGCGTACACGCAGGTGTTCAGCGACTGGCTCTGCGACATGGCCGCCGACGATCCGCGCCTGGTCGCGATCACGCCGGCGATGCGCGAAGGCTCCGGCCTCGTCCGCTTCTCGCAGGATTTTCCGGCGCGGTATTTCGACGTCGGCATTGCCGAGCAGCACGCGGTGACGTTCGCGGCAGGTCTTGCGTGCGAGGGCATGAAGCCCGTCGTCGCGATCTATTCAACGTTCCTCCAGCGCGCCTACGACCAGGTGATCCACGACGTCGTGCTGCAGAACCTGCCGGTGGTCTTCGCGATCGACCGTGCGGGCGTGGTCGGCGCCGACGGTCCGACGCACATCGGCGCCTTCGACCTTTCGTTCCTGCGCTGCCTGCCCAACACGACGGTGATGACGCCCGCGGACGAGAACGAGTGCCGCCGTATGCTCACCACCGCATTCCGCCTCGGCACACCGGCCGCCGTCCGCTATCCGCGCGGCACCGGCCCGGGCGTCGCGATCGACGGTGGCCTCGAGTCGCTGCCGGTGGGCAAGGGCGAGGTGCGGCGTGAAAGCAAGCGCCGCGCGCGGCGCATTGCCATCCTGGCGTTCGGGCCGATGCTGCATCCGGCGCTGGCCGCGGCGGAGACGCTCGACGCGACGGTGGCGAACATGCGCTTCGTGAAGCCGCTCGACGACGAGCTCGTGCACACGCTGGCGCGCGCGCACGACGCGATCGTCACAGTCGAGGAAAACGTGGTCGCCGGCGGGGCCGGCAGCGCGGTCGCCGAATCGCTGGCGGCGGCCGGCATCGTGGTGCCCATCTTGCATCTGGGCCTTCCGGACGCATTTCCCGACCATGGCGACCCCGCGTTCCTGCTTGCGCAGATGGGCCTGGACGCCGCCGGCATCGCGGCGGCCATCGAGGCGCGATTCGCACCGCGCAAGGCTGTTGCCTCGGTCAAACCCGCAGCCTGAGCAGGGATATCTGACGCATCGCAGGGCGAAAGCGACCTTGCTATAGTTTCCGACATCATGAACAAACCCGAACCGCTGCAACACGTGATGCCCATTGCCGACATCCAGTCGGGCTCCGATGATCGCCGGATCGCGATCGACCAGGTCGGCATCAAGGGCCTGCGCTATCCGCTGCCCTTCGCCGACAAGAGCGGCGCCGCGCTTTCGACCATTGCCACCTGCAATGTCTACGTTGCGCTGGCGGAGGACCGCAAGGGCACGCACATGTCGCGGCTGGTCGCGTTGCTCGAGGAGCGGGCCGCACCCGGCGCCGCGCCGCTCACCGTCGCGAACCTGCGCGCGCTGCTGGACGAACTGCTCGTGCGGCTCGATGCACCCGGCGGCCGCATCGAGCTCGCGTTCCCGTACTTCGTGCGCAAGCTGGCGCCCGTGTCTGGCGTTGCGAGCCTCCTCGACTACGACATCCGCCTCACTGGCGAATTGCGCGACGGTCGCTATGCGCAGACGATCACCGTCAACGTCCCCGTCACGTCGCTGTGCCCATGCTCGAAGGAGATCTCCGACTACGGCGCGCACAACCAGCGCTCGATCGTCGCGATCACCGTGCGCCCGCGCGGCGACGTCTTTGTCGACGAGTTGCTGCGCATTGCCGAGGAGGAGGCTTCCGCGGAGCTCTACGGCATTCTGAAGCGGGCCGACGAAAAGTATGTGACCGAGCGCGCCTACGACAATCCGCGGTTCGTCGAGGATCTTGTCCGCGGCGTTGCCGCCCGCCTCGCGGCGGATGCGCGCATCGACGGCTTCGTCGTCGAGGCCGAGAATTTCGAGTCGATCCACAACCATTCCGCCTACGCGCGCATCGCGCGCAACCTGTAGCGCCCGCCGGGCGCAGGGCCGGACCCTGCGTTCGTCGCCGCCGGCCGCCGTCGGAACCTGCCCGGTCGCCACCCGTCCCGCGCGCACGTCGCCCGGGGGATCGCGCCTTAGAATGCGCGGGTCGCCGCAGGGGGTGCCGTCCCGATGATCTTTTCCCGTCTTCGTCAGCGCTACGAGGCGTTCGCCGAGCGCGTGCTCGCGTCGCTGTCCGAAATCGAGCGCGAGGACGTGCGCATCTTCGACCGCTGGTTCTATCGCGAGCGGGGCTGGCGCTGGGTCGTCTGGATCTTTCTCGGCACCACGCTGGTCGCGGCCGGCGCCTCGCGGTTGCCGTGGAACATGTCGTTCACCGAAGCGGCGATCCTGTTCAACGTCGTGGTGTTCATGCTGGTCTGGGCCGGCCTCGGTGCCTGGTTCGGCTATCGCAAATACCAGGGCAAGCTCGTCCGCTTCGTGGTCGGGACACTCGTGTTCGTGCTCGCGGGCGCGTTCGTGGGCGGCACGATCGCGGATTTCCTCAAGGGACGTGCGCCGCTGGCGTGGCTATCCGACATCGCGAGCCTGCGGCACATCGTGACCGCGGCGCTGGTATTCGGCTTCCTCTACGCGGCACTCGTCGCGCTGATCGCGAACCTGCGCAACCGCGAGTACGTCGCGCAATCCGGCCGTCTCGAAATGGAGGCGCGGCAGAGCGATCTGTCGCGACGCCTCGCCGAATCGCAGCTGCGCCTGCTGCAGGCGCAGATCGAGCCGCATTTCCTGTTCAACACACTCGGCAGCGCACAGCAGCTTGCGGAGAAAGGCGCACCGGAAGCCGCGCGGCTCATTGCCGACCTGATCTGCTTCCTGCGAGCCGCGACACCCGCGCTGCGTGAGAACGCGACGACGCTTGCGCAGGAGGCGGCGATGGTCGGCGCCTATCTTGCGATCATGCGCACGCGGCTGCGCGGCCGGCTCGCGTTCGTCGTCGACGTGCCCGCCGCGGTCGGCGGGACACCGCTGCCGCCCGGCATGCTGATCACGCTGGTCGAGAACGCGATCAAGCACGGCATCGAGCCGTCGCCGCACGGCGGCAGCGTCACCGTGGCGGCGCGCACCGACGACCGCGACGATGGTGCCCGGCTGGTGGTCACCGTTACCGACACGGGCGCGGGGCTCGGCAGCGGTGCGCCAGGACAGGGCATCGGCCTCGCGAACATCCGCGAGCGTCTGGCGCTCCTCCACGGCGACCGCGCGCAGCTCGAGCTCGAGGAGAACGCGCCGCACGGGTTTATCGCGCGGCTCGTGCTTCCGCTGTCGCCTGCCACGCGTGAGCTTTCCCTCTTTGCGTCCCCGGAGTCGATC
>Ga0157379_10004022_pt1 | contig 12526 bp, 13 predicted proteins | sample S25metaG_FD_121802 | JGI IMG/M metagenome (GOLD analysis project Ga0157379, IMG submission 121802) | Switchgrass rhizosphere microbial communities from Kellogg Biological Station, Michigan, USA - S2-5 metaG | ecosystem: Host-associated > Plants > Roots > Rhizosphere > Soil | place: USA... | reverse complement strand
GATGGCATCAAGGTGATGGCCAAATTCAACTCCTGGCGCATCGACGGATTTGCAATGCGTCCCGATCGGGACAAGCCTGGATACTTCGACAATGTTCCCAACCACGAGACCGGCTTTTGGGGTGTGTACGCGACGCGGCCATTTTCCAAGTCTATGTCGCTGGATGCCTATTACCTCGGTTTGAATCGCAAGCATGCAACTTTTCAGCGAGGCACGGCCCAGGAAGTACGCCACAGCGTAGGCGCAAGAGTGTCGCGGCCCATCGCAACCGAACGGCCAGGGTGGGACTTTGACTACGAGGCACTCTGGCAATTCGGTTCATTTGGCTCGGCAAATATTCGTGCCTGGACCATGGCGTCTGAGACCGGCTATCGGCTTACGTCCGTAGTACTGAAACCACGCTTCAGCGCGAGGGTCGATGTTTCCAGCGGCGATCACCCGAAATCGGATCCAAACACACTGGGAACATTCAATCCACTATTTCCGAAAGGGAACTACTTCGGCGTATTAGCCACAACTGGCCCAGGCGCCGTCAACTTCATCGACTTCCATCCCAAGATTGACCTGGCATTCCCGCATATCGTTACCGCTTCCTTCGACTGGATTGTTCAATGGCGACAAAGCCTGGAGGACGGCGTTTACTCAGTACCGGGTTCCTTAATTAGAGCCGCAGACGGTAGTCGCGAAAGGTTTGTCGGACACAGGCCTGGCATGGAACTGCGATGGCAGGCCAGCCCTCACCTCTGGTTTCAGGCTGATTATGGAATTTTTTATGCAGGTCGTTTTCTTAAGGACACGCAACCGGGACGCAACCTTAATTACTGGGCGCTGTGGGCCGGTTACAAATTCTAACCATGCCAGAAAGTTTCGAAATTTGAGTTGCTCATGACTGCAGAACCTCGTCTCAATCAAAGGCTCCCGTTATTGCTTCATATTGCTACGGCTACCACGGGATTGATCGATGCGATAAGTTACCTCGGACTCGGCCATGTCTTCACGGCAAACATGACCGGAAACGTCGTTTTCCTCGCGTTCGCTGTGGCCGGAGCACCGGGGCTTTCGATACCACGTTCGCTCACTGCGCTCGGCGCATTTTTCATCGGCGCGGTGATTGGCGGTCGACTTGCTACTCGTCTTGCAGAACTCGTGAGACCGAATTGGGTCACGACAGCCCTTAGTCTCGAAGCGGTTTTGTTGCTTGTCGCAACTCTTGCTGCTATCAATTTCCGTGATTCGTGGGGAAGTTTGTTTCAATCGTATTCGATCATAGTGCTTACGGCGCTAGCGATGGGAATTCGCAACGCGACAGTTCGCAAGATGGGGATCCCAGATCTCACGACTACGGTTCTTACGCTGACCATCACTGGTCTCGCAGCCGATTCAAGATTTGCCGGCGGTACTAGTCCACGATGGCGCCGGCGGCTTCTCGCCGTTCTCCTGATGTTCTTTGGGGCAGCTATAGGAACTCTGCTACTAAGGCGCTCATTGGTGTTGCCGTTGGCTACCGCGACACTCTTGTCAATCTGCTGTGTCGTGATATCAATGAGACGGCGAGATACTGCAACGCGTTGAGTCGCTGCGATAATGACTATTAACGCAAATAGATTTGTAGAGAGGCTCTGAGGAAAAACATGGTTCATACGAAGGTAGCAGCGCAACCCTGTGACGCTTCGGGTGTTAATGGATCAGTCTTCGAGAGATTTCCCGCGCGTGAAACCAGTCTCGGCACATTAAGAATTCTAAGAGCACTGCCCATTCGCCAGAAACGACTCGTGGGCCCATGGTGCTTTCTCGATCGATTCGGGCCGCTTTCCTTCAGCGACGCGAAACCGATGGACGTCGCGCCGCATCCGCATATTGGTTTGCAGACAGTTAGCTGGTTACTCCAAGGAGAGATCGTCCACAATGATAGTCTTGGTAATGAAGCATTACTCAGAGTTGGTGGCGTTAACATAATGACATCAGGCGGTGGCATTGCCCATGCGGAAGAGACGCCTCGCAAGAACAGCGGCCTCTTGAACGGTGTTCAGTTGTGGATTGCGCTTCCCGATGCCGATCGAAACGGTCAGGCGTCCTTTCAGCATATTGGCGAAGTTCCGATCATTGAGCAAGCCGGCGGCATGGTAAGCGTCTTTGCCGGTTCTATGCCTGGTTGCTCGTCCCCGACAAAACATTTCTCAACGGTTCTTGGGGTGGACATTGCTTTGCACGCACGGGGGCGCCTGGAGCTTCCGTTGGACCCGTCGTTTGAGAATGCAGCACTGCTGCTGACAGGCGATGCCGAAATCAATGGTCAATCAATTGACTCGACGAATCTCTACTATCTCGGGACAAGTCGCTCGAGTGTCGAGTTCAAGAGCAGAGATGGATGTCGCGTGTTGCTGCTTGGCGGGCCTCCCTTTCCGGAGAAGATCCTCATGTGGTGGAACTTTGTCGCGCGCACGCCCGAAGAGATTGCGCAAGCACGATCGGATTGGCAGAGTCATCAGAGATTTGGCGAGGTGAGGTATCGAGGGCTGCGGTTGGACGCACCCCCGCTCAAACAGTTCGCGCCACCGAACCCAGCAAGCTGATCATCAGGTGTCTTTTATATAATGGCTCCAAAACTGATTTCGGGATCGGAGGTAGAGAGAGAATGACTGAACAGGCAAAGCTTGGTGGCGCCTTCACACTTCCTGGCACTTCGATGAGCCTAAACCGGATGGGCTACGGGGCGATGCAGCTAGCCGGCCCTCAGGTGTGGGGACCGCCACGCGATGTTGATGCCGCGATTGCAGTTTTGCGGGAGGCAATCGCGACTGGAGTGAACCATATCGACACCAGCGATTATTATGGCCCACACGTCACCAACCAGATCATCAGGCAGGCGCTCCATCCTTACCCTGACGACCTGGTGATAGTAACCAAAGTTGGCGCTCGTCGTGGTGATGACAAATCATGGATCCATGCGCTTTCGCGTCAGGAACTCATCGATGCCGTTCATGACAATCTTCGTAATCTCGCAGTGGATCAAATCGATGTCGTCAACCTTCGGGTCGGTGGAGTCTCGGAGCCATCGGACGGGTCCATTGAAGAACCGCTGACTGTGCTTGCCGAACTCAAACGCCAGGGATTGATTGCTCATATCGGTCTTAGCAATGTCACCCCTAACCAACTCGCAGAGGGTCAGAGAATCACAGAAATAGTTTGCATTCAAAACTTCTACAACGTGGCACACCGCAATGACGATGCCTTCATCGATGCTCTCGCTCAGCAAGGGATAGCGTATGTCCCGTTCTTTCCTTTGGGCGGATTCACGCCGTTACAATCATCGGCGCTCGATCGAGTGGCGGCATCACTGCAAGCTACCCCGATGCAGGTCGCTCTTGCGTGGCTGCTTAGGCGTTCTTCAAACATTCTGCTGATTCCGGGCACATCTTCGCTCGAACATCTTCGCGAGAATCTTCGGGCTGCAACGATAGAGCTCCCAGCGAATGCGATGGCTGACCTTAACGCGATCTCCGCAAGACGAAATGCGCAGTCACACTGACTTGGAAATTTAAATACGAGGAAGCTTTCATTGCAATGGGGTGACACTGCGTTTCAGCGCTTTCGCTAACTCGACTTTCTCCTCAAGTTCACGTTTCAATTCTGGCTTTAGTTCGATGAACCGCTTAAGATCTGGCAACGCCTCGGTTTCTCTTCCACTCAGGATTAGCGTAACTCCCCGATACGCGTAAGCCGCAGCAATGCCTGAATCAAGTTCGATCGCGGCGCTGAAATCCCTGACTGCCAAGTCGAGCTTCGCTTGCTTCATGAAACCCAGACCGCGTCCGACCAGTGCCAAGCCATCGTCAGGCCGCAGTTCAATGGCGCGATTAAAGTCAGCGATGCTGGCAGCGAAATTCTTTTTTTCCAACCAGACATAACCGCGGTGGTAATAAGACTCAGGAAGTCTGCCGTCTATGGCGATCGCCCGGTCGAAATCAGTCATCGCGCCATCAAGATCACCAAGCTTGTAACGGAGGGCTCCGCGGTTGTTGTACGCTTCATAAAGACGCCCATCGATTGCCAGGGCATGATTGAAATCGCGCATTGCTCCATCACGATCGCCTTGTGCACTTAAGACAGCTCCGCGGCCTACGTATGCCTGTGCAATTCTGGGGTTAATTCTTAAGGCACGATCGTAATCGGCGAGGGCCTGTGCAAACTTTGCCTGGTGAAATCGCGCGGCACCTCGATTCACGTAGGCGTGAGCCGTAAGAGGATCACTGACACTGATTTCATTCGACTCAGACTGCGACTCATCAAACGGTTCGCCGTTGTAAGTTGTTGTGGTTGTCGTCTTCAAGCGTGCGTTGGCGGCAATTGCTTTAGTGAAATCTTCGGCGGCCGCAACCCAATCACCATTCTTCATTTTCTCCTGCCCAGCACGATAGTAACGACTGGCTACCTGCGGGGTTTGCCCCTGGCTTTCATGACCAGGGAAACTGGCGATCGCAAGCAAGACTAAGAGAATTGAATACCGCATCACCCATACTTCCTTTCCACTCCGCCTGGCACACTGTGGGATTTCAGCTTCGCGCCTGGGCTACATCGTAGGCTCGAAGGCACAGAACGTATTTCGCCTATTGGTTAGTTAGTGCGTTCTTTTGCGGAGGTGTATGCGTTTCGGGTTGCGGTCATAGGAAGAGCGGCAAGATCTAGCAAGTTTGAGCAGAAGTGAACGAGCATTCGAGCCGAGTGGACAATAAAGCGCAACATTTGGCAAGGATCCGAAAGACGAGCATAACGTCCCTTCATAAACTCAAGGTGATCACTGATCGATTGAGCGAGAACGTGTAACGACATGCAAAACAGAACTCCGACATCACCCGCCCACGACAAAATGGCTATGACTAGTTTCGTTTCGACACTTTGCCTCGTTCTGCTGTACAGCACGATCTCTTTCGGCTCAGGCGCAAACCCTGCGACAGCGAATTCGAGCCTGGACGGAACCTACACCCTGGACCAAACCAACAGTGACAATATTAATAACGTGATCGAGGAGGCGCTGAGGAAGATGAACGTCCTGAAGCGATTTATCGCCCGAGGGCGCTTGGAAAAACTGAATCCCGTTTACCACCAGGTTGCCATCAGTTCTTCTCCGAATGAAATCAGCGTCACTGTGGATAACCAGCCGACATTACGAACACCGGCAAAGGGTACGTCTATCGCTTGGGTTGGTCCTGACGGAGGAAAGGCGAACGTTAGCATGCAGTTGTCAGACGGGCATTTGGTGCAGACATTCACGTCAGCAGACGGGCGCAGGGTTAATGATTACACCGTAAGCTCTGATGGGCGGACGCTGACTATGCAAGTGACAGAGACGAGCCCCCGACTGTCTCAACCGATCAAGTACAATCAGATTTACCGACGAGTCTCCTGAAGAGCACAACAGCTGCGAAATCTATCAAGCCTCGTTTATTCCCACCACCTCATAAGCAATAAATCGTACTTACAGTCAAATATACGGAAGCAACCGGATGAGGTGAGGGCCTATGATTGGCAGAGTCAAGACGGGAGTCATAGGTCAACCATGACGTCTCTTACTAGAGCGAAAATAAACAAGCGCAATGGCGCTTGAACCCGGGGGTAATGAAGTGATCGGGATTAGTCGAAACAAACGTATGTTGGCCGCGCTTCTTAGCGCCGCTCTCATCCTCGGAACGTTTGGAAGTTTGAGTGTCGACGCACAGAGACGTTACTACCGCCGTCCTCACCACAGCAGAGCCAAAGGAGCGCTCATCGGAGGAGCCGCGGGATTAATTGGTGGTGCGCTGATCGGCGGCCGCAAAGGCGCCGTCATTGGAGCCGGCGTGGGTGCGGGTACGGGATACCTGATCCAGAGGCACAGAAATCACAGGCGCCATCGACACGATTACAGGCGCTATTAAGTTACGCAATTGTTGGAGTCGGATTACAAGGAGAGAAGATGAGTCATTTGTTTCAACGGAGTTCAGTGCACACACTGAGTTTGATACTGGCGCTGTGTCTGGCAGCAGCGCCGGCTCTTGCGCAGAAGAAAAGCAACAGAGCAAACGATGCCAGACGCCACACTACGGATGCGGCCACGGTCTTTGATGAGATCATGCGTTCATCTGATAGTTCGATTCCGAAGGAGTTGGTTGATAGGGCACAGGCCATCGCAGTGTTTCCAGGAGTGTTGAAGGCCGCTGTGATTGTAGGCGGACGGGAGGGCAAAGGCGTGATCAGCCGCCGCAACGCTGCCGGTTGGAGCGCTCCCGCTTTCTTTAACCTGGCAGGTGGAAGCTTTGGGGCGCAGATTGGTGCTAATAAGACTGATTACGTGCTGCTCATCATGAATGAAAAGGGATTGGACAAGCTGCTCGCGGACAAGTTCGAACTGGGTGGTGAAGTCGGCGTGGCGGCTGGACCAGTCGGGCGCGAGGCGAGCGCTGCAACCGACGCGCAGCTCAACGCTGAGATTTTGACTTACTCACGGAGCAAGGGAGCATTTATCGGTGCAGCTCTCAAGGGCACCACGATCACCCCCGATAATAATCTCAACGAAGCCTTCTACGGCCTCAACGCCAGGGATATTTTGACTGGCGGTGTGAGTAGCACTCCTAACACTGTGTTGATCTATCCGCAAACCCTGGCTCGTTACTAGTTCTTCGTTTTGGGATGATCGGTAAGACACTAGGTGCGCGAGGACGATTGGGATGCTCTCATCTGCGCACCTTTCTTTTTTGTGTAACCGAAGGCCACCGCTCCATTTTCAACTTATCTCCTTTCATCATAGTAAAAAAACGTCATTGCGAGCACAGTTGCAAAAGACCAAAGCAACTGCCCTCCGTAGGCTTCGACTTAACGTCGAACGGGGAAACAGGAGTAAGTGGGCCGTACTTATTGGCATGGAGTGGAAGTGCCTTCGTCGGTTGGCTGTTGATCTTAGGCTGTGTTGCAGCCGAATGGAGCAGGAACGGATGTACCAGAGATTTTTTAATCAGCTCCGAGCATCAGTATTGAAATCGCTGCCGCCACAAGCTTTAGTCTGTCATCATCTGGCGCCATTCATGTAAGAGCATCGGAGTAAACTATAATCGTTGGGAGCAGGTTTGCGTTCCCACAAAGCATTCGACTTTCAGCACGGCCGTTTGTGAGTGATGCACTGCGCAAGGTTTACGAACGGATGGTTACGAGTTCGAAAGGCGAGCCGTAAGCGATGCACTGCCCAAACTGCGGAAAACCAGCGAAAGGAGAACAACAGTTCTGCCGCGCCTGTGGCATGAGCCTCGAAAGTGTAGGCAAACTCGTCGCTCAACACTCCTCATCGTCCCTCGAGAAGCAAAGAAAGATCGACAATCAGGAAGTGGAGCACGCGATCGTCCGAAACATGTTCAATTTGCTTATGTGGGGAATGATTGTGCTCGGCATCGGCGTCGCTATGTTAGTTGTCAACAAATATTTTGACATCGGCAGATGGTTTAGTTTGCTGTCGTCGGCTTTGTTGCTCGGAGGCACGGGCATCGCTACGGCCGGTGTTCTCAATGCCATCAAGCAGGGTGCAAGTATTTCCGGCAAGCGATCCGTCGATCAGATTTCCGCCGCCCCAGAGGCGAAGTCACTACCTACCAACCCGATTCCTGCGCTCCCCAGCATCACGGAACGGACCACGCAACTGATTCCCGCGGACGATGCTCGTGCAAAGGATGTGACAGATAGCAGCGGGCGCGAATGACAGAATCCGGCGGATGTGGATAAAGCCCTAAATCCGGCTCAGCCGCGACGTGCGCGCGCGTACGCGGCACTACTTTTGGAATAAAGAGCGCGATGTAGCTTGGGGCACCGAACCTCACCGCCCTAGAGTTGAAGACTCTGTTCAAATTCATCCCGGCACGCTTCACTAAAACCCCGCAGTATGTCGACGCTACCATTGCTGATCATTGCCTCTATCTCTTCCGGACTCTTGTTGGGCTGGCTATATGTCTCCGTTATCACCTTCACGACATTGACTGCCGTTTCGATGACTGGCCCAGACGAAACTATACGCATTCGACTTACGAGTGCGTGCAGGTCTATCAACCCAGTTGTTTCGAGCTTGTCATGAATCAGAGCGTCGCCATAGATCCTGGCAGCGTCATCGATAAATGCTTTGTAGAGTTTTTGTCGTTTGGATTTACTGCTGGCACTTCGCTGCGACTTCATTTGGATACGCAGGGTGGTCCACGAAGTTGCGAACGACGTCAGGCCGCCTAAGGCAGCACCGCCGAGAGCGGCAAAAGCGGTTATGTATCCAGAGTCTATCATTGCTACCCCTCAGCAAACCGTTTGGCGTTCCTCTCTTGAATCGCGCTGTTTTCTGTAGCTATGGAAAGGATTGGAATCTGCCAATTGCTGATCTGCCAGTTGTCCGGAATGACATTGACCTGGAACCACGGCGGCATTGAAATCAATAAATACTTGCTTAGAGCTTGGACATATGGTTCGTACATTCGCCGCAACTCGGAAAGTTTCTGTTCAGTTGCCGTGCCGGCTCGCATGCTGACATCGGCTTCTGCCAACAGCTTCCGCAACACGGTAAAACTGGAAGGTGGCAGGCGATCACGGGCCGCTGCTGGCGGCGAAAGGATGAAATTTTGAGTTAACTCGACGACGGCGTGACGAGCCATGGCAAATGTCAGCTTTGCCTGGTGACTTGGTCCGGCATCGATGCCAGCAATTACGAGGGCAGATGTATCCAGGATGGTGGTCAGCGCTCCCAACCACGATTGATTCACATGTTGCGAGTGGAAGTAAACAAGAAAAGGGTACGAGATATGGCTCTCGAGCAGTTCTGCTGACCATCCTTCCCACTTACCGAGCAACTGTTCGAGTCCTGACATATCATTACCGTTCCGCCGTAATAACTCTCCGGCGCTTGGGGGCGAGCCTGCGCGGGCGTCGAGCAGTGAAATACCTACTTCGCGGCGCGAAAACGCTTGGTAGATCGTGGGCAGGTAAGTGACGACGCCTCCAAGGAAAGCAAAGCCTAAACCAGCTTCGAGTACTACAAGCTCCTTTCCCAGCCTACCCAAAGGAATCACATCTCCTAGTCCCAGTGTGAAGAAGGTGGTGCCGCTCAAGTAAAGATACGTGGTAAACGGCGCTGCCCTTTCTGCGACATTCAGCCGATCTTGAAGGCCCCATTGCATCATGGCAAAGCCTGCAACCAGTCCTGTTATCCATGCAGTCAGCAGCAGTAGCAGTGAGAGCGGACCAAAGTAGCTCAAATAATTTTCGCGAGGTCTGTCGAGAGGGATTAATTCGGCGACCATTGATCGCAACCGCCAGGCGAAGCGATAGAAAAGCCGAGCAAACCTAATGCGACGCGTAACGCGTCGGGGTAGGATGATCACCTCGAAAGCATCCCACAGCATCATTGCAACGACAAAGAAACCAACAATCGCGATTACGTACCTCATTCAGTTTCGAAGTTTAAGAACGTGGTGGGCATACAGTCTTTCTTCATTCGCCGAAAATGTCGGGAATTTGACAGTTTATAGGTCGTATAGGACCTACTTGACCTATGGTCGATCGTCTGACTGTTCGCCGTGGGCTTAGCAGTTCGATAGTGATGAGACCCACCGGAACCAAAAAGAAAACTGAGCCTGCGACCCACATCATCGCGCCTGCAGCCGCTTGGTCTGCGAGCGGGGTTAGACTGCTGATGCGCGGCACTATCGCGTAAGTCGGATAGACCACGCGCTCGCAGAAGACGAGAAAGGCTGAGAGTGCAGTGTTTTGAAAATCTGCCAGAAAGAGGTATGGGAGGATCATCCAGCGCGGCGTGCGCGCGACCCACGGATACGGTTGAATGATGGGCCACCAGAAGAGAAGCGCAGTACTCAGAAATGAGACGTGTTCCACCTCATGCCAAAACGGAGATCGCAGCGCGAGCTCATACATCACGGGAAGATGCCAGCCGATATTGATCGAGATAAATGCTGACCAGCAGAAGATCGGGTGTGACACGAAACGAGCCACGCTTCGCAGAGCGGGAGACGATAGAAACGGCCCGACGCCGTAGATCGAAAGATCGCGAGGGAGTCCTGAAAGGAGTGGCAAGTAAGGAGCGCCCAACAGGATGAGTGGAGGTGCGACCATCATCAACAACAGATGTTGAATCATGTGAACGGTCAGCAGCCATCCTGCAAATTTGTGTAGTGGTGAGCAGAGTGCGAAGACAACAGTGATCAGTCCGGCGAAGAACGCCGTGAGCTGAGAGAACCCGAAGCGATCCGGAGCACGTCGATGGAGTTGCAACCACCCACGCGCATAGAGAGTACCGAAGGTAGCGGTTGGCATCAGCACTCCGGGATTGAGCTCCCAGGAACCAAAAAGCGCGTTTGAAATCGTGTCCATCGTACTTGCCGCTTGACGCGGTCATCGGTTGATCCTGTCAAGGATCATGAACAGATAGAGCAGCGGCAGATAGATCACCGAGGCGTGGAGGAGACGTTTGGCCGCTAGCTTCGACTGAGACAACGAGACCTGATAAGCAAAATGGTAAAAGCAAATGCCGAGAATCATCGCCGACACCAAATAGAGCGTTCCCGTGTGGGCAATAAAGGTCAGCAACATGCTGGCGATGATTAACAGATGGGTGAAAATCAATATGAGAGTTGAGGTGCTCCTATCATTTGCCTCTAACGACGGGAGCATGAGCATTCCTGCGCGCGCGTAGTCTTCACGATAGAGCAATCCGATCGCATAGAAGTGTGGAAACTGCCAAAGAAAAAGAATGGCATATAGGGCTGCTGCTTCGAGGGTGAGACTGTTTGTCGTCGCAGACCAGCCCATCAATACCGGGGCGGCGCCTGGGAAGGCGCCGACGAATGTGCAGAGCGAGGTCTTGGTTTTTAAAGGCGTGTAAATGAAGAGGTAGGAGATTAGCGTCAAGAGACCCAGCAGGGCAGTCAATGCATTTAGCAACAGAAATACATAGAGCATTCCGGAGAATGACAGCACGACTCCGAAGACTAGTGCTTGATGTGGTGTCAGCTCTCCCGCCGGTAGAGGACGTCTTGCCGTGCGGCGCATCCTTCCATCAGGTTCACGCTCAAAGAATTGATTGAGCACAGAGGCCCCTGCGGAGAGCAAGCCGATTCCCACAACGCTGTGGATCAGAACGATAATTCGCAACGAATCTGAAGCCATTAGTGATGCGACGCCCGCCGAGATCATCACCATCAATGTGATCTCTGGCTTCGCAAGAACAATGAGGGCCCTTAAGGTGCGAGTCACCGATTTTGATTCACTCGCCGTCCGGATAGCGCTAGCCGTTAAGATTTCGTTGCTCACACTCATAAGTTCACTTCTGGGTCAACGCAGTTTGGGCTGACGCGGTCCTTTGGTTCTGCTCTACCCTTTGTTCGGGTTGTGTTGCGTCGCGCGCCGGCACTTCTGTCGGGTTGTGCAGCGTCCGCATGAAAGAAACTAATGCTGCCACTTCAGCAGGCGATAAGTTTTTGCCGTACGCCGGCATGTTGCCACTGCCTTGGATCACCTGGCGCACGAGCTGATCCCCAGTCAAGCGCGTGGCCACACTGTCGAGCGCAGGCCCACGCAAGCCTCCTTCGCCACCTACGCTGTGGCAGTTGATACATTGCTTAGAGTGGAAGACCAGAGCACCCTGCCGTTCGAGTGGCGAACGTCCTTCCAGATAATTCGTGGGTGTCGCCGCGCTGGTCCACGCTTCCATCTTTGGCGACCACGGCGCGTACGTGCCGAGATAATTGAACGCACCGAGCACAATAAATATAAGGAGGACGCTCAACACCGCGACCGGCCGGCGGCGCGGACTCTTCTCGCCCGTGTTAGATATGAACGGAATGGCGAAGAGTATGGCAATGACGACGAACGGGGCCGTCAGCATTACCACCGTTTCCATATAATCCGGCATCAACGACAATACGCCATACAACCAGAGGAAAAAGAAATCAGGTTTCGGGGCTGTGTTGATCTGTGTGGGATCAGGGATGCCATGCGGACCTTCCGGACCGAAATAGGCAGCGCAGAAAACGATGGCCAGCAGTACGAGACCGCTGAAAATTAAGTCCTTGCTGATCGCTTTCGGGAAGAGGGGAACGCCGGTCTTTTTGAGTAACGCTTCGTATTCCTCAGCGTAGGTTTCTTTTTTAACCAGCTTGCCGGGAACCGGGTATTCGTTGATTCCTTTGCTAAGCACCAACCTGAGGTGCAGGCTGACAATCGCCAGAATGGTTCCCGGGATGACGAAGACATGCAGAGTGAAGAAGCGAGAAAGAGTCTCACCCGCGATGATTGGTCCGCCGAGCATCATGTGAACAATTGCCGGCCCCATTACGGGCACACGGCCCGCCATCGCGGCGCCAATGCCTAAGCCCCAGTAGGCGTCTTGATCGAAACGCAACACCTGGCCAGTGAACGCCATGCCGAGTGTGCAGAGCAGGAGTATGACTCCCGAAATCCAGGTCATCTCGCGCGGGTATTTGAAGGCGCCGAAAAGAAAGACCTGGATAAG
>Ga0157379_10004021_pt1 | contig 12529 bp, 10 predicted proteins | sample S25metaG_FD_121802 | JGI IMG/M metagenome (GOLD analysis project Ga0157379, IMG submission 121802) | Switchgrass rhizosphere microbial communities from Kellogg Biological Station, Michigan, USA - S2-5 metaG | ecosystem: Host-associated > Plants > Roots > Rhizosphere > Soil | place: USA... | reverse complement strand
GAATGGCATATTTACCTCTCGCCCCAAACCAAGAAAGGTCGGAGATTGAATCTCACAACCATTACTGTCACCAACGATGAGCTCGGCGCGAAGGCCAAGCCTCCTCCTTGAAATTAAACAAGTACATCTGACATTTCCCTTTCTTTAAAACAACTTATTCTAATCTGACTCCTGTTTAGTGAATATGTGAGTACATTGTCAGCTGCCTCTGGCGGTGAATACTTCTGTATGAATTCTGACCAAAGTTTTATAACCTTTTCTGTACCAAATTTCTTCCAATAGACCATCTGCGGGTTCTGTGGTACCTGTCTGCAGGCATTTCACTTGTCGTTTGCGTTCTAATGGCCGGCTTTTCTGTATAGGTCTCGACCGATACTCTCCCAGCCCAAAGCGAGCCGAAATTGCGGCCAAGATGGTAGCTATGAGTGCTATACGCGGTGGACTTCTTCTTATCCCCTCACAGGTTGCCAGCAATTCAAGAGTTGGGCCTACGATCGCTCCTGTAGTGACCGATGACCTTGCAAGACGTGTGACTGAGGCGAAACGCAAGGTTGCTGAAGTTCAGAGCAAAGTCGATCCATACCTTGTGAGTAAAACTGGTTTCGTTTACCTATACATAACATTCTGACTGTTTTCTGTATAGCAATCATTAGCACAGACCTGAAAGATGAGGGCAGGAGGAAATGTGGTCCCGACCCCACGAAGGTGGGGGCTCGTGTTCACCGTGAAGTTGCAGTTCGAAAGCATCAACACGAGAAAATGAATTCTGAAAGGAAAAACGACATACGAGCAACTTCGGGAGAAAAAATTCGAGAGCTAAAGCTCGAAGATGAGCGAAAGGGTTGTTATGCCGCTTTATTACTATAATACTTTTTCAAACTTTAACCCATTATTTGTAGAGTCACAATCCTTTCAGATCCTTCCCGTGCCTTTAAAATGCGCAAAAATGCCGAACAGCTTAGCCTTACTGGTCTTTGCGTCTACAATCCTTATATAACGTTGTCTATGTCGAAGACGACCCAAGTCCATCAAACAATATAAGAAACTGCTTTTTACGTTGAATTAAATGGACTAAAGCTGCGCGGGTTATGGGCAGTGACCGGGATGGTGATGATCTTGAGAGCTGGCAGCCGGAGCGTCTGGCAAAGGCAAAGAAAGGAGGCCGTCGCGGAAGCAGGCATTGTATCATTGGAGGATAATCATTGTGATTTGAGATGGAAAGGTCAGATTGCGGACAGGGCTTTCAGAGCGTTCAAAGCAAGGCCATGCCCGACGGATTCGGCCGTGAAGGAGGCGCTAGGAACAAAGGTGACCGCATATTAGGATGTGGCGAAGAATCTGAAACCCCAAAAGGACGAGTTGTTCTAGGGATCAGGTTTTGTGTCTCAAACTATATGTATGCTATTCTTTTGGTTCGGAGCAATTCCGTCTACTGTATTATTGTGTATGAGGTGAAAGGCTAAAAAATTTCGGTACATTAGGGTGTATTAGATTCCAACATATATTAGTGGTGCGCGTATTATTCGGCAAAGATTCCCATTGAGTTCCAATTCATTCCACGCTGATAAATACTAAGCACCACTAATAGTTATTGGAATCTAATACACCCTATCGCGAACGAATCCTTTTTACTGAGGGCATCACAAACTTGGTGACGGATCTGACGTTAAAGGTTGAGAGATATTTTCACCCCGGAAAAAAAACGAACAAAAAACCTAATATTACAACAGTATCCTCTTAAAGAGATCGTCAGGAGTACCTTCCATGTCATCTCGTACATAAAGTAACGCCATGCTGAACCAATCATCCCCCTCTAGCTTTTCTACATGGAATATTTCTCTCTCAGACTTCTTCCCTTCAGTTGCAAAGCTGGAATGAGCAAGACAAAGAGGCCAGCAACAATCGCAGCTTCACAGCCAAATGTCTGAAGTGCACCGTTCTTCGTCGCCCAGGGGACTTGGAAATATGCGACAGCGAAACCACCAAGTGTACGGGCGAGGTTGATTAGAGCTGAAATTTCACCTTGGTGGCGCGGGAAGCAATCATTGGCATACGCGTCTGCGTGGAAAGAAACATTGGTTATTCATGGAGCTGAAGGGAAAGTGAGAAAATAAAATGTAAACGTACAGATAGCGACGGTAGTCATTAGGACGGAACACTCTGCAATTCCCCATCCCATAATCTAGAAGATAATTAGCGTGGCATCTCAACCAATACAAAGTGGGAAACTCACCAAGGCCCCAATAGATAAATGGTTCTGGAATGCAGCACCAATGACTACGAAACCGCAAATGTACATTGGAAGGGCAATGTAACACATCCTTTAATTTGGAAATGAGTATTTTTGGGGGTTCGACACCTTGAAAGGAACTCGCCATAGACGCATCTCAGCCTCGAAAACACCATGGTTCCTCCGGATGAAGAAATTGGCAATGAAATCATTCCCGTAACGGCCAATGGTTTCACCAATAAGTACGGAGACCTGAAATTGGGATAGGTAAGGCGAGGATAAAAGGAGGGAAAACTCCGTACAATGGGTGTCGCGTAACAACCAGCGATGGAGAATTGTGCAAATCCATAACCGCCGATTTCCTTTGGCTCACCGAGGAACACGGCAAAAGTCACCTAAAATAATAGTAAATAAATAATGATATTATTGAGTAAGGATGACCTGATACTCGCGTTAATTCCAATCGAGAAACCGAATAACATGGCCTCAAAGACCAAAGCCATTAACAGATGAGGTCTCCATGCTACCCTCAATGGACTCATGACACATTCATAGAGAGGAGTCCTGTACTTCGCCATCTTCGCGCCAGTGATGCCGATGAGAGTCTTGATACGGTAAGTCAGACCAGTGTATGGAGGAACTGGTGGTGGTTTGAGATGACGGTCATACATACTTTTTGGGATTAAATTTCGTTAGTTAATTTTAATAGAGTGGGCGAGAGGAAGGAAGGAACTCACGTCTCTTCCATGAACAGAGCAATCAGGATGACGACTATGAAATTGTAGATGGTTCCGATGCCATATGCCCATCTGTAAAGGCGTGCTTAATTAAGTTTGTCAAGTCGAATGAAGTTTTCAATTTCCACCTCCAAGTTGTCCTTGCGACTAGGAAACCAAACGCGAATGGACTGAGGAATGGGGATACTAAAGAAACATTTCAGTATCCAGTATTCTTCCGGAAGCATTTAACGTATGAAACTGTTTTGTCCCTCTAATCTACAAACCGAAATGAATAACTCACAAATGAAACCGAAAGTCCACAAGTTGAGCTTTCTCGCCTGCAAATGGAAGGGAAATAGATCCGTTACGACGTATAGACCAGTCACTTGTGGACATGTCCTATCCAGGGCAATAATAAATATAAATCCGAAAGAACTGCAAGCACATAAAGTTGCCAGGAATTCCGATTACTCACCCAAAGAAGTCGGTAAGACAGCGAAAAGCTACGTCACAAAATCCATTGATATTATTAGCTCATTTGTAATACGCTCAGGGAGAAGGATGTCGCACCAGTGAAATCTGCCAGAGTAGGGGCAAATGTACATCCTACCATGAAGCCCACGGCAAGGACTTGTGTCCAGAATAGGACCGGGAGACGACCATAACGGCGCATTAGCATGACGGCAAAGAGACCGCCCCAACCGAGGAGGAAGATAGACCAACTAAATAAATAAAGATTAATTCATCTGAAGATCGCAAGCAGGACGCGGCTCACTTGCTAGTCATGTTGTTGATAACTCCTGTGGTGGTATTGTACTGCTTAGCGAGGGCAAAAATAGAGGCGATACCAATGCCAGAATTAAAGTCGGGAGTGATAGCCGCCAGTGTAACAATGAATAGCTGGAGATTCTTCCTGAAATCACTCCACTGCGAGATGATTTGAATTCGGGGAAATATCTCTTCAATAGCAACACACGCACATTCTGGGGATCCAACTCAGAGTCATGGGGTTGGGGCCAGAGAACCTTCGTTCCGTCCTCACTCAACTTGAGCTTCGACGCAAATTTCTCTCCTAAATATGAAGGAGATTGATATAACGATGACAAAAACGTAAATGCCACCCACCGAATTCAACTCTAGCCTCTTCAGGATCAACTACCAATCGTCCAGCATGAGCTTCGTGAAGGGTATAGATATCAAGGCTATCTGAAGAATAATTGCTATCGTGTTCTGGTGCTTCCTTCTCGTCGATGATGCGTGGAGCAACAGGATCCACTGGAGCAGCAGTAGTCGTTCCGTTCGTAGTCTTGTCGTTCTTGTTCGTTGACTCGGACATTGCGAACTGTAAGTATGCGTTGTACGAGATCAGATGGGGAGAGATCCTCAAGAGATACTATTTCAATCCCAAACATTTATACACAGACGGGCCCATTCCCGCAATAGTAAATTCGAAAATGATCGTGTACATGGCTGAGATGCAGCCAAATTCTCACCGAGCCGAGTGTGGGAAGACCTGATGCAAGGTGAGGAAAGGTGGGTAGTGTGACAAATCCCAAACGGGTAAGAATCATGGGGCCATCGTAGGCGATTTGTAGGAGGAATTTTCTCCCGACTGTTAAAAGAGATCTAAACCAGAAACGGGGGGAGCCATGCGTGGATATCTTTGTTCTAAAGGGATCCTGTCTTGGAAAGGAGGTGGAAATATCTGGGTGGGCCGGTTCACGCCTGGCATCCGATTCGAGGAGTGACTTCACACGAGAATTCTGTCTCCATACTGATACCCTGCATACGGCAGAAATGGTCGGTAAGTGAGAACCACAGCGTATTGCACGTTTATCCAGTCACAGTACTCCTATTCTATGGGATGTCAAAGTTCGATGGTACCTTGCGGAAGTGGACCAAGATTCTGTGGGTCAGAGTGAGAGACGCTGGCGGTCCCAGCTTTCCCACCTTCCTCGTAATGTATCCTTCGATCATCCCTCTTGGTTGTGCTCCGAATCTCCCGATGTGCAACAATGGGCCTAAGTAAGTTCAACTGTTCTCTTACTCTTGTGCATCACCAACAACTTGAGCCACACGTCTATCAAGAATTTCTTCTTTCATTGATCCTAATATACCCACTTGTGGGATTCTTCCCATTCAATTTAAGCCGTCTGCAGGTACAGTATGTCTCTTAAACCATTTACCTGGCTTGAGGTAAATGGGAGGAACCGGACTTCTCTGCAGGCACAGAAGCAGACAGAAGCTCCATTGTAGCATTCACGGTTTCGTCATGGCTAACGAGCCTGAGCCTAGTAGGTTTGTCTCGTGCTGTAGAAAAGACAATTGGAAAATTCGTGCATGTCTAAGCAGTGAAGGAAGGGAGAAGATCCGCCGTTTTGAATCAACCACAGGGGAAACCATTCATGGAGGCGGTTGACCATCACTTTAGGGAAGTATGTTTATGTCTCGTACGCCTCTCGGGAATGCAATATTACCTGTGAAGAGTTATAAGTGACGGACAGATGATAAGCATCATTCTATTTCAAACAATGGGATACTATTGACCTTGATATGACATTTGTTTCTATAGCGCAGCAGCGATTGCCAATCTAAGGAAATTAGTATGGATCCATATTTGGTTCAAATAACCTAGGTGAAGTCCCTTGCTTCTTTACACGGAAGTAATTTGTAATACATGAACACAATCTGGAAGTGGTCTGAAAGTCCCATTGTACAAATCATAACACTGTCGCGTTTGAGTATCATTGAAAGGAAACTTGGAGCTTTGGAGAATAAAGGCACTTGTCAATTTCGGGAACTTTTAGCGAATCTCAAGCTTCTGGGACATTCAGAGAAAAGAACCTGTTGTGGGCACCTATGGGTACGAATACGAACAACCAATTAGGACGTGTATTATATGAGACATAGCCCCTTGGCGTCAGAGGATCCAATGTCTGCAGGTCCTGAGAAAGAAGATCACGCTACGCGGGAATTATAATTCGAAGTTCTATGAAGCAAGCACCCTTAACTGATTCTATTTCGTGGGCCTCAGTTAGAGTGTGCCTGTGGAAGAATGCCAGTTCGCATGTAGTCCACGCGCGCAGTAGCGCAGATAGCGGTAAGCCATTTCCTTGAGTCTAGAATCAAAGGCTGGTGTGAAAGCATATAGCTCTATATTCATGTTCCAAGTGTTGATGTGACGGCTGAATCCGGAATCCATGAAGAGTTTCATTAGTCGGCTTGATTTGGAATACGAATAATGAAGCCGCAGATCACGGTTAAGCCTATTCTCTGGAGAACCGGATCACCACCACAGGAATCAACCCGAACTCAAGAGACCAGGTTTTAAAAACGGTTACTCGGATGTTTTCCAAATTTGATAGACTAGATCCTCAAAGAAAGGGTTATGCAAAGAATCCATTCCTTGTCAATATTCAGAATGCTGTATCATAACATGTAATGTCCAGTTCCACTGTAGTTCGCGCAGTATTACGCCGTCCGTTGGCCGCTGTGCCCCAAAGTAATATATATCGCGCCTGTTCCCTTGCACGAGGAACAATTGACATTATTTCGTTGATGGGTGCCTCTAGAAAGTGAGTGTTGCAGGTTAGGATGATTATTCGGAACTTCTGGAGCTGACCTGGGGCAACCGATAAGATGGTTCATTCATTCGAATGCTTTTCTAAACTCAGTTCAAGATAGCTCCTTGGGGCGTATTCATATGGGGGCTATCGCTTTTTGTCTTCTTTTAAACGTGCAACTGAGATTATTTAATTGCTACGCACCCATCAGACATTGGGGATAGGGTGCTGTAATGTCCCGTTATAAATAGGGCAAACCATTAAAAAAAATATTAATACGCACTTATTTCCACCGCTATGAGGGTAAAACCTCACCGAAGATCGTACATCCTGCTCCGATAGCCTTTTTAAAATTAGACCATTGTTTAAGGTGAGATTCTAACAGAACGCTTACCTGCGGTTTGGACTTCTCCGAAGAGGAGAATAGACAACGCCATAACCATCGCCTTCCCTGAAATTCAAAGGGAGAACTCAGTCCGAGTCAGGACACCTCTCTGAAAATATTTTCAGACGTACAGTTCATTATCATATCTGTGTATGATATTGTTAGCCTTGAGTATAGAGTTAGATCCCTAATTTGGTTTCACCTTCGTAAGCTATTCCGGGCATAATCTCTCCTACCAGAAACAGAGTGTGTCGAGCTTGAGTTCTTCCGGGAAATTGTGCCCTCTCGACTTCTCAAAGGCATATCGCAAGTTTCCGCTTGTTGCAGCGGGTTATACAAATTGGAATGGCGCAGACTTCGACGGCTAGTGGAATGCTGGTTTTTCCTTGGATATCTTGCTGCCAATGCTGCGAGAGAGTCGATGACCGAACCAGGGGACTCCAATGATATATAGATCAGTCTACTTTCCGTATTGGGGTGATAGAAAGTTCAAATACCTGAATGCGATCTAACTCGTGCCCTAATTGTGATATTCTCCTTCTGATGTCTGCTTTTTGTACGGCGATACCCTCTTCTGGATATCTTCTATGCGCCGCGTGATGATCCGATGATTGCCAGCTGAATTGGGGGTAACCCTCAGGCTGCGTATCATGTCGATCCTGCGGTGGATAACGTTGACGCGCTTCGCGGATTGTGGCGGGTGAGGAGTTCTTCGACATATTGGCCAAATTAACTTCGATATGGGTGCTGAGAAGTGAAGGGCCATACCCTGCTATTTGTCAATCTTCTGTGTAATATTTCCATTCTTTCCCTCATTGCTGCCGTTTGGACATGCATTTCAAGATCGCTTTGAAGCTGAAGATTCGTAGCTGTGTTAGACCCTTTAATCTCGATGGTTTGAATTTTTATCACACCTTTAAAAGCTCCATCGCAGCATCGAGACTTGCATTGCAATTTCTTAGGATTTCAGTATCATTGCCGAAAATTCCACGAAAGAAGCCACCGCCGTTCGTCGTTACTTCAACTAGGGATACCTTGATATCCTCCGCCGTTCTACGGGATGAGGTTTCTAATATTGGACAAACGAACCAGATGTTACTTACATGCAAAATTCTTTGATGTAATTCTCCATCCCCTTTGAGATCCGACCCCGAGTTCTCGATATAACGGCTTGCAGGAGGTTCGAAAGTCGTTCCGTAAGAACAAATGCGTCTTCCACATGCCTCCGAGCATCCTAGCAGACCTGTGAATTTGAGTACGAATTAATATAGATTGGATTCACCCGTAGAGTCTCAACAAGAAACTTGAGTGCAGCAACCGCGGGGCTAATGAGCTTGACGTGTCTTGTGGCTGCTTCTGCGACTACTACCGCTCTAGAAAGCACCTCCAACCGTTTCAACTTTTTCGCATTAACGGATCGAGAGTCTAAGGCTTTGTGGAGCATGCAGGTACACAGAGATGAAAGGCGAAGGCAAACCAAGCAAGTTCTGTTGGAAGCAGTATGTAGTTGGGTCAGAAGTCCGTGCGGCAACAGCGTGTTAATCCGTCTCCATTATTAGGATATGAGAATGCACCGAATGAGTGAGAAGAGAACATGCTCATGAGTGACCGAGTGCTCAGGTCAGTGAGGGAGAGGCGCTCTGGACAATTACAGAAGATTGGCGGGAAGTGAACTGAGATATCCCCTTAATATTGGTATTACAAAAGAGTAAAGCGTGTATCAGTTTTGGAACATGGAAGTACTCTTGGGTATCGAGGAATGGGAGAGGATAAATCGAGAAGTTGCCCCTAGATGTCTGTACAGAGAGGGGGAGTCCTAGAAGGGCAGTAACGCTGAAAAAGCTACATCGCTCATTGCACGGAGAGAATGTGAGAGGTTGATTCCTCAGGGTTTTCCAAACAAATGATAACATGGCACAGTGACGACAGAGACCAGAAGGTAGGAACATCAAATTATCGATGTTATGAATCATTGCATGTAGATCGACGATGGGAAAGATAATAAGTACCTGCCAACAGAAGAGAAAGATTTGGACCGTCCGGTAATCATGGATTGTCACCAAACGAATAGGTTAAGATTTGGGAACCATAATTATGCCGAAAAGCCACTTTAAACCAAAGGGGTGAGAAGATCTTACCCAAATTCGATGGATTCCTTGGTGTTCAATCCGTTCAATTCGAAAATGCTGTAAATCGGCAATATCTGTATTGAATCGTGAAAGATAAGGTTACCTGACCATATGGTAGAGACTATCTTATGCTAGGCTTCGCCTCTTCGTGAAAAAGATAAAGAAACCCGAGGGGGAAATGCAAGTATATCGGCCGAAAGGAAGATGTGAGACGCCAGATGGCGATGAGCAGCCAGAAGGAGGTGGCTTCTTAAGAGACCACGTTGATCGTAAGCAACACATTAGCGCCTGCGATCCTGAATTATTGGGTAATTTGCCCAGTCGCAGAACCGCTGACACACTAAAATTTAGATGCAACTAGGACAAGAAAAGACTCATCTTCCAAGTTCCAACACATGATGATCTAAGAAAGGACAGAAAATTTCATACACGCTACGATTCGGATGTCAACTTTTGTACCGCGTTTGTCAATGTTGGTCTGCCGACACCCACTGCTTGTCCCACCCATGAAGATGATTGGCAGCAACATGTTCGTTGGTGAAGTTGAGTCCAAAAATGAATCCGAAATTTTCGTACCGACGCGTCGTGACCTGCCTTAAAGGATGACTAAGCCAACCAATGACGCCCGGCCGCTTGAGCAACCAGGACACTTTAAGAATCCAAGAGCTCGTCCATCGTTCTCAATGAATGTCCTTGTATACAGTGGTCCTGGTGTCTCCCAAACATCTCTCCTTCATACCCTCTCTTGTCTAAAATCCCTCCTTCTCCCCCATTTTGCTGTTCAGACAATTACCGCGCCTGCGTTGGTTTCTCAGCCGTGGTCAGGATCGTGTGCACTCCTGGTAATTCCTGGGGGAAGGGATCTCCCATATGTCGCATCGTTGGCTAATGCAAACCCATCCATAAGGTCATACGTTGAACAGGGAGGAGCATATTTAGGCATATGCGCGGGAGCTTATTATGCGTCGCGTCGGATCGAATGGGAAACTGGAACTAAGCTGGAGATTTCCGGGGAACGACCTCTCGGGTTTTTCGATGGCGTCTGCAAAGGCTCTGTTTATCCTGGCTTCGCCTACGAGTCCGAAAGTGGTGCTCGTGCTGTATCTATAGAGGACGTCGAAACTGGTGAAATCGTCCGGGGGATGTACCACAATGGAGGAGGAGAATTCCTGGACGCGGATCATGTCCAGAACACCAAGGTTATTGCCCGTTATATGGACGATGAGGGGGAAGAGAAAGTGGCAGCCGTACAGTGCAAGGTTCGCAAGGGAACTGCGATCTTATGGGGAGCACATCCAGAATACCCACTCATCAAGGAACCTCTTTTATCCGCCTTGCAAAAACGTGACGAACCTCTCACCGATGAAGAACTCAAAACGAGTGAGGAACGACGTTGGGAGCTTATGAGAAAATCTCTACTTCTTCTCGGCTTGCATCTTCCCTCCCCCGGAGAAGATCCGAACAAGTCCTACACATCCCCGTTACCACAATTCTTGACGTCACGAGTACCTACTCTTCCTACCCGCATTTACGACATTCTTTCCCCCCAATGTCCATCTGCCGAACCTAACCTTCTCCGTGACCGTAATGATACGTTCAAATTACGCAAGGCGAGTGAAGCTCCCGCCGTCCTACAAGAAGCCAGATCTCGACCGGAAAGCGAGGACAATTTACAGTTACCGAAGGATGTGATCTTCTACGAGGACGGTACTATTCCAGAGGATAATTTGACACCCAAATTCTTCATTCGGAAATATTATTCTTGCCTCACTGATGCTCGTTCATCTCTTGGGGCTCCTTCTCTTGATATGTCTGATTCTTGGGGTATGGGGGAACTCTTTATGTACGGGGAAGCTGTTACGTCAACACAAACCTTATTAGACCAGTGAGTTTTCCTTTTCTTGAATATTTCGCAGTCTTATCAATTTTGATTCACAGGAATCCAATCCTATTCCGATCATTACCCACCCCATTACTATCTCTTGCCTCACATCAATTATCGGGTCGAGGTCGAGGGTCGAATACATGGCTCTCGCCTTCAGGATGCCTACAATTTTCCCTCCTCCTCCGTCCTTCGTTTTCGCAAGTCCCGGCATCTCGTCTCGTCTTCTTGCAATATTTGTTTGCTCTTGCGGTTGTAGAGGCGTGTCAGAAGTTGCTTGGAAACTCTGGAGAACGCGTTCGCTTGAAGTGGCCGAACGATATCTACGCTGTAGTTGATGAATATGATGACGACGGACGGACGAAGCAGGAGAAGAAGAAGATTGGGGGTGTGTTGGTGAATACGAATATTAGCGAGGGAAGGGTAGATCTTGTTGTTGGTATGTTTTGATTATTCATGATTATCTGCTCTACCCTGATAAAATCTAAGGCTGTGGGTTAAATGTACTAAATCCGTTACCGACAACTGCCCTTTCACAATTGACGACGGAGAAGCTTTCGATGGAGAAAACGATGGCTACCATTATGGTCGTATTCGAAGGCATGTGGAATAAGTTCGTAGAGAATCGAGGCTCGTTTGAGCCGTTTATGGAACTTTATCTTGAGCGTTGGCTGCATTCGTACGTCTCTTTCTCCCTCAAATAACTCACCAATTTACCACCATCATATTCAGAGACCAACTAGTGACTTTAACGACCGTTTCTCCCCCAATCTCCGTCCGAGTTCTGGGGATTACGAGCGATTATGGATTATTAAGAACCGTACCGGAGGGAGGAAGAGCAGTCCCTGGGGAGTTTATTGATTTGCAGCCCGATGGGAATAGCTTTGATATGATGGCGGGGTTGATTAAGAGGAAGATGTGAACTTGGTAAATAATGGACGCTCTTTGTGTCTTGTTCCGTCTGATTTAGATGCGTGTTCCGATGTTCAAAATAGCTAACTGTATTGTATGTAAAATCTGAGCTGGGACTCAGCTATCATCCATAGAGCGCCTCCTACGTGCTGCATTTATGACTAAAACCCAACGATTATATTGTGCTACATCTTGCTTCTCAGTTAACAAAACAGCCCTTTACATACCAAAGCAAAAACAAAGAAATAGATATATATACTACCCACCCGTAACTTCTCTCTCAGGCTCTACACACCAATAGCAATCCCAGTTGCCCCTTTCAAAACGGCAACACATCCAAAATCCCCAAATCCGCCACAAACCCCTGCCAATTCGCCTCTTCCACCGATACTCTCAAAAAGTCCCGTCTCAACGACGGCCGATCCAGACTCTTACATCTCTTCACATCCTCCGGACTTGGATTCTGATTCTGATTATAACAGGGATTTGATTGGAGGTGTGGTTGTGGGTGTGGTTGGGAGTTGGTGCTGCGGGGGGATCCTTCTGAGTCGGGAGGGGTGTGGATATGGTTGTTATTTTTTGTGTTATTGTGTGGGTGTGGGGATAGGAGGTCGTCGAATGATAGGGATAGGGATTTTTGGAGAGCCCCTGTCGGGTCTTTGAGGGAGCAGACGGCTTTGTCGTAGAGGAGTCGGACCATTTTCTGTAT
>Ga0157379_10004020_pt1 | contig 12529 bp, 11 predicted proteins | sample S25metaG_FD_121802 | JGI IMG/M metagenome (GOLD analysis project Ga0157379, IMG submission 121802) | Switchgrass rhizosphere microbial communities from Kellogg Biological Station, Michigan, USA - S2-5 metaG | ecosystem: Host-associated > Plants > Roots > Rhizosphere > Soil | place: USA... | reverse complement strand
TACCTTAATACTCCTACTGAACTATCTTTGGACTGGACAACAGACAAGATTAAAATGCGCCAAATGTTACGTGGCTATGATAAGTCTATTGCTCCTAAGTTTTTGGTTGTCCACGACGCTAGTCAAGCTACACTTGATTCTATCGAGAAGAAAATTGGCTATCCCCTCATTATTAAGCCATCTGGTCTGGCTGCCAGTCTTTTGGTAACACTTTGCTTCCACCGCGAAGAACTTGAAAAAAGTTTGCAAAACACTGTCCGCAAGATTAATCATATTTATAAAAAGAAGAAGGGCCGCGGTGAACCGCAAATCTTGGTTGAAGAATATATGGACGGCGTAATGTACTCTATCGACTCCTATGTTAACCAGCGCGGTGTCGTATACCACACTCCGCTTGTACATGTGAAGACTGGGAGAAGTGTTGGCTATGAAGATTTCTTTGGTTATATGCGGATTACGCCCGTGAATCTTAAACCTCACAAAGTTGAAGATGCTAGAAAAGTGGCTGAAAAAGCCATCGAAGCTTTGAACTTGCGTAGTACTAATTGTCACATCGAACTTATGAAGACTGAAGATGGTTGGAAGATCATTGAACTCGGTCCTCGCATTGGTGGGTTTAGGCATGAGATGTACAAATTGTCTTATGGCATAGATCATACTCTGAACGATATGCTGATACGTATTCCTAAAAAGCCTATTTTATCAAAGCGTATCAAAGGATACACGGCTGTGCTGCAGTTTTACCCTCATCAAAAAGGTAAATTATTAAAGCTTGAAGGCATCCAAAAGATTAAAAAATTAGAATCATTTGAACGTATTGAACTTAAGAAGAAAATTGGTGATATGTGCGACTTTGCGCGTAATGGTGATGATCCGGTGTTTGATATTGTTCTTTTCAATAAAGATCGCTCGCGCCTACTGGCTGATATTCGCCGCCTAGAGCAAAATATCAAAATAGTCGTTAAAACACCTGCTGCAAAGATTGCTAGCTAAGCCCCTCTCTAGCGGACTGCTGTACAATAGATCTCATGAAAAGCTTTAAGCAGATACTTGCGAAGCATGCTTGGCAGATTATTGTGCTTATAGGAGGACTGCTAATCGTACTGGTTTTATTTTTGAATGACCGGGCCCAAGCCCCATCTATCACATATAAATCACTAACACTTAACAAGAAGACTTATAAGCTAGAAGTTGTTAGTACCAGCGCTGGGCTAGAAAAAGGCCTGTCAGGGCGCACGAGCTTGCCGACAGACCAGTGCATGCTCTTTGTCTTTAAAGCTCCGGCACCATACGGCTTTTGGATGAAAGACATGCACTTTCCGCTGGATATCATCTGGCTTAATGTGGGCAAGGAAGTGGTTTATACCAAAGAAAACCTGCAGCCTTCCACGTACCCGGCTATTTTTAAGCCGACTTCGCCGTCGCTCTATACTTTGGAGTGCAATGCCGGATTTGCGGCTCAGAATCAGCTCCTTGAGGGCCAAATGCTGAGTTTCTAACCTGTTATCAGTCCCGCGCTTATGCTATGATGAGGACATGATTAACCTCATTGTAACGGCGTTAGCTATTGCAATATTGCCACTGGCCGTAGTCCTGATTAAGTCACCCGGAGCCTTGCTGTTTTTGATGCTCATGGCTGGTGAAGTGATCGAGAAACAATTTGGCGAAACCACTCGCAACGTTGTAGGATCACTGACTCCAGCCTCTAAGCTCCCTGTTAACGAGATCACTTCTGTTGCGGTCTTTTTATTGCCGGCTTTTTTAGCGATGTTTTTACTGCGTAAAACGACCTCCTCCAAAAGTTTTGTATTCCAAATTCTGGCTGCAGTGGCCGCTGGAGTTGTACTAGTGCACGAGGTTGACCGTCTTGGCAGCCGCAGTATGCAGCGATTTCTAGAAAAAAGTACAATCTGGCAGCCGATTCATACCTACTACTGGGTTGCCCTGCTAGCTGGCTTGATCCTAACCTTTATAGCCTTTTGGCTGAACCGCAATCATGACGAAGGCCATAAACGTTTCGGCAAAAAACACAAAGGCTAAATGCCGGAACATTGACTTTTTGGCCAAAATAAGCATAATGTAAGAAGTTATTTCGATACGGGCCCATAGCTCAGCTGGCGCAGCTTGCTGCAAAAATCAATAATGAGCACTTGTGCTCTAACCAGCCTGTTAGTAGATGTTCTTTAACAATTTGGTGTTAATTGTAATAAGTCCCCCATATCGGGCCCATAGCTCAGCTGGTTAGAGCACGTGCCTTTTAAGCACGGTGTCGTGAGTTCAAGTCTCACTGGGCCCTCCAAAACCATAAGCATTATCAAACTGTAGTATAATTCACTTAAATGAAACTACGGCTTTTGTTATTAACTCTACTTCTAGCTGCAATTGCCTTAACTATATTTACCTATAGGACTAGCGTAGTCTCAACAGAATATCCTTCATGCGGAGGTGGTTACTTTACAGCACCTACGGGCCCAGGAGTCTATAACTTGCCGTGTATTGCAGCTGATCGGCCAACTATATATGTGCGAGACAATACAAAGCTGTACGCTGCTTCAGGCCTATTAGTGGGGCTTCTAGCTATTAATGTAGTAACGTACGCCAAAAACCGAAAGAAAATTCGGAGCTAGCTAGTTGGCTTGAGCAAACAAAGTTGTGATAGCGTCCACGATGGCCCTCCAAATATAAGTATTTTAAAGACCTCTGTAGAAAACAGAGGTCTTATGCTATCAAATTTCATCTGCAGATTATCATCACCTTTTTTATTGATCAGTTAAAATTATCATACTGGCGACTGAGCAGCTTATACCTTATGGTTTCAGCTCATACCGCACCAGTGAAATGAGCTGCTTTGGCGACAAGTTAGCTTTAACAGCACTTTTTATGGCTCCCAAGTCCAAGGCTCGGGTTATTTCATCACCAGAAGACAGGTTACTCAAAACAATTACTTTGGGAATTTCATTCTCATGCTGGGCGTAGCGTTCTAAGAATGCAACACCGTCCAGTATGGGCATCATTAAGTCGAGTAATATTAAATCATAGTCATTCTTTTGGCAGAGCTCCCAAGCCTTGGCGCCGTTTGGTGCCGAGTGGATAACATACGGTTCGGAAGAAAGAATCATTTCGTACGCTTCTCGTAATAATACTTCGTCCTCAACAAGCAGTATTTTCCTCATAATTATGATCCTTTCGGCAGAATGATGTGGAACACAGTCCCTTCATTTGGCTGCGATGACACGAGGACCGAGCCCTCATGCAATGTAATTATTCTATGTGCCCAGTACAGTCCCAGACCAGTACCGCCTTCGCTATCAGACATATCGTTTTGAATCCTGATAAATTTTTTGAACAATTTACCCATATCACCCGAGGCAATTCCCACGCCATTGTCGGATATTTTTATATGGAGGTTGGTGTGGTCTTCGAAAGTGGTAATCTCTATAGTGCCGCTTTCGTAGGTATATTTTATAGCGTTGTTAATGAGGTTATCTAAGGCCATGCGCAAGTACTGGGTATCGGCCAAAATCATTTGAGTGGGCGACTCTGCCGAAAAACTTAATTTTTGCTTCTTTTTTAATGCGGAAGCCTGGAACTCGGCGACACATTCTTCCAGCAGCGAGGCAATATTACATTCCTCGAGTCTCATGATTACTTCGCCGGCATCGACTTGGGCCACACGCAACAGACTGTTGACGATATTAATCTGCCGCTCATTACTCTCATAGGCTTTTCTCAGCAGCGCTAAGTGTTTCTCCGGCAGATCAGTAATAATACCGTCGGTATACAGCCCCAATAGTTGCTTAATTGCGGTAGCCGGAGTTCGGAGCTGGTGTGAGGCGATGGAAATAAATTCGCTCTTTGACTGATTCAATTTCTCTAACTCCCGTCGCTGCTGCTTCAGCTTTTTGTTTGCATCACGCATTTCGTCTTCTTGTCTTTTGCGTTCCGTCAGATCTTTGGTTACTTTGGCAAAGCCAATATGCTGCCCGCTCTTATCAAAAAGCGCGGTAATAATGACACTTGCCCAAAATAAACTGCCGTCTTTTCTGACCCGCCAGTCTTCGTCTTCTGCCCGACCAAATTTAATGGCAATTTCTAGTTCGCGTTCGGGTTTTTTAGAATCAATATCTATCTGACGGTAAAAAGTCGAGAAATGTTTGCCAATTATTTCATCTGCTGTGTAGCCTTTATTTTTCTGAGCGCCTTTATTCCACGATCTAATGTAGCCGTTTGTGTCCATGAGGAAAATGGCATAATCTTGGACGCTCTCAACGAGGAGCTTGTAGTGTTCGAGCTCACTCAACGTATCATTATGTCGGCTCTGTAGTGATTGGGGTTTGATTTTAGTAGCTACTCCCATTTGTTTCTCGTACCTTTTTAGTCTACGGCAAAAAGTATACACACCGTTATTTTATGAAACTGTAAAATATTTCACAGTCTATCTATCAGTATCAATAATTGGAGCTACTGTGAGAAAATTTATAGAGAAAAAAGTAATAAACCGTTGTAATACCTGCAGTGTCTTTACGATTCAATTATGAAGGGGTAAATTCTTATTGCTTACGATATTAGGAAGTTTAAACTGCTATAATAGTAAGTGCATGAAAAAGTTTTTATCACTATTTATCCTCTCAGTTCTAACCCTTGTCCTGATTCCATCAGTTGCTTTTGCGGCTAAACCAAGAGCTAGTAGTAACTCAAAGCCAGCACCCGCTCCAGAACTTGTCGGCTACGATGTTTCTTACCCGCAATGTGGGAAATCATTGCCGACTGACTTCTACTTTGGAATCGTGGGTGTGAATGGCGGGAAGGCTAGTACGCCAAATTCGTGTCTGGCAAGCCAACTTGTGTGGGCTAACAAGGCAAAAACTGGCTCGAACCAGTCTCATAAACAACTATATGTTAATACGGCCAACCCTGGTGAGGTAATCTCGCAAATAGATACCTGGCCAACTACACCCACTGACCTCAACGGCAACCTTCCCGCTAATCCATACGGTAATTCCTGCACCGGGCAGAACGACCAAGCTTGTTCGTGGTTATATGGCTGGAATCGCTCAATTTATACAGAGGGTGTTTTTAAAAACGCTGCAACCAGCAAAGGCTTGAATTCTGATACTTCCCAGTACGTGTGGTGGCTCGATGTCGAAACAATGAATACCTGGCAATCCGGAAGTGGTGATGCCTTAGCTCGCAATACAGCAGCTCTGGAAGGTTTTGGTGCGTACTATCAATCAAAGGGCGCAACGGTTGGTTTGTACTCAACTGCCCCTCAGTGGACACAAATAACCGGAAACAACATTAGTGCAGACAGTAACTTGCGAGGCCTTGGCAACTGGCGCCCAAGTGGCACTAGCCTTGCCATTGCAAAGAGTAATTGTAGTGTAGCGCCGTTCACTCCTGGGGGATTTATTTCGCTGACTCAGTATGTTCAAAAGAATCTCGACTACAACCACTCCTGTCTTTAGTTATGAATCCATTCGGTAGAAACTTCTTCTTTGGTAAATAGTTGGGCAATTCTAGTCTTCTCCCACCATGCAGAGATATATGGTTTACGCTTTTTTATGATAATTGGCGGATCAATAAGCTGACACTTTTCTGAACCAGAAGTTAATAAGCTGCAGCCTCGGTAGTAAGTAGAATTTTTAACAGTAATTTGATAACTTGTAGGTAACATAAGCAGTAGAATAGTCAGAAGAATCGCTGCCGCAGCAATGAAAAGTATAATTCGATTACGCACTATTATTTAACCGAGGCTTGCTGTCTCGGCAGCTGCCGAGGGTTTGACTTCGGGTAACTTCATCATCTTGAAGGAGTTAAAGATGCCCATAAGTCCTGCAATGATTGGGACTAACAGAGCAATTTGGAGAGAGGTGTCACGAGCCTCAGAATTTATATCAAGCACGGCTGTTTGCACATCTTCAGGTTGGCCCTCGATCTGCTGCTCCAGCTGAGTATTACTCATTACCTCGGCACTATCCTCGAGAGTAGTGGAGATTTGCTGCTTCTGCGCAGCGGGGATGACAGTACTTTCGTTTGTAAGGTTTGTGAAAGAAAACGCTAACATAGCTAACATTAAGCCTCCAGCAATCGCCAGACCGAAGGACAAACCAAATGATCCCGAAGCAGAGTTAACGCCTGCTGCCTCGCTAATGTGTTCTTCGTCAATAGGGGATAAGGTGTAGTTGTTGAGCTGAGAAACGAGTAAACCTAAACCACAACCGGCGATCATCAAAGGTATTACAAGTGCCCAACCGGAATGTGCGCGAGGGATTATGGGGATAATGAGGCCAAGACCGATAGTGCTCAATACGAAACCGGCACGGATGATCTCGCTTATACGCCGTTTGCCAGAATGTTTGCCAATAAGTATGGCAGTAGCAAACATAGTGAGCGATAGTGGTGCCATAGTCAGACCAGTTCTCATAGCGTTGTATTCCAGAGTCATCTGCAGGAAAATCGGCAGGGCAATCATCGTTCCGCCCAGTATGATGTTTTGTAACATAGCCTGTGTAATGCCTAAGCGGAAGTGAGGTAAACGGAAAAGGTCTGGATCAATTAAATAGATTTTGCCTTCTTTTTTGCGCTTCACTAACCAGCGTGCGAGTGAAATAAGCCCTATCACACCTACAGCAATAACTGCGCCGACATAATTAGCACCTTCTTGCCACAACAGTATTCCCAATACAACACCACCCATACCAACTACAGACAATATGGCGCCAACCAAATCGACATGTTTTGGTCCCTCATATACCACGTCTTTAATGAGGCCAATGTTGAATAAGATAACTGCGATGATAACGGCTTCTAGCAAAAATCCGACCCGCCAAGAGATGAATGTCGTTAGAAAACCGCCAAGCAGAGGACCAACAGCTGCTGCGATAGCCGCCGCTGCACCGACAAGGGCATATGTCTTCTTTTGTGCCGCGCCGGTAAAGTTACCATGTATCAAGGATTGCATGGCTGGGAGGAGTAAGGATGCGCCGATGCCGCCAATAATTGCCCAAAATAAGAATACAAAGGTGATGCTGTTAGTGAGTGTCATGGTGATTGCACCAAGCGCATAGCCGAGTAGCCCAATCACGTAAGCTTTTTTTCTGCCGATGATGTCACCGAGTTTGCTGCTAATCAATATGAACGCTGCCGATACGAGGGCTTCTAGCGCGATAGCCGACTGCACATCGCTGACTGTAGTATGGAGGTCCTTCACAACTGCCGAAAGTGAAACATTCATAAATGACGTATCGACAACTAGGACAAACATGGCCATAGCCAGTAAAATCGAAAGTTTGGTATTACCTTCGGATTTTACTCCTGCTTTAGGATTTGGTTTTTTCGCCATGGCTCCCTCTTAATACGACCATTATATACCAATTCTATAATTGCTTGTCATTAAGTATTTTTTGGAGTAAAACAAATAGTAATGAATGATATTTGGATTCCTATAGCTGGGCCACCACTGGTTGATAATGATACTAAAGAGTCTTTCCTGGAAAAATTGCACGAAGGGGAAGCCAGGAATCTTACCAAAAGCGCATTACCTCTTATCCATGAAGAACATTGGCCATTTGGAAGGTTTATAGATGGATTTGGTCAGGATCTAAATCGTATAGCAGATGGCGAACAGTGGCCTGAACAGGCTCTAAAAATAGGAGCAGCATTAGCGATTGCTGCTTATAGAGAGTCAGGATATTATCAAGTAATTGATGTAGATGCTTTCGGGTTGGGAACATTGTATGCCTCATTGAGCGGAGTTCCTGATACATATTTTATGAGTCTAAACAGCGATCTTGGACTTAACGAAGTTGTGGTTGCGGCTAGTAAAGATCCAGAATTGCAGCATTTCGATGGGATAGGCATATTGCAAGCGATAAGCATTGGAGCTGGCAGTGCCCGGCATTACTTGCAACAAGCGATAGCAGCCTAACCTCTTAATTAACTAAATCCTGCCCCCATAATATGCTAAGCTTTCTGGGATATGTCACTCAAAAATCAAAACTTGTTGTATGAGATAAATACGGCGGTTTACCTAAATCGGCTGAGCCGCCAGTATGAACGAGCAATATCTTTAGCAGAAGTGCCCGATAGCGAGATTCAAAAACTCGTTGATCAAGGTGTTGGAATAGTGTGGTTAATGGGCGTCTGGGAGCGAAGCCCGGCAGCTATCGAAATTGGCAGGCATGACAGTAACCAACACGCTGAATTTAGACAGGCTCTGCCTGATGTACAAGATGGAGATGTGATTGGATCGGCTTATTCTATTCGAGACTATAGTGTAAGCCAATCTCTGGGCGGTAATGATGGTCTCAAAAGTTTCCGTGAAAGGCTGAGAGAAAAAGGGATTAGTTTGATTCTGGATTTTGTCCCGAATCATACTGCGCCAGATCACTCCTGGAGCCAGTCAAACCCCGAGTATTATATCTCTGGTTCGGCAGAAGAACTGGCAGCCGACCCCTTAAGTTATTTAGAAATTGACGGTAAAGTCTTTGCCAAAGGCCGTGACCCAGAGTATCCGGCTTGGTCCGATGTCATTCAGCTCAATGCTTTTGCTTCTGCCTACCGCCAGCAGGCAATTGAAACATTAAGGTCAATAACGGCTTTATGTGATGGTGTACGTTGTGACATGGCCATGCTCATGATGACCGATATATTCGAGCGGACCTGGGGCGAAAGAGCAGGGGCCAAACCAGAAACAGAATTCTGGGAAGAAATCATCCCGGCTGTCCACGATACGAAGCCTGATTTCATTTTCTTAGCTGAGACTTATTGGGATACCGAACTCGATTTGGTGCTCCAAGGATTTGACTACTGTTACGACAAGATTTTATATGACATTTTGCTAGAAAATGGTGCCGAAGCCATTATGGAGCATTTGCAGGAAACCAGCCCATACCGCGACCACCTGGCTAATTTTATAGAGAATCATGATGAGCAACCAGCTGCCGCCGTCCTTGCGCCTGATCAAGAAAAAGCTGCTGTCGCCATTGTGGCGACTTTGCCCGGCCTCTGGCTATTCCATGATGGTCAAGCAGAAGGGTTCAAAACGAAGCTGCCCGTTCATCTAGGCAGGGGACCAATAGAAAATATAGATATTAATTTGCAGGATTTTTATACCAAGCTCCTATCAATTATTAACAAGTTAAGCTTGAGCGAAGCTACATGGCGGCTAGTTAAATGCGATGATGTTAATTGCGTGACTTATGAATGGACGGGAAATGACAGCAGGAACATCATTATTGTGAATTACAGCCCCGAACAAACGCGCGCCACTGTGTATCCTGCAGAGTATATTAGTGAGATAAAAGATTTTGTAGATGAAATGACCGGCGATAAGTTTTTTATGTCAAAAGTTTCGGTCGATGAAGATAGCTTGGAGTGCGTTCTTGGCCCATGGCAAGTTCGACTGTTGGCGCAAAACAAAATTGAGGTATGATGTCCATATGAAGAACAAAGCGATCTCCTATGTGGGCTGGTATGGAGTGTGCGCAATTCTCGGGGCATATATCCTTGTGAGCTTCGGGGTTATTGTGACGAAGAGTTACCTTTATCAGCTGCTCAATTTGACAGGTGCGGTAGGTATTATGCTCGAAGCCGCGTCCAAGAAGGACAAACAACCGGTGGTGTTGAATATCGTCTGGGCAGCGGTCGCTTTGATAGCAATTGTGCAGCTGTTCACGGCTTAGATGTCAGACGATTGAAGACAAAGTCATAAACTTTATTCGTGAGACTCTTGGAGTAGTGAGATCTAGGCATTGCATCAATAATATCTTGATATGTTTTGATGTACTGCTCGGTCATAACTGTGTAGTTAAAGAGCTGACGAGCCCGGGAAGCCACATAGGCTCTGTCCATTGCAAAACATTCTTCGATATAATTTCGGCCTTCTACAAAATCCTCAACTAGAAGACCAGTCCGCCCCGGCTCAATAAGCTCTGGCATGGAACCGCGTTCAACAGCTAGGGTAGGTGTTCCGCAGTACGCTGCTTCTAAAACAGTTAGCCCAAAAGGTTCGCGGAAATTGGTAGGGTGCAAATTGCACTTGGCTTTACTCAGGAGGTCAACTTTGGCAGCAAAGTTCAGCTCGCCCAAATACTCTACAAGTGGGTGGTTCAGATATTGCTTCACCTCTTCCTCAAAATATCCCTCGCCCAAATAATCTATTTTGCCGCCTAATTTTATTTTTATACCCTTGCTGATGGCCAGTTGTATAGCCAAGTGCGGGTTCTTATCTCTATCAAATCGTCCTAAAAAGCACACATAATCTTCGGGTTCTGTAACAATCGGAAAATCATCAGGATTCTCGCCGTTATAAACAGTATTTGTGGCTGTTAAATCTGGTAGGACGGCATGCTGGTTGTTTGATATAAAAACATAGTTGAGTTTTTTACGTTTTAAGAAGTAGTCAATATCTGCAAACTCAATCTTGTTATGTATTGTCGTAACATTCGGGAAATCTTTGAAAGGAAAAAGGTCATAGCCGTGCGAATGAATAATATCGATGTCTGGCAAAATTTCTCTTAACTTTCTGGCGGTTGTGCGGTTGGATTTTCTGACAACCTGTTCATGTGCCCTTAACCGCGAACGATTCGAGGGAAAATGGATAGCTTTATCCACGATGGGGATTATTTGGCAGTCGACCTTAGAATCACCAGGTCCCAATAAAATTGGCTCATGTCCAGCTTCTTTGAGTCCCTTAATGAGATGGTAAATTACCTGTTCAGTCCCACCGTACTGCAACGGGGGAACAGGAACATAGGGTCCGGCAATAATCGCTACGCGCATATAAATAACCTTTTGTACCTTATTGGACTCGGGCAGAGAGGTACATATATATTTTACCTTACTCGGGCAAGCATAATCAGGATTACACCTGTTTGTTAATCTTGTATTGGTATGTAGGGTAGCGCACGGCGAGTGAGAATGGATTAAGATAGAGTCGGACTTTGGGAATAGTATTCAGCACTTCTCTTTCTAGCGATTTTACCCACCCCTCACGCGTCGGTGTTTTGAGCGCCAGGGTTTTGTAGTTGAAGCGACTATTGAGAATGGCAATGATCGCCGAGACGGTCCAAGCCTGGATTCTTTCGGGCGTGTTAATTCCATCGATAAAGGTGAAGTTACCGTGTGTGTTGGAGCCTTTTGAAGCAGACAAGACCCGACCGTGGCCATCCACATAGATAAATTCTGGATAGCTGCGGTTCTTGAAATAGACATTCAGCAGGCGGTTTTCTAACTGATTTGCCAGGAGAGGCAAACCTTGACGGCGTAAACCTTTGGCGATGTCGTAGGTTTCTTTGGGCCAGGTGACGAATGAGCCATGATAGTCCCAGTAAGGGATTAAATGACCTGCAGGGAGTGCACGGCTGCGAATGCCGGCATCTGTCAAAAAGTGTGGGCTCATAATGTTTTTGATAATCGCCGTCAGGTACTGCTGGCGTTTTTCTGGTTCGATTTTGTCAAAAAACTTGGTGTCCAGCAGGGCAGCCGGGTTGGCGGTTTCGGTTTTGATAATCCTTAAATTGCCGGCTTGGTCAAAATCGGTGCCGAGGCCGAATGCTTTACGATCTGGCAGCCACAAAAGTTCAATTGTTTTATCTCGAAGATTTTCAGCTAAACTCCGTAAGGTTTCAGCCCTGTCTGGGAAAAACTCCGCTGCACTCAACAATCCATCATAAGCTAGGCCCTGGACTTCTATAGATGAAATTGGCGCATTATGATTGGCTAGTTCCCCGCTCTCATGCACATAAAATTCTTTGGAATCTTTCCAGACCTGATTCTCTATGCCCTGCGGATTGACTCTTTCATACTCCAGCAACCCACTGTGGGAAGTCTTGATTTTCTCGACTAGCCAGTCGGTAGCCAGTTCTGCCGATTCCAAGACAGTACTCATATGGCCATCACGCTTTTTTATCTTGGTCTTCAAGAATGATTCACCCTTGTCTTTGCAGTACATACCCAGAGTTCGCAAAAATTGAGGAGTTGAGTCGATTGAGCCGTAGTAAGCCAATTCTTTATCGGTGCCGCCCCATTTTTCTGATAATGTATCAAATATATCTTGAGAAGTGTCGTCGATCGGCTTGCCGTCGAGTATAGTTGTTCGATATTCATGGATTATTTTGCCCGGCTCTTCTTCATTTAGGTGATTAGTTTTGAGGCCTTGGAGCGAGGCAAGGGTGAGCAGAATTTTGCGCACTAAACCAGGGCGAGACTTTATGAGATCTTCGGCCACTTCCAATGAATCGCGCCCAAACACTGCTCCCTTGAATAACCAGTCTGAACTGGCATAAACACCCATGCCTGACTTAGAGGTGACACTGCGCAGAGCCACAATCGGCAGAAAGTGCATTTCCTTCTGACCGGGGACAGACTTCATCGAAAGCTTGGTAGGTTTTAAAGCCATAAGTACATTCTAGGCACATTAGTGGGTTAAATTCCAGAGAAAAACTTACGCCACAGTCATTTTGTCTATTGGTGGCCATGTCTTAAGTATCACTTATTCGACATTAATTATGTTAATGCTTATAATTGG
>Ga0157379_10004019_pt1 | contig 12532 bp, 8 predicted proteins | sample S25metaG_FD_121802 | JGI IMG/M metagenome (GOLD analysis project Ga0157379, IMG submission 121802) | Switchgrass rhizosphere microbial communities from Kellogg Biological Station, Michigan, USA - S2-5 metaG | ecosystem: Host-associated > Plants > Roots > Rhizosphere > Soil | place: USA: Michigan... | reverse complement strand
GGAGCTTGCCAATTATGAAGCCGACGACTTGATCGCCACCTATGCGCGCCTGGCGCGCGAGGCCGGCGCCCGCTGCACCATCATCTCCTCCGACAAGGACCTGATGCAGCTGGTGGTCGATGGCAAGGTGGAACTGCTGGACACCATGAAGAACCGGCGCCTGGCGTCCCCCGAAGTGCTCGAGAAATTCGGCGTGGCGCCCGACAAGGTGGTGCATGTCCAGGCCCTGGCGGGGGATTCCATCGACAATGTCCCGGGCGTGCGCGGCATCGGCATCAAGACGGCGGCCGAACTGATCAATACCTATGGCGACCTGGAAACGCTGCTGAAGCGCGCCGGTGAGATCAAGCAGAACAAGCGCCGCGAAAGCCTGATCGAGCAGGCGGAAAATGCACGCATCTCATTCAAGCAGGTAACCCTGGACACCAATGTCCCACTTAAGGAGCAGCCCGACGCATTTGCGGTGCATGAGCCCGATTGCAAGGAATTGCTGGCCTTCCTGAAGGCGATGGAATTCACCTCCATCACCAGGCGGGTGGCGGCGCATTACGAGGTCACTGACCTGGACGCAATCGCGGCCGCGCCGACCGTGGCCAATGTGTTGCCGCCCAAGCCGGAACTGCCGGACATTGCGGGTGAGACGCCGGCCGAAACCGAAAAACTGCGCGCGCCCATCGATCACACTGCCTATGTCACGGTGACGGATGGCAAGACGCTGGATCAATGGATCGCGCGGGCTTACCAGGCCGGCACTGTGTGCGTGGACACCGAAACCACCTCGCTCGATCCCATGACCGCCAATCTGTGCGGCGTATCGCTGGCGGTGGCGCCGGGCGAGGCCTGTTATGTCCCTTGCGGCCATCGCAAAGGCGATGGGCTTTCGCTGGATCTGTCGCAGGCCCAGGATGGCGGCGAAAAAATTGTCCAGATGTCCGAGACCGATGTGCTGGCCCGCCTCAAGCCGTTGCTGGAAGACGATTCCATCCTGAAAGTGGGCCAGAACCTGAAATATGATGCGCTGGTATTCCTGCAGCGCGGCATCCGGCTCCATCCGATCGACGACACCATGCTGATGTCCTATGTGCTGGAAGGCGGCTTGCACGGCCATGGCATGGACGAACTGTCCGAATTGCACCTGTCGCACACACCCATCGCCTTCAGCGAAGTCACCGGCACCGGCAAGGACAAGCGCACTTTCGACTGTGTGCCGGTGAAGGAAGCGACCAAATATTCCGCCGAAGATGCCGATGTCACCTTGCGACTCTATCTGCTGCTCAAGCCGCAACTGCGGGAAAAGGGCAAGCGCTGCGTCTATGAGACCCTGGAACGGCCATTGGTGATGGTCCTGGCGGATATGGAACAGGCCGGGGTGAGCATCGACCCGGATTTGCTGCGCAAGCTGTCCAACGATTTCGCCAAACAACAGGCGGGATTGGAAAAGCAGATCCACAAGCTGGCGGGTTCGGAATTCAATATCGGCTCGCCCAAGCAGTTGGGTGAAATCCTGTTCGACCGCATGAAGCTGGAAGGCGGGCGGCGCACCAAGACCGGCGCCTGGTCCACCGATAGCGATGTGCTGGAGGATGTGGCGGCGCAAGGCGTGCCGGTGGCGAAAAAGGTGTTGGATTGGCGCGGGTTGGCAAAGCTGCGCGGGACCTATACCGACGCCTTGCCCACCTATATCAACGCCAAGACGGGGCGGGTGCATACCTCCTATGCCATGGCGTCGACATCAACCGGGCGGCTGGCCTCCACCGATCCCAACCTACAGAACATTCCGGTTCGCACCGAAGAAGGCCGCCAGATCCGCCGCGCGTTCATTGCCGCCAAGGGCAACAAGCTCATCAGCGCCGATTACAGCCAGATCGAACTCAGGCTGCTGGCCCATATCGCCGACATTTCGCAGCTGAAGAAGGCCTTTGCCGACAACCAGGACATCCACGCCATGACGGCGTCGGAAATTTTCGGCGTGCCGGTCAAAGACATGCCGGCGGAAGTGCGCCGCCGCGCCAAGGCGATCAATTTCGGCATCGTCTATGGCATTTCCGGCTTCGGCCTGGCCAACCAGCTTGGCATCCCGCAAAGCGAGGCGTCGGATTACATCAAGAAATACTTTGCCCGCTTTCCCGGCATCCGCGACTATATGGAAGACACCAAGCAATTCGCCCGCACCCATGGCTTTGTCGAGACCTTGTTCGGGCGGCGCATCCATATCCGCGAGATCAATTCCAAGGTGCCGGGGTTCCGCGGCGGGGCTGAGCGCGCCGCCATCAACGCCCCCATCCAGGGCTCGGCCGCCGACATCATCCGCCGCGCCATGGTGCGCCTGCCGGGCGCGCTGGACGAAGCGGGGCTCAAGGCGCGCATGCTGCTGCAGGTGCATGACGAACTGATTTTCGAGGCGCCGGACAAGGACGTGAACAAGGCCTCCAAGCTGATCGCGCAGGTGATGGAAAAAGCGTCCCTGCCGGCGGTGGCGATATCGGTGCCGCTGGTGGTCGAAGCCCGCGCCGCCGACAATTGGGATGCGGCGCATTGACCGGTTCACGGCTATCGGCTTTCGCGATCGCGATTGCGGCGGCTGTCGCCAACTTCCTCCTTGTCCAATTCCTGTGGGCATCAGGCGTGGCGGGCAGGGTCCTGATTCCCGGCCTGGCCGATTTCAGTCCGACCCATAATCGCGGCATTTCCTTTGGCCTGCTGACACCGGACAGCGCAACCGGCTATCGATGGTTGATTGCGCTGTTGGTGCTGATCATCCTGCTTGTCGGGGGCATGGCCTGGCGGGCATCCACCTTATGGGCATCCGTCGGCTTTGGCCTGATCCTGGGGGGTGCGCTCGGGAACCTGTTCGACCGCCTTCTCAACGGCGGCTCGGTTTTCGATTTCCTTGCCTTGCATCTGGGGAAGGTCCCGCTCTTCGTTTGCAATTTCCCCGACATGCTCATAACGGCAGGGATGATTGTGCTGCTTGCCGAATCCCTGTCCGCAAAGAAGGGCGCGAGGGATATTGCGGCGTGAGGTTGCTTCTTCCTCTCCCCTTGTGGGAGAGGAAAGGTAGCGGAAAATCGGAGGGCAATCGGCCCTAAGCGGCAATATTCTTGAGCCCGGTCTCCGCCGTAATCCCGGCCTTGCCGAGAATCTCCAGCAGCCCCGCCATGGCCTTTTCGCTGTCCGGCGCTTCGCTTTTCTTGGCGGCCGCTTCTTGCGCCAGCGCCGCGGTATAACCGGTCAGAAATCCGGGCTTGGACAGATGCGCCACGATCAACTCGCGCGCCCGGCCCGAAAGCGCGCCTTCGGTCAGGAATCCGCCCGTCAAAAGCTTGAGCAGGGTTTGAGCCTTGTCGACGGCCGAGCTGGGCCGGGCCTGGATGGAATCGAACAGCCGGTTGCGCGCTTCCATCTGCACCGCCAACGCGTCCATGCGCTGGGCGATGTCGTCGCGGGTGACCTCGATAAAGCCGGAACGGCGCACCCGCGCCTGAAGCTGGGCCAGCCGCTGCAGGCGCGGCATCAGGGGCACGCGCGGATTCTGGAACATATTCTCGAACTGCGCCGAGGTCAGGATCGGCATCACATAGCTGCCCAGCTGACGCTTGTTTTCCGCGCCGATGACATTTTCCTCGACGAACAACAGCCGCTCGATCTTTTCGTCCGGTCCCGCCTCGGTGATGTAGGAACCCAGCGTCTCCTGCACCACCAGCCGCCTGGAACGCAGGGTGAAGGCGGTGATCAGGTCGTCATGGCTGAGATATTTGCCCACGCCCATCACGATTCGGTTGGCGATGGAGCGCAGCGCCTTGAGCTCGTCGACGATTGAATCCGGACAGAGCCGCTTGTTACTCTTGAATTCCGAAATGATGCGCGCGGCGATGGCCGTGCGCGCCTCCGGCAAGGTGTCGGCGGAAAAATGCTGGGTGAGCGCCACCAGGCCTTCGCCGCGGCCGCCGCCTTCGGGCGGCTTGCCCAGAAACAGGCTCACCAGCTTGTTCAAGGCCTGGCCGAGATTTTCCGATTGTCCCAGCAAATCCTGCAAGGCGGCCGCGCCATTGAGAATTTCGGCCAGGATGGCATCCACCGAAGACTGAACCAGCTTGCGCGGCCCCTCTTGTTGCCCGTCAGGCCCTTCCTGGGGCGCGTTTTCCATGATGGTGATGAGCAGCAAAACTTTTTCATCCCAGCCGCGCGCATCCTTCAAGTGCCGCGCCAGGGCGGCGTTGAAGACATAGGCCGCATTGCCTTGTCCCCACAGGCTCTTGGCCAGTTCGCCGAATTGATCGGCGGGGGTATCGGGAAACAGCTCCTTACGCTCGTCGCGATAGACGCGTTGGATGGCCTTGGTGGTCAACTCGTTCAGGCTTTTGATGATCTGCTGGACCGGAGTGGAGGTGGAGGCGGCCTGTGCCACCGCCACTTTTTGGATCGCATGCTGATAGGCTGTGCCCGTGGCTTCGAATTTTTCCAGCATGTCGGCGCGATGGATCAGTTCGGTGATGGTGATGGTGTTGCGCGTCAGGAAATCCCTGAGCAGCCGGTGCATGGTTTGGCGCGCGTGATAACTGTAAAGGTCTTCGGGCTTGAAGCAGGGTAGCGCGTTGGGCGTCTCTTCCTCGGCCGGCGCCAGTTTCATCTGGTTGTGGCCGTCCTCGAAGATCTTCAGGGTGAGGAAATCGCCGGTTTCGTCATTGTAGGTCTCCTTGACCACCTTGACGCCCGTGGCCTGTTCGGTGGTCATCAACTCCTTGGCCCAATTGAGCGCGACATTCCGGGAGGAGGACACTTCATGCAGTGTCCAGCCACCCCGCGCGCCTACGCGCTTGAAGATCTCGTAATGGATTTCCCGACCCATGCGCCCATTTTGGGTGGCGCTGCTTTCTGGCGGGTTAACCTTCAGACAGCGCTGGAATGACCGGAAAGATCACGGATCGAGGGCCGGGCCCCACATAACGGACAGTCGGAGTCCTTCGGCAAGCGAGCGATGCGGAATTCCGCGCTAAGCGCCTTATAAGTCAGGATTTTTCCCGACAAGCCGGTGCCCAGCCCGGCGGCTTCCTTCAAGACTTCCAAGGCCTGCAGCGAACCCATGACTCCAGCCGCCGCCCCCAAAACTCCGGTCTCCGAGCAGCTGGGCACGGTTCCGGGCGGAGGTTGCTCGGGGAAAAGACAGCGATAGCAGGGGCAACCAGCTTCGTGGCCCTTGTAGGTCGCAAGCTGGCCTTCGAATTCCGTCACCGCCGCCGAAACCAGCACTTTGCGGCCGAAGAAACAGGCGTCGTTGAGCAAAAAGCGGGTGGCAAAATTGTCCGAGCCGTCAGCGATGATGTCATAGCCCTCGATGAGCTCCATGACATTGGCAACGGTCAGCCGCACGGCATGGGATTCCACCTGCACCCCCGGATTCAGGGCATTCAGGGCCTGGGCACCTGCTTCCACCTTGGGCCGGCCAATGTCGGCGGTGCGGAACAGCACCTGGCGCTGCAGGTTGGACAGGCTGACGGTGTCGTCATCAACCAGGCCCAACTTGCCGATCCCGGCAGCGGCCAAATACAGCGCAGCCGGGCTCCCCAATCCGCCAGCGCCCACGATCAGGACCCGGGCCGCGCGGATCCTGGCCTGGCCGACGCCACCGACCTCCCGCAGCACCAGGTGGCGGGCGTAACGCTGGAGTTCTTCGTCACTGAGCATGGGATTTCATACGGGGAAACTTCTTATTTGTCGCCCGGCCGGCCCAATTTTATTGCGGGCGCGAAGGCCGCCGCAAGCCGGGACCTCGGCCTGCCTGGCAAGCGGAGGGGGGACAACGTCGAATATTTCGTACCTTCAATGACTTACCGCGCAACATAAGCTGCAGCATAAACTGCCATGCTGCAGCTTTTGCTGCAGCATGGCGTGCAGCAAAACCGTTCAGGTCTTGCGATAGACCCACACTTTGGCGGGCGGGATGTTGGCCAGCACGGTCGCGGCCCGCACGACATTGTAGCCCGGGGGCGGCACAACCGGAGCCTGGGGCCCATAGGAGAACTGGATCAAGGGTGCGGTTGGCATCATGCGGCGGATCAGGCCCGCCATGAAGGCCTGGCGCCGCTCCATGGAATGATTGAGCAACGGAACGCCGGACACCACGGCGCCATAGGGGCTGCCGTTGGGCGGGCCAAGCGCCTGGTCCAGGTCGAAGGCGTCGCCTTGGATCACGCGAATGCGGGGAAATCGCTCCGCCAGGTGGCGGGCCAAGTCTTCATCATACTCCACCAGAGTGAGGCGCTCGGCCACGGCCCCGCGCGCCAGGATGGCTTCCGTGACCACGCCTGTCCCAGGCCCAATCTCCAGCACCGGGCCGGCATGGGGATCGATCTGGCGGGCAATGGCCTCGGCCAGGGCCGGGCTGGATGGCATCAAGGCGCCAATATTCTTGGGGCGCGCGATCAGGGCGCGAAGGAAGCGGAGATTGTCGGCAAGGGTGGTGCTCAAAGGTTCAGCCTTGCCTTGGTTCCCAACGGTGACTCTAAGCCAAAAAACCAGCTTTGCGGAAGCAGTTACTTCTCGCAGGCCTTCCAGAATTCCTTCAGCCGGGCAAGAAAGCCTTCGGCTTCGGGTTGGGTGCCGGCTTGGCTTTCCGCCTCAAACTCCCGCAGCAATTCCTTTTGCCGCCGTGAAAGCTTAACCGGCGTCTCGACCGCCAGTTCCACATAGAGGTCGCCCTTCTGCGCGCTGCGCAGCACCGGCATGCCTTTGCCCTTGAGGCGGAATTGCCGCCCGGGCTGGGCGCCTTCGGGAATGGCCACTTTGGCGCGTCCGCCGTCCAGGGTGGGCACCTCGACACTGCCGCCCATCGCGGCCGTCACAAACGTCACCGGCACGCGGCAATGCAGGTCATGGCCATCGCGCTGGAAAATGGAATGCTCGGCCACCGACAGGAAGATGTAGAGATCGCCCGGTGGTCCGCCATTGACCCCGGCGGCACCTTCGCCCGACAGGCGGATGCGCGTGCCTTCCTCCACCCCGGGCGGCACATCCACATTCAGCATGCGGTCCTTTTGCACCAGGCCCGAGCCGCGGCAGCCCTTGCAGGGATTGCGGACGATCTTGCCGGTGCCGCGGCAGCTCGAACAGCTGCGCTCGATGGTGAAGAAGCCCTGGGTGGCGCGCACCTTGCCGTGACCGGCGCAGGCGGGACAGGTCTCCGGGCTATGGCCGGGCTCGGCGCCCGAACCCGAACAGGCTTCGCAAGCGACTTGGGTTGGAACCTTGATTTCGGCGGAACGGCCGCGGAAGGCCTCTTCCAGCGTGATGGTCAAATTGTAGCGCAGGTCCTGGCCGCGATTCTGGCGCTTGCCGCGGGCCATGCCCCCCATCATCTGGCCGAAAATATCCTCGAACACGTCGCCGAAACTGGAGAAGTCGCCAAACGGATTGCCGGCCCGCGCGCCGGCGGCACCCAAGCCGGCCTCGAAGGCGGCGTGGCCGAAACGGTCATAGGCCGCGCGCTTCTGATCGTCCTTCAGGACGTCATAGGCTTCGTTGATTTCCTTGAACTTGACCTCGGCGGTGTGGTCGCCGGGATTCTTGTCGGGATGGAACCGCATCGCCAGCTTGCGATAGGCGGATTTCAAGACGTCCGCCGACGCGCCCTTCTGGCATTCCAGAGTCTCGTAATAACAGCGCTTCATGCCCCGACTACTCAACCCGCCCCCCGATGCTGAAATACAGCGGCTCTTCGCATCTCACGATGCGAAGAGCCGATATTCTTTAGGCCGCGCCTTTTTTGTTGTCGTCGACTTCCTCGAAATCGGCGTCGACCACATTGTCCTCCGGCTTGCTGCCGGCACCGTCGGCCGCGGCATCGGAAGCCGCGCTGGCGGATTGCTGCGCCTTGTACATCGCTTCGCCAAGTTTCATCGAGGCCTGGGCCAGGGTGTTGGTCTTTTCCTTGATGGCGTCGACATCGTCTTCCTTGACCGCTTCCTTCAGCGCGGCGGCCGCGGCTTCGATGGCGGTCTTTTCCTCAGGCCCGACCTTGTCGCCATGTTCGCCCAGCGCCTTTTCGGTGGAATGGACCAGGGCATCGGCCTGGTTCCTGGCTTCCACCAGTTCGCGGCGCTTCTTGTCTTCCGCGGCGTGGGATTCCGCATCCTTGACCATCTTCTGGATGTCGGCTTCCGACAATCCGCCACTGGCCTGGATGCGGATCTGCTGCTCCTTGCTGGTGGCCTTGTCCTTGGCGGTGACGCTGACAATGCCGTTCGCGTCGATGTCGAAGGTGACCTCGATCTGCGGCACGCCGCGCGGCGCCGGCGGGATGCCGGTCAGGTCGAAGCGGCCCAGCGACTTGTTGTCGGCCGCCATCTCGCGCTCGCCTTGGAACACATTGATGGTGACGGCGCCCTGATTGTCCTCGGCGGTGGAGAAGATATTCGATTTCTTGGTGGGGATGGTGGTGTTGCGGTCGATCAGGCGGGTGAACACGCCGCCCAGGGTCTCGATGCCCAGCGACAGCGGGGTCACGTCGAGCAACAGCACGTCCTTGACTTCGCCCTTGAGCACGCCGCCCTGGATGGCGGCGCCGATGGCGACCACTTCGTCGGGGTTGACGCCCTTATGCGGCTCCTTGTTGAACAGATTCTTGACGACTTCCTGCACCTTGGGCATGCGGGTCATGCCGCCCACCAGGATGACTTCGTCGATCTGGGAGGTGGTGACGCCGGCATCCTTCAAGGCCTGCTTGACCGGGCCGACCGTCTTTTGGATCAGCTCGTCGACCAGGGCCTCCAGCTTGGCGCGGGTGATCTTGATGGTGAGATGCTTGGGGCCGGAAGCATCCGCCGTGATGAAGGGCAGGTTCACTTCGGTCTGCTGCGCGCTGGACAGTTCGATCTTGGCCTTTTCGGCGGCGTCCTTGAGGCGCTGCAGGGCCAGGCGGTCGCTGCGCAGGTCGATGCCGTTTTCCTTTTTGAATTCATCGGCCAGGAAATTCACCACCCGGGTGTCGAAGTCCTCGCCGCCCAGGAAGGTGTCGCCATTGGTGGACTTCACCTCGAACACGCCGTCGCCGATTTCCAGCACCGACACGTCGAAGGTGCCGCCGCCCAGGTCATAGACCGCGATGGTGCCGGACTGCTTCTTGTCCAGGCCATAGGCAAGAGCGGCAGCCGTGGGTTCGTTGATGATGCGAAGGACTTCCAGGCCCGCGATCTTGCCCGCGTCCTTGGTCGCCTGGCGCTGGGCGTCGTTGAAATAGGCGGGAACGGTGATCACCGCCTGGGTTACCTTTTCGCCCAGATGGGCTTCGGCGGTTTCCTTCATCTTGGTGAGGATGAAGGCGGAGATTTCGCTGGGGGACATCTTATTGGCGTCGCGGCCTTGCACCCAGGCATCGCCATTGTCGGCCTTGACGATCTTGTACGGCACCATGCCCATGTCTTTCTTGGTCATGGGATCGTCGAAGCGGCGGCCGATCAGGCGCTTGATGGCGAAGTAGGTGAATTCGGGATTGGTGACGCCCTGGTGCTTGGCGGGCTGGCCGACCAAGCGCTCGCCATCGGGGGCAAAGGCGACAATCGACGGGGTGGTGCGGGCGCCTTCCGCATTCTCAATCACTTTCGGGGCCGAACCCTCCATCACCGCCACACAGGAGTTGGTGGTGCCCAAGTCGATGCCGATTACCTTAGCCATTCTTTCGTTCCTCTCATTGGGCATGGAGTCCTGGCCCCAAAAGGCGCCCTCCGGTCCATCCCACTGAATTCTTTGACAAAATAAGCCATGGACGAAGCCCATGCTTATACAAGGGGGTATATAGGGAAGGGGGGGCTGATTGCCAAGCCTTCCGAGGGGGTCTTTTGGCCGATGGCCCGGCCGCGCGTTCGCTCACACAGTCGAAGCTTAGAGCGGTTCAAAAGTCGGGTGGGGCGGCAGCCTAGTTCAATCGCCAGATCGCCTGCGTCAGGGCGGAGGCAAAAAGCGTCCAAGCCAGATAGGGAAGCAAGATCAGGCCTGCCAAGCGGTCCTGCCGGAAGAAGAGAAGAACCATCGCCAAGATCGCCAGATCCAGTACGGCAATCTCGGCCAGCGCGGCACCGATCTGGTGCAGGCCAAAAAACAGAACGGTCCAGGCGAAATTCAGTGCCAGCTGCAGGGCGAACAGCACCATCGCCGCCGACTTCAGGCCGCACCTTTTCCAGGCCCGCCAGGCGGCAAACGCCATCAGGATATAAAGGCCGGTCCAGACCGGCGCGAACAGCCAGTTGGGCGGCGTGAAGGACGGCTTGTTCAGCGCCGCATACCAAGTGGGAATTTGCGGCGCGGTAATCAGGCTGGCCAGCGCGCCAGTGCCCAAGGTGGCGACCAGGAAAAAATAGAGCGGCCGGCGGGCGGCCATTTTGGGGTCTTCGGCGGAATCCAGGAAACTCATCCCGAGGCCAACGCATGATCGGCCAATATGACGCCGATGCAGGCCGACAGTTTCTTGGCGAAGGGAATGTGCAAAAATTCGTTGGGGCCATGGGCGTTGGAATGAGGCCCCAGCACGCCTGTAACCACGAACTGGGTGTTGGGAAATTTCTCTCCCAGCATGGCCATGAAGGGGATCGAGCCGCCTTCGCCATGAAAGGCCACCGGCTTGCCGAAGGCCGCCAGGCTCGCTCTGTTCAGCGAAGCTTCCAGCCAGGCAGACAAAGCGGGCGCGTTCCAGCCATTGTCGCCGCGCGGCACGTCGAACGTCACTTGCGCATGATAGGGCGGATCGCGTTCCAGCGCCTCTTTGATGGCTTTGCGCGCAACATCGCCCTCCAAAGTCGGCGGCAGGCGCAGGCTCAGCTTGGCGGTGGAAAAGGGCAACAGCACATTGCCGCCATTGGCGGGCAGGGGATAGCCGTCCATGCCGGTCACCGCCAGTTGCGGCCACCAGGTCTTTTGCAGGATCAACTCTGCATTATCCTCGCCCATCGGCTTGGTGCCGCCGGCAAAAGGAATGCCGGACCAGACTTCGTCGCCCAGGATGGCGGCGGTTTCCTTGGCTTGCTTCTGCCGGTCGGCGGGGATCTTCACGAACAGTTCGGGCAGCTTCATGCGTCCGGTGGATTCGTCTTCAACCCGCGAAAGCAGGCCACGCAGAATCCGGAAGGACGAGGGCACGATACCGCTGACCGCGCCGGAATGGACGCCTTCGGTCAGCACGCGTACGGTCAGGTTGCCGATCAGGTTGCCGCGCAAGCTTGTGGTCAGCCACATTTGATCGTAGTTGCCGGCACCGGAATCCAGGCACACCACCAGGTCCGGTGTACCGATCCGCGGTCCCAGGTGATCGATATAGAACGGAAGATCGGGCGAGCCGGATTCCTCGCAGGCCTCGATCAGGATGACGGCCCTTGCATGGGCGATGTTCTGTTCTTTCAGCGCCAGCAGCGCCGCCAGGCTGGCGAACATGGCATAGCCGTCATCGGCGCCACCACGGCCATAAAGCTTGTTGTCCTTCAGCACCGGCTGCCATGGCCCGGTACCTTCCGCCCACCCCGCCATCTCGGGTTGCTTGTCGAGATGGCCGTACATCAGGACAGTGCCGGACGCGGTGCCGGGAATATCAATCAGGATCAGCGGTGTGCGGGTTTTGAGCCGGACGACTTCCAGAGAGGCGCCGGGAAACCGGGTCAGCTTGCTTTTGGCCCAGGCGGTGAACATCTCCACCACCTGCTCCATATAGCCATGTTTTTCCCAATCGGCATCGAAGGCCGGGCTTTTGTTGGGGATGCGGATGTAATCGGTGAGCGCCGGGATGATTTCATCGTCCCAGATGCGGGTCATGAAGGTGGTGAGTTTGGGGAAGTCCATGGCGGGCCTTTAATTCATTCAGACAATAACGCGACGCTCATCGTCTAGTCTGCCTTTTCCTCTCCCCTTGTGGGGTCCGAAGGACGGGCGCGCGGCCAAGCGCGCCCCGTGGAGGAAGAAAAATCACCGGTTGATATCATAGGCCGCAATCACCGCGGCATTGTAAATCTCGCTCATCTTCGCCCCCAGGGGCGCGATCTGCACGGATTTCTCCAAGCCCACCAGCATCGGGCCCATGACGCTGGCGTTGCCCATCTCCTGCAACAGCTTGGTGGAAATGGAGGCCGAGTGGATCGCCGGCATGATCAGCACATTGGCGGTGTCGGTGATGCGGGCAAAGGGATAAAGCGCCAGCTTGTCCTTATCCAGCGCGGCATCCACCGCCATTTCGCCGTCATATTCGAAATCCACGCCGCGATTTTCCAGGATCTGCACCGCTTCGATGATCCGCTCGCTGCGTTCGCTGCGGGGAAAGCCGAAGGTGGAAGAGGCCAGCAGCGCCAACCGTGGCGTGATCCCGAAGCGCCTGGCGGCAGCGGCAGCCTGGACGGCGATGTCGGCCAGCTGCTCCGCGGTGGGCATTTCGGTCACCGAGGTGTCGGCGATCAAGACCACCCTTCCCTTGGCGAAGATCGCCTGCATGCCAATGGGCCGTTGGCCAGCCGGCGGGTCCAGCACCTGGCGCACATCGGCCAGCGAGGTGGCGTAGGTG
>Ga0157379_10004018_pt1 | contig 12535 bp, 13 predicted proteins | sample S25metaG_FD_121802 | JGI IMG/M metagenome (GOLD analysis project Ga0157379, IMG submission 121802) | Switchgrass rhizosphere microbial communities from Kellogg Biological Station, Michigan, USA - S2-5 metaG | ecosystem: Host-associated > Plants > Roots > Rhizosphere > Soil | place: USA... | reverse complement strand
GGATGTGTTGCGTGTCCAACAGAAAGGTAACCACTGGCGGCTTTGCGCTTGTCTGTACGATGCACACCTTGCTGGTCAGGAATAACCCCCTCTCTGATAGCGGGAATATGGTACGAGTCGCGGAAACAGGTCTACTCCTTTCTTGGTATAGGCTGGGATAGGCTGGTCTGGGTTCGGGTTCTGCAGAAGTTTCCGGTCAGAAGGAAGATCCTGGAGTTTTGAGTGGACGCAACTTGCTTGGATAAGGAGTCGGATCCAAAGACCAGGCCGAAGTGGGATCTTCCCCTTCGGATTAAGGTTGTAGATAGGTCGAATCTCGGAGATTCGGCGACCTTGTGCCGAAGGACTGATGAAGGACAAACATTCCTGAGCTGCTCGAAGTTCCAATGGCCATTGCCCTGGAAGAATAATCTGTGGAAAGGAAGAAGAAAGTAAATAAAAGGCATGGAGGACCAACCCAATCGCACTTACTAGCAGAGATTCAGCAGGATAGTCGGTTTTGCCGCCGGTGGGGCAATTTCAGCTCTCCATACAGAGCAATTACAGTCGGTTAGATAACGATATTCAGCGGATAACCACCCGAAACGTATCTGCGGCCATTCCCGCACGAACTCACTGACATGAAGCTGAAACTATAGTTTTATTCCCACCACATCACGTAGGACTTTATCTGTCAGACAATCCCGTAGCAACTCCTTTAGCACAGGTGCATGCTATTACCATATCGTCTCCTAATGGTTCTATGGGCAGTCCCGTGTCAAATAATTCAAAACAAACGCCGATGAACTTGATGTTAGATGATATACAACCTTATGTAAAAATGGCCGACCGACGTCGTGACTGGTGTAAAAACGGCAGATCAAGAAGTAAAACTGGCAGACCAGGTGTAAATTTCCGTAAAGGTGGCGGACCAAATGTGATGGTGTGTAAAAACGGCAGACATGGCGGGCAGGTGTAAAAACGGTAGATCAAGGCATTGAAACATCGATTTTCGAAAAAATAAGAGATATTTAATTTTCATCTGACATTACCATAAAGGGAAGACAGCTAGCCGACCCTGAAATTAGCCAGTAGAATAACAATGTAATTTCTGTATACCTCTCCTTTCTCTGACATTTCCCTTCCCTTTGGTAATAAAGACCTTCTTATCAGTCAACTTCTTATCCCCAACACATCCTGAATTATATTTAATGACAAAACAAAGCTCACTTGCCTGCCTATTCTGTCCCAGTAGGTCGCTTCCCTCATAATGCTCACTCCACGGACACATGAATATTTCTCTGCGGTCAGAGTTGTGATCGACATGACTTTGGTTAGCCATTTTCCCACTAAGGTGGTAAACCATTGGCGGTTGTTTTTGAATTATTCACGGGAAAGCCCATGTTGTTAAATGGCTGATAGTGACGATTAGTGATGCTACCAAACCTAGTCCATAATATTTGCTGGACGGTACTAGTAGCAAAGCTGAGTTGGTACAAAATTTGAGCCATGCAATTTCACTGTTCCAGTTTTATTCCTATCCCCTTCCAGAATTGGCACCTATCCAGTTGCCCCTGTGAGACGGTTTCTAATGTGGTGGCATTCACTTGTAGAAGGATTCGTCGCTTATTGAGACCGCTGAATTGCGGCCAAAAGATTGTTCCATTCACGGGATGGGAGTTTGGGTTCAACTGACGGACAAAGCCTGTGTAATATGCTTGAAGGATAGGTGTAAGAGAAATATCCTCGAAATCGAAGCTAGAAGTAGAGGAGTCAGCAGGGGTGTTCCCGGGTCCGAATACATTGGGAATCTCACTGGTATGCGAGACACCGACTCCAGCGGCTATTTCTGTTGAAGTCAAAACATTAAATCTATAAGGAGGTTAAGGTGCTTATAGCCATAATCAACGGATTAAAGTAACTACCTGTAATTCCACACATTCACCTTCTGCGCGATAATGGTAGATAATATGATGCCGGGACAGGTTAAAGCGGACTCCCCGTAGGCAGCAGCAGCCGAAGCGAAGAAGGGCGCACGATTGAGGAATGGATTCGGGGACTGTAAAGGATAAAGGGCGGCGATTGTTTGGGTATCATTAAGTGATAACCGCGGGAAGTTATCCATAATGAAGGAGGCAACTTCAGCTGGTGTTGTCGCATTCACGGCGAATATGGTCCCCTCATTGGTGTCATCACTAATTTATAGGTCAAGATAGGGCCATTCTCATCGATAGACACCTCACTCTACTCACCCAAGTATAGTAGGTACTCTCACAAACTTCCCTTCTTCAAATAGCCGATAAGGAAAATCAATTAAGAAGTTTCCATCGACTGCAGGAGTGAAGGGGAAAAGGGAGTTATTTGTCCTTCCAGGATATGGCATGCCCACATTGGCTATTTGTAAAATCGTGGAATTTTGACTACGGAGGCAATCCATTGGATCAGCAGCTCCACTACATCCCACTCGAGAGGCAAATAGGTCAAATTGCCATTCCAGTTCAGAGACTCGCATCTGTGTGGGTAAGAAGGGCGAAATGCCGAAAACTCCAGCGAAGAGCTTCGTAGGAGTGCCTCCAAATGCTACAAGATGCAGGGCAATACTACCAGCCCCTGCACTGGCTCCAACAAGAGCCACCCGGTCGGGGTCCCCTCCAAACTGAAGAAGACATGGGATGTTACGACATGAAGAACCGGTCCATTAATTTCGCTCACGGAGGAGATATGCTGCTGGACCCATTCCAAAGCAGCTCTCTGATCGAGCATACCAACGTTCAGATCCCCGTCCTTCTGCACTCTGTTGCCAGCAAGAAAGCCAAACGGACCAACACGATAGTTAATGTTTACGAAGAGCATTCGGTTACCAGTAGCCGTGATCAATTCAGATCCATTATACTGGGGAAATATTAAATTATGCGATAGGAGGTATAGCTCGTCCAGCGTACATTGGCATTTGCATTCGTGTTATATCCGCCACCTTGAATCCAGAAGAAAACCGGAAGTTTTGATTTCGGTGTTGCATTCGCCGGAGCCCAAACGTTCAAGAAGAGACAATCTTCGCTCCGACCATTGCCGAGCCCTTGTCCTACACCAAAGCAAGTTGGTCCAAACGCTGTAGCCGGTTGAATATCGGTCGTGTTGGGCGGCGGCTGGGGTTTTCTAAACCGTAAATCTCCAAGAGGTGGAGCGGCGAACCTAATCCCTAAAAATTGGTTTTGGCCATTGCTCTGTGTTGTCCCTTGAAAAACCGAGTAACCAAGATTCACTATCGGAAGACCTGCAACGGCGAGGACGGCCGTTGCTTGAGCCAACGCAATGAGGATGGCGCGAAGAGTGTTCTCCCGCATGGAGGTTCTATTGCTTCAGACGAGCCACGTAGGGAGACTATTATAGAAAAGCCCCCTAGAAAACGGGAGAAATATGAACCGATTTCTTGAGAAATAGATGAACATCTCCCAAGTATTTGACTATGTCCTCTTCTACAACTTCTCAGAGAACGGTCCGTGTTTCGACATGTGACAAAAAAGGATAATTTTGGTCTCCATATCCCTGAAAATAGGAGCAAATCACACCCGCAGCAGAACATAAAGACAGCGGGATCAAAGTGAAAGGCTTGCAAAGAGTCTGGACAGTTCAGGGATGACGTGGAAATATGAGGCCCTTCGAAATTAAATACATGAGCAATAAACCGAGGAGCCCAGCAGAAAACTTCACCAGTGACATCCTCTTCCAGATATATAATACAGTAATATTATTCAAAAAGTCTCGTTCCCTTATAGCATGATAAAGTTCCAACTCTCCCTCTGAAATGCCAGAGGAACAATGTAGATTCCAGTAGAAGGTGGGTTTATGACAACACTACCGACCTCTTTATTCACTGCTTTCACCGCTACTGTGTGACACCCTTTCCATGCATTCATTATCCTGTGATACATGAAACTTGTTACAAAATACAGAGCATCAGGCGATCTTGAACTGCCATTGGCCAGTGTCTTCAGCGTACGCAATCAAACCAAGCCCATTTGGCCACAATGCAGGATTGCGGTCTGGCAGTGCAGAATTTATGATGACTCTACGGCCTATCCCCCCTCATCCGCGCAAAAGCGTGATGTCCTCTCGGGCAGCCAAGTATGTCCGCAGTTTATACAAGGCACGGACTGTTATCGGACAGCGGTGTAGAGACCGAGCAGCATCAACGGACCAACAAGGTATTCCAGTAGTATCAACTCCTTTTCACCAACCATGCAAGAGAATAGGTACAGCATTGCACCACGCTTGTTTCTCCTGCCTCATCGTTGTATTTAGGGGCTGGATACCGGTCCAAACCCCATAATGTTATGCAAGGCAAGGTGCTCCTGATATAAACACTGCTCTGTTTTGCCACGGCACGCCTTAAGTGACTTTGCAAGCATTTGCCCCCTGGCCACTAGGATTCAACTGTCTGTCAGTCCACACCAGCCTTTATAACGCCCAGTAACAACACCTAGGCGGATGAGCTTTGACTAAAGTCTCCCTCTAATCCAAATTGTGAAACTCTTTGCCCTTGTCACCCTTCCTCGATTTGCGTCAGATAGGTGGGGTTTTCATCCAGGTTTCAGCGACTGTGTATAATTTGGGGAGGTCCGTAACTGAGACTGTAGGATATATTTGGTAAGTGAAAGCTGCATTCGTCTCGCTAAAATCATTCTTGTTAATAAGAACCCAGTACAGATACTCCCTTAAAGTTGTCGCATAATTCGCAGAGTACGCGTCATGTATGATCAGGATGATTCTCCCAACCATCAATACCCACAAACGCGAAGCAGGATCCGCTCCAAACCGATTCGTCACAGCAGAGGGACGCAAAGATCAACGGATTCAAGATACAGAGCGAGAGTAACCAGTGGGTCAAGAGGACGTCGTAGTGTCTCTGGTCGACGGCGACATACAACTTCTGGTCGAACAAACCAAGAGCAACGATATTCCACTGCAGCTTCGATCCATATCATCCCTCCCGCCAATATAATGCCAACACCCCATCTTCCACCATATCTCTTTGATCGTTATAATGGACAATACGCACGTCCCCCTTACGACGAAGGGCCCAAAGAAGCTCGAGAAGGCCATCGAGGACGAACCTATAGACGGGGTTACGAAGAACCTCCTCTTTACTCTATTTCGCAAGCCCAATTCTCTCCATCCCCAATCAGTCGATTCGCACGCTTTACAAAGAGACTTTTATTGGGATCTCGATCAAATTATCCTCGGTATGGGTCCCATCCTTCATATTTCTATGTTGCTGCCCCGGTACGAGAGCGTCCTCTTCCAGGCTGGACTTTGAAAAACTCTTTAGAGGGGCTCGTGTCTTGGAAAGACAGGTCAGATAGACCGGAAGACAGAAGACACTATCGCAGTGAAGATAGGCACGATCGGTATCGATACGGATCCTTGATACCTTCAATCATGCGACGAATTTCTCGCTCTCTTTCTCGCTCTCGGTCGCGTTCTCGAGATAGCGGCCGAAGAAACGATACACGGGCTAAGGAGGTAACCAACCACATTAGGCCCAAGCATATAGGTGAAGTCACATTGGACCCTCTTCTAGTCGCTTCCGTTGAAGATCCTGGATTATATTGGGATATGACTTTCCCTCCAGCCACCAGAGTCGTAAAGAGTCTCAGCCCCTTACCAAAAATGCGTCATTTTCGAACTAGACGGTGCAGCTCTGGTGACCTTGCTCGAGCTGCGACTATACCACCTTGTATCGAAATGAATGTTTTCGCTCGCGGGTTAAGGAAGCCAATTTTGATATATCGACGCGATGGAATAACTGTTGGGGACATCTTAATCGAAATTTACTTGACATTGACTAGGTCCATTCCCAGCAGGAGTTTGAACAAAGCATCTCGAGCCACGATGGAGAGAATTTTGGAGGCAAGTCGACGAAGAGTCCAAGGGAAGGGCAAAGAATTTAGTCAAACAAGGGATGTGCGAGTCATTGATTTATGGGGAGAAGGCCATTGGTTTGGAGGGTTGGAACCGAGCCATATTGATTGGGATGGGATACTATGCTGCAATCTGACCCTCTTCTGGTCGAGGCTAATTGAAGATTGATATCTGATTTGTATAAATAGATTAACGAGACGAATTAGATAGTCACTCACTGTAACCTTATCGAATGTATCATATACTTAGAAGAGATAATGTGTAAATGTACGCTTAAATGAAGTCGCACGAGGGAGCCCATGTGGTGGGAGATGATCTGAGATTTAATAACGTAAAATTGGAACATACAGAATAATGAATTCTTCTCGTTAAGTTGCGTTATGGGTCTGCCCGCTCGACATATAATCCAAGCACGAGATGAACCACGATATTTTCCAGTCCGACTCTCCATCTGCGCTAATGTCAAACTAAATCCGCATCTAAGATTCACTCTCTGAACTGGGATCAGGAAGTAGTTAAACAATAATTTTGTCAGCAACATACCGGAGATCAGAGCAACAATCAGTCTACGGGGGGGAAAAGTCCTATCAGCTTTAGTTGACAATGCCAGATTGAAACTTCATACCTATATAGGTAGTAGAAAAATGATAATAGATAGAAACCGAGCTTGATAAAGCTCTCCTTCTTGTGTCCCGATAGAGTCCGGAAAATTTCCGTGACGTCGTACATATGGTTCTTCTTCACGATCCTGGAATTTATTTTAGTAATAATGGCCTTATGATATAAGATACTAACTTGTTGATGTTAAAGGCTAGTAAGGGAGCATTTATTAAAAATGCGACCCATTGTCCAGAAAGGAGGAACAGGATGGTGAGGAACGCATGAGCAGCATGTTCTGGAATAACAAACTATATAGCAAGGAAATAAATCGCGTTAATTGAAAATTGGATAACGTAAAGTGGCCCGGAAAGTCTGATACGCACTTGGTTCAACTTGTTGCACAGGTCAAACGGATTGATGTAGTCACATTCCAGGTCAGAGAACATGATGATCTGTCGTTTTGTATTAGCATATTGACCAGTGGCAAAAACACGGAAACCGCTCACGAAGAAAACCATCGTAAACAAAAGACCAGCAGCCATAAGCACAGCTAACAAAAACAGCCATCCTGAATGACAACACATGGTTAACAGGCGTAAAGGTACGGTGAGGAGGTATATGAATATCTAACCTTCCCAAGTCATTTCGTATTATTCAGTATAACAGAAATCAGTCAAAGATTAGAGGCTTTTACTGGGAAATAGCAGGCGCGTGACAAGGGGAGTAGGCCGGGAGGAATGAAGCAAGTTCTCCCCAAAGATTCACACCGTCACGTGGTTCTTAGATATTTATAGGTTAGTTCTGTCATCTCGATTTGTCACATTATCTGAGCCGCTGAAACTAAGCTTCAGCAGAACAATCCAGACTTGCTTAAGGATGCAAGAAATTTTACGTATAATGTTGCGAACACCTAAATTGTGCTTAGATTTCCTTTTTCATTCTCCTCCAACCTCACTCTTTGCTTGTTGGAGAGGAAATATATCCTGGATATTTTTTCCAAATTTGAGCCCATTTTTCGGATGATACTTAGCCAGGCAATGGGATGGAAGGGGAAGAACAAACTATTACCGTTTCCATAATTGGTGGCACAGCCCGAATTCGCTCCCATGCACAGCCTGCTGAGGCATTCGCAAAATCCACTCATGCAGCCATCGCTCTCTTTAGTACCAATAATAAAAACTGTTCAAATAGTCATTAAAAAAGCTCTCTACAGAGGGAATTAGCGTTAAATGGTCCCAAAGGCAAGATAGGTGGTACTATGCCCCAGAGGATCCCCAAGACTTTCATACCAGAACCAACTGTTAGAATGGCCCCATATTTTTTTTATAAAAGGACCAAGGATTATATACTAAGGCTTTGTGGTACCAATAATAATTCTGACAGTTTCTTGTCCTCAGAGAAATGTTTTCTCTCATGGTTAATTTCCCCCAAAGTGCAGGACCTAGCTGTAGTCTGGGAAATAGGCAGGATATCAGCTATTCCTTGTGTGGACTTCTTTATATAATATTTTAGGATTTTTTGGTCCAAATTTGAAGACCTTCCTATGGCTTATTTCCTCCAGAAACTGGGGACACTGGAGACTCACCGAAAATACAAACCCTGGTAGAATACCACCGATCCAGTCATAAGATAAATATTTACTCTCCGCCAAAAACACTCAAAAATTCCAAGGAACATTTCTCATTATCACGATATAAGCTGAAGCTACCTGTCTCTCGTTGTACATGCATCGAGGCATTTGCGTGCATCGAAATGATGAATTCGGGCTCCGCTACCAATTATGGAAACGGCAATAACTCAGACGTGGCCTAGGGGTTATAGGTTACTAATATGTATAAAGGAAAACCAACGTTTTATTGGAGTCTGAATTCCCGAGGGAGCGATGGAGAACAATCGAGTAGCATTATAGCGAAAAGTGAGCACAGACCGGGAGAGATATCCAATAGATTACCACCGGAATATACGTCAAACCATGCCGCACGGCGTCAGTTCTACTTCAAGTATCAAAGGCAGCTACTCACCAAGACATAGTCATGCGCCACCCCCGGGAGAGCATATGCCAGTGACTACCAAATTTCGTCCATGATCCATCAACGACGTGACGAGGTAGTCTTCGAGTGAAGTGAGATAATCGCCCGTCGGTTTGAGATGATAGGCTCTTTACATAAAGTAGAAGTGGAGAACGCAAACCAGAGAACAGTTGCAAACAGCCGTTGACCATAATCAGGGGGGGTTAGACGGATAGACGGAGATACGGTGGCCACGGGTCCAGCTTGGCGAAACTGTGACGTAGGTCACACAGGCGTGACCTTCCACGATAGTTCGTCCTTTTCTCCTCCCGTTTCGAGGCCTTCGCTATTCTCGTCATATGCGCAAGTGTGCCTCAATGCAAATCGGTAACCCCTAGGATAGAGCATTCCGGAAGGTGTTCGAAATTATGAAGTTTCAGCCGGACAACTTTCTCCCGATTGAGCGGCCTCTTACATTGGGGGTGACGCAGTATGCATGTTGCCGACGGCTCAGAGGTCTATAGACTCCACACCAGGACACATTAACAGTCCAGAAACTCCGTGATGGCGTTAGAAGGATGTGGACAGGATGATCACCGTTTATTGCTGGAATACATAGAATGTTGAGATTAAAAGGTACGCACCATAACACTGCCTCTTGCTTCTCCTAGTTTTCGATCAGACGCTTTAACTAGATGGTAACCATCTAGGTAGAAGGGCTTGTCTGGCGTAATGGACGTGTTATGCGCGACAAAAGGTCCTCCGAGCTTTAATTTCAGATCGCCAGAAATGCGAAGTTGTTGACAATCAAGGATGATGATATTTTCGGAATGCAACTATTTACAAAGCCTGGAAACACTAGGTCAGTTTCTTGGAAAACGATTCAAATCATAAACTTAAGTCACTGACCATCTAGAGAGCAACAGGATTATATCCTACTGCTGTAGTCTTTCGAAATTTCTCTGCGCCATTCATGGTAGCTTCTCTGTAATATTCCGCCAGCGAAGGTTGATATTATTTCCGAGAAATTCCTTAAATAAAGGTGAATGTTAGTTCATTGCCAATAATCGGAAGGAATGGATGCGGTCCATCCGGTTGACATCTACGGTGAGTGTCATCCACTAAACACTTCCTCGCATCGACGGTCTGGCGCCACTGCCAGCATCGAGTTTGCAGGTTGCATGTCCATGTCATTGGACGATGACTGTCTCGAATATGTTTCGGGATGTCATCAAGATTGTCTTTTTGATTGTCTTTAATATTGGCCACGATGCTGTGAACCTGAATCTCCGAGATATCGCAAAGTAGTATGTGTGCAAACGACGATCTACCACGCTTTTTGGTATTCGCTTAATTCTACCATAACCTGGCTAAGATCCACTCCTATCAACATAGAATGGCAAATACTCACTGATGCAGTCGTAAGTTCCACAAGATCCTCGTCCAACGCTGACATCCTTCCCCAGATTCTCCACGATTGACCCTCATGCTCAACTAATCACCTTCGCGACATCACATAAAGATATAGCAGATATGAATGGTTTTGAAGCATATTTTTCGGATGCAAGTCGAACAGCGGGATGGGTTTGTCCAAACGTTCTGCTCCCTCGACGTCTGACGACGACCCGACCCCGGAGAAAGTTCCTTCCTGTCGCTATGTTCAGCAAATAACATCTGAAATACCTTCAAGAGGCCGTGAAGTTGAAGAATTATTCAGCGTAGATCTGATGTGGTCGGTTTGTTGGAGAAACCCACGGGACCTCTGTTTAAACCGCGCCTACAACCACCCACTTCGCTCCCCTTTCGTCCTCTCTTACATTCCGCATTGCAATCTTCCCTCTTTGTACATATTGAAGAAACGGGTATGGCTGCTATTTTATCTTATCGGTGCGAAATATCGCGATCCAATAATATTATACATCGGTGTCCACTGACTAGACGGTTACAACCGCTTCTGCGCAAGCTTACCGTTGATTTTGAAGGTTTGAAGTCAGTTAACGCATCAACTTTGCCATATAAAATCTATGGATTAATCAGATACTCCCCTCCTCGTGGCTCGATTATTATATATTAGCCATCAATACCCTACGTTTTCTTCCGACAGCTTGGTTCCAAGCACCATTTCGGTTACCAACCAGAGGAAATACCGAATAATAGGTTACCTCTCTCCAATTTCTCCGGACATACAAAAGGCAGTCCTCTTTCCTACTACTTTCTACGACTTGTGTTCTTGCCTCTCCACACATGTTAAATTTCAGCAGTTCAAAAGTACTTGGCCTTTCGCCCAATCCATTCAAACTAACAAGCAACCTGTCCTCCTGAGTATATTTATCTTCAGGATAATCCAGAACCCAGTACCGCCTTATCAAGACTTCGATATCTCATCGAGAGGGGATGGTGGTCTGGGCAGCTATATCCTTTGGCTGACACTCTCAAACACTTCGTGGAACGAGAAATCTAAATCACTATTTAACCCTAAACGACTTCAGGTGCGCTTGCGGTAGCTTCCAGGATTAGCTTTTTAAAGAGTGATAATTTCTTCGATGTAGCATAACCAAACCAATTTGGATGCTCCGGAAGTTTGAGCACCCAAGTGCAGGTCGACCCTCCCTCATCCAAGCCGAATATTTCGGCGATTTCGCTACAATGGCCGAAGTCATGCCGGTATTTTCCTCCTTGCGATGGACGGATTGAATGAACTATCTCTGCCTTGGTTTAGATTTTGATCGAAATCCAACTGGGCCAGGGTCATCGTGAGGCTTATTGGGATTTTCTCTACCACATTGAGTACCCGAGTCGATTATAAGCCAAAATTTTCCTCATCACTACTTCGCACTGACTCACTCTTATCTCTTTAAACAAGCTGTCCAAAAACCTATGTTCACACCCAGTGCTTCTTGTGGGTCCTTATTTGCATAGACTTCGACTCTTTCTGTCATCTCGACATCCTCGATCATGCCCAGAATCGTTTTGGTGACATCTACTTCTCGTATATGTCGCTATCTCGTCTCCAATCTCCTCTCTTTACCAGATTGTCCTGCGATCCGATTGATCGTCCGCGATAGTGGCAATACCCAAGAGTCCTTTCCTCCTCAACTTCGCTCTGTTCCACATTCGATTGTAGCTGTGGAGTATTTTGCGGGCCCCATCTTCATCTCGGCTTTCAAAGGTGTCTCAATTGTATTTCATAATGGCCAAGCGCTCCTTCCTGTGGATGAGGCGATGGGCATTGCAGCAATTGATGCTGCTAAAGAGGCAGGGGTGCAACACTTTGTATTCGCTAGCGTTCTTCAGCCCATGCGTGTCAAATTGGGAACCCATAAAATGAAGCTTAAGTTTGTTCATTATAATCCCAAAGCGTTCGCTTCTCCTGATTTTGAATTAGAATTGAAGAATACCTCGTCGAATCCCAACTGAATTATACTATTCTCCAGGTAGATTCTTGCTTCCAATTGGCAAAATGATTCATTAATGGATAGGTTAGCCCCCTCACCTTATGCAGAATATTGCTATTAGTCAAACAGTGCGTTCAGGAAAGATCCCCTTGGGATATTCACCATCCATCTCGCACGGTTTTGTCGACTTGCTCGACGTTATTGAGGTTATTGTCAAAATTATTTTGAATCCATCCCAACACAACTATGCCCGTTACGAGCTTGTCGGACAAAATATTACCTATGACGATATTGCTAGAGTCATTTCTCGGATTTCACGCAAGAATGTGCGGTGCGAGGTCATGTCCAGCAGTACCTTCGTCGCCAAGATGAAGTATGGCGGAGAAGTGACTAGCGAATATGCCGAAGATTCTCTGACACGGCTGCTGGTTTATTTTGACCGTTGGTGAGGTTGATGTTTCCCATTAGAGACCTGCATGATTAATAGTATTCTCAGGGGTTTGAAAGGAAACTCGAATACTTTGAGATGGATTCTAGGACGAGAACCGACATCATGGGATGGCTACGTCGCTCGCGAACTCAGGTAGCAAAGGCCAAGGGCGGACTGTTGTCTTGTATCTCTGCAAGTCT
>Ga0157379_10004015_pt1 | contig 12539 bp, 10 predicted proteins | sample S25metaG_FD_121802 | JGI IMG/M metagenome (GOLD analysis project Ga0157379, IMG submission 121802) | Switchgrass rhizosphere microbial communities from Kellogg Biological Station, Michigan, USA - S2-5 metaG | ecosystem: Host-associated > Plants > Roots > Rhizosphere > Soil | place: USA... | reverse complement strand
GGCCGGATCAACACAACATCGGGGATGGCCGTGGGCTCGAATTCCATGTTACCTCACGCCTCGCCGCGCAGTATTTCCAACAAGTAGGCGCCGTAACCGGACTTCGACAGCCGGGCCGCCAGGGCCTCCAGGTGCGCGGCATCGATGAAGCCGGCGCGGAAGGCAATCTCTTCGGGGCAACACACTTTGAGTCCCTGGCGCTTCTCGATCGTCTCGATGAACAGGGCCGCCTCCAGCAGCGCTTCGTGCGTGCCCGTGTCGAGCCAGGCCACGCCGCGGCCCAGGCGCTCAACCTGCAACTGGCCGCGATCCAGGTACGCCCGGTTCACATCGGTGATTTCGAGCTCGCCGCGCGGCGAGGGCTTCAACGCCGCGGCAATTTCCAACACATCGTTGTCATAGAAATACAGACCCGTGACGGCATGGTGCGATTTGGGCTGGCGCGGTTTTTCCTCGATACCGAGCGCGCGGCCATCCGCATTGAAATGCACGACGCCGTAACGCTCCGGATCGCGTACCCGGTACGCGAAAACGGTTGCCCCCGAGTCACGCCGCGCGGCCGCCTGCAATCGCTCGGGCAAGCCGTGCCCATAGAAAATATTGTCGCCGAGGACCAGCGCAGCCCGGTCCTTGCCTACGAACCGGCGGCCTACGACGAACGCCTGCGCCAGCCCCTCGGGCCGCGGCTGCTCGGCATAGGTGAGCGAGATTCCCCACTGGCTGCCGTCTCCCAGCAGGCGCTGGAACAGCGGCAGATCCTCGGGCGTGGATATGAGAAGGATATCCCTGATTCCCGCCAGCATCAGTGTGGAGAGCGGGTAATACACCATCGGCTTGTCGTAGACAGGCAGGAGCTGTTTACTGACTCCCAATGTCATTGGATGCAGGCGAGTGCCGGCGCCGCCTGCCAGAATTATGCCTTTGAGCGTCACGCTGGGAAGCTTGCACGGCGCGGCCTGCGAACGCAACGCAATCGCCTACGTCTCCAGGGCGCGCAGGCTCAGGTGCACGGCCAGGCCTCCCGCGCTCAGATTCCGTGCGTGAATCGTGCCGCCATGGATCGCGATAGCGCGCGCTGCGATTGCCAGGCCAAGACCGTCACCGCCTACCGCACGGTTACGCGCCGCGTCGACGCGGTAGAACGGCTCGAAAATGAGCTCCAGATCCTTCTCCGGAACCCCGGGTCCGTGGTCCCGAACGACGACTGCAATGCGTTGTGCATCCGCGTGCCGCGCATCAATGACAACCTTCGAGCCGGCTGGCGCATGACGCACCGCGTTGCGAATCACATTCTCGAACGCACTGCGCAGCAACTCAGGATCGCCGTTGACCTCGAGCGGGCGATCCGTCTCCAAGTCAACACTGCAGCCGTGCGCGTCGGCCTCGATTCCAACATCAGCGACGATGTTGGTGAGCAGCTCGGCGACCTCCACCCGGGTTCGCTCGACTCCCTGCATGGGGCGCTCGAGGCGTGCAAGCTTGAGGGTCCGGGCTATGAGCTCCTCGAGGCGGTCCGCCTCGCAGCCGATACGTGCCAGATGGCGCTCGACACCACAGTCCTCCGCCTGCGCAGGCGTCCGCCCACTCATCGTCGGTCCGGGGCAGCCCTCGCGGGACTGCTCGGGCGTCGCATGCGACGCCCCCTGGCGGCGCGCGAGCGAGAGTGCCAACTGCAGGCGTGCCAGCGGGGAACGCAACTCATGCGAGACGTCCCGCAACAACTGCTGCTTGAGCTCGAGCAGGTTGCGAACGCGTTCCGACATGGTGTCGAGATCCGAAGCAAGCAGGCCCAGCTCATCGTGCCTGCCTTTCAGTTTCGGTGACACCCGCACGTCGAGGTCGCCCGCTGCGATCTGGCGTGTGGCGCGGCGCAACTGATCCACGGGTGACACCAGGTAACGCGCCAGGAAAAAGCAGACCACGGCGCTCACGACCAACGCGATCAACAGTGTTGCCGTCGATACGGCCGGCATTTCGAGCTCGCCGAAGAGGTGGGGACCGGCACGCAGCGGCCCCACGATGACGTGATACGTATTGCCGTCCGGACCGACGAGCACCAGCGGCCCCCCGATACCCTTGAGGGTTGGATGCAGAAGCGGTTCGTGCCTTGCGGCGGCGAGGCGCTCCGGTGTCTCGCGCAGATAGTCCGGGATCGAGTGCCCGAGCATCTCCTTGCCTGAGCTGTCCGTGATAAAGACCGGAGCGGAGATGTCGGCGCGATGCATCCCCTTCAGCCAGTCGCGCAAAGCAGCGGCGCCGCCGACCTCGAATGTCTGGGTCGCTTGGGCGTACAGCTCGGCGCGCTGTATCCACGCCTGCGAAAAGCGGCGCTGCTGCTCGCCGTTGACGACTACCGACACCGTACCCACGAGGATCAGCGCCAGCGCCAGCCAGAAGGACAGAAAGATACGCCAGTAAAGCGAAGTCATCGGAGGACCTGGCTCCGGGAGGACCTTTGACTAGGACTCGTTGTCATCGGGGCGCGTGGCGAGCGCCAATGCGTAGCCGGTACCGCGGACGCTCTGGACACTGACGCGCGAGGTCGCCTTTGCCAGCTTGCGGCGCAGGTTGCTGACGTGAGTGTCGAGACTGCGATCCGTCGGCAGCAGCCGCCGCCCGAGGGCCTGGGTCATCAACTCATCGCGTGTGACCGTCTTGGTATCAGCGCGGACCAGCAACTCGAGAATTCGCAACTCGGCGGCCGTCAGCTCCAGATCCTGGTCGTTGACGTCGGCACGCCGCGCCCGCAGGTCGAGCCGCAGCGGACCCCACTGCAGCGCTCCGTTGGTTGGATGGCTTTCGGCGGACATGCGGCGAAGCACGGCCCGGATGCGCGCCACGAGCTCGCGCGGGCTGAAGGGCTTCGCGAGGTAGTCATCGGCGCCCATCTCGAGGCCCACTACCCGGTCCACTTCCTCGCCACGCGCCGTCAACATGATGACCGGAACGCGATTCAGCGCCCGGATTCTGCGCAGGACCTCGAAACCCGACAACTCGGGCAGCATGACGTCGAGGACTACGAGGTCAACCGCTTCGCGTCCCAACCGATCGAGGGCCGCGGGACCGCTGCCCACGGCTTCGGTGAGAAAGCCTTCGGGCCCGAGATATTCGGCCAGCATCGAGCACAGCTCGTGATCGTCATCGACGATGAGGAGTTTCGGGCGCGGCGCGCTGGGTTCTGCCATATTGGTAGTTCTCATGGCCTTCGGGCCAACTGTTAAGCGGGGTTGTCGAGGCTGAAGGCCTGCTGATTGTCATCGTACGCAAAGGCCTCTGCATAGCGTCCCCAGCTGATGACCGTGCGCAAAGTCTCCTCTGCTGCCTCTTCGGCCATGTAGTCTTCCAACTCATCGGCAAAGCGCCGCTTGGGCGCGGGCTTGCCTTTGCGCTCATCCAACACCCGGCGGACGTGGGCGGCGAGCGGCACATATGTCAACAGGTGCCGTGAGAACAACCGTTTGCGCTCGTCCGTCTCCTCCTTGGCAAACTGCATTCCCGCATCCGTCAAACGGATGTCGCCGCGCTCGATCTCCGCGAACCTCAACATCTGCAACGCTTCCGCAACCGGCAGCAGGTCCCCTGCTTCCATGTGCAGTGTCTCGGCAATGTCGGGCAAATCCGCCTTGCCGCGGTAAGGATCGTCACTCAGGGCCTCCATCAAGCCCGCCAGCAGGTTGGAGGAGACGTGGGTCAGAATCGTTCCGATCCCGGTACCCGGAAACCGCTCGACCCGTCCTCCCGGACGCTGCTCGCCACCGCGGCGGGTGGTCATTTCGGCGTACACCTTGTCCACGAGCGCGATATAGCGCGGATCCAGCGCGTTGCGCGGCCGAGGCAGACTGATGGGAATCTCGCTGACCACGCGCCCCGGATGGGTGGAGAAGATGAGGAGGCGATCGCACATCTGCACGGCCTCATCGATGTTGTGCGTGACGAGCAGCACTGCCTTGATGGGCAGCTGCCCTTCGCACCACAGGTCGAGAAAGTCGTTGCGCAGCGTCTCCGCTGTCAACACATCGAGAGCGGAAAAGGGTTCATCCATCAGCAGGATGTTGGGATGAACGACCAGAGCGCGTGCAAAGCCCACACGCTGGCGCATGCCACCTGACAACTCGCGCGGATACGCAGACTCGAAGCCGTCGAGGCCAATGAGGTCGATGGCCTGCAGCGAGCGTCGCCGGCTTTCGGCCGCCGGGACGCCCAGCGCCTCGAGTCCGAGCTGCACGTTCTCGAGGACGGTCAGCCACGGAAATAGCGCGAAGCTTTGAAAGACCATTGCGATACCGTCGGCCGGACCCTCCACTGACTGGCCGAGATACCGCACTTCGCCGCCGGTCGGCAGATTCAAGCCGGCAATGACACGCAACAGTGTGGACTTGCCCGAGCCCGAGCGTCCCAGCAGGCCGACGATCTCGCCTTCGCGCAAGGCGAGGTTCACGCCTTCGAGCACAACGAGCTGGTCGCCGTCCGGCTTGCGAAAAGCCTGGGAGACACTCTGTACATCCAGAAGCGGTACGGCGTTCATGCGGGCCTTGCGAGAAATCAGGGCGAAATTCAGGTGAGCCGGAACTTACGCTCCGAGCGGTTATACAGCGGCCGCCAGAAAAAGCGGTTAATCAGCACGACGAACAGGCTCATCATCACGGTACCGAGTGCCATCCGCCGATAATCGGCGGCTTCGGTAGCGGTTGCGATATAGGAACCGAGGCCGGTCGCCGTCAGCTTCTCGTGGCCCCAGACTGCGACCTCCGCCACGATGCTCGCGTTCCACGAGCCGCCCGAAGCCGTGATCGCGCCGGTCAGATAGTACGGGAAGACAGCCGGCAGACCGATCCTCCGCCACCATAACCAGCCGCCCACCCGCAGGTTCTCGCCCACATAGCGCAGCTCTGCGGGCAGGGCCGTGGCACCAACGATGACGTTGAAAAGAATGTACCACTGCGTGCCGAGAATCATCAGGGGGCTCAACCAGATGTTCGGATTCAGGCGCAGCGCCACGATGGCCGACACGACCACGGGGAAGAACAGGACGGCCGGAAACGCCGCCAGGAACTGCGCAACGGGCTGCGCGATCCGGGCTACCCTGGGCCGCAAGCCGATCGCAACGCCAATCGGTACCCACACCAGGCTGGCGGCCGCGATCAGCACCACGACCCGCAGCAAAGTGACCATCCCCAGGATCACCACGTGGCCGATCTCAGCGGGAGCCACACCGCCGAGAACGAACGAGGCCGTTTTCCAGAGTGCTCCGATTCCGGCCAGAGTAATGAGTGCATACCAAAGGAGATCGCCCCAGCGGCTATGCGGATTGGACTGGGCACGGGTGCGGCGCGCGCTCTGGAGGCGCGGGCCCGGGCGGGCGCCGGCTTTCAGCACGGTCGCGAAGAGCTTGGTCAGCAGGGTGAGAATGCGCGAGCGCCGCATCATCGTAAGCGCCCAGGCGCGCGAGGGTGTCAGTCCCGACTCCTGCTCGAGACGGAACCAGTCGGCGCTGGCAATCAACGGCCGGAACAACAATTGGTCGTAGATCAGAATGACCACGAACATGGCGGCAATGGCGTAGCCGATCGCACTCACATTGCGCTGTTCGATGGCGGCCGCGATATATGAGCCCACACCCGGCAACGTGACTGTCGTGTTGCCCACCGTGATGGCCTCGGACACCACCACGAAAAACCAGCCACCGGACATCGACATCATCATGTTCCAGATGAGCGGTGGCATGGCGAATGGCACCTCCAGGCGCCAGAAACGCATCCACGGACCCAGATGAAAGCTTCGTGAAACCTCCCGCAACTCCTCCGGGACACTGCGCAGCGACTGGTAGAAGCTGAACGCCATGTTCCACGCCTGGCTGGTGAAGATCAGGAAGATGGCGGCCATCTCGGCACCGGCCACCCTGCCGGGCGTGAGCGACAGGAAGAAGACGATCAGGATCGAGAAACTCAGGATGGGCACGGACTGCAGAATGTCGAGCAGCGGCACCAGCACCATTTCCGCGCGGCGGCTTTTTGCGGCCAGCGTCGCGTAAGTGAACGTGAAGACGAGCGAGCAAGCCATGGCGATCAGCATTCGCAGGCCGGTGCGCGCGGAATAACCAATGAGCGCCCGGGGATCGAGCGAAATCGGGGTGGCCTCCAGCCGTGCCAGCGGTTGGGTCAGGCCATGGGCCGCCTCGGCCAGGTAGATGAAAAACGCGATGACGAGCAGAAACGCGAGCACGTCCCACTGTCCCGGGACGAGGCGGTTCTTGATGATGGACAGCGGTGGGAAGTCAGGCAGGCGCATAGCCGCGGAAGTTTGCCCGAAGTGTGGATCATTGGCACCGCAATCCCATTACAATCGCGCCATGCGTCTGCTGATCGTAGAAGATGATAACGAGCTGCGCGAGGCGCTCACCGCCCTGCTGCTGCAGTCAGGCTATGAAGTTGACGCGCACGCGGACGGCCGCCTGGCGTTCAACACGCTGATGACGAAAGAGTACGACCTGGCGATCGTCGATCTGATGGTCCCTGGCATGAGCGGGCTTGCGCTGGTGCGCAGCATGAGGCGCCAGCTGTCCGAATTGCCGATCCTCATCGTGACCGCGCGCGATGCGCTGGAGGATCGGGTATCGGGCCTCGATGCCGGTGCGGATGACTACCTCGTCAAGCCCTTCGAGATGCCGGAGCTCGAGGCGCGGGTGCGCGCGCTCCTGCGCCGCCATCGTGCCGATCGCGAGGCAGAAATCCGGGTCGGTCCGTTGGTGTTCGTGCCGGGGGAGCCCCGGGTGTCACTTGGCGGGACGAGCGTTGACTTGCCGGCGAGCGAGATGGCCCTCCTCGAGACGCTCGCCCTGCGGCTCGGCCGGGTCGTGAGCAAAGAGGCAATCGCCGACCGGTTGAGCCGCGGCGGCAATCCTCCCTCCGACACCGCCATCGAGATCTGTGTCCATCGCCTGCGCCGGCGAATCACACCCTACGGACTGAAGATCCGCACGCTGCGCGGGTTTGGCTACCTGCTGGAGACGACTGTCGGTGAATGACCGCAGCCTGCGGGTCGGGCTGCTGTCGTGGCTCGGACCCGTGTTGGTTCTGTTGCTGACGTTGGATGCCCTCGCCTGCTACTTCACGGCGCTGCACTTCGCCAACCTCGTGTACGACCGGTGGCTCATCGATTCGACGCGCTCGCTGGCCCAGGCCGTGCGCGCCGAACAAGGGCGGATCGAATTTGACGTGCCGAGCGTCGCCCTGCAGATTTTTCAGTTCGACGAGGTGGACAAAACCTACTTCAAAATCGTCTCCGCGCGCCGCGGCCTGCTCGCCGGTGACCGGGACCTGCCGGCTGACATCCGGGTGCCGGTCAACGGCATTCGCCTGACCGATGCAACTCTGCAGGGCCAGAGAGTGCGTGTGGTTGCGACTCGCATCGCGCCTCCCCGGACTGATGACACTGTCACCGTCGGCATCGCCGAAACGCTGATCAAGCGCACGACGCTCGCGCGTGACATCCTGTTGGCAATGGTGGCGCCGCAAGTAGCGTTGCTGGGCATAGCCTCGCTCCTGGCCTGGTTGGGAATCTCGCGCGGGCTCAAGCCGCTGACGGACCTTGCCTCGCAGATCGAGGCGCGTGATCAGAACAACCTGACTCCGGTCCCGCAGACCGGCTTGCCACACGAGGCGCGTGTGCTGGCGGCGCGGATCAATGAGCTGCTGGCGCGGCTCGACAGTGCAATCCGTGCGCAGAAGCGATTCGTCGCCGACGCGGCACATCAGCTGCGGACTCCGCTTGCCGCGGTGATGCTGCACGCCGAACGGGCCCAGCGGGCCCCCGATGGTGCGACAGAGCGTGAGGCGCTGCGCTCGTTGCATCGCTCCGTGGAGCGGGCGGGGCGAATGAGCCAACAGCTGCTCGCGCTCGCCCGTACCGACCCGGATGCGATCAATGCAGTCGAGCTCAAGCCGTTGGACCTCGTTGCGTTGGCGCGGCGCGTGGGCGAGGAATGGATTCCCCGCGCCCTGAAGCGCGAGATCGATTTCGGCCTGATCGCGCCCGATACCCCGGTGCGGATCACGGGCGATGAGCGGCTGCTGGGTGAGCTTCTCTCCAACCTGATCGACAATGCCCTGCGTTACAGCAGTCCCGCAGGCCGCGTGTCAGTGATCGTCGAGCACGGCCCACCAGCCACGCTCGCCGTGCAGGATGATGGCCCGGGAATACCCGAGGACGAGCGTGTCAGGATTTTCGAGCGGTTTTACCGGGTGCCGGGCTCGGATGGTGACGGGTGTGGCCTGGGCTTGGCGATCGTGGAGGAAATCGCCCGCCTGCACAGCTCGACAGTTGAAGTCAGCGCTGCAAGTGATGCGCGCGGCAGCCGTTTTACCGTGGTTTTCGGTGGGGGCGCCTAGCCCGGGGCGCCTAACCAGCACTGCAACGCTCGAGTTGAGTCAGGGCACGCAGACCGTTTTGTTATCAGCCTGTGATGGATACTGCTACCCTTCCGGCTGTAAAGTCGCGCGGTGCTGCGCTCAATCATACTTCGGTTCGTGCTGCCGCTCGGCCTCGCATCGGCGGTGGTCGCGTATTTCGCAATGCCGCACATCGATCAGATGCTCGCCGAGTGGTTCCGGGGTGACATCGAGCTGCGCGCGAGCCTGATCGAGGGATCCATGGAGGAGCGCCTCGCGGAACTCGTCAGCCATCACGACAAGACCGGCGTGCGCAAGTACCTGGCGCGAGTTGCGGTGGATAAGCGGCTTTCGGCAATTCTCGTGTGCGATGCGGATGGCACATTGTTCTATCGCACGGCTCCGACTGCACCGGAGGTCTCCTGCGGGCTCAGTGCCGCGCCGAACCCGGGCGCCAGCCAGATCATCCGGCTGCCCTCGGGCGCCATGCACGTGGCGGGTTTTCTGATTGCCCGTCCCGACAAGCCCGCTTTCAGCGTGTATGTCGCCCATGACCTCGGCTTTGCCGCCACGCGCCAGACACGGGCGCGGCGCTACCTGATCGCATTCACGGCCGTGTCGGTCGTCGTCATCGGACTGCTCGTCGTTCTCATAGCGTGGTTCATGCTGAAACGCTGGGCGGCGATCCTCATCGGCGACATACGCAGCCGCCGATTTCTCGATGATGCGCACTCCTCCTCCCTGTCGCTGCCGGTGTTGTCACAGGTGCGTCAGGTCATGCGGGAGATCGAGGAGACGCAACGGCTGGAGATCGATTACCGCGAGAACTGGACCGCACAGGCGTTGCACCAGGTCGTGCGCGACCAGTTGCGATCGCCGCAGATGATCGTCGTTTCCAACCGTGAGCCCTACATACATAACCGCGGTGATGACGGCAGACCGTTGGTGGATTTGCCGGCGAGCGGGATGGTCACGGCGCTCGAGCCCATCGTGCGCGCCTGTGCCGGGACTTGGATCGCCCACGGCAGCGGCACGGCCGACCGGCAGGTCGTGGACATCCATGACCGCATTCGCGTTCCGCCCCATGATCCGGCCTACGTATTGCGCCGGGTGTGGCTCACCCAGGAGGAGGAAGCAGGCTACTACTACGGCTTCGCGAACGAGGGTTTGTGGCCGCTGTGTCACCTCGCGTATGTGCGGCCGGCATTCCGGGAGAGTGACTGGCAGACCTACCGCGCCGTCAATGAGAAGTTTGCCGGGGTCGTTGCCCGCGAGGCGCGTGAGAGCAACCCGGTCGTGCTGATCCAGGACTATCACTTTGCGCTCCTGCCGCGCTTCGTCCGCGAGCGTAAACCCAACGCCACCATCGTGTTGTTCTGGCACATTCCGTGGCCAAACGCCGAGACATTCGGCGTCTGCCCGTGGAAGCACGAGATGCTGTTGCACCTGTTGAGCGCGGACATTCTCGGCTTCCACACGCGCTATCACTGCCAGAACTTCCTGGCGAGCGTCGATCGGTTCGTGGAGTGCCAGATCGACCACGAGCACATGACCGTGACGCTGCAGGGGCACGTGTGTCACGTCGTACCCTATCCAATTTCCATCGAGTGGCCACCACGGCAACTCGACCAGCTGCCGCCAGTCACCCTCGCACGTAGCGATGTGCGCCGCCGCTATGGCATCCGCCCGGATGTGGCGCTGGGTGTTGGTGTCGAACGATGGGACTTCACGAAGGGCATCGTCGAGCGGTTCCAGGCAATCGAGATCCTGCTCGAGCGGCGACCGCAGCTGCGCGGCAAGGTGACACTCCTGCAGATTGCCGCGCCTTCGCGCAGCAAGCTGCCGTCCTATCGCAGCCTGCAGGAGCGCACGCTCGCGGAAGTGGAGCGCATCAACACCAGGTTCCGGACCGACACCTGGCAGCCCATCGTGCTGGTGGATACCCAACAGACGCCGGCAGCCGTCTGGGAGTTATATCGCGCCGCCGACTTCTGCATCGTCAACAGTCTGCACGACGGCATGAATCTCGTGGCAAAGGAATTCGCGGCCGCCCGCGACGACGAGGATGGAGTGTTGATACTGAGCACGTTCGCCGGGGCATCCAGGGAGTTGCTCGAGGCGCTGCTGGTGAATCCGTTCGACGTGTCCGAAACGGCCGCCGCGATCGAGACCGCGATCGAGATGCCACGCGCACAGCGGCGCGAGCGGATGCAACTGATGCGGCGCACCGTCAAGGAAAACAACGTGTATCGCTGGGCGGGCCGCATGTTGATGGATGCCGCAAGAGTGCGGCAGCGCCAGGCGCTCGCCCGGCGCGATTCCTCCGCACTGCAGCGTTTCGCGGCCGATGGTCACAAATGATTCGTTTGTTGTAAGCGCGCGGGAATGGTAGCGTTAGGTTATGTCATACATCCGCGCTTTTGTGCCTCTCAAACATCCAGCCTGTGCGCGGCACCGGCTGCTGGAAGAGCTGACGGCGAAGCAGCGGCACTCCATGTATTTCACGCTGGCCCGGCGGATCATAACCGCACTGCGGGATGTTCCACTGGTGCGCGACACGGTGATCGTGACATCGAGCGCGGAGGTTGAGATCTTCGCCGGCCACCTCGGCGTGCGGGTGATGCATCAGATGCGCGATGCGGGAATCAACTGCGCGTGTGAAGCGGCCATCGCCTCTTCCTCGGCCGTAGGGATCACCAACGCGCTGATCGTCGCCGGCGATCTACCGCTGGTGAGCAGCGAATCGCTCACTTCACTGCTGCAAGCTGCCCACCTGCAGGAGCGGGGCGTGACGATAGTGCCGGACCGCCGGCATATCGGCACGAACGCGCTGGTGTGCACGCCGGCCGATGCCATCCGGCTGCGCTTCGGTCCAAACAGCTTCGCCGCGCACCTGCGAACGGCCCTGGAGCATGGCCTCGAAGCGCGCATCTTCGAATCCGGTGAACTGGCTCTCGATATTGATGAGCCTGAGGATTTGGACGCCTGGCGCAGGTACGATAGCCCCAATCAGGGCCTTAGCACCGGGGGAGACCGGCTTGAAAGCACGTCTATTGCTGGCGGCCGCGGCAGCCTGGCTGGCAATCGCGCCGATGACATCGTTCGCCCAGGATGACAAGGCCAGCAGCGGCAATTCCATTAAGCAGGATGCGGGCGAGCTCGGCGCCAAGGTCAAGCGCGATGCCAAGGAGGCGGCCGCGGTCATCAAACGGGACAGCCGCGAGGCCGGGCATGCGATTGCGCGTGGGGCCAAGGCGACGGGGGAAGCTGTAAAGCGTGAATCCAAGGTGGCCGGTGCGGCCATCAAGAAGGGCGCCAGGAAGGTCGGCACGGCCGTCAAAGAGGACGCCACCAAGGTCAAGGAAGCGGTCAAGCGCAAGGACGGCGCCCAGGACCCCTGATGAGCCTCGGGTACCGTTCATGAAGCTTGGGTGACCACGCCGCTTTCCGCTGCGGGCCATGATAAATTCCGCGCCTGCAATGAAAGTCCCATCCGAACAGACAGATATCCTCGTTATTGGCGGTGGTCCGGCAGGCTCCTCGGCCGCCATCGTGCTGGCCGAGCGCGGCCACCGCGTGGTGCAGCTCGAAAAGTCCCGGCACCCCCGCTTTCACATCGGCGAGTCCTTGCTGCCCGCCAACCTGCCGCTGTTCGAGCGGCTGGGGGTCGCAGACGAGGTGCGTGCCATTGGCATGCGCAAATGGGGCGCCGAATTCGTCTCGCCGTGGCATGGCGGACGGGGCGAGACCTTCAATTTCACCGAAGGGTGGAACAAGTCGCTGCCCTTTGCCTACCAGGTACGCCGCTCCGGATTCGATGAGATCCTGATCCGCCGCTCGGCCCGGCAGGGCGCCCAGGTGCTGGAAGGCTGCCGCGCGCGGGACGTGGAGTTCCTGCCCGAAGGGCATCCGGATGGCATGCGCATGCGGGTCACGGCGCAGCACGATGACGGCAGCACCGTCTCCTGGCTCGCGCGCTATGTCGTAGACGCCTCGGGCCGCGACACCCTCCTGGGCAACCAGCTCCGGAGCAAACATCGCAACAGCAGACATAACAGCGCGGCGCTGTACGGCCATTTCAAGGATGCCGCGCGGTATCCGGATGAAAAGCGCGCCGGCAACATCTCCATATATTGGTTCGAGCACGGCTGG
>Ga0157379_10004012_pt1 | contig 12543 bp, 11 predicted proteins | sample S25metaG_FD_121802 | JGI IMG/M metagenome (GOLD analysis project Ga0157379, IMG submission 121802) | Switchgrass rhizosphere microbial communities from Kellogg Biological Station, Michigan, USA - S2-5 metaG | ecosystem: Host-associated > Plants > Roots > Rhizosphere > Soil | place: USA... | reverse complement strand
GTAGGTATATAAGCTTCTCAGTGGAAGGAAATAGACCAGACAGAGTCCGTATGTAAACATGTCTGATTCGGCAGACCTCTCTCTAGTTAGTGAGTGAACTCCGCGTCGACCTCCTCATAATAATGATAAAACCCTGTGAAAATCTGAACACCCAGCCCGGGGTCCTTGACTCCTGTAGCCTCCCGAATTGAATGCATGCTGAGTACCGGGACTCCTGCATCAACGGCGCGCACACCCATCGCAGAGCTTAACATCGGGCCAACCGTACCGCCGCTCCTTCCGTCGTTTCGAATATGGAATATTTGAAGCGTATGACCTGTCTTTTCGGCGATACGCTTCAGAAGGGTATGTGAAAGGGAGTCGGTGGTAGTGTGACCATTGGGGTCGCATTTGACGGTGAGGCCAATGTTCAGTCGTGGCATGTGTTCGGGAAGATATGCACCGACGAAATTATTGTTTACGGCATGGGTGACGTCAGAGGAGAGGAGGAAGCTATTAGCGTATGTTTGGCCAAGGATCGACTGGAGAATATTTTATTGAGGGTCCAAAGTAGCAATAAAGGTGGCCTGACTTACGGCTCCAACCGAGTTGGTTGACGAGAATGCTTCAATTATACGTTCAATTGCATTGCCTGTATAAGTGATTAGAGATGTGCGCAAACTGAGAACTGAAAGCCAACCCACTCATCAAGTTGCTCTCGGCTCCCTGTCTGAGCTTGCTCCCGACTTCTTCATCATCATAAAGAGCACACATGCTTATTGTCCCCCGACCATTTAAATCTCTACTCGCCTCAATTAATCCTTGCAATGCTGCCCATGAACATAGCTTATCATCCATCCGTGAGGCAAAGATGAATTCTTTTCCTAGACCCCCGATGGTCCCCGGTTCGAAAGAAAATAATTCGAGTTCCCAATTGAGGATAGACGAATCTGAAGCACAGATAGTCAATCTTTCCGCAACACTAGACGTTTCAAGCTGTTTCACCTACATTCGGTTATGCCCAATTGGGAGGATATCACCTTCACCAAGCGGGCGGGCTGAGTAGATGCGAAAGATCCATCAGGGATGTGGCCTGGGTCATCCTCTGAGCTGAAGGGGGAAGGAAATTAGGGTAAGATAGCTTCGAACCTATTTCGCGTACCTTTCCATTCCTATGACAGGGATCATTTGCGTTTCCTTGTTAAACGGCCCTTGTGAAAGTGCCCCAAAATGCACGGCGAGTGAAGATATCCTTGCAATAGGCCAATCTAGCTTTACCAGTCGACTTTCGATTTTGCCCTCGGCATTCTTGACAATGACGCGACCGCCAATTCCTAGGTCGCGATCCCACCATTGCGAACTCAATCCCCCGCTGTAAGGAGCCACACCGAGTTGGATATAGCCTTCAACAACGGGCTTCTTAGAGATAGGCTTCAGTTTAGCTGCCAGAGCATCAATATGACCTGCAATTATAGCTGTGAAGGATGTAAACGTGATATTGCATTAAGTGGATGGGTGAATGTGATGGAATGTCTGGGCGCACCAACACCATTCCCGGGCTTGTAATCTGCGGGAATACTGAAGGCCACAAGGGAAGAATCATTCCTTTTGACATAGTATCTGCCACCAGGTTTAAGCTTTTGATTCCAGATGTCCCGTTCGCTTAAGCTCAGAAAACCTTCTTTTTCGAGCTTCTTGCAGAAGTAGTCGACAGCATGGAATATCGTTGGATTCTCGTTGATGAAGTCCAAGAAAGGCTGTGCATAATGCTCGGGGAGGATGTCATTCGACGAAATAGACAGTCGAGAAGACATCGTCGATATTTCTCGGATGAGGCTGCTGCTTAATTCGGTAGTATGATGAGAAATCTCGTTTCCAGATTGCGACTTCGGCCACGAGCTGAGCAAACGTTGAGATGCATGTGCAAGGTCAGACCGGAAGTCCACCTGGGGGTTGCTTGCTCGATTTTCTTCCAGAGAATCTGTTATTGACCGCATTGTAGCTCACCCTGAACTCTTTGAACCTCCTCCGATAGCGTGGTGGCGGAGTGTTAGTAACCTAAGATCAGTTGTTCTGATCTGTGGGCGCCTATGGAAGGTTTGCTTCCGCTCCTGAGACGCTCAACTTAGCTCTAACTTTGCTATAACTCATTCTTTATCGCAAAGCGGCTCGATATTTCCTCTGAGACTACCTGAAATTCCAGGGTATTTAAATTAGTTCACGGTAAATAAAATAAAATCGCCGGCCTACTTGCCCAACCTCAGGGAGGGTTTTTCGGTCATCGGCCACCCCATGAAGGCATGAAGGTTCAAGGCAACGCCCGAAGGTCCCTTGGATTACTCAGAAAGCTAGGAAAGGGACAACCTATTCTTCTAGTACATCTTTAGCACAAGAGACGACGTGGAAAGGTACTTCCGAGTTCGCCTGTTCTCAGCCCCCATACTCGAGAGGAAAAGCCTTAGCCTACTGCAATCCCATATATAAGGTCCGATGCAAATAAGACTTCTTGCTACGTGGGACCGTCTCATTGATCCTCTACTCTTGTGTCAGATTCTTTAGAGGGTAGTAGATCTCGATTACTCGTAATGCCCTGAGTGATAAGGGCTGGTTCCGGATCGTAAACCTACAGTTGTTTGTCCGTTTCCCAAGCTTCCCCAGAATATTGTTGGTTAACACTCTATTTAACGTTTAGGTGATATACTGAGTGTAGCCAACGTTTACTGATATTATATTCGAGATAAGCGTAAGTACTTTTGTCATTGCAAAGAAATACAATTGCATTGATGGATACGAGGATTATACATGTGGGTAATATGTTCTGTGATGTGGCTCAAGTGTGGCTGAATAGTTAGCGAGAGAACGGCTAACATCACTTTCAATAGTTAAAATATTTAGAAGATAGCTGCGGGGAGACCAAGGGAGACCACCAGGAAAGTTCAAATCATGTGAATAGCGCGCTATAAGTTGGCGTTGATATCATTTTATCTGAGCGGCACGAAGCGCAATGTCCACACCTTTCTCGAAGTCAAAAGTATCTGTATGGTTTGATTTTCTTATTGAAAGTACATAATCCATGGGTGTCTTGACTGATCGGGAGGAGCGAGTTTGGGTGTTAGTCACTGGGTGAGGAACGCCCGTGAGCTCCTCTTTGAAGCCCCCTTCAGGGTCAAAGCAAAAACTCTTCCCCTGTTTATTAGCTCGGCCACCATCATCTGAAGAGCATTTCAGGGCAACCTCTCGTGGCCTGGTGCGATGCACACAGGAATATATTCTCTAGCATTTGTGTTCCGTATGCTTGAGAGCCCATGTTACTCGGGAGAGTAAACAGTCGCATTAATATATCAGAGAGTGTAAAGGGAGATTGGTCATGAAGACCGACACTTTTACTAAAAAGAGACAAATAACCCCCTACCGAAGTCTTGTTAATGATATCCGACTGGAGTTATGAGTACTTCCTATCGTAGGCTGAGCCTGAGCCTCCCCCCCAGCGTTTTCCCTGACAACCACCCGAAGAAACTCTACTCCACCAAGGATAATTTCATGAGATTTTATATTCAGGACCAATGTAGAGCTAACTGATATCTGTGATTCTGCAAGAAATCTCCAGGAAGCGCAGAAAGCTTTCCATCGTCATTCCTCTCACGAAATTGGTCGAGAAATCCTCTCTGGAACGTCTCTTGATCAGAATCTGATACCCTTAAAGCTTGGCCTTTATGATGTCGCGGGGAATTTACGGAAGAAAATCATAGAAACTAGACATAGTCAGGGACTGATAAGTTACCTTCTTCCCTCTCGACCCCTTCCGTGTCTGGACTGGACCTTCTTGAAGGGCTGCATTTCCCATCGCCAGTAGCGACATGTAACGAAGGATACGACTTCTTGTCAATATCGGCTGTGGAAGATCTCCCATCATGTAATGTATCTGCGATGTCAGTGGGTGTGGCGGCTGCTGTTCCGTTTCCAACCTATCTCTCCTGGCTGTCGTGACCTTCCCCATAGTTTACCATCAGTGACTGGAAGAGACCTTTCTATCCCTATATGGTTGCTTCTTGTCCTTCATAACAACGTAGCGGTGGACAAGCAAAGGTAGCTCACCTTCCTCCGATTATCCCTTACAATTATGTCCCCATATAGTGATCCGAAATGAGACTTCTCGAAGACCTTTAAAGTGTTTCCCACACACTTCAGAATTGATGCCCGTTTTCCATGTTTTCCCCTGAATAGAGTTGCCAACTTTAAACTGAGGATTGCCGTATAAACGAAGTCAACAATATGATGTCATGTAGAGGGCAGCGAGCAGCTCCCTTGGGTCTGATGTCAGACATTCTAGTCTTGCCAAACGAGTTGTTGAACACTTCGGTGTATTTTGAACGATATCGTTTAGTTAGAGAAAGATAGTCTAGTCACAAGGATAGGGACATGAGATCTAGGGACGGTCGCGCGATAGGGAGTAATTTTACCAATTTCCTGGGGCATATTACCTCCTATTGAACCCGTTTCTGACAGTCGACTTGCAGATCCAACGCAGATCCGAAGCTCTAGGCAGACTTTTTGACAGTGGAAGATTGTCAAGGGATAGTTCACATGGAAGAGGGAGCGGAGTTAGAAAGTATACTTCTATTCTTCTTATTTCAGCTTCTGTATTACCACGGTTTATGTTGATGTCTAATTCTCCGGCAAGACGACTTCCGACTCCGACCAACTATTGAACGTTGTCTGAGGTGGATATCGGTAAAGTTAGTAATGCCAGACATGTGGTTGATCTGTAACAATACAAGCAAAGGGCGACTAAGGACATCAATCTTGCCCTCAAATACCTGTAGCATAGCAGTTGTTCTTTCCAAACGTTGAATCATAACCATGTCTTCATGCTAGGGTGAGTTGTTTGCTACCATCATCAAATACTCATGAGCCTTATCAGGCCTCTGCGGAATTTCAAACCTGACACTAATAACTTCCTCTCGTTCAGAAAAGGTATCTCAATCCCACGAATACTATACACTTGAAGTCCGTTTCCAAAGTCGACTGAGTCATTGACCTGGTCGAGAATACTTTGGCAGATCCTCGAAGCTCGATGATATCCCCGTCCCGGAATTCATTGGCCAACAAACACAACCAGTCGAAGTGGATAGGGTATATATATCATACCTCAGGTACAAGACGCTCAGCCACTTTCAATTTCTGACAAACTCCTTTGGCCGGCCACATGCTATAATGAGTGAGACGCCGCTAGTGAAAGGTGGCGAACCGCATCAACAACATTGACGGCTTCTCCACAAATATGTCAGGCACACTTCCCACCCCCCATTTCGCCGATATAAGAATGGTAAATGTGTTGACCACTTTCCTCACCTTCTTTATCGCAGGACCACCCTCTCCCCTCCCCAACCACCATGGCTGACAACTCTACCCTGCCAGACAACTCTACCGTGGTTCCCGATGAGGTGGTGACTGCGTTCGATCAATTTCTTAATATTGGGACCTTCTATTTGGGTACTTGCTTAGATGCTATTTTCTATGGTAAGTGCAAATGAATTTCGATTAAATCGAACTTATCTGACTAACATGTATTCGCCAGGTTTCTTCGCTGCCGCCTTCATGGTCTTCGTCGCGGTTCACCGGTATCAGGGAAAGAAGATCTACAGGGGGGTCCCCAATATTGCCATTATCGTTCTTTTTGTATTGTGTACAACCTATATTTGCGTCGATATCTGGGACGAGTACTATGCTCTCGTAAGTCTGCTCCCCGCGAAATTAAAGGAGGGATGATGGCTAACATTTCACTAGACTGAGTTGTTCCCCGAACGTCAAATGCATCTTAACTCCGTGGAGGGTGTACTTTATTCCGTCATTGACTTCATTGGCCAAGCAACGCTCGTATGTGAATCATTCCATGCAGTTCTTATTCTCCCTTAATAATTTTACCCTAAGATTTACCGCTGTTGGGTTCTCTGGAACAACAACTTCTTGGTCATCCTCATTCCTCTTCTTTTCTCTGTTATCACTCTGGGTACGTATTTATTTCACCGCTCCCTCTCCACGCCATAGCCTCACTTTGCGATCACAGCTGCTGAATTGACCACCGTCGGTTTACTTGCTAGCCCCAATGCTATCAACATCATCCCAAAAATCTTGAAGCTCGGGACTGGTGCATTTGTCGGGTCCTTGGTTGTCAACACCATGGTCATGATTTTGATTATTAGCAAAATTTGGATTATCTCCAACGGTGTTCCACGCGCTCACAGACATGGGGACAATACCTATACTGTCGTTATTGCTATGCTTTTGGAATCTGGAGTCACGATCATGGTTGCGCAGTTGCTCTGGGTCGTTCTCTTCCGAGTTGATAACGAAGGTGGTTATAACGTCATCGCCGGAGCTGTCACTCAGCTTTACGTGAGTTCGATTCTTCTGTTTAAATGTGTCACATGGACTCATATATATATCTATAGGGTATTACCGCCACTATCTTGATGATCCGTGTGGCCATGGGTGCATCCTACGACTCCACCACCAAGATGGGAACTTCAATCATCTTCCAGCCGAAGAGCCAACAGTCCAGGACTCAACTCGGTTCGCACTCGGAAGAAAAATCGCAATTCAGCGCCCACGTGATTGCTGTCTGAACTCACCAGCGGTGACCACTGTTGTGAGGAGATATATCATAGTGCTGATGTTACCCTTATTGACATACCTTGCCTGTCAATAGTTCCGTTCATTATTGCTTTTTTATGATACGCCGGTTAAAGGACGTTCGGGATATGCAGGAACTACTTACGATGTGTGATATAATGTACTACCATATGTCTCCCGCAAATACAGGGAAGTCACTATACTCCTTTGGTTCTCCTGAGTAACCGGTTTGCGACATGGACCCGGCAAGGGTCTTTCCCAGCAAATTCGCGCCCTAGTGGGGTTGAGTCGCCGACCATGTACTTTTTGCACCAGGCAAAATGTTGATATTCAATGAATTTGATATGAGTGGTTGAGGATTTACACCATTTTTGGCAAATGCATGTGTTCGATCAAGTATCTATGGTGGCATTCTGTCCCTTTTGTAATTACGCTGAATTCTTTGCTGTAGAGCTGCATAATTAAGCTATAATCCGCCACAGTTAGGTATGTATGTTAGCCTACTAGTAATTGGAGGAAAAAGATTGACATCTGCGCAGTTGCAATAAGTAGTGCCTGTGGTCTCTTGGGAGCCATCTGACGATAACACCACCCAAATTTACTGTGAGGTCTAGGTTCCCTATGCTCCTTGACAAGGTGGTGAAGGCGATATTCTCGCTAACAGTTGGAATACCCAGTTAATTAAAGTAAGGAAACGGATAAGCGCAACGTATCATCTCCCTTGGATGGGTCAAAGACGGCAAACCCCTCATTAGTGGCACGCGAGAGATAAACCCAAGAGCCCGATAGACATTATATTTCCTCCTGCATCTGTTTACCGCTTGGTGTCCACTAGCTACTTAGCGAAAGTGTTACCCCTGAAATGGAGAACATTCAACAAGGTCATTAGGATCTCCAGTAATGGAGAGTCGCTGAGGCTCATAGAATTTCTGGGTAAAGAGTACATTCAACTGCGCGAACACGATGTCAAAATAAATAGGGATGGAAAGGGATGAAGTCCACGTACCTCCCACTAATCCGCTCGCAGGAAAAAAGCCTCTCTGATCGAGGTAAGCTCTTGGGAAGACATTCAGAGTACAAATCGGGTATAGGCGAACTGTTAGCTTCGCCATAGTGTTTTTTTTGTTGACTGGAATGAAAATCACCAGTAGAGAATAGCTAGGCCAGTCGTCGAGACACAAGTTATATTGTCGCTGGGTACCATACGGTCTAAGGAGAGGGCTAAGGTGAGTGCAAGGTGAATGAAATAGCTGCTAAAATAACCGGAACCTCTGCAATATTTCCCTCGCTGAAAGTGAGTCTGGGTCACAGAAGTTCGATAGATCCTTCGCGGTGAGCCCAGCAGGGACGCACACCGATTTTGACTATGCAGAGGGTTGATGAGGTACAAGATTTGAACACTCACTAACTTGGTTACATTGGGACCTAGAGTGGACGATTTGGCCATGACTACCTTAAACTGCTCATTCATCTTACTTCTGGCTTGACGAAATCTTACCATGCGTAGGCTATGGTCTCATGACGGGATAAGAAAGGAGGCTGCTTCTCCTTTAATCAAAGAACTCGTTACTTTGGTCCGATCCGGAGGAGCTGCATACCGTTAGCCAGTATCTTCCATCGAGAGGAGGGGTTTACCTCTCCATGTTGAACTTTCCGGGATGGAGAACTTCCATAAAGAATTGATCCCTGGTGTAGAATCTCGACCATCTACATAGTGAATACATACTGCTCCAATTATAGAAAATAGAGAAACTCCCATCCTACACCCTTATCACATGTCACAAAGTTAGCCATTTCAATCGAATGGGCCCAGTAGGCGTAAAACCGTATCTGAAAATCCGCCCATAATACTGTATGCTGTATCTTGATAGAAAAGAGCCGAAGAAATTGCGTAAGGTTCACCCGAGGAATCTGGAACAGTAAATAATCTTAATGTGACCGTTATGAGTGCACGATCAAGGAGAAATCGAAGGAGCGCTGTTCATGGGTACTACTGAGACTTAGTCAAACTGCAGGATGTTAGGGAGTGAGGATATTATCATTCTGAGTCCACTCACAAATCAACAGGTAAACATTAATGCTTTAATATGAACACTTTGAGGCAACGGATAATGTTTAGGCCGAATTTTCCAGGGAATTTTCTATCAATATCATCAAAAGTGATTATGGATTTCTGAATCCAGTCGCATCATAGAATGCAAGTCTCAGTACGCTTCCTGCCTATGCATAGATAATAGATACTGTGAGCTACTTCTGTGAGGGTGTTTACTAGTCGAGAATACATTTCGCTGGTACCAACGAAATTTCATTGGAGGTCCTCAACAGCGGGGGGTGCGCGACGTCTAGGGTCGGAGACAGGCGTTCCATCAAGGCAAGTCGAAGTGCTCGCTGTCAAGTTGTCGTTTCCAGTAACTGAGCATTTTGGCACGCCTTCGTTTACCTCGGATGGTGCTGCCGCCGAAAGTAAAAGTTCCCGTAATAATAGCTAGGATCAAGAACTGCATTGTTATAGAAACCAAAGCTTCTTTACTTTCGGGTGACATTTCATAGATAAAATCGGTAAAGGCATGAAGGATGCTATGCATCAAACGCCATGCCTCGGGATCATTGTGTAAATTAAGGAAACATTGTTTAATGTTCCCATGAGATAATGACTCGACGAGCACGTACCTAAATATGATAGATCTTTTCATGATATTACTCTCCGTTTTTCCGCAGTATTGGACACACGGTTTGCTCCGTTCACTGTGTCATTTATTATATATAGGAACCAATCGCCTTTGGTAGTGAAAGATAGAGTAGGCTCTCTATCTTAATGGGCGCCCTAAATATCAGAAACGCCCTTCCTCACACCCACTCATTGTTGAGGTAGGCTCCTTACAAATAAGTAAGCGTTAATTCTGTTCTTCAGCGGCTTGATTCTTCTCGTCTTTATATTAGCACATAAGCTTCTTCACTCGGACTTTTACGAACTTTCGACCTGTCGAGAGTTATAAGTATTCTGAGGTACCCATCGTGATCACACAGAGTTCCAGTTACATACCCGCGATAGTGTGACCGTTAGATGATGTCCATCCCTTCAACCCGTCAAAGGTGTGTTATTAGTTAGTATTATGGAAGAACAGTGGAAGAACAGGATGGATCAGAGCAAAGTAATACATAGGAAACGGGGCCCGATGGTGGTAGCAAAGGGGTATATTTAGAGCGGCTTATGTACCCTATGGTGAGCCCACTCGAATACTTAGGATGCAATGAGAAGCTGTTGTAGCCAACATTCTGTTCGAATGTAGAATGGCTCCCCATTGGCAATTGTTAATCAGGCACCTTGAGTATACTCTTTGAATAGTACAAGTTGAACTCTTCAAGATTCGTGAAATCACCAAGAAGCTAGTGAGATTCATCTAACCTTGAGAATGAGTCTGGCTTGCATCAGAGAAACTTCTTGAAAGTATGCTATATCGCGATTGCAAACTTAGGTTGTGTCAGAATATAAATCGTCAGGGAGGCATAATCATTGGCCACTGATGTAAGGAACCATGATTATGCTGGTAGTATTATTATCCTTTAAAAAAAAATTCAGCTCGAATATTGAAAGGAAACACGACGTCGGAGGGAAAGGGGAGAGTTGGCGGCTTTGGGGTACCGAAAGGAGTCACATCGGAAGATATTTAATCGCCCGTTGCGATATGATGGACCTTGAGATATGTCGAGTTTGACACTTCTGTCAAATATTAGGGAGTAGTTAACAGGTTCCAAGGATCTTTGCTTCATACATCGCTCAGCTGCAACCGTTGTCCATACTGTACTTCCTTCAAGGTGACACCTTACGACGAATATTGATGGATCAAAATCAGAAAAGACAATAGGTTTTAGGGTTTGATGCTATTGAGAAAGAGGGCCGACGGAGCCCGGGCGTCGCCAGCTTAAAATAGTCAAATGTTAATTGCATTGATTGTCGAATCTCAAATCTCAAGTATTGAAGATTGGATTCACGAATCCTTGAGAGGGCCTGGGATGTGTTAGAGAGTAACTATATCGCGTCTGGATGTCAAGTCACAGCGTGTTGTCACCTTTCGACATGTCAAGAATGTAAAACCAGAGGCTTACTGAAAATATATGCTGTTGTATCTCTTGAACCAAGAGATGACGCGGCCCTCTATTCATTCTTGCTTAGATCGGGCACTCCCTTAGTGATTAACCTCTGATGTCTGATTCTGAGAATGAGTGTATTAAATTGCCTCCACTAGATACAGTACCCGTGAGTTGAAGCTCTTTCTCCACCACCCCATTGTTCAATACCCATGAATTCCTTGGCTGTCAACCTTGGATAGCTTCTGCCTGACCTAACAAATGTATTTTTAGTCTTACTTTTTTTAGCTGTACTGATAGCCAATGAGTTTCGCACAGGACTTCCCAAATGTATATTCAACTCAAAAGCCCTCACTGTGACATACATGCAGTGAGAGGACTGCCTTTGTTGTGTGAGGATGAGATGTCATAGCTTCCCCAGCTCAACATGACATCACGTGACAAGTTTTGGTAGAGGGTTCCAAGCACCCCTCCTACCGTAACTTATGGATATCTGGAAATGTGGTACAAACCCTTAGGAAGGGGAAGGGAGGAGGCAAGTTATTTATTAAAGCAAAATTTAACAATCAAGATTTGAGGAATAGGGAATCTAGAACCGGCATTCAATATTTGATCTGATCAACAATTTGACTATTTTAAGCTGGTGATGCTTGGGCTCCATAGGGCCTAAGAAATATACCTGTATATTTACTATCTACCTAACATCATGACATTTGTAAGATTATTCTTCATTTACCCCAATGCTTCATTTGTTTTTTTATTATTATTACAACTTAAACTTACTTCTCTCATCATTCCCTCATCACCTTTTAGGATATCTAATCAGTTGAGGATGCCAACCCATCTCATGTTGCAACAATCAAAAGTGGCTGATTGACCAAGATTTGGTCCTCAGGCAAGCCTTGCCTGATCTCCTGAACTTGTTTATGCTTGGGTCCAAGCTTGATGACCTGAAAGAACAGAATTATGCCTTCAGGTTTCTTCTGGTGATCCAAAAAAGAAGTTGATAATTGAATATAATTCCTATTCATAATTCATTTGATAAATGGAATCAAAATATTATTGCAACTGGTCCTACTAAGTACATACAAGAACAAACTATCTACAAATTATGCACTATGTTACTGTAGTTCACAACTCAACCAGACACCACCATATACCCTCACACCTCTCATAACACCCCCACAACCTATCATTGACACCACACCCTTCCCAGAGCAACTTAACCTGTTGTGGGAGGTAAAGAAGAACTATAAGACAACCACATTAGTGTACAGCACTATTTTGGTTAGGGATGAACTCATGAGTGGTTTCGGGTGAAATACCAAGGAAAGGAAGAATGTGAAGGGGAGAGTGGGGGGAATGGAGAGAGAGGCGGCATGGTTTAGGGAAGTGAGGTCAGCCTTATATATGATACAGGCACCAGCAACAGCAGAGCTGTTCATTTGAGCAAAGCAAGCTCCACTTGGGGTAACTATAGAGCCATTTCTGTCAGAAACCCTAAGTCCACTTGCATGAGCTATCTACTGCCACCATGGATTCCTGAGTGAGTTATCTATCACTCTACAAGACAAACCAAGATTTCTGCTCATGATCAGATTTTGAAGATTGTAAGGGCAACCCTAATCACAGCTGCAATATATGCAGACTAGCAGGGGAGAATCCAAAGTCAATATATATATAGGTAAAATACAAGGAGAAAGAAATCTCACCTAGCAGGGGGGAATCCAAAGAGAAAAGTCTAAGAAGTCACCACTGCTAGGGAGCCTGGACTATGTACACAGAACATGAGGAAACCATGAGGCAAACATGAGGCAACATGAGGCAAACATAAATAGAACC
>Ga0157379_10004011_pt1 | contig 12544 bp, 6 predicted proteins | sample S25metaG_FD_121802 | JGI IMG/M metagenome (GOLD analysis project Ga0157379, IMG submission 121802) | Switchgrass rhizosphere microbial communities from Kellogg Biological Station, Michigan, USA - S2-5 metaG | ecosystem: Host-associated > Plants > Roots > Rhizosphere > Soil | place: USA: Michigan... | reverse complement strand
CGTGATCGTCGACGGCGATCGATGGCGCGCCGGCGCGGACGAGTCTCCCGAACGCGCGCTCGGCCGTATCGACGTCGAGCGTCCGGACGCCGAGATCGTGGCCGCGACAGTACGCCAGGCAGGGCTCTCCGTGAGCCGTCGCCAGAATGGGATCGTCGAGGTCCGGGCACCGCGACGCGCCCGCGTGCAACGCGGCAGGAGTGACGTGCACCTGCGCCGCGATGATCGTGAGCGCGCAATCGGGATCGAGCGGGATACGATCGGCGACCGTCACGGCGGCGTTGCGCGTCCGTGCGTCGTCGCGGATCAGCCTCGTCACCTGCTCGTCGGGGGGCCCGAGAACGACCACCCGATCCACTCCGAAGCGCAGCGCCGACAGCACGGATCGCAGCACGAGCGGGACGCCCGCCACCCTGATGAGACAGGAGGACGAAGGCGTCAGGACGATCGCGACGCGCTCGGGCTGGATCGGACGCGTGAATGACTGATCCAACGTCAGGCACGCTTCCCGATCAGGCCGCGTCCGTCAAGTAGCGCGCGCCGATTCGCCGATGGGGCCCGACAGACCGTGCAATTTCTTGCATGGACCAGACGGTGTCGTCGCTCATCGCGCCTCGAAACGCGCCGCCGGCGTCGATCCTCGGGTGGCACGGACGGTGCTGCATCGATGGGGGCGAGGCGATGGAATACGCGACCGGTGCACTGGCGGCGTTGTTGACCGTGGCCGTCATCTACAACGTCCTCAGCGCCGTCGTCGCCCTCGCATTCGGCCACCGGGTGCGAGCGCACGCCGCTGGAGCCGCGAGCGAGTATCCGGGGGTATCCATCCTCGTCCCGCTCGAGGGAGCGGAACCGGGGCTGTTCGACAACCTCGCCGCCTATTGCCGGCTCCGCTACGCGGGGCCGGTCCAGATCGTCGTCGGCAGCATCGATCCGCAGGATCCGGCCCTGGGCATCGCGCGACGAGTGGCCGATCGCCATCGCGGCGCCGACATCGTGGTCGTCGATGGCGCCCGCATCGTCGGGCCCAATCGCAAGGCCTCGCTGCTCGCAGGTTTGAGCACGCATGCGCGACACCCGATCGTCGCCGCGATCGACAGCGACGTTCGAGTCTCTCGCGACTACTTGTCACGCGTCGTGCCGGCGATCCTTCAGCCCGGCGCCGGTCTCGTCTCCTGCGTCTATCGGGGGTCCGGCGCGGTGACGCTCGCAGGGGCCTACGAGACGTTGTGCATCAACACCGACTTCTGCCCCTCCGTCATGGTCGCCGCCGCCCTCGGTCGCCGCGACATCGCGCTCGGCGCGACCCTCGTCATGCGCGCCGTCACCCTCGAGCGGATCGGCGGATTCGCTGCGGTTGCCCACTATCTCGCCGACGACCATCGGATCGGCGAGCTGGTCGCCGAGGGGGGCGAGCGCATCCTGCTCGCGCCTTGCGTCGTCGAGAGCGATCCGAACCCCGTCACGGTCAGGGCAGCGCTTCGCCACCAGGTCCGGTGGGCGCGGACGGTCCGCGCGTGCGCGCCGGTCGGCTACTGCGCGACGATCGTGACCCACGGGACGACGTTCGCCGTCTGTGCGCTGGCGCTGCGCGCGTCGCTCCCGGTCGCGATGAGCGTCCCTGTCGCCGCGGCACTGCTGTCGCGCGCGGGCGCCGCAATCGCGGGATCCTGGGCGCTCGGGGCGCGGATCGACTGGACGATGGTCCTCCTGCCCGTCCGCGACGTCGTCTCCACGGGCATCTGGTTGGCGAGCTTCGCCAGCGACCGCATCGAGTGGCGTGGTCGGAACTATCGGGTCGGTCCCGAAGGGCACCTGCGGCTCGCCGATCCGTCACGTGGTCGTCTCGAGCCGGCGATGGAAACGGTGTCGTGGTCGAAGACTGGCGTGGGGCAGCCGGAGCCATGACGGAGCCGTCGGGCGAGGCCATCGCCCTCAGCGTCGTTGCCCCGGCACACAACGAGGCCGACAATCTCGGCCGCCTCGTTGCCGAGGTGCGCACCGCGCTCGACGCCATCGTCCCGTGGGAGCTGATCGTGGTCGACGACGGCAGCACCGACGAGACGCCCGCGCTGCTCGCGCGACTCGGCAGCGCCGATCCACGCGTGCGGCCGTTGCGATTGGCGGCGCGCTCCGGACAAACGGCGGCACTCGTGGCCGGTTTTGGCGCCGCCGCCGCGCCGCTCGTCGCGACGCTGGACGCGGATCTGCAGTGCTCACCAGCAGACATCCCTGCCCTCCTCGCGATGCTCGGCGACGCGGATCTCGCGTGCGGGGTCCGTGTCCGGCGCCGGGATCCGTGGCAACGTCGCGCGGTATCGGGGATGAGCAACGCGATCCGCCGGTGCCTGGTCGCACCGCGCCTGCGCGATCTCGCGTGCCCGTTGCGCGTGTTCCGGATCGACGCGCTCGCCCGGCTCGATGCCTCGGGTGTCTTGTTCGATGGCGCCCATCGATGGTTGCCTGCCCTCTTCGTGCTCGCGGGGCTACGCGTCGTGCAGCGGCCCGTCGCGCACGACCTGCGGCACGCCGGAGTCTCGAAGTACACGGCGACCGGGCGCGCCCTACCGGTGGCGCGCGAGCTGCTCCTGGTCCTGGGGATTGCTCAGCAACTGCGCCGCGAGCGCCGACGTCGGCCCAACGCTCCCATGCGTCCCGCGCCGTCGTTGGGACTCGGCGCGCCGGGACCGTCGCGGCAGTCACGGGCTTCCTGAGGACTCGTCGACCGACGTGTGCGGAATATACGGCATGGTCGGCGGCCGGGTCGCGCCGACCCACGAGAGGCTCGCCGGCATGGCCGCGCGCCTCGCCCACCGCGGCTGCGACGGCAATGGCGTGTGGATCGATGCGGAGGCAGGCCTCGGCTGTCGCCGCCTGGCGATCATCGACGTCGCGGGAGGCATGCAACCGCTCGCGAACGAGCCGGCCGACGTCCTCGCCGTCTGCAACGGCGAGATCTACAACCACGCGGCCCTGCGTGCCGAGCTCGTCCACCGCGGACACGGTTTCCGGACGCGCAGCGATGCCGAGGTGGTGCCGCATCTCTACGAGGAGCATGGCCCCGATTTCGTCGAGCGGCTCGACGGAATGTTCGCCGTCGCGCTGTGGGACACGCGCCGCAAGCGGCTGATTCTCGCCCGCGACCGGCTGGGGGAGAAGCCGCTCTACTACGCCGCGACGCCCGCCGCGTTCTTCTTCGCGTCGGAGCCGAAAGCGCTCCTCGGAACGGGACACGTCGACGGGACGCCGAACTGGCCGGCGCTCGGCCGCTACCTCCAGCTCGGCTATGTGCCGGCCGAGCTGAGCGCGTACGCGAACGTGGCCGTCGTGCCCCCCGGCGCACGGCTCGTCCTCGAGGACGGGCACATCCAGGTCGATCGCTACTGGACGGTGGAGCCGTTTGCGTCGGCACCACCGATCGATACGGGAGCGGCCACGGCGGCAGCGACCCTGCGGGTCCTGCTGGATCGCGCGGTCCAATCGACACTCACGAGCGACGTGCCCGTCGGCGTGTTTCTCTCGGGAGGCATCGATTCGACGGCGGTCGCGGCGCTCGCCCGCCACACGATCGGCCCGAGCCTGAACACCTTTGCGCTCGGATTCGATTGCCCGGCCTTCGACGAGAGCAACCATGCCGCGGCCGCTGCGCGGGCGCTCGGCACACGGCATCACTCGGTGACGATCACCCCGTCGCTGTTCCTCGAAGGTCTTCGCGGGCTCGCCCCGTTGCTGGACGAGCCCGTCGCCGATCCAGCGCTCGTGCCGACGTACCTCCTCGCACGCGAGGCGCGGGCACATGTCAAGGTCGCGTTGGTCGGTGAGGGCAGCGACGAGCTCTTCGGCGGATACCCGACCTACCTCGGCGCCATGCTCGCCCGCCGATACACCCGACTTCCGCAGGCGATGCAGCGCCTCGGCATGGCCGCCGGGGCGCGCCTCGGAGCCTCCGAAGGAAACACGACCCTGCGCTATCTGACGCGCAGATTTCTCGAGACCACCGCGATGCCGCCGGTCGCTCGGCACCACGCGTGGGTCGGTTGCTTTCGCCCGGAGGATCTGGCGGCACTCGTCACACCCGGCGGTCCCCTGCTTCAGGGGGCCGAGCCGCCGTTGGCACCTCGCGGGCGCACCGAGCTCGACACGCTCCTGGCGCTCGATCTGACGGGCTACCTGCCGGGAGATCTCCTGGTCAAACTCGACCGGGCCACGATGGCGGTGTCACTCGAGGGGCGCGCACCGTTTCTCGATCACCACCTCGTCGAGTTTGCCTGTCGATTGCCCGCAAATCTGAAGATACGGGGAATCACGGGGAAGGTGGTCCTGCGGCGAGCAGTGGCCGACCTCGTTCCGCCGTCGGTACTCCGGCGCAGAAAGCGGGGCCTCACCACCCCGCTCGCCCCGTGGATCGCAGGGCCACTCCTGCCCTTCGTCCGTGCGACGCTGGGACGCCTCCCTTCGGGCATCGTGCGGCCTGTCGCCGCCCGGCGTCTGCTCGAGGCGCATCTCACCCGTCAACGGGACAATCGTCGCGAGATCTGGGCCCTGGTGATGCTGCAACTCTGGCTGGATCGATGCGCATCGCCGGGCAGCGTCGCGTGAGCACATCTCCGGGAGAGCGGTCCGAGCCCTCGCTTCTGGCCGGCGTCCTCGCCATTTCCGCCTTGGCCGCGGCCCTATTCATCGTCCGTTTGACCGGCCTTCCGAATCTGGTCGACAACGAGTTCCGCCTCGGCGCGTGCGTACTCAATGCCATCCAGGGCGGAAACTGGATCGCCCCGCACAACGCGCTCGGCACCCTCGACAAGCCGCCGATGCTCACCTGGCTCGCGGCGCTGGCGGCGCTCGCGTTCGGGCGGGTCGATCTCTTGACGCTCTACCTGCCCACCGCTCTCGCGACCGCCATCCTCGCCGTCCTCGTGTACACGTGGGGGACGCGGCACGCCGGAGGCTATGCGGGGCTGTTTGCGGGCATCGCCTACCTCGCGAGCAACGTCACCGCACAACAGATCGCGACCGCGCGCTGGGACGGATTGTTCGCCCTCACGGTGGCGCTCGTCGCGCTTGCCGGCTTCCGGGCGTGGAACATCGGAGGCGGCTGGACGCTCTTCTGGCTCGCCGCCGCCGTCTCGACGCTCACCAAGGGACCGCTCGGCCTGCTGCTCGGAGGGCTCGGTCTGCTCGCGGTCGTGTGGGAGCGCCGATCGGGACGGCCGCAGGAACTTCGCGGCTCACATGTCCTCGGGGTGGCCCTCTTCCTCGCCATCGTTTTCGGCTGGTTCGGCCTCGCGTATCTCCGCTGGGGTCCGCGGATCTTCGACAACCTGATCCGTTCGGAGCTCGTACGCCATGCCGTGATGAACGTGCCGGGGCATCGTTTCGGAAAGCCGCCGAGCGACTTCCTCGCGAACTTCGCGCCCTGGAGCGTCCTCACGATTCTCGGGATGTGGCACATCTTGGCCCATCCCGCGCCCGACGATGGGCGGCGCCGCTTCGAGCGGTTCTGCTTCTGCTGGTTCCTCGGCGGATTGCTCGTCTTCGCGATCTCCCCGCACAATCCCGCCCGGCTTCTCTACCCGATCATTCCACCGGCCGCCCTCATCGCCGGGTGCGAAGCCGATCGACTCACGCGTGGACTGCGGCCCGCCGCGCGGCTCGGCGGGTGTGCAGCCGTCATCGTCATCGCCCTCACGCTCTTCACGTTGAAGTATCATCGCTGGGATCATCGGCGTGAGCACGTACGCCACACCCTCGCCATCCTTCGGATGCACGACGCCATTGCGAGCCGGGTCGGTGAGAGTTTCCCGCTCACCTACGCCCGGGATGTCCCGTTTGCGCTGCAGCTCACCTTCAACACGATGCGTCCTGCCGTCACGACCCGCAACGCGGCGGCCTTGCTGCGCTCGGAGAATCCGGCATACGTCCTCGTCGGGGATGCGACGCGCTTGCGCCGGAGGATGGGGCACGGCGCACCGCCCCTGTACGAGATCGCGAGCGCGCCGATCGGCTCGACGCCCTACCTGACCCTCCTCAGCAATCGTCCCGAGCTGGACGACAGCGATCGCGTAGCAATCGGACTCGGGCCGCTGCGCGTCGTGCTCAGCCAAGCACGGCTCGGCACCACCCAGGACGGAACGATCGTCGTCACACCGGAGACGCCTACCGCGCAGGTGGTCGTCACGAACGGAGGAGCAACACCGACCACCGTCGACGTGCGAGTGCGGGACCAGGGAGCCGGGCGGCACGACCTGACCTGGCGGCTCGCTCCGCACGAGTCGGCCACGTGGTCCGCACCCGACGGGTGAGAGGTATCGCATGGCGCCTGCATGGGCGGACGCGGGTCCGCCGCACGCGCGACGTCCGCGTCCGGCTGCAGCGTACCGACGAACCAACGTCACCACCGTTGGCTTTGTACTGTTCGTCGGTCGATTCCATACGATCCTCGTTGGGGCGGACCCGGGTACGGCGGTTGCAAGCTTCCGGCGTATGGCGATCGCCCCGGACAGGGGTCGTGTGCCCCGGGCACAGCCCTCGACCCCGCGACCTGCCGGGCCGGCGGCGAGCGACGAACAGCTCGGGGACCGCCTGCGCGCGATCCTCGAAGGCGTGGCCTCTCCCGAGGACGCGCTCGAGCCGATGGTCCGCGCGGTCATCGAGACCATGGGGGCCTGCGCGGGGGCGGTCTGCCTGTTCGACACCCACGAGCGGATGCTGCGGCTGGCCGCCGAAGCCGGGTTGTCGGACGAAGGGTGCCGGCGTCTGCGAAGCGTGCGCGAGGGCGAAGTGGACGCGTGGGAGATGCCGCTCCACGGCCTGATCAACGGGCGCGCCTACCTGATCGAGAACGCGTCCCGCAATCGCTTCGTACCGCACTTGATCGAGAACGCGAGCGAGATGAGCGCGGTGGTCTGCCTGCCGCTCTCCACCCGCGAGATACCGCTCGCGAGCCTCATCCTGATCGCGCGTGCGCCGCACAGTTTCGACGAGCGCCGCATCCACGCCGTCGAAGGACCGCTGCAGGAGATGGCGCGCGTCATCGAGGCCATCCGCCGGCATGCGGAGGAGCGCGGCCGTATCTCGGCGTCGATGCCGGCGCCCGCGGTGAGCGCGAGCCCGGCGCCGCACACCGGAGGCAGCGCGTCGGAGACGACGAACCTCGCCGCCAGGCTCGCCCAGGCCGAGCGTGAGCGCGATCGGCTCGCCGCCGCGCTCGAGGCCGCGCACGCGGGCGACACCACGCGAACCGCCGATCTGCGCGGCGAGCTCGATCGCCTGCGCTCGCAACTCGGGGAGGCGGAGGCCGGCGCGGCGCATGAACGGCGCGCGCGGGAGGAGCTCGAGGCTCGATTCGCTGGCGGAGCCTCCGCCGGTCGCCACGAGCTGCAGCGCGCACAGGAGGCGTTGCAGGAAGCCGAGAGCGCCCGCGCGACCGCGGTCGCCGACACGGCGCGGCTCCGCGCCGAGCTCGAGGTCGCACGGATGGAGGCGGCGCACCGCCCCGTGCCCACCGGCGAAGTCGCCGCACGAACCGGGGAGCTCCTGGCGCAGATCGATCAACTCCGCGCGAGCCTTGCTCAGGCTGAAGCGGGCGCGGCACACGAGCAACGCGCGCGTGAGGAGCTCGAGGGCAGGCTCGCCGGCGGCAACACCGCGGGCCAGCACGAGCTGCGCGAGGCCGTGTCGGCCGCGCGCGCCGCCGAGCAGGCCCGCGTGGCCGCGATCGCCGAGGTGGGACGTCTGCGGAACGAGCTCGAGCTCGCCCGCATCGAGGCGATGCCCGGCCCGAGCGGTCCCGGTCAGCGCGACGACCGGATCGGACCCCTGCTGGCCGAGATCGACCGCTTGCGCGCCCGCCTCGCCGAGGCGGAGGCGGGCGCGGCACACGAGCATCGTGCGCGCGACGAGCTCGAGACCCGGTTCACGGAAGGCGTCACCAGCGGTCAGCAGGAGCTGCGGCAAGCGCTCGCAGCGGTGCGCCGGGCCGAAGAGGCGCGGGCGACGACGCTCGCCGAAATGGCACGCCTGCGCGGCGAGCTCGAGCGCGAGCGCTCGGATGCCGCTCGTGCGCCCGTCCCGACGGACGAGGTCGATGCTCGCATCGTCGAGCTCGCCGCCGAGATCGATCGTCTGCGGACCCGCGTCGCCGAGGCGGAGGCCGGCGCGGCTCACCAGCACCGCGCCCGCGAGGAGCTCGAAGCGCGGTTCAGCGGCGACGGGAACGCCGGCCAGCAGGAGCTGCGCAAGGCGCTCGAACGGGCGCGCCATGCCGAGCAGGCTCGTGCCGACGCCGCTGCGGAGATGACGCGGCTCGGCGTCGAGCTCGAATGCGCGCGGCGCGCCGCCGTACAGACGCCCGAGCACATCGCGGAGACGGCGGCGCGCTCGGCCGAGCAGGTCACGGAGATCGACCGGCTCCATACCCGGCTGGCCGAGGCGGAGGCCGGTGCCGCGCACGAGCATCGCGCGCGCGAGGAGTTCGAGGCGCGGATCGCCCAGGCGATGACCGCGGCGCACGAGGACCTGCAACGGACACGCGCCATGGCGCGCAGCGCGGAGGACGCCCGCGGAGCCGCCGAGGCCGAGATCGCGCGACTGGCCGCCGAGCTCCGCGAGGCGCGTACCGAGGCGGCGCGTCTCCCCGAGCTGCGCAGCGACAGCGAGACACGAACGGCGGAGCTGAGGGCCGAACTGGGCCGGCTGGGCGCCCGTCTCGGCGAGGCCGAGGCCCTCGCCACCCAGGAGCGGCAAGCCCGCGAAGCGCTCGAGGCCCGGCTCATCACCGACGTGGCGAGCGAGCGCCAGGCCCGGGACATGGCCGTCGCCGAGACGCGCGACACCGCCGCCGCGGCCGCGCGTGCCGAGCTCTCGGGGTTGAACGCCGAGCTCGCGACCGCGCGCGCCGCGGCGGCGCGTGCCGAGGCGCTCGCGGCGAGCCTCACCGAGGCGGAGCACGCGCGGTCCGAGCTCGCGGACGCCCTCGACGCGGCCAGCACCGAGCGCAGTGAGCTCCTCCGTGCGCGAGCCGAGCACGCAGCGGCGCAGGCCGCGGAGCTGGAGCAACTGCGGGCCCGGCTCGCGGAGGCCGAGGCGTATGCGTCCCGCGAGCAACGCGCCCGGGAGGCGCTCGCCGCAGCCGCCGCGCATGACCTCGGAAGCCAGGGGAATGATCTGCGCCTCGCGCTCGAGGCCGCCCGCGCCGCGGAGCAAGACCGCGACCAGGCCATCGCCGATCTCGCGACGACGCGGAGCGAGGGCGCGTCGCTGCGGGCACACGTGGCGGAGCTGGAGAACGAGCTCACACGAGGTCGGGACGAGAACACCAGGCTCGCCGCCGAGGCGCACGACGGGCGTGAGACACGGGAGGAGCACGCGCGCGCCCTTGCCGTCGCGCGCCAGAACGGCGAGGAAAGCGCCGCACGGCTCGCCGCGGCCGAGAGCCGCCTGGGGAGCGTCCAAGCCGAGCGGGAGGCAGAGTTGGGCGCGATGGCGCTGCGGCTCGAGCGTGCGGAGGGCGAGAGCGCTCGTCTACGCGAGGCGCACGCGGCGATCGCCACCGAACGGGATCGACTCGCGGCCGACGTAGCGGGCTCCACCGCCGCCGGCGCACGCGCCGAGGAGGCGTTGGCCCGCGCGCTCGAGCAGGGCGCCGCACTCGAGCGCGCGCTGGTCGAGGCGCGCGAGCGTGCGACCGAGACGGCGACGCGACTCGCCGAGCGGGAAACGGACCTCCAGACCCTGCACGAGCGGCATGCCACCGACGTCCTATCCCTCACCGCCCGGGGCGAGGAGTTGGCGGGCGAGATGCAGGCTCTCCGCGACGTCCACGCGACCGTCGGCGCCGACCGCGATCGGCTGGCGGCCGAGCTCGAGGGTACCGCCGCCGCCAAGGCGCATCTGGAACGGTCGTTCCAGAGCGCGATCGAGACGAGCCGCGCCCGTGAGCAGGCGGCGATCGACCGAGCGCAAGACGTCGCCGCGCAGCTCGCGACACGCGACGCCGAGCTGCACGCGCTCGCCGAGGAACGCGCCGCCGAGGTCGCCGAGCGCGACGCCCGCATGCACGCGTTGGGGGAGGAGGCCGACGGTTTGCGGGAGCGCGTCGCCGCCGTCAGCACCGAGCGTGACCGTCTGGCGGCCGATCTCCAGGGAGCAGCCGCCGGGAAGGTGCACCTCGAGCAGGCGCTCGAGCAAGCGCTCGAGGAAGGTCGAGGAAGCGCGCGCGAATTGCGGGATGCGCGTGCCCAGGCGCGGGCACTCTCCACGCGCCTGGCCGAAGTCGAAGGTACGTACGCGGCGTTCCGCGAGCAGCATGCGACCGAGATCGCGACGCTCACCGGCCGCGTCGAGACGCTCACCGGTGTCGTCGATCAACTGCGGGAGGCGAACGCCGGCGCGAGAGCCACGTGCGACCGCTTGGCGGCCGACCTGGAGGGCTCCGCCGCCGCCAAGGCCCACCTCGAGGAGACCCTGCAGGCAGCGCTCGAAGAGGCACGCACGCGCGATCAGTCGGCGACGGACCAGCTCGAGGACGCGCGCGGTCAGGCGTGGATCACGGCCGCCCGCCTCAGCGAGATCGAGCAGCGCCTCGTCGCGCTCGGCGAGGAGCGTGTGGCCGAAGCCGCGGAGTTCGCGAGCCGCATCGAGGGTCTCGAAACGGACGGTGATCGGTGGCGCGCCCGAGCGACGGCCGCCGAGACCGAGCGCGACCGCCTGGCGGCGGACCTGGAGGGTGCGGCCGCGGCGAAAGCGCATCTCGACGAGACCCTGAAGACCGTGCTCGAGACCGCCCGATCGCGGGAGCAGGATGCGGCGGCCGTGCTTCAGGAGGTTCGCGATCAAGCCTGGGCGACGGCCATGCGCCTCGGCGAGAGCGAGGTCACGCTCCGCGCCCTGGGTGAGGAGCGCACCGCGGAGACGGCCGCCGCTGCCGCCCGGATGCAGGGGCTCACGGCGGATGCGGAGCGCATGCGCGAGGCCGAGAGCGCGGCCAGCAGCGAGCGCGACCATCTCGCGGCGGAGCTGGCCGGCACGCGTGCCGCGCACGAGCGTCTCGAGCAGACGCTGACGCAGACCCTCGCCGAGTCCCGTGAACGCGAAGAGGGTATGGCGGCCCGACTGGCCGAGCTGCAGCGCGAGGTCGAGACCTTGCGGGCCAACGGGGAATCAGCAGCCGCGAAACCGGCGGCCGAGACCAGCGCGCCGGCGAAGGGAGATGGCAAGGGTGCCGCGGCCGCCACCGACAAGACCGTGCGGCCCGCCGCGAAGCCCGTGCCGTTGCGTCCGGCGACCCCCAGGATGCCGACGGCGCCTTCGACGTCGGACGTGATCGCGGTGCTCGACGAGGAGGGCGCCTGGAGCGACGTGGCGGTCGAGCAACCGCAGACGATGATCCTCGCTCTCAACGAGGACCCGGTCGCGCGACTCGCGTCCGACCAGCCGAGGGTCGCGGTCGTGAACCTCGCCGCGACGGGCGCCCTGCAGATCCTCGTCGCCATCCGTGCCCTCGGAACCCGGACGCGCCTCCTCGGCTACCTCGCCAAGGCCGGCTCGGACGGCGTGCTCCCCCTCGCGGCGGTCGAGCCGGCGGCACGTCCGCTCGATCCGGATGCGATCGTCGCCACGCTCGCGTCCCGGATGCCGGCACACGCACGCGTCGTGACCGTCGGCGCGGACGTCGACGCAATGCTCAGTCTCCGCCAGGCGCTCGCCCGACAGGGGGCGGCGGTCTCTCTCGCGTGGGACGCCAAGCAGGCGACGGACTTGCTCGACATGCTGCATCCGCACGCCGTGGTCGCCGATCTCGAGATGGCGCGCGACGCCTGCATCGTCCTGGCGCGCCTGGCGGCCTGCCAACCGGTGCCGCTCGTGGTCCTGATCGAGGGCGCAGGCAGCGGCGCGGATCTCACAACGGTTCTCGCGAACCCCGAGGTCGCACCGCAGCTGGTGAGCCGCAAGGATCTCCTCGCGACGCTCCTCAACCGGGCCGCGAGCGCGCCGTCGAAGGCCGCGGGCCCGGTCGGCGCCGCGCCGACGCGCAGCGTAGCTCGATGAAGCGCGCCTAGCCGGACGGCCGCGCGCGCCCGTCACCGCTCGTTACGCGCTTCACTCACGACGGCGGCCTTGTCCGCATGGGCATCGGCCTTGGTGCGCGCGGCGTTGGCTTTCCAGGTGCGCTTCGCCGTCCGCGGCCCGTGCTGGAAGAACGCACCGACGGTTCGGCCCACGGTCTGGACGCTATCGCGGACGGCATGACCGGCGGTCCTGCCCGACTCCCTCACGACGCCGACTGGGTTCGCCACCGCGAGGCCCGGCGCGAGGATGATCACCGCAACCGCGGCCACAATCGATCGACTCACACCCATGAGGAAAGGGTACGCGACCGCAACGTCGAGGAAAATCGCCGAGAGTGCGATATCGAACTCTGCCGTGAGGCCTTCGAGCGCGGTTTCCAGGCACTTCTGAGTACGTGGTACGAGGTTCGCGATGGAGCGCTACCTTGTCATGTTGTCGTTCATCCTCTCGGGCTGCGGATACGTGACGGCATCCG
>Ga0157379_10004008_pt1 | contig 12549 bp, 9 predicted proteins | sample S25metaG_FD_121802 | JGI IMG/M metagenome (GOLD analysis project Ga0157379, IMG submission 121802) | Switchgrass rhizosphere microbial communities from Kellogg Biological Station, Michigan, USA - S2-5 metaG | ecosystem: Host-associated > Plants > Roots > Rhizosphere > Soil | place: USA: Michigan... | reverse complement strand
TTTTATCTCTATACTTGCTTAAGTTTCCTTGTTGGGTGTCCTGTCACTTGTTGATAGTGTTGCCCTAACAGGGATCGGATTGTAACAGTTAGAGATTTTGGACCCAAATCTTGAAAATACTAGTGAAACCCTATAGGAGCATGAAAACTCTGGTGAAAATCTATGAGATGTTTGAATTTTGTCACACTTTTCATCCAGTGAAAATCCTAAAGAAAAGTGACTGACTTTAAGATTTTTCTAAAATATTCCTTAGCTGAAAACTTTGTTATGCCTCCAGTGGATGGGATAGTGTGTCTCACAAAGTCTGTAAATGTAAAGTGAGGGAGTGGGGTTTGAGTGGGTGCTAAGCTTGTTAATGTTCTGATATTACTGGTGGAGATAGGAGCCTGATTGAAACAACCTTTGGGATCTCTTGGAAGCTCCTTTAGAGGAATATTGAGATATTGACAAGCAGTTATGCATTGAAGGGTAGAGTTTGAGAGTGTCTATGTGAAAATGTACATGCTGCAATTATGCAATGAACACAACACAATAGAGCATAGCTTGGAGACCTGTGTAAGGTTCACTAGAGCTAGTTAAATTGTTCTAGTTAATCCTCAAAAAGAAGTAGTTATAAATAGATAAAATATAAGAATATAAGAATTCACAAGATAGTATAACCAGTTGTAAATCTCAGTTATAATTGTTCTGAGGCTCAAAGCACACTTTGAGCCTCTTTAAATACATATTCTGTATCTATAAATAACTACTGTGCTTTCCTGCGTTTCCTGTGTTGCCACAGCAAACACAGGAATAAATAGCCTTCTCCACTGCAATCCTATGTTCTACATATAGCCCTAAATCTGTGACTAACCGGAAATCTGGCGCGGGGAAATGGTAAGTCCATATTCGTTACAAAACCCCCCACCAGGGGGGGTTAGCCCGGAATGTCCTCCCAAAATCTGGGGTTCGAATGAGCAGAGACAGGGCGGGAGGGAATGTTTTGTTGCTCAGTTCGAAATACCACTAGATCGTTGTGAGAACATATCAAGCAAGCTATAAAGTTAGTGAGTAGTAAAATTAAAAAATAGTTTGGATCCTGAATCTAATTAGATGAGATTCTACAAATATTCAGCGAGATGTACGCAGAAATAGGCTGGGGCGGGTGGGGCAAAAGAAAAGGGCTCAAGAGAGACAGCAATGCTCTTCTCGAGACCTTTGCCATGATGGGGCGCATCTTGAATAAGACGCACGTCACCTTTGCTTACTCATCACTTAGCACTTAGACCTCAATTTGCAAACTTAATCGTTCCTCCCATATTCGCAAATGACCACTTACCCAAGACGATGACAAAGAGAGTTTCAGTTAGGCTTGTATGTCTTTTTCCAACGTTTTTCGCTGCTTGACAAGTGGGATGTAATGTTTCGTGAGAGGACGAACAATAAATTATAATACAACTAAATCCCCATGACATGAATGACACCAAAACACATGCGCTTCATCAAGAACATCCACCACCCGCCTTGAGGAATGGGTGTGTGATGCATGTCCATCTGAATCTGACTTGGGCGTCCGCGCACCACTGCCGGACTCGTCTCCTTCGGGTAATCGACCCAAGGATGTTCGCGGAGAGTTCATGAATGGGGCCGCAGCCGCACGTTCGCTTTCTATTCGGGCCTTGAGCATGCTGAGGCTGACTTTGCGTTTATGTCGCGTTTCGACGGGAAGGTTATCTTCGTAGACTGGCCGAGGGATGAGGACTTGGCGGAGAGTTGAGGGTGTTAAGAGTCGATTGGAGTTCATGGACAGACGGCTGGAATCGAGGACATCGTGTAACGCGCGTGTTGGGGAAGCGACAGCGGAACGAGAACGAAGTTGGGTGAGGTCGTCCTCTAGGGAAGACACTCGGCGCTGGAAGGTATGTGCTGAAGCTTGCGCATCGAAGACGGCGGTCTCGAGTTCGCGAATGCGTGAATAGGCGTTGGATAGGTCGAGCGCATGCTGTTGGCGCAGGTCACTGAGGAGCTCATCGTTGAAACTAGGTTGGCGTTCGTGGTGCCGAGAAGGTGAAGAAGATGTTGACCCTTCTTGTTCTCGGAGGCGAGTGAGTTCGTCCTCTCGAAGCGCAAGTTGGTCACGAAGAGCATCTACCTCAGCTTGAGTGCGTTGGACGAGTGCGATAGTATCTTCTTCGCTGGTTTGACTATCTTCGAGGGCTTTTCGGACGGTATCAACTTCGCTCGCCTTCGCCTGGAAGTCCGCCCGCCATCGTTCCGTCTCCTCCTTCGCATGATCGACAGTCTGTTTGAGCAATGCCACCTCGCCGTCCAGCTTGCGTACCGTCGCATTGGCATTCGCCAGATCATGAGCGAGCGATGTATGCGTCTGCTGCGTATCCGAGACAGACTCTCCTAAGATCCTCAACTCGTCTGCGTGCTTCTCTTCAGCCTTTTTCATCTCGGTTTCCAACGTCACCACTCTCGCCTCTGATTGTTCCAATGCACTTTGTCGTTCCTCCATCTGTCGTTCTAGCTTCTTGACCACCGACTCTAGCGACTTGATCTTCTTCTCCATGGTCCATATGCGTTCCTCATCCTCGGCGTTTTTGTTACTAAGCTCAATGACCTTTGGACGCATCTCTTCAAGCTGAGCGAGCAAACCAGAGTTCTCGGTTTGCAATGAACGTTTGGCATCTTCGGCATCGTCTGCGCGGTGGGTTGCCTCTGCGAGATCGGAGCGTACGTCTTGGAGTTGGCGGGTGTGAGAGGCGAGATCGGCGGAGAGATGGGAGACCTGCTGCTGGAGAGAGACTACTGTGGCTTCGGCGGTGTCTAGACGACCTTGGATCTCTTGTTTGGTGCGCTCGGTTATTGCAACTGTTGCGAAAATGGCATCGCGATCTTTCGTGACCTCTTCCAACTGCTTATGTGACGTAGTCTGCTGCTCTTCGAGAGCAATGCGTCGCTTGGTGAGGTCATCCAGTTTGGCCTTCATTTCATCCCTCTCGCGACCGATATTGCCCAGGTTCTACATAACGAATGTTAGCGAAAATATCAGGACGACTTGAGCTTGCATACCTGCTTCTGCTTGCCAATCTGCAACTCTAACTCGCTCACGCGGTCCTGGCTAGCCTTTAAACCATGCTCCAACGTCTCCACGCGGTCATCTTCCTCTAAGGCGCGCAGCTTGCGCTCGCTGTCTTGCAATCGCAATCGAAGGCCGGATGCATCCCGGCGTGCGTCTTCCGACTCAAGCTCCTGCGCATTGTGAATAAGAACGCTACATGAACCACTGGACTGAACTCACCTTCTCTCGTGCCTTCTCACTCGCAGCTTTCTCCTTTTTCTCCACTTCCGTCAACTTGCTCGTCATACCATCCCGTTCAACCTCCGCCACTTTCAACCGTCCGAGAAGATCATTTGAAAGCTTCTTCGTCTTGTCTAGTTGACTTTCGATATCGGTATACTCTATACACAACTCAAAGTGGTAAGCTTAACTCCGAGAATGAGGAGGGAGGGTCGTACTTTGCTGGAGCTCATCAAACCCTTCCAGCTGTGCACCCAACGACGCCTTCTCATTAACAAGTAAGTTGATAGTTTGCTTCTGGTCTTCGGCCAAGGTCTGAGTCTTTGATAGTTGCTGTTCAAGGTCGAAGTGCTCTGTAGAAGATTAGATAGACGTTAAGGGGGGTGGATGACACGCACTTTGCTTGAGGGTATCTAGTTCGCCTACGCGTGCTTCTAAGGTTTCCTTTTCCTTCGAAAGAGACTTGATGGTATTCTGACATTGTTCAACGGTGCTCCTTGTCTTCTCCAGATGTGATGAAGCGTCCACATGTCCTGGAGAAGACACCGTTACTCCCACACTTTGTACCGTGGATAATGTCACTCACTTCGCTTTAAATCTTCCCACTCGTCTGCTTTTACGACCAACGATTGTTTTTCACTATTTATCACTGAGATAGTCTCCTTATATTGCTCGATTTCCTTCCGTAACTCCGCTTCATGAGACGAAGGTGGTGCGGACGACGTCGTAGGCGGCGGCAATAGAGGCCGTCTCCGAGGCGATGAGGGTTCATTTGAAGTTAAACTACTTCATATAAGCACACGAAAGCGTGGTAAACAACGTGCTTACACGCCGAATTCTTCAAAGTTGACTGGCGTCGAATCTCCGAACAATGTCGATACATCTTTGTGCTTCGGGCTCCTTGGTGGCTGTAGTTGTGGGGAGGCGACTACTGGTGGCGGGGGGGCCGTCGGGGATGCTATAGGAGGAGGAGGAGATATTGGTGAAGCAGCAGAGGGTGTACCGCCAGCAGCCTTCTTGCGTCGTTTGTCCAGCTAACCCGCCGAACATTAGCTACGCATGCCCAATACTCGACATGTACACACACCAAAGCTTTTGCACGCGCTGCCTTTGCAGCACGCTCAGCATCGTCGGCCATGGTGCTACGAATGGCGTTGTTGTCGTCGAGACTAATGTCCAAGTATAGAAATCGGATTTGCTTCCGGCCAGCCACGTCAGACCCACACCCGTCATCATTGGGAATAGTAGCAACAGAAAATTTCAAATATATACGCTAGCCAGAAAAACAGAAACGACGGGAGTACCAAACGATAAAAGCAAATAAAAGAAGAGAATGATGGGACTGGTATCATAAGAGGAGACTTTCGAGGAACGAGTGTGAAGAGAGGAATGAGAACGTGCGGGAATTGCTTTATGCCCAGACCTGAAGGACAATATTAGGACCAGGAATGCGGGAAGAGCTATGTACTGACCCTAAGCGTCGAATCCCAACTACCCGTGCATAACGCCATACCATCCACACTAACACCCAAACAACTGACACGGTTTTCATGGCCAGTCAACACACCCGCACGCTCACCCTTGAGCGTGTCCCAGACATTGCAGGTCCAGTCATCATACCCACCAAAGAGTAGTCGTCCGGAAATGGAGAAGGCGACGGAGGTGATACCACAGAGGATGTTGTCGTGGGTGAAGGTGTTGAGTTCACGGTCGGCGCGGATGTCGAAGAGGCGGCAGGAGGCGTCATCAGAGCCAGTGGCAAAGGCATCTCCGTTGGGGAAGAAGCTGTGGGACATTAGGTGCAGGGAGGGTTAATGTGAGATGACACTTACTTGACGGCGTTGATGTCAGATTCGTGACCGACAAAAGTCTGTGTGGCCTTTCCGGTACGGATATCCCAAAGCTTGGCAGTGGCATCGCACGCACCGGAGACAAAGGTTTGCTGGTTGGGAGAGAGCGACAAACTAAAGGAATATGAGCCGAAGTCGTTGACTTGTATCGGACCGCGCACCTCATAACATCACCAGTGTGGTCGTTGAATTCCATAACCCGAACACCGGCTTCGATATCCCACAACATACAAGTCATGTCTCCACTACTCGTCACAATTTGCCTGTCGTTCAAGAAGCGACAGCACGAGAGGTAACCCGAGTGAGCACTAAGCTCCCTAGCACCGCTGACCCGTCCACCGTTGGGTGCCCGTAAGTTGTAGATGGAGCAAATGTTGTCCAAACCACCGCACGCAACATAGTTCCCTGACGGCGAGTACGCACAAGTCATGACCCAGGACGAACGAAGTGGGATGGCATGGACCTTGTTGGTGGTGTAGGCGTCCCAAACGATAAGTTTTCCGTCTTGCGAGGCTGATACAAGATGCCGGCGGTCCTGCGCCCAGTGCATTGCGTAGATCTTTGCCAAGTGTCCCCGAAGATAGCGACGGGCCTTCATGACGATACGAGGCAGACTTTCGACCTCTGCTGCCATTGCTCGTACTGCGTAAAACGGTTGTCAACGCCATCCAATGATGGATGCCACGTTCGACTCACAACTAGTGTCCGCTGAGCTCTCTCTCTTTGCCCTGATGCGCTCCTTGAGACTCTCTGCCTCACGCCTCGCAGCGGCGATACGCTCCTGGATATCGGTCTGGTTCTGCGACATGCTGGATGCCATCGAAATCGACAACGAGAGACTACTTTTCTGCAGGAAAGGTGAGCTTGGTCGCGGTGGAGGACGGCGACGGCGAGGGACGTACGGGTGGGATTGAGAAGGAAGAGATGAGGGTCTCTTGATTGCAACTCGCACATTGCCGAGATCAGAACAACTTCGGAGTTTGAAACTTTTCGTCCCTCTCATCTTGTCAGCCCCGTCCTCCTAACATGATTACCATTTCAAACATAATGTGTGCCGTAATAGTTTGTTATATTTTCTTAATTTTAACAGAATTTTTTTTTGCGCTTTGCTGGACGCCTCGAACGCACGACATGTCTCAACCACATTGACCTTGATCTTCCGACCCTTACATTCCGCTTCCTGGTCCTTCTTGTCTTTACGATGCATTTGAATAGGCACATTATCATCTGAGGAACCTTCGAACAGCCCACAAAACCTCCAGGCTACCTCTTCCTCAAGCAATCTCTAAGTTACTCGAAGTCTCCTCTATATCGGCAAAATATTCAGCGCGACATGTCACCACCCAGGATGCACTTTCGTGGCTTGGCCTACACTTCTCGCCCGGACATCACTCCATTTTGTTCGAACGTGGGCGTATGCTTCCAGGAGCTACTCCTGATGCCTTCTTCGACGTACCTCTGGGAAGTTACTACAAGTCTCAACATCCTCTAATACCCCTCAGCTGGTCTGCAAATACTCTCCTGAATGCACTTTCCAGTACGTACCTCCCTCTTCCCCATCAGTCCATCACACTTCCGTTCTCAATTGTCATTATCTCCTGACGTCTGCCACACCGCCTCCTTCCCTGGATCACAATCAAATCTCGTAATGTAAAGTAATCGCTGCTATTTTGGGAGATCTACCAACCTGAGATGCCCCCCAGGACGTCGCTGCTGTATATCAGGCAGACAAATCGCATCGACTCCTAGATTCCGCAACCCACAAACCCAGACATCATAAAACGACGCACTCCTTCTCCCACCACCATAAGTCCGTTTCTCCATCTTAAAAATAGCCACACCTGTATCGGGACTGCTGGCCAATCACATGCCCTCAATCACCCCTCACTCCCAAGCCCCGCGCATCCGCCCACTTTTATTCGAGTGTGCTTCCAATCTCCGAGTCATTCCTTTCTATTTTATCCGCTCTCCATTCCTCTGGGCTCACCGACTCTCCCCCTTCATTATCCCTGTCAACTCCTCAAATACCACAAAATCCTCCATTCGTCATTGTCTTCATCCGCGGCTTCTTCCATTCGCGTACTTGCGCGTCTGGGACTCCACACCGTGCACCCATGGGAATCGAATATGTGTCTCCTCCAATACGAGCTCGTTCCGCATGAATCTACTAACTAGCGTAAGCTTCGACTCCCCTTTTGAAATAAGTACAAGTCGTCGGGAACACAGTTGTCCTTCCTCTCTTTTACCTTCTGCCACTCGCTCACTCTGGGGTCAGCAATTGCCCATTCAAGGACAGTCTGTGGGCCCCCCTTCTCATCGGCATGGGCGATCAGAACTTGGATATGTGGGTTGCTTATTGGCCTGTCCTACTTGGTTTCTGACAAGCATTAGCCGTGATGTAATTATCTGTGGTAACCTGGCCATGCTCAGTATGTCCAGCCTCTCACCTGGTCTATCTTGTGCTCATCCACCCCCAGCGATCTTCACCTACGACTACCTCCTTACCCTGTCGCGTGAAGTGACGTACATGTGGCGAAGACCCGTTCCTTTTACGAGCACTGCATACTTCACGGCTCGATATGCTCCCTTCATTGGGTTGCTTTATCGGACGATGATAGTGGATGTGAATCCAAATTTGGCATCCGTGTGTCATTGCTTTCTTGAACACAGAGCGGACTCTAATACACACATAGTGCACTCGAATACTTCACGTAGTGGACTTTACGAACACTCTTTCAAAAGCAGCCATCGGCGGTACGTTCCATTTTAACTCAGATGCATCCGTTTACTAATATCTACCTCAAGCCGTCCTTATTATGCAAACCTACGCAATGTATGAACAGAAGTGCATTATTTTATTTCCACTTGGAACAATATGGGCCGGGATGATCGCTACTGATATTGTGGGTATTCCCGGATTGCCGTCCAATGGATGCTAATGCTGCCTACAGTGGGCTGCCATATTGGATTCCTGCCCACCGAACTTCTCTCGTGATCTCACAATGTGCGTCGCCTCCATCTCTCCAAAATCGACTGCTTATATCCAGCCCTAAGGAGTACGCTATCCACACCCTGTAAATAATTACTTTTAGATAACACGCCCTAGGAACAACGATATCCCTTATATGCATGACTACCTTCACAGGGGTGGTAATCCTGCTGATTATATGCCGCTTCGTCCGATTGTTATTCAAACATAGAAATTTCTTGTCAAAGGTTCAAGAGAATGCGCTTCTGAAGTTGATTTTATTTGAAGGTACGACGTGTCTTGTTGTCTCCGTGTTTCATTTCTGACTACGATTTAGGCTTCTGGATGTTGTGAGTTTGACAGGCACCTGCAATTTTTCCAAAATTAACCGGGATGTGCAGTGCGGTGTGCATGTTTCGACTGTTCGATGTCGTTACATTGGTGGTAAGCTCTATAATCATATTATCAACCATTATATGGAGCCTTTATATTTCAGCTAGGAGACGTAAGTCAATGAGACTGGGGAAACCCCTCTCTTACAATTTTATAGATCCGATCCCAAGTTAGACCAATAATGTGCCCGTGAGTCTCCATCACCCAGCGCTTCATGTTGCTAAAGCCCTCCCAGCCTTGCTGCGGTCATCGTCTGCCGCTTCCTCATTGGCCTCCGTGTACCTTCCGATGATACCCCTCCAGATCACTTAACGACCTCGCTAAATGATGCATTCACCACTGTTTTTCTAGATACCATTCCAGACATACCCTTAGATGAGCGACAGCGCGGTTCAATCGAGTGTTACAGTTTGGGATCCAAGGAAAGTCGTGAGTGGAGTATTTCAGGTGCTGTAACATAGGTGGAATTGGATCAATTTATATTTGCCTTTCCTCGACACTGTCTCAAACGTTTGGGCATTTCCTTCAAAATGAACTCTTTCACGCAGATGGCCTTGAAGTCCCATGTCCTGCTCCACGGAGCTCTTCCCTTGCGAATTACTTAAAATTCCGTGGAAGCCGTTACGACAGGCGGGAAAATAACGAGAACACATTGGAAGAAAATATACAAGAAATTTCAAAATGAACCAGGGTTTCAGACATTCTGGAGACACGAGTGACCAATACTAGGGAATGCAAACAAAAGTCCTGCTGGCAAAGTGTCCAACTCAAGTAGTGAAAAATTGATTCGCATTATTTGCAGTACATTGCCATGTCTGCACGAACTGTCCATCGGTTAACAAGCCGCTAGGAACATCCAAACATAATCCTATGGAAGATGTGTCAGCGAATGAGGGAGGAAGGGAGAGTTCGGCGTACCCTGATTCGTCACTGCGATCCGGCCATCATCGGTGTAGAACCAAGATTGTTGTGCCAGACCGGAAAAGCATTGCCAGATCTTCATATGAACGCCGTGACCGAGTGCTTTAAAGGATGAAAAGGTTAGACAAGCACGCAAAAGTCGCAAGTGATGATCGCGTACTGCTTCCCGCATCGAGGCAGAAATTGGTACCTGCAAGCTTGACTTGCGTGCTGCCGCGAGTGATTGACCATTGCTGCGCTGCACCACCCGTGCAGTCTTGGCTGGAGGTTCGAAAGGGATGAGTAGTCATATAGCATCCCAACATGGGATGTCAGACCTCACATTTGGATAGGTGTTCCATTGACTTGAACATTACCCGCAACTTCGAGGCACTTGGCAGAGTTACCGAGGGGGTGGATGGCTCTGGCAAGAGTGGATTGGTCAGGCATCGTCCCCGAAGGACAGAACCTGGGGTATAATCAGACAGATAATCATACCAAAACGCCCATACTAACGTCACGTTGTAAATCCTTCCATAATCACACCCAAACATCGGCGCCGTGGGTGGGACTCCGGGGATAGGGTGAATTTCGGTGATGTGAGGTTGAAGGTCGAAGCCATCTGCACAAGTAGGACTGTCGCAGGTGGCAGTCCCGCAATATCCGTTGACCTATGCCATTTGAGAAATACGACAGGCTAGCTGAGGGAGGATTGCACGTACAGGTCGTTCGTCGGCAGGGGTGATACTGACGCCTAAGTTATAGAAAGATGAGCTTCGGACGATGTAATAGTAATCCCACTGCAGATAGATGAGACACATAGATGGTTGAAGTGAAGAGCATACCGGCAAAAAAAGTCCAGCGTATGTTCCGCCATTTGCATCGGCGTAGATCTGACCACCAAAGTCATCATCCAATGTAAGGGGTAAAACACCCTTCGAAGGAACAGCGGAATTAAAGACAAGGTTGGGGAAGATGTCGATGCTTATCGGGCAGTTATTGATGATGTTGATAAGCTTGGACGCAAATCCTGGAAGGGCCAGAAGTGACCCAGCGAAGATTAGCTTGAGCATCTTGAGCGATGGCGTGAATCGAACGCACCTGCCGCTTTATAGCATTGTATGTGGAACGCATGCGGAGTAGCGAAATACGCCTAAGAGAACCTCCTGAGCCGGATCTTCCGCCCTCTGGTCATACGGACACCATTTAGTCTAGTTAGGAAATGGCCTGGCTCAACATATCAAATCGGTTCGACAGAGGAGGGATCTACTCTATAGGACGACCGATGACGGCAGACGATGGACGCCAGTACTCCTTAGTATTTATAGCTCCGTCGTGGCTGGAAAGTATTGAATGATTGGTTGAGGTTGGCCATGGCGGCGCCTGTTCGCTCAATTTGGCAATATTAGCTAAGTCATATACCGACCGAACGGGCACTTCACGGTACACGAGCATCTGCTTACTCAGCGCTCCCACGCGTCGCAATGTCACCAGCCTCAGAAAATTTGCAGAAAATTGCATCCTGCTAATTAAGAATGAAGTCTAAAAGTTACTAATCATCTATAGAATACAAATAAAATACAATGGCTGCAATAGATACTGAAATAGTCGAGTTCGAGAGTCTTTGAGCACCCTACTGAATTGAACTGTGGCCGAATCGGCTCCAACGATTCATTCCATAGGGACGAAGAAAATGTTTTATGGACAGTTCAAAATTATATGCTGAATGAAATGACCAAGATAAATGAGAAGCAAGCCCCAAGCCCTACTCAAATGTCTACCAAAGTGCATGTATGGCACAAATTTATCCTACTGTGGGGTTATTTGGTCAATAACTAAGCTGTCGGAACACACATTGCTGGCCCTTATCCCCTAGGTTCGGTATCCAAATAGGGTTAACACTACAAGCGTGGATATCAACTCATGGGTTGCAACCAAGGACATATTGTCGATATCTTGTCAGTTAGAGGAAAGTTGGCAAAGAAGAACATTTAGAGCTGCTGCTATATATGTCTTGGAGCTGGCAATTTAAGATCATCGAGATATTTTCAAGATAGCCAGTTGGATGGCTTTTGAGGCTTGAGGATAAGTTGGATATCCAGAGTCCAGTGCTAGCCTCCCCCATATAAATCCCTAACTACTGGGGAGGATTACAGATTTCCAATTCCGAACCAAAGGTGGATATCAATGAATCTCAGATTCGCATTGATATCTAGCCATTGGCTGGCTATGGAGCCCCTTATCCCCAAATATCCCATATAAACATAGGCTTCAAACCATAGGCACAGATATCAAAGCATGTGTTGCAACAGGGGATGTATAGTCAATACCAAAGTATATTCATTTACTGTCAAAGTAGTGGGTTAAAATGGGAAATATAGACTTGAAGTAACTTCAGTTTGTGACTAGTTCCACAGATAGATAAATAGTGATATGTGAAAAGAATACATTGCAGTACATGAGCCTTTCAGCCAGAATGGAGGATGAAATGGATATATACACTTGAGATAGCTTCGGTTGCATGGGTGCCTGCCCAAATACACAGGGATTGATATGTAGAAATAGGGTATATGCATTTCAGGGATGGATGATATAGAAATGAATGGTTATAGATATGCAGCATGATTTGAATAAGGGGAACTAATTCCTTGAATGACCAGCTGGCCTTCTCTCCTGGATATCCGACAGAGACGAATCTATTGCAAGGGTGACTGTTAACATGCATTGCTTGGCATCCATCTCATTTTGTCTGTCTACATTCCCTTTCCCTGAGGGTACCCCTGGGCAACTCAGTGGATACATTTTTGGAGGGATGGATTGGGGCTGGGGCGATAGATGGAGGCTGTAGATATTTTGATTCCAGCTATGTCAGATGTAGTTGGTTTTGCTTTGTGTTGTCTAGTTGTTGTCACTCTACCACCTCCCCCTTAAACACTTCCAAAATATTCTTACCAAGTGAACCATGAAGATGTCACCCCCAATTTTCTTCTGATAAATCTTCAAAACCGTATTCCTAACTCAGATTGATTTTGCAGATAACCTGCATCCATGCTACAATCAAAACACCTACCCTCACCTCCCAATCTATAATCGCCTCCCAACACAATAACCACACATCACAAAACAAAACAAACTAAATACCACCTAGCTGT
>Ga0157379_10004005_pt1 | contig 12556 bp, 6 predicted proteins | sample S25metaG_FD_121802 | JGI IMG/M metagenome (GOLD analysis project Ga0157379, IMG submission 121802) | Switchgrass rhizosphere microbial communities from Kellogg Biological Station, Michigan, USA - S2-5 metaG | ecosystem: Host-associated > Plants > Roots > Rhizosphere > Soil | place: USA: Michigan... | reverse complement strand
TCCATGTAGACTCGCGGCATCAGCGCATCTTCAGCCGAGCGATCTCCCGCGTTCATGCGATCTAACAGGAGCGTGATGTCGCCTCGGTCTACGCCCATAGTGACTTCCGCGATTATACCTGACAGTGGCCAGTTCGAAAAGATGTCGAGCGCGGTAGTCATGGACGGTCCCTGCAATACCCAAGCGTGAACGCCGGAGAAAAGGTGACAAAAAAGTTTGTATTCGGGGTGCACAGGCGGGCGCTTCGTTGTTTATCCCCCCCCCACATAGAGGGATAATCTCAGAGGGCGGGTATACTTTGTGAAAGCAATCATCGTTGGCGGAGGTATTGGAGGGCTCACCGCGGCTATCGCGCTTGGGCGAGCGGGAGTTGAGGCGCAGGTGTTTGAGCGTGCGCCCGAACTACGTGAGGTGGGCGCGGGAGTGTCCCTTTGGGCCAACGCGATCATCTCTCTCGACGCCTTGGGAGTCGGCGATGCCATCCGCCGTCTTGGCCTGATGGGTGGCGAAGGAGGAGTTCGTAAGAGCACTGGCGCGCTCATCACGTCCACGTCGTATGACCGGCTCGTGAAGCAATACGGCGCCGCCATCGTTGTCATCCACCGTGCGGAACTTCACGCACTCCTTGCGGAGCACCTTCAGCCCCATCAACTGCATCTCGGCCACGACTGCGTCGGATTCAAGCAGGACGCCACCGGCGTACAGGCACAATTCGCGAATGGTAATGTTGTCGAGGGAGACGTCCTCATCGGCGCGGACGGCATCCGTGGCGTCATCCGATCACAACTCTTTGGCGCTAGCGCGCCGCTTTACTGTGGCTACACCGCCTGGAGATGCGTTACGAATCTGAAGGGAAGGGAAGTCCCGTCAGGCGAGAGTTGGGGTAAAGGTTGCCGCTTCGGTATCGTTCCCCTCGGTGGCGATCGAGTGTATTGGTATGCCACTCACAATGAGCCCGCAGGCGGCTCCGATGCAACGAAAGAGGTGCTGTTGAAGCTCTTTCGGGGATGGCACGCGCCCATTGAAGCTCTCATCAGCGCTTCAGAAGACAGGTCGATCATCCGAAATGATATCTATGATCGCGACCCGCTGCCGCATTGGAGCGTTGGCCGCGCGACGTTACTCGGGGACTCCGCGCATCCCATGAGTCCAAACCTCGGGCAAGGGGCGTGTCAGGCCATCGAGGATGCAGTCGAGCTCGCAGTCTCGCTTAAGAATTCGGATAGCGTCGAAGCGGGTCTCACTGCCTACGAACGGCGGCGGATCGAACGAACCGGAAAGATTGTCCTGCAGGCCCGTCGCATTGGACAATTGGGGCAGTGGGAGAATCCGGCTGCATGTATGCTGCGGGACTTCCTGCTCAAAATGACTCCCCGATCGGTATCGGAAAACCAGTTGGAATGGGTCGTCGGTTATGACCCGCTATCGGCTGAAGAACGAGCGGTCTTGTCGAAGGCTTGAGCGCGGTCGAAAGCGACTTTGCTTTGGTACTCTTCGAGCAAGGTCGAGAAGCCCGCCCAGTAGTATCCGCCGACAAACAACAACAGGAAGGGCACTGCGAGGAAGTTATAGGTGTCGATGGCGTAGAGGATCATCCATACGAAAAAGGAACCCGCGGCGATCTCGAGGAAGGGAAGCCATCCGCTACGGCGGCGGTATTCAGTCGCTTTCGGTTTCGACCCGCCGGGAACGCTCGACTTGGCCGATGCCGCCCCCATCTTCGGAGTGCGGGCAAATGCCGTTTGGTAGCCGAACAGAGCTTCGAGAACAGCTTTGCAGTTGATCAGCGTCAATGCTACGCCTGCCGCCATCAGGGCCGGCAGGAAGAAGAACGACCGCTTCCAGGTCTTCGGAAATAACTCACGCTGCGAGACGATGTAGAACGCCGAGATCGACCAGAACGACGCTGCCATCAAGGGTACGTCCAGGATCAGCATCTGGATCGGGCCCATGTAGAATCGCACAATCATCACCGGCAACATGAGCGCGGACATCACAATCATCAACGGATAGGCGATGTTGGGAGTCAGGTGGAAGAACGCTTCCGCTTTGGCGCGGAACGGGATGTCGGACTTCCAGATTCTCCGCAGCAGCTTCATTGCGACTTGCGTCAGACCCTTGGCCCAGCGCGACTGCTGGACTTGGAATCCGTAGGTATCGGCTGGTAGTTCTGAAGGGCATTCGATCGAAGGAATGTAGAGGAACTTCCAGCCCTTCAATTGAGCCCGGTAGCTGAGGTCGGAGTCCTCGGTCAGTGTGTCGTGTTCCCATCCGCCCGCTTCGTCGATCGCCTGGCGCCGCCATACTCCGGCCGTTCCATTAAAGTTGAAGAACAGATTTCCACCGGAACGGGCACAGTGTTCGAGGACGAAGTGGCCGTCGAGCAACATCGCCTGGACTTCCGTAAGAACGTTCTCGTGACGGTTCAGGTAGCCCCAGCGGGTTTGCACCATACCGACTTTTTCTTCCGTGAAGAAGTGGATGGTGCGCATCAGGAAGTCAGTAGGCGGAACGAAGTCGGCGTCAAAGATCGCGATGAACTCGCCGGTGGCTTTTTCCATCCCTTCCTGAAGGGCCCCGGCCTTGTAGCCATGGCGATTGGAGCGATGGTGATACTCGATCGGATACCCGGCTGCGCGGTATTCCGCTACCAAAGCAGATGCATAAAGGTGCGTTTCGTCGGTTGAATCGTCCAATACTTGGATCTGCAGTTTGTCCTTCGGATAATCGATCTTACAAATCTCTTGGATCAGGCGGTCGACTACCAGGCGCTCATTATAGAGAGGCAACTGGACAGTCACGCGGGGAAGTTCGGCGAAGGTTTCAGCGGCTACGGTTCTGATCTTGTGCTTCGTCTTGTAGTACGCCCGAATCATCTCGTAACGGTGTAAGCCATAGAAAGACAAGACGATGAGGACGCCAAAGTAAGGCACCATCAGCGCGTAATCGAACCACTCGAGGCGGTGTATGCCTGCGAAAGTGTCGTCGAACAGCGAGTCGATCAGCCGACTGGCCCCCGGAGCGAGGAAAGCGTAAACGGTGCCAGAGATGCCATTGAACATAGTGATCGACGCAGTTGGACCGTTTTGGACGCGGCCTGCAATCAATTATATCCGGAAAACCTCCCGCCAGGATCCCGAATGATGAATCTCGAGGCCCTATGTGGGGTGCCTTACTGTATTTCACTCAGGCACCCCACCCAACCGATTGAATCTAAAAGCGGAACCGGGCCGACAGAATCACTTTGCGCGAATCGATTTGCGCCGCGTTGATCGTTCCAAAGGCGGCGTTCGTATTGACGCCCGTAGCGTAGTTCAAATTGAGAGTGGAATTCGCCGTGGCGGTGCTGGCGGCGGCAGCCGTGCTGCCCGGGTTGAAGTGGTTCAGAACATTGAACGCTTCGCCCCGGAATTCGAGAGTGCGCTTCTCCGACGCAAGCTTGAACTCTTTTGAGACAGAGAGATCGAAATTGAAGATTCCGGGACCGTAGGTCAAGGTCGGTTGCGTATTGCCGATGCCGAGTGTTGTGGGGCCAGGCAAGCTGAAGGCGTTCTTGTTGAAAGGAAATTGTAACCGCGTATCGGCAGTCGCCGACGGATATTGACCGGACGGCAGCCACAGGTCTCCGTTCTGCTGGCAACGGAAGGGGATGTACGTCGTCGAGTTTGTCGGTGTACCGGTCCAATATCCCGGAGGCGCTCCTGTCACCGTGCAGGCGACCGTAAGCGGCAACCCATAGAACATGACTCCGTTCCCATTGATGCGCCAGCCTTCCGTAGCGAGCTTGGTGAACGTATTCTTCGGCATCCAACTGAACTTGGGGACGTCGTAGCCGAAGTTGAAATTCACCGCTTGCGGACGGCTGGTGACGTTCTTGTTCAATTGATCGGGCACGTATTGAGTGCGCGAATAGAGGATGGTCTTCGACCAAGTGTAGTTCACACCGTATTGGAGGTTGCGCGACAGGCGCTTGTTGAGCGAGACCTGGAGCGCGTCATAATACGATTCGCCGACAAACGTGTACTGATAGATCGAGCCGAATCCGGCGTAACCGGTGAGCGCGCGGATGAGGTTGGTTCCATAGAATCCACCGGTGCCGCCGGCGCTGGTCGGATCATAGTAGGCGGGATTGGGGCATCCGCCGGAGACGGGGTTGGCGCATCCGCTGGGCTTCCACGTCGTGTAGAGCGGGACTGCGTTGACGTCCTGGGCGAAGGCGTTGCCACCCACTGCGCCGTTGCCGGCGATGCGGTGAGCTACGTTGCCGACATAGGCCACTTCGAGAATCATGCCGCGGGTGATGTCTCGCTGGACGGCCAAGCTCCAGTTATAGACGGCGGGCGGGCGGTAATCCGGACTGGCAGTGAGTACATTTTGCGGGGTATAGACGGCCTGGGCGTTGGCCAGACTCGAGATGCTCGTGTTGAGAATCAACGGTGTCAAGAGGTTAGGCGGCGCCGCTAGCGGGCCGTTGCCGGTGCCGATTGCGCCGATCATGTCAACGGTCCATGGACGGCCATAAGAGATTCCGAAGCCGCCGCGGAGGGCGGTTTTGCCGTTCCCAAAGACGTCATACGCGAAGCCGATGCGCGGTCCGATTTGCACCGGAGGAGTGTTGAAGACTGAGCTGTCATAGCCCTTGATTCCAGAGAACGGAATACCATTAGCCGCGTACGAAGCTGTGTCGAACGTGCCTTGGCGGGCGTATGGGAAGACAGTTCCAGTTGCCGGGTTGATGGCGGCTTTCTGACCGTTGACAACCGCCGGGAAAATGAGCTGGCCGACGGACTTGGCGCTGTACGACGCCCCATCGAAGAGATTCAGCGTGGCACCATCGGATCGCAGTGAACCCACGATGTAGAAGCGTGCACCGTAATCGACTGTCAGGCGCCGATTTACCTTCCAACTATCCTGAACGAACCATTCCACCTGGCTATACCGGGCATGATTGATCGACTTCTTGTTGTCCTCGCCGTAGGCGTAGAAGCCTCCAGTAAGGAGATTCGAGTAAGGGTATCCGGTATCGACGGGGCTCGCCTTATCCGATCCAAAGAAGAATGTGCCTTGCGGATTATAAGTTTGGTAGACAGCAACGTTACGAGCCATGTGCTCGAGATAGAAGCCCGCCTTGAGGCTGTGGCTGCCCTTGATCCAGGTGACTTTGTCCTGGAAGCTTTGCAAGAGGTCGGTTCCGACAAAAGGCCAGCGAGGATCGTGGCCGAAGGTGGGAGCGTTGGCGACTCCGAGTCCGGCGGATTGGGCGGTGAAGCCGGAGGGAAGTCCAAAGTTGATGGTCGGAAGAAGGTTCTGGGTGTTGGCCTTGAACAGACTGGGCAGAGCGATCGCATTCCCGCTCGCATCCTTCAACGGCAGCGAGCTCTTGGCGAAGAGCGCGTCGTCAATTGCGTTGACTCCCTGCTTGCCACGGTTCAAACCGTAGGTGGCTTCGTTGATTAACGTCGGCGTGAAGGTGTGGATGATCGTGCCGACGACACCTGCCGCTTGCACGTGATAGCTGGCTGGGAACTGTCCCCATCCGCCGCCGACCGGATTGACCGTACCGGCGTAACCGTCGGTCGCCTGGTAATCCTGCAAGAGGCGAACGTATGCGGAAGTGCTCTTTCCAACGTTGTAGTCGACGCGCAAGATCTTGTCGTCATTCGGCTTCAATTGCTGCAGGTTGAAGATTGAATTGAACTGGCGCGTACCCGAGGGATCAATTCCATAGCCGAGCGGACTGGGAAGAGGGAAGAGATTCATGAACGCCTGTCCGGCAGGGCTGATGCGGTTCGCAGGAATCTTGTTGCCGGGGAACGCGACTCCGGTGGTGGGATCAATGATCGGAACAAGGGCGCCTGTGGAGGTAACTGTTTGCGAGAAATCGCCCACGCGCTCAAGCGCCGTAGGCATAGTGTACCGGTTGGTCGCGACAGCGTTGCTGCGGATGGAATCAATCGAGAAGAAGAAGAACAGCTTGGTGCGATCCTTGTTGAAGTTGAGGCCAGGAATGTAGAGAGGTCCGCCGAAGGTGCCGCCGGGATTTTTGTAGCGATAGCGCGGTTTGGCGACCTTTTGGGCATTATTGAACCATTCGTTGGCATTGAACATTTCATGGCGCCAGTAGTAATAAGCGGTGCCGTGAAATTCGTTGGTGCCGTTCTTGACCGAGACGAGCATCTGACCGCCGGTGCGTCCGGCGTATTCAGGCGTGTAATTGGAGACGACCAGTTTGACTTCGCCGATTGCGTCGACGCTCGGCGCTGAATATCCTGGATTCAGGTTGCCGGAGTCCTGACTGGCGATTCCATCAAGGCTCAAGAGCGTCTGGCCCATCTGGCCACCGTTGATGGTCGGCATGGCCTGACCCCAACCGCGCTGGTCGTGCGTCGAGATGTCCTGCACACCGGGGAGCGCCTTGATCGACCCGAGGAAGTCGCGGCCGCGGACCGGAGTGTCGGCGAGTTGAACGAGGTTCACGCCGAGCGCCCGATCGGAGCTGTCGGTCTGAACGTGGACCGATTGGGCGCTGACTTCGATGGTGGAGTTGACATCGCCAACCTGAAGGCGCAGGTCGTGCAAATCGACCTTTTCCTGAGAGCTTACGACAATCGAGCGTTCGTCGAAGCCCTTGAAGCCGGGCTGCGCGATATGGATGCTGTAGTTGCCGGGGACGAGTCCGGTGAAGATGAAACTGCCAGTCGAGTCGGCGATGAATTCGCGTGTTTGCTTGGTGAGGTCATTGGTCAACTGGACTTTGGCGCCAGCGATGACCGCGCCTCCCTGGTCGACAACGGTTCCAGAAAGTTGTCCAGTTACAGATTGCGAATTTGCCGGTGTCGTGAAGAATACCGCCAGCAGGAAGGAAAGGATCGCGGTAAAGATGCGGCGATCCCGGAACAGCAGCAGATTGCTGATCGCGTTCATGATTTTCAACCCCAGTCTTAAACGTGGACTCAGACCCTAAGAGCCAGTTGAAACAAGTCTGAGGGTGAGTATTTCCTGATCAGCGGGTAAAGTCAAGCCCTTTCCGCGATAACCGGTTTGCAGTGTGAAATTGGACACACTTCGAGTGCGGCGACTGAGGAGTCCTGATGGATCGAGGCTGATTTTCCGGTTATGCGGCCACCTCCGAGGCGTCGGGACCCTGGTCGAGGCCGTCGGGCTCCTGTTTCACGGTGCGAAACGCGGCCGACGGGGCTGGTTTTTGTTGTTGCGAGGCGGGAGAGGGGTGGTTTGGGGCTCTCTTGGGCGTCTTTTCGGGTTCAGAATGGGGTTCGTCCGGGTCCGCAGATGTTTGAGCTGGGACATCAGCGGAGGAGGCGGCGAGGTCTTTACGGTATTGACGTAGGTTGAGGAGGGTGTTGCGGAACTGGCGATCCAAGCTGGTGAGGTAGCGGCGGACGAGGCCGATGCTGCTGATGTCGTAACCATCGGGCGGAATGGTGGGATCCATGGGCTCACCGGGCTCGGGTGCGAGCGGCTTTTGCGGCTGGCGGGCGAGGGCCTGCCAAGTGAGGACGAGCTTGAAGTAGGCATTTTCACCGGAGAAGGGATGGAGCGCTTCGAGGTTCTCGTCCTGAATGGACATTTGAGCGTCGATGAGGGCGGTTTCGAGTCCGACGAGGCGGGATTGGCGCCAACTGATGGAGGCGAGCTGGTCGACGAGCATGTTCTCGAAGTAGTCCTGGGGGCGCCACGAGGAGCGGAGGCCGTCGAGGTGGATGTTGAAGGCGCCTTGGTCCTCGATGCGGAGGACGTTGTTGATGACGGCGGCGAAGCCGTGTTTCAGCGAGTTGCGGCTGGAGCGGGCCTTGCCTTCGGGGCTGGTAGGGCCTCTGGAGTTGGCTCCGTTGATGCGAGCTTGCTCGGAGCGGGTGCGTTTCGGGGTTGTGTTGTCTTGAACCGACATGTGAGTTCTCCTTGGGGGGATCTGATCCCGGACACAAGGAGAGCACAAGTCGTCTGGCACTTAACAGTGTTAAGTGCGCAGGTTGCTGATTCTGCAGCGACTATTTCGGTGATGTTTTGGAACCAGGGGTGGTGCGCCAAGGAAATGAAACTTTGGAGCCCACGTGGCCAACGAGATGGCCCATTCAGTTCCGTGCGGTTTCACTACGCTACCGGGCGGCCATTCGGACGGGTAGTCTCACCTCCAGAGTCACCCCAAAAGCGGCCGTGCGTGGTCACGTCAAACCGGCCACAGAAAACTAGCAGGGCAACCGTAGTTATTAGCGGCCGTCACCAGCGGAGGCGCCGCCACTAGCGCTCGCTGATGGGCGACACTAGAACTCCCGACGAACTACAATTAAAACTCCCGACCGCGTTGACGCGTCCGATTTGCTACTAGCGCGGACTGTTGCCTCATAAAAATGTTACCCTCGCCCAATACAAAATCGCGGGAATCGAAATCCGTGGTGGTCCGGTCGAGCCAAGCAAAATCGACTTGAATCTCGAGGAGTTTGTCAGCAATTTGGGAATCGCCTGGAAAGCCGGCGAGGTCCGGTCCACCCATCGGAAGGCAAACACCGGCCCACGTTACTGGCGCACTCGCGTAGACCCATTCGAAAATACTGGCCTACCATCGAAGTCTGGCTCAACGAACAGCCCGATGCCAACGCAAAGGAGCTGTTGCAACGCCTACACGCCAGCGGCGTGGACCTCCAGCCTGGGCAACTGCGGACTCTACAGCGTCGTGTGAAAACTTGGCGCACCGATATCGCGCGCCGCCTGATTCTGGGCTGTGATACCGGGACTCCCGCCACTGAGGCAAAGAGGGCAAAAAGGAAGAGGTCACCATCTGAATTGGGCTCTGCCCAACCCGGGATTTGGCGCCTGTTCGCAGGCATAATGCAGACGGGGCTGCCGATATGGCAACCCTGTTCATGCCCGCACTGGAGTCGGCGCTCGGGTTCCATCCCTGGATCGCCCTATCCTCCGGTTCCAGCTTCTCCAGTGTAAAAACGAACCCTGCTAAAAAAGCAGAAACTGCTAGTCTTGGACTGACTCTTGGAAACCCGGAGGCCGCACGCGACCTCTACCGTTCGGTAACATTACTTCGTGGCAGCTCGATCGGGAGAAATAATTGTCGCCGGTAGGGAAAAGTAATTGTCGCCAGACAGCTCGCAATGTACAATACGTTTATCCAAGCCCCACAGCTGCACCATCATGCATCCAAATCCGTCGTCGTTCAATGAAAAACCAACAGTTGACCGTGGCCTTCTAAAGATCGTAACCGCCGCGATCAATGCTGTCCCTGCGGTCAAATATGCGCTAGGCGTTGCAGGTGTCATCGCATCCGTGGCGCTGGTAAAGGAATTTTTCTCTAGCACCCAGGCGACCCTTCTGGTGGGGGCCGCGATGCTTGTCCTGATGCTTCTGTTGCTAGTCTTTTCGGCCGCGACTAAGTTGGCACCCGAATTTCTCCGGCCTCCGGCCCTCTTCTTCACTTGGGCAATCCTGCTCCTGTTTGTGTCGTCCAGTTGCTTGGTCGTCGCCTCAATTTTCTTTTCACGGCCTAAACCGTTCCCCGACCTCGTCCGTCAGCTAAGGGGTGACGCTCTCCCGAACGGTCCGACGGGAAACGCTGGCGATACAATCAAGATCAAGACCCTTGTGCACAATTTCGAGGCGCTTCGAAGGCGTCTGAAGCTTTTGGTTAACACCCCAGTTGGTTTGGCGGTGCCGAGTCCTGAGCTTCAGAGGAGGCTAGTTTTAGTAAATGCGGACTTGATGAACCTGCGATCACGTAATGGTATCGAGGGCGCGGGGGGCGAGCAAAAGCTTCTGGGAAACCTCAAAACGCTCAACGAGTCGCTGCCCGATTTTGCAGATCTTCCGAGGCTTCTAGAAGTTGAATGCAAGGCATATGATGGAGCGCTTTCTAAGCGTGGAAACAAGCAGATTGTGCCATGCCCGCGAGCACAAGGGATAAGGATTGGATTCGTTGGATTCGACAAGGAGGGGCAACAGCTGTTCTCGAAGCTGTTAGTCTTCGCGTACGCGATTTCGGTAGCCATCAAGAACGAACCAAAGTTCGATCCCAAATACAATCCCCACAATGCTGAGGGCGGCAATTGGGCGGCACGGCCTGCCGATGCCGCGTGGAATACAATGGGTATCAATCAACTCCAGATTAAGGCTGGGGGACCGTTGGCGGAGGCCTTCACTTATAGATATGCAGCATTAATTGGCAGTAAAACCATAGACTTCGTAGATGGAGCTAATGTTGACTCTAAGGATGGTGAGATTTCTGGCGTAGGGGTCTATGTCGATCTAAAGGAAGACTTTTCCTATCTCGATGAGACTGAAATTTATGAACGGAGCAGAGCGGAACATTCTCAATACGTTGGCTCTCGTCCTCGACGCTTAGACGCGGATCCAGGTCAACAAGCTAAACTTCTCAGCGTCAGTGGGCGCAAGGGATTGGCGTTCACGACCTCGGGAGACGTGTTGATTGATCGGGTGCAAGGTGACCTTGCCCGCTTAACGGCAGGCGGAGCGGTGAACGAGCAAGAATTGCTAAACACAGCAGGCGATCTCTTTGTTAGAGAGGCCTTTGCGTTCGACACTACTTGGAGCCACTCGGAGCAACTGTTCATCGTAATCAAGAACCGGCGCATTTTAAGTCAACTTCAGTCGTTCATTGACACGCCTAGCAAAGCCACGGTCCTCCAAAATGCAATACGTTGCTTGGCCCGAATAGAGCATGATATAGTGCATGCTCATTTTCCGACTGCAAAGCTAAACCCGAATATATTCAATAATAACAACAAGCGACAGTTTCTCTTGCTCGTGAGATCGAAGGAAACAATTGGCAACGATGCTGCCCGGGACAGGGACAACGAGGAATTATTTCACATCCTCCACTCGATAATGCCAAAGGTTGCATATGATTTCGGCAAGCCCTAGCAGTGATTAACAGCGAACTTTTGTCGCATCCTCCCGACGAACCCTCATGCTCGAAGTTTGCCGCCAGGTGATAATAGGCGCCATCTACATGCCAGTCATCGTTCCGCGATGGCGAACTGATTGGCTGAGGTTTTAATGCGACACCGGCCTTGCAACAGTTGGCCCAAATAGGCCCCCTCTCGGTTGGAGTGACAGGCATTATCTCACCCGATTCCTCGACTTGCAAACAGCAATCGAGGTGCGGGGTAGGACGCCTTTTTCGATCACCTCAGTTTCGTTTGAGCTTTTGATCAGAAATTTGTATCGACGCTCTCTCCTTTCACATCCAGCCGAGCACCATTGCGAGGCATCTCTCAGACGTACGTTGTAATCTTCGCTCACTAGGGTCAATGACGGATTTTCCCTGCCTACGGCATACCTAGCGCAACAGAACCCTATGAACCTGATTGCGCCTGTCTTGCGGCTGTGGGCACCGTTCGCCACTCTGATCTGATGGCTGCGGAGAGAATCTCCCTCGGCAATCGCGGGAGTCGAGGCTACTTGAGTGTCACGGTCGGCAACTGCGAAGCACCGGACATCCCGGGACCGAGGCGGTGCATCGAGCTCGGCAAGATTGCGTACCCTGTTTTTTATGGTTACCGCATCGCTTATGACGAACGGGGATCAGTGATGCGTGTTCTACGGGCCGGATCTCGCTGTCAGCATCGCCGGATTTAGAGACACTCGGAATTGACTCGTGGCGGACTTCAACGCACTGTCGACGGCGCGTTCATGGAGCCGCGAAGAGTGGCCGAAGCCGAGCGGAAACTCCTGGGTAACTGTCCGCATTAAATTACCCTTCGCGTCCTACCTTTGCCGCGTCTTTGTCACTGCGCAACGCGACAAATTTCACATGCCGCAAGTGGCCCTCTGATGTCCATTCAACGAATTCGAATCGCGCCACCGTTACCGGCGAGAGCCACTGACACTCAGCCATCTTCGCAACGGTCAAGCCTTGTCCCCAACGCCCTGGTGTCTTCTCTGGGAGGTTCGCGAATGGGCAATCGCGGATTTCCAGATTTCGCAACTTGGCGAAAAGTTGATCGCGTAGCGCAGGCGTGAAACCATTCCGAGTCCGAGCCGCATACATTAGCTTGTCGTTATTGAAATAACCAATCACGAGTGCATCGAAGCCTCTAGTTCCCGGCGTATAGCCGCCGATTACCAATTCCTGCCGTTGGTTGATCCGCATCTTCAGCCAAGCCCCCGAACGTATTCCGGGCTCATAGACGCTATCACGCCTCTTCGCGATGAGACCTTCAAGACCTTGCGCTTTCACTGAGCGGACAAGATCGGGCAACGGGACTTCGAATACCGGCGACAAGCGTATCGGTTCGCTGAGATCAGCTAACGCTTCGTCAAGGAGCAATTGCCGCCGGGTGGCCAAGCGCGCCTGCGTTAAGTCCTTCCCTCGAAGCATGAGCAGATCGAAAGCGTAGAAGACGAATCGACGCTTTCGAAGAGCCGTGATGCTGTAGCAGGTTGAAAGCTGGTTTGCCGCTCTGATCCAGAGCCACTACTTCGCCGTCGATGACAGATTCGTCGGGCATGCGTTCTAGCGCCCGCGTGATTGGAGCGAAGCGAGAACTGAAGTCGTTGTCGTTGCGTG
>Ga0157379_10004004_pt1 | contig 12559 bp, 9 predicted proteins | sample S25metaG_FD_121802 | JGI IMG/M metagenome (GOLD analysis project Ga0157379, IMG submission 121802) | Switchgrass rhizosphere microbial communities from Kellogg Biological Station, Michigan, USA - S2-5 metaG | ecosystem: Host-associated > Plants > Roots > Rhizosphere > Soil | place: USA: Michigan... | reverse complement strand
TTCCCCGGCAAGTTGCTCGCGTACAACTGCTCGCCGAGCTTCAACTGGAAGAAGAACCTCGACGACGCGACGATCGCCAAGTTCCAGCGCGAGCTCGGCGCGATGGGCTACAAGTTCCAGTTCATCACCCTGGCCGGCTTCCACAGCCTGAACTACTCGATGTTCCACCTCGCGCACGGCTATGCCCGCAACAGCATGACCGCGTTCGTGGAGCTGCAGGAGGCCGAGTTCGCCGCGGCCGACAAGGGGTTCACCGCCGTCAAGCACCAGCGCGAGGTCGGCACCGGGTACTTCGACATGGTGACGACGACGATCGAGCGCGAGGCGTCGACCGCCGCGCTCAAGGGCTCGACCGAAGACGAGCAGTTCTTCGACCGCAAGCACGCCTGACCGGCGACGACCACCGGCCCGCAAGGGCAGGCAGGTCCCTCTCTTGCTTTCGCCCGCGTTCCGCGGGCGTTTTTGTTTGCCGCGCCGGGCCGGGCCGGCCTGGAATCGGGCCGAACGACCCCATTTACAAGGGTTCATCGGTCAGGATTGCCGACCGGGTCGTCTCGGGCGGCCGCGGCCGCGCCAGGCAGATGACGAGAACGATGAACATCGACCCCCGCCGCGCGATCCGCAGGATGTGCGCCCTGGCGCTGCTGCTGGCGCTCCCGGCGGCGTGGGGGTTCGGCTTCGAGGACGTTGCCGCGCGGGCGAACAGCCTGGCGGTGCGGCCCTACAAGGCGCCGGTCGTCAATCTTCCGACCGAGCTGCGCGAGCTCGACTACGACGCCTACCGCGACATCCGCTACCGCCCCGAGAAGGCGCTCTGGCGCACCGAGAAGCTCCCGTTCGAGCTGATGTTTTTCCACCAGGGCAGGGCGGTGACCGAGCCGGTGAAGATCAACGTCATCGAGCCGGCGGGCGAGCATGTCGTCGCCTTCGAGCCGGCGCTGTTCGACTACGGAAAGAACCAGTTCGACCCGAAGATCCTGCGCGGCCTCGGCTTCAACGGCTTTCGCGTCCACTACGCGGTCAACAAGCCGGGCTACAAGGACGAGGTCCTCGTCTTCCAGGGCGCCAGCTACTTCCGCGCCGTCGGCAAGGGTCAGCTCTACGGCCTGTCGGCACGCGGCCTCGCGCTCGACACGGCGACCGCGCAGGGCGAGGAGTTCCCGCGCTTCGTCGAGTTCTGGATCGAGCGCCCGCGCCCGCACGCGACCTCGCTCACGATCTACGCGGTGCTCGACTCGCGGCGCTTGGCCGGCGCGTACCGGTTCGTCGTCGCGCCGGGCGCCGAAACGGTGATGCAGGTGACAGGTCGGCTGTTCCTCCGCGAAAAGATCGAGAAGGTCGGCATCGCGCCGCTCACGAGCATGTTCACGTTCGGCGAGAACCAGCCCGGCCGCGACGACTACCGGCCGGAGGTGCACGACTCCGACGGCCTGTCGATCCAGCTCGGCGACGGCGAATGGATCTGGCGGCCGCTCGTCAACCCGCGTCGCCTCCTGGTCACCTCGTTCGTGACCACGAACCCGCGCGGCTTCGGCCTGATGCAGCGCGACCGCGCGCCGTCGAGCTACGAGGACCCCGAGGCGCAATACGAGCGGCGGCCGAGCGTCTGGGTCGAGCCGGTCGGCAGCTGGGACGCGGGAAGGGTCGAACTGGTGCAGATCCCGACGCCGGACGAGACCAACGACAACATCGTCGCCTACTGGGTGCCGCAGGCCGCACCCACGCCGGGCAAGGCCTTTGACTTCGCGTACCGACTGCATTGGCAGAGTGCAGGCACAATACCGTCTGGCAAGGGCTGGACCGTGCAAACCCGCCGCGGTCGCGGGTTCGCGAGGAAGCCGGACGGTGATCTCAACTTCGTCGTCGACTTCGATGGTCCGGCTCTGCGCTCACTGCAGTCTTCGGCCGACGTCGAGCCCGTCATCTGGGTCGACGCCAACGCCGAGCTGCGCGAGCGCAACGTGTTCAAGAGCCCGGTCACCGGGATGTGGCGGATGACCGTTCGCTTCAAGCGCAACGACGCCGCCAAGCCGGTGGAGCTGCGCGCGTACCTCAAACAACAGCAATCGACTCTCACCGAGACATGGAGCTACATCGTTCCGCCCGAAGCCGAGAAGCCGTGAGCGAGGCGGTCGCGCATCCGCGGCTCGCGCGCCGCTCGATGCCGGCGCTGCCCTGGGCCGGCTCGCCCCTGACCAGGCCGCTGCGCCGCCTCCTCGGCACGGCGCCGCCGCGGCCGTCGCGGCACAGCGACGATGCTCGGCCGCTGATGCCGCGCCGCCTCCTCCTGCTCGTCCTCGTCGTCTTCTGCGCCGGCCTCGGCACGCAGGCGATGGCCGACGTGCTGCCGCAGCACGGCGGCACGCTCCCCGAGCGCGGCCTCCTCGTTCTCTTCGGCATCCTCTTCGCCTGGATCGCGGCCGGCTTCTGGACCGCGGTGATGGGTGCCGGCGTGCTCGTCTTCGGTCGCGGCAGGAGTCCGCTCGCGCGCAGGCTCGCGCAGCAGCCGGTGCGTCCGCTCGACCCGAACGTGCGCACCGCGATCGTCATGCCGATCTGCAACGAGCACGTGCCGACGGTCTTCGGCGGCCTGGCGGCGACGATCGACTCGCTCGTCGCGACCGGCGAGTCCGAGCACTTCGACGTCTACGTCCTCAGCGACACCAACGACCCCGACATCCGCGCCGCCGAGCACGCCGCGTACAGCCAGCTCGCCGCGCGCATGGCCGCCGAGGCCGAGGGCGATCCGGCGGCGCTGCGCGTGCACTACCGCTGGCGGCAGCGGCGCACCAAGCGCAAGGCCGGCAACGTCGCCGACTTCTGCCGCCGCTGGGGCGGCGCGTACCGCTACTTCATCGTCCTCGATGCCGACAGCGTCATGAGCGGCGAATGCATGACGACGCTGGTGCGGATGATGGAGGCCAACCCCGACACCGGGATCCTGCAGACCGCGCCGCGCGCGGTCGGCCACGAGACGCTGCACGGCCGCATCCAGCAGTTCGCGGCGCGCGCGTACGGTCCGCTCTTCACCGCCGGCATGCGCTTCTGGCAGCTCGGCGAGTCGCACTACTGGGGCCACAACGCGATCCTGCGGATGGAGCCGTTCCTCGCCCACTGCGCGCTCGCGCCGCTGCCCGGCGACGGCCCGCTCTCGGGCGAGGTGATGTCGCACGACTTCGTCGAGGCGGCGTTGATGCGGCGCGCCGGCTGGAAGGTCTGGGTCGCCGACGAGCTCGACGGCAGCTACGAGCAGGTGCCGCCGAACCTGCTCGCCGAGCTGCAGCGCGACCGTCGCTGGTGCCAGGGCAACCTGCAGAACTCGCGGCTCATGTTCGAGCCGCGCCTGCACACCGTGCACCGGACCGCGTTCCTCACCGGCGTGCTCGCCTACGCATCGTCGCCGCTCTGGCTCGGCTTCCTCCTGCTGTCGACCCTGCTGTTCGCGCAGAACGTCGGCAGCGACCCGACCTACTTCCTCGAGCCGTACCAGCTGTTCCCGGTCTGGCCGACCGCCAATGTCGGGCTGATGCTGACGCTGTTCGGCGCCACCGGCGTGCTGCTGCTCGCACCGAAGGCGATGGCGGTCATCGCCATCGTCGGCCGCGGCGAAGCCGCCCGCTTCGGCGGCGTCGCGCGGCTGCTCGCGAGCGCGTTCATCGAGTTCCTGCACTCGCTGCTGCTCGCGCCGGTGCGGATGCTCTTCCACACCCAGTTCGTCGCCGCCGCGTTGAGCGGCTGGCGGCTCGACTGGAAGTCGCCGCCGCGCGACGACGCCGCGACCCCCTGGCGCGAGGCGATCGCGCGCCACGGCGCGCACACGTTGCTGGCGATCGCGTGGGGCGTCGCGATCGTCGTGTCGAGCGCGACGTTCCCGTGGTGGCTGTCGCCGATCCTCGGCGGCCTGCTGGCGGCGATTCCGCTCTCGGTGCTGACGAGCCGGGTCCAGACCGGCCGCGCGCTGCGTGCGCACGCGCTGATGCTGACGCCGGAAGAGAGCAGCGAGCCGCGCGTGCTGCGGGAGGCTCGTCATGCCGCGGCAGCGGTCGTGGCCGCCGGCAACGTGTCGCTGCAGCACGCGGTCGTCGATGCGGCGACGCACGCGCGCGTCGTCGCGGCGCTGCCGGCGCGGCCGCCGGCCACGGGCGACAAGGCGGGCGGAGAAGCGCGCGTCCTCGATCGCGCGCTGCGGCTCGGTCCTGCGGCGCTCGACCGCGACGACCGCTTGCGCCTGCTGTCGAGCCGCCCGGCGCTCGCGTTCCTGCGCCGCGAGGTGCTTGGCCAGCGGGCGCACCCCGAGTGGACGAGCGGCGTGCGCATGCAGCAACCGCCGTGGCGCGAGACGCTCCCGCCCGAAGAGGCCGAGCGCGCCCACGCCGACGGGCTCGAGATCGCGACGTCGTAGTCGCGGCGACGGGCTCGAGACCGCGACGTCCTGGTCGCGGGCGTCGGCGGACGCCATTTCGGTTAAGGTCGCACGCGCCGCGCCCGCGCTCGCCCATGGCCGACGACATCGCGTCCCTTCGCCGCATCCTGCGCACGAGCCGGACGATCGCCGTCGTCGGCCTCTCGGCCGACTGGTTCCGGCCGAGCTACTTCGCCGCAAAGTACATGCAGGAGCACGGCTACCGCATCGTTCCGGTCAATCCGCGCTACGACGCGATCCTCGGCGAGCGCTGCCACGCGACGCTGGCGACGGTCGAGACGCCGATCGACATCGTCGACGTCTTCCGCAAGACCGAGGACGTGCTGCCGATCGCCGAGCAGGCGATCGCGATCGGCGCCAAGTGCCTGTGGCAGCAGATCGGCGTCAAGAACGCGCAGGCCGCCGCGCTCGCCGCCGCGGCGGGGCTCGAGGTCGTCATGAACCGCTGCGTCAAGATCGAGCACGCGCGCCTGTTCGGCGGACTCAACTGGGCGGGCGTCAACACCGGCGTGATTTCGGCGCGGCGGCCCGTCTGAGAGCGCTATGGCCGATCGCCGTTTCCATCCAGAGACGCTCGCGATCCACGCCGGCCAGATCCCCGATGCCGCGACCGGCGCGCGGGCGCTGCCGATCTACCAGACGACGAGCTTCGTCTTCGACAGCGTCGACCACGCTGCGAGCTTGTTCAACCTGCAGACGTTCGGCAACGTCTACTCACGGCTGTCGAACCCGACCGTGGCTGTCCTCGAGGAGCGCGTCGCCGCGCTCGAAGGCGGGCGCGCGGCGCTGGCGGCGGCGAGCGGCATGGCGGCCGAGGCGATCGCGCTCCTGACGCTGCTGCAGCAGGGCGACCACGTCGTCGCCGCCGGCGCGCTCTACGGCGGCACCGTGAGCATGCTCGCGGTCAACCTCGCCAAGCTCGGCATCGAGACGACGTTCGTCGACGGCGCATCGCCGGACGCGTTCGCCGCCGCGATGCGGCCGACGACGCGCGCGGTCTTCGCCGAGAGCCTCGGCAACCCGAGCCTCGCCGTGCTCGACGTCGCCGCGGTCGCCGACGTCGCCCGCGCGCACGGCGTCCCGCTCGTCGTCGACAACACGGTGCCGTCGCCGTACCTGTGCAACCCGATCGCGTTCGGCGCCGACATCGTCGTCCACTCGGCGACCAAGTACCTCGGCGGCCACGGCACGACGCTCGCCGGCATCGTCGTCGAGAGCGGCCGCTTCCCGTGGGACAACGGCAAGTTCCCGGGCATGACCGAGCCGTCGAAGGGATACCACGGCGTGCGCTTCTACGAGACGTTCGGCGACTTCGGCTTCACGATGCGCGCGCGCATGGAAACGCTGCGCGTCTACGGCGCCGCGCTCGCGCCGACGAGCGCGTGGCAGATCCTGCAAGGCGTCGAGACGTTGCCGGTGCGCATGGACCGGCACTGCACGAACGCGCTCGCGGTCGCCCGCTTCCTGCAGTCGCACCCGCGCGTCGACTGGGTGAACTATCCGGGCCTCCCCGAGCACCCGCAGCACGGCCTCGTCGCCAGGCAGATGCGCAGCGTCGCCGGCGCGCCCGGCGCCTCCGGGCTGCTCGCGTTCGGCGTCCGTGGCGGCTACGCCGCCGGGATCCGCTTCATCGAGGCGGCGCAGCTGATGAGCCATCTCGCCAACATCGGCGACACGCGAACGCTCGTCATCCACCCGGCGTCGACGACGCACCGCCAGCTCGACGAGGCGCAGCAGCGGGCGGCCGGCGTCAATCAGGAAATGGTGCGGCTTTCGGTCGGCCTCGAGCACGTCGACGACGTGCTCTGGGACATCGACCAGGCGCTCGCGGCAAGCGCGGCCTGAGCCGCCGCTCAGCGGTCGTTGTCGGGCGGCTGCCCGGGCGCGTCGGCCGCGTTCCTGCGAAGCAGGTGCGGCACCAGGCTCAGGACGGCGAGCGCGAGGATCGTGCTGATCACCGCGGTCGTCTCGCGGCCGAGGCCGCAGGCGACGCCGATCGCCGCGGTCATCCAGACGCCGGCCGCGGTCGTCAGGCCGTGCACCGTCTCGCGCGAGCGGTGCTTGATGATCGCGCCCGCGCCGAGGAAGCCGACCCCGGTGACGATGCCCTGGACGACGCGGCCGAGGCCGTCGATCGCCATCCCGGCCTGGTGCGGAACGAGGACGAAGAGGGCGGCACCCATCGCGACCAGCATGTGGGTGCGGATCCCCGCCGCCTGGCCGCTGCGCTCGCGCTCGTAGCCGAGCGCGCCGCCGAGCAGCGCGGCGAGCAGCAGGCGAACCGCGATCCGCGTGATCTGCGCCGGATCGATCGCGTCGGAGAACTCGGCGCGCAGCGTCTCGATCACGACCTCGGTCATCTCCTCTCCAGCACGGCCGCGCCGCCCGGCCGCCGCGTGACATCATTGGCCATCGCGAGGCATTTATCCATGGGCATCTACGAGCAGGGTCTCGACAAGACCGCAGCCAACCACGTCGCGCTCTCGCCGACGAGCTTCGTCGAGCGCAGCGCCGAGGTCTTCGCCGACCTCGAGGCGGTCGTCCACGGCCGCCGCCGCTACCGCTGGCGCGAGACGCGCGAACGCTCGGCGCGGCTCGCAAGCGCGCTGCGCGCGTTCGGCGTCGGCCGCGGCACGACGGTGAGCGCGATCCTGCACAACACGCCGGAGATGGTGGAAGCCCACTACGCGGTGCCGGCGCTCAACGCCGTCCTCAACACGATCAACACCCGGCTCGACGCCGCCCTCATCGCCTGGCAGCTCGACCACTGCGAGAGCGCGGTCGTGATCGCGGACCGCGAGCTCGCGCCGACCGTCGCGCCCGCGCTCGCGATCCTGCGCGAGCGACACGGCCGCACGCCGGTCGTGATCGACGTCTGCGACAGCGAGTACGCCGGCGCGGGCGAGCGCGTCGGCGAGCACGAGTACGAGGCGCTCCTCGCCGGCCACGCGCCGCTCGCGCGACTCGAGGGGCCCGCCGACGAATGGGACGCGATCGCGGTCTCGTACACGTCGGGAACGACCGGCGACCCGAAGGGCGTCGTCACGCACCACCGCGGCGCGTACCTGAACGCGGTCTGCAACGCGGCGAGCTGGACGATGCCGCACTTTCCGCGCTACCTCTGGACACTGCCGATGTTCCACTGCAACGGCTGGTGCTTCCCGTGGACCGTCGCGCTGCTCGGCGGCACGCACGTCTGCCTGCGCAAGGTCGAGGCGGGCGCGATCCTCGACGCGATCCGCAGCGAACGCGCCGACCACTACTGCGCGGCGCCGATCGTCCACAACCTGCTGATCGCCGCCCCCGAGTCGATGCGTGCCGGCATCGAACACCGCGTCCGCGCGATGGTCGCCGGCGCCGCGCCGCCCGCGGCGATGATCGAAGGCATGGCGCGGATCGGCTTCGACATCACCCACGTCTACGGCCTCACGGAGGTGTACGGGCCGGCGGCGGTCGCGGTCAAGCGCCCGCAATGGCAGGACGCTGCGCTCTCCGAGCAGACCCGCCTGAACGGCCGCCAGGGCGTGCGCTACGCGCTCGAGGAGGCGATGGCGGTGCTCGATCCCGACACGATGGCCGAGGTGCCCGCCGACGGCCGCACGATGGGCGAGATCATGTTCCGCGGCAACATCGTCATGAAGGGCTACCTGAAGAACGAGGCGGCGACGCGCGAGGCGTTCGCCGGCGGCTGGTTCCACACCGGCGATCTCGCCGTGCTCGAGCCCGACCGCTACGTCAAGATCCGCGACCGCAGCAAGGACGTCATCATCTCGGGCGGCGAGAACATCAGCTCGATCGAGGTCGAGGATGCGCTCTACCGCCATCCCGCGGTCATGGCGTGCGCGGTCGTCGCCAGGCCCGATCCGAAGTGGGGCGAGACGCCGCTCGCGTTCGTCGAGGCGAAGGACGGTGCCAGCGTGACCGCCGACGAGCTGATCGCGCACTGTCGCGGCCTGCTCGCCGGCTACAAGGTGCCGCGCGAGATCCGTTTCGAGACGATCCCGAAGACGTCGACCGGCAAGATCCAGAAGTTCCAGCTGCGCGAGCGCGCCCGCTCGGCGTCGGCGATCGAATAGCAGGAGAGCGACGATGAACGACCGTGCCTCGACCGACTTGCTCCCGTTCGTGCGCCGCGACGTCGACACGCGCGGCGTCGTCACGCTGACGCTCGACCGGCCGCAGTCGTTCAACGCGCTGAGCGAGGGGATGCTCGCGGCGCTGCAATCGGCGCTCGACGCCGTCGCCGGCGACGAGACGACACGCGCGGTCGTCATCGCCGCGAGCGGCAAGGCATTCTGCGCCGGCCACGATCTGAAGGAGATGCGCGCCGACCCGTCGAAGGCGTATTACGAGCAGCTGTTCGCACAGTGCGCGCGCATGATGCTGACGATCCGGCGGCTGCCGGTGCCGGTGATCGCGCGCGTCCAGGGGATCGCGACGGCGGCAGGGTGCCAGCTCGTCGCGGCGTGCGATCTCGCGGTCGCCGCCGCCGAGGCGCGCTTCGCTGTGAGCGGCGTCAACCTCGGCCTCTTCTGCTCGTCGCCGAGCGTCGCGCTCTCTCGCAACGTCACACGCAAGGCCGCGTTCGAGATGCTCGTCACCGGCGAGTTCGTCACTGCGTGGCGAGCGCTCGAGCTCGGCCTCGTCAATCGCGTCGTCGAATCCGATGCGCCGGAAGCGCTCGACGCCGCGGTCGAGGCCTTGGTGGCAGCGATCGTCGCCAAGCCGCGCGTCGCGGTGGCGATGGGAAAGCAGCTCTTCCATCGCCAGCTCGAGGAGCGCGAGACCGCGGCATACGAGGACGCCGTCCGCACCATGGCCGCGAACATGATGGACGCGAGCGCGCTCGAAGGAGTGCAGGCGTTCATCGACAAGCGCAAGCCCCGCTGGGCCGGCTGAGCGAGCGCGCGACCGCGCGTCGGACCCGATCGAGTTGTCCGGACAACCACGCCAAACCCGGATTGAGGATCGACGGCGCTTCCGGTATCGTTTTTCGAGCGATGGCGGCTGCGCGCCGTCCGCGTGCGAACACCAGGGAGACCTCATGAGGAAATCGATCGCCGGCGTCTTGGCCGCGGCTGTCGCCGCCGCTGCGATGTCGTTCTCCGGCGCCGCGCTGGCGCAGGAGAAGCTCACCGTGTGGTGGCAGAAGGGCTTCTACAAGTCCGAGGACGATGCGCTGTACGCGGCGATCAAGAAATTCGAGGCCAAGTACCCGAAGGTCAAGATCGAGCTGTCGCTCTACTCGCCGCAGGAGATGATCCCGAAGACGGTCGCCGCGCTCGACGCCGGCAACCCGCCCGACGTCACCTACGGCGACGTGTTCGACTTCCAGGTGACGGCGAAGTGGGCGTACGACGGCAAGCTCGAGGACGTCTCGAGCATCATCGCGCCGCTGCAGGCGAAGTTCGAGCCGCACGCGCTGTCGACGACCTTCCTCTACAACAACACGACGCAGAGCCGTGCCTACTACGCGTACCCGATCAAGCAGCAGACGATGCACATCCAGTACTGGAAGGACATGCTCGCCGACGCCGGCTTCAAGGAGAGCGACATCCCGACCGGCTGGAAGGACTACTGGAACTTCTGGTGCGACAAGGTGCAGCCCGCGCTCCGCCAGAAGACCGGCAACCGTGCGTTCGGGATCGGCATGCCGATGGGCGTCGACTCGAGCGACTCGTTCTTCTCGTTCCTGACGTTCATGGACGCGTACAACGTCAAGCTCGTCAACGACTCCGGCAAGCTCCTCGTCGACGACCCGTCGGTGCGGCAGTCGCTGATCAATGCGCTCTCCGACTACACCGCCGTCTACACGAAGGGCTGCACGCCGCCGTCGTCGACGAACTGGAAGGATCCCGACAACAACGTCGCCTTCCACAACAAGACGACCGTCATGACGCACAACGCGACGATCTCGATCGCCGCCAAGTGGCTCGACGACATGAACAACCAGACCCTGACTGCCGAGCAGCGCGAGACGGCGAAGCAGAACTACACGGCGAAGATCGCCACCGCGGGTTTTCCCAACAAGCCCGACGGCTCGAAGATGGTCTACCGCGCGGCGGTGAAGACCGGCGTCATCTTCAAGGACGCGAAGAACAAGGCGATGGCGAAGAACTTCGTCGCCTTCATCCTCGACGAGCAGAACCTCACTCCTTACGTCGAAGGCTCGCTCGGGCGCTGGTTCCCGGTGACGAAGAACGCGCAGCAGAGCGCTTTCTGGAAGAGCGACCCGCACCGTCTCGCCGTCTACAACCAGTTCATGGCCGGGACGCAGCCGTTCGAGTTCACGAAGAACTACAAGTTCACCGTCCTCAACAACGAGAACGTCTGGGCCAAGGCGATGAACCGGATCCTCAACGAGAAGGTGCCGGTCGACAAGGCGGTCGACGAGATGATCGCCCGCATCAAGGCGGTCGCCGGCTGACGTGAGCTCGGTCGCGGCGGCCGCGCTTCCCGGCGCCGCGGCGCCGCGACGGGCTGCGCTCAATCGCAGCCAGTGGTGGGGCAGGGCGTTCGTCCTGCCCTATCTGCTCGTGTTCGCGGTGTTCGTGCTCTATCCCGTCTGCTACGGGCTCTGGCTGGCGCGCAGCCCGGCGAGCTACTCGCGCCTGTTCGACGATCCGATCTTCTTCCGCACCGCGGTCAACACGGTCGTCTTCATCGTCGTCGCGGTGAACCTGAAGATGGCGATCGCGCTGGCCCTGTCGGGCTTCTTCGTCCAGCCGCGCTGGTGGATCAGCATCCTGGCGGCGATCTTCATCCTGCCGTGGGCGGTGCCGTCGATCCCGACCATCCTGTCGGTCCGCTTCATGCTCAACCCCGAGTGGGGCGTGATCAACGCGACCTACTTCAAGCTGACCGGCCTCGACGGCCCGAACTGGCTCAACGATCCGACCCTCGCGCTCGGCTTCTCGATGCTGATGCACGTCTGGAAGTCGCTGCCGTTCTGGACGCTGATCCTGATCGCCGGCCGGCTCGCGATCCCCGCCGAGCAGTACGAGGCGGCGTCGGTCGACGGCGCTTCGCGCTGGCAGAAGTTCCGCTTCATCACCTGGCCGTCGATGCGAACGCTCTACGTGACGATGACGATCCTGTCGATGATCTTCACGCTCGGCGACTTCAACTCGGTCTACCTCCTCACCGGCGGCGGCCCGGCCGACCTGACGCACGTGCTCGCCACGCTCGGCATCCGCTACCTGCGGCTCGACCAGGTCGAGCTCGCGATGGCATCGATCGTCGTCGCGCTGCCGCTGGTGCTGCCGCTCGTGTGGATGATGATGCGGCGCCTCTCCAAATGAAGGCGATCCGGCTCCGTGCCGTCACGCGGGAGGCGCAGCTCCTGCTGATCGGCATTCCGGTGCTGCTCTGGACGCTGATTCCGGTCTACCACCTGTTCCTGTTCGCGATCTCCGAGCGCGACAGCGCGACGTCGGGACGGCTCTGGCCGAAGAACCCGACGCTGCAGAACTTCCAGACCGTGTTCGAGCAGAAGCACTTCTACCTGAACCACTTCTGGGTCCAGCTCGGCAACTCGCTGATGATCGCGATCGCGGTCGGCCTCATCACGCTCGCCGTCGCGACGATGGCGGCGTTCGCGATCAGCCGGCTGCGCGTCCGCGGCGGTCGCATGGTGATGAACATGGCGCTGTTCACCTACTTCATCCCGGCCGCGTTCCTCGCCGTGCCGATGTACAAGACGATGGCCAACTACGGCCTGCTCAACAACCGCTGGTCGCTGGTCCTGGCGATGGTGACGATCGCGTCGCCGTACTGCATCTGGGTCCTCAAGCAGGCGTCCGACAAGCTTCCGTGGGAGCTCGACGAGGCGGCGCGCATCGACGGCGCGACGCCGTGGCAGCTGTTTCGCCTCGTCTACATGCCGCTGATGGTGCCGTCGCTCGTCGCCGTCGGCACCTATGCGCTTCTGCTGGCGTGGAACGAGTACCTGTACGGGTTCCTGCTGCTGTCGAACGAAACCGACCTGACGCTCGCCGTCGCGCTCGGCAACTTCCTCGCCGCCGACGACTCGCCGTGGGAGCTGCTGATGGCCACCGGTCTGATCTATGCGGTGCCGCCGGCGGCGATCTACTACGCGTTCAAGCGCTACATGGTCTCGGGGCTCACCGCCGGTGC
>Ga0157379_10004003_pt1 | contig 12560 bp, 11 predicted proteins | sample S25metaG_FD_121802 | JGI IMG/M metagenome (GOLD analysis project Ga0157379, IMG submission 121802) | Switchgrass rhizosphere microbial communities from Kellogg Biological Station, Michigan, USA - S2-5 metaG | ecosystem: Host-associated > Plants > Roots > Rhizosphere > Soil | place: USA... | reverse complement strand
TGGCGCTGGAAGTACGGCGTGTCGAGGTGGCGCCACAGGCCGTGCTCGGTGCCGTCCGGCACGGCGTAGAGGCGGAGCAGCCGCTGCGCCTCGACCTGGCGCGCGTGCACGCTGTCCTGGATCGTCTGCACGGCCGATTCGCCGGCCAGCACCTTGCGCGTCGCGCGAAAGAGATCCTCGAGGAGCTTGGCCTTCCACGCGTTCCAGACGCGCGGACTCGTGCCGCGGATGTCCGCGACCGTCAGCAGGTAGAGCGCGACGAGGCGGCGCTCGGTCGCGACTTTCTCCGCGAATGCGGTGACGATGCGCGGATCGGTGATGTCCTGCTTCTGCGCGGTCTGCGACATCGTCAGGTGATGTTCGACGAGCCACGCGACGAGCTCGCAGTCGTCGCGCGGCATTCCGTGCTGTACGCAGAAGCGCCGCGCGTCGCGGGCGCCCAGCGCGGAGTGGTCGCCGCCGCGGCCCTTCGCGATGTCGTGGAACAGCCCGGCAATGTAGAGCGCTTCCTTGTGCTCGAAATCCGCAATGAGCCGCGAGCAGAGCGGGTATTCGTGCGCGTGATGCGCCTCGGTGAACCGCCGCAGGTTGCGGATCACCATCAGGATGTGCTCGTCGACCGTGTAGACGTGGAAGAGGTCGTGCTGCATCTGGCCGACGATCCGCCCCCACGCCGGCAGGTACTCGCCGAGAATGCCGAACAGGTTCATTCGCCGCAGCTCGTGCGTGAGCCCGCGCGGCTCGCGGAAGATCTGCATGAAACGCGCGCGGTTCGCGGGGTCGCGGCGGAACGCGACGTCGATGCGGTGCCGCTCGCGCCAGAGGCCGCGCAGCGTGCGCGCGGTCATGCCGGTGAGGTCGGCATGGCGCTGGAGCGCGATGAAGGCGTCGAGCATTGCGGCCGGCCGCCGCGCGAACAGGTCGTCGTCGCGCATGTCGAGAAGCTCGTCGACGCGCTGGAACTCGGCGTCGATCGGCACCGGCGCGGTCGCCGCCGGATAGAGGCGCGCGTGCAGGTTCTGCAGCAGGATCGTGTTGACCTGGCGCACGAGCTTCGCCGCGCGATAGTAGCGCTGCATCAGCTGCTCGCTGGCGCGCCGCGTCGGCGTGTCAGTGAGGCCGAGCTCGCGCGCGAGCGCCGACTGCAAATCGAACACGAGGCGGTCTTCGCGGCGGCCGGCGAGGTAATGCAGGCGCACGCGCAGCGCGCCGATGAAGCGCTCCTGCCGCGACACGGCGCGCGCCTCGGCCATCGTGATGAGGTCGTGGCGGGCGAGCTCGCGCCACGAGCTGCCGAGGCCTGCGGCGCGGGCGATCCAGAGCACCGTCTGCAGGTCGCGCAGGCCGCCGGGGCTTTCCTTGACGTTGGGCTCGAGGTTGTACGCGGCATTCTGGTACTTGAGGTGGCGCTGCTGCTGCTCGAGCGCCTTGGCGGCGTAGAAGGCGCGCACGTCGAGCGTGGCTGCGAACGACCGCCGGAACTGTTGCGTGAGGCGCCGCGCGCCGGCGAGGTGCCGGTGCTCGAGCAGGCTCGTGCGCACGGTGATGTCGGCGGCCATCTCGGTCGCGCATTCGTCGACGTTTCGCACCGCATGCGCAAGCTCGAGGCCGCTGTCCCACAGCGCCGTGAACAGGCGCTCGATGGCGCCGGTGGCGTCCGCGGCGGCGACGGCGGCCACGGGCGGACGCAGCACGACGACGTCGACGTCGGAATGGGGAAAGAGCTGCCCGCGGCCATAGCCGCCGACAGCGAGCAGCGCGTGGTCATCGGGCATGCCGGATTCGACCCAGACGCCGGTCACCACGCGGTCGACGAGGCGCGCATGCTCGCGCAGCAGGCGCGGCGTGTCGGGATCGGCGAAAAACGCGCGTTGCAGCGCCTCGCGTCCGCGCGCGAGTTCCGCGCGCCAATGGGCGATACGCGGACGCGGCGCGGCGGTGCCGGCAACGACCGGTGCCGCAACGGCGTCGGCAGCCGGCATTGCGCTCACGACGCCGGCGGCGGGGGCGCCGGCGTGCCGGACGACTGGGTGAGGATCTCGAAGCCGTCCGCCGTCACGAGCACCGTGTGCTCCCACTGCGCGGACAGCGAATGGTCGGCGGTGACGATCGTCCAGCCGTCGGCGAGGCAGCGGATGCCGGGGCGGCCGGCGTTGATCATCGGCTCGACCGTGAAGATCATGCCCGCCTGCAGTTTCATTCCCGTGCCCGGTCGGCCGTAATGGAGCACCTGGGGCTCCTCGTGGAAGTTCTTGCCGATGCCGTGGCCGCAGAACTCCCGCACGACGGAAAATCCGCTGGCCTCGGCGAAGCGCTGGATCGATGCGCCGATGTCGCCGAGGTGCGCGCCGGGGCGCACAGCGCGGATGCCGCGCCACATCGCTTCGTAGGTCACGTCGACAAGGCGCTTCGCCATGATCGACGCCTTCCCGATGCAGAACATCCGGCTGCTGTCGCCGTGATAGCCGTCCTTGATGACAGTGACGTCGACGTTGACGATGTCGCCGTCCTTCAGCTTCTTGTCGCCGGGGATGCCGTGGCACACGACATGGTTCACTGACGTGCAGAGCGACGCGGGGTACGGCGAATGGCCGGGCGGCGCGTAATTGAGCGTCGCGGGAATCGTCTTCTGCACGTTCACCATGTAGTCGTGCGCGAGCGCATCGATCTCCCCCGTCGTGATCCCGGCCGCGACGTGCGGCGTCAGGTAGTCGAGGAGCTCGGCGGCAAGGCGACCTGCCTCGCGCATGCCGATGATGTCGGCGGGAGTCTTGAGGGCGACGGACATGGCGTCAGGCTCGCAGGAGCTCGTTGATGCTGGTCTTGGACCGCGTCTTCGCGTCGACCTGCTTCACGATCACGGCGCAGTAGAGACCGTGGCTGGCGTCGGCGGCCGGCAGGCTCCCCGCGACGACGACCGACCCCGCAGGCACGCGGCCGTAGCTGACGGCGCCGCTCGCGCGGTCGTAGATCTTCGTGCTCTGGCCGATGAACACGCCCATGCCGAGCACCGAGTTCTCCTCGACGATGACGCCTTCGACCACTTCGGAACGCGCGCCGATGAAGCAGTTGTCCTCGATGATCGTCGGGTTGGCCTGCAGCGGCTCGAGCACGCCGCCGATGCCGACGCCGCCCGACAGGTGCACGTTCTTCCCGATCTGCGCACACGAGCCCACCGTGGCCCACGTGTCGACCATCGTGCCTTCGTCGACGTAGGCGCCGATGTTGACGTACGACGGCATCAGCACGACGTTCCTCGCCACGAATGCACCGCGCCGCGCGACCGCCGGCGGCACGACGCGCACGCCCGCGGCCGCGAACGCGGCGTCGTCGTACAGCGCGAACTTGGTCGGCACCTTGTCGTAGAAGCGGAAGGGGACCTGCGGCCCGGCCAGGCCGATCGGCGCATTGTCGGCGAGGCGAAACGACAGCAGCACCGCCTTCTTGATCCACTGGTGCGTGTGCCATGCGCCGTCGCGCTTCTCGGCCACGCGCACGCGGCCCGCGTCGAGCTCGGCGAGAACGTGCGCGACGGCGTCGCGCACGGCGGCAGGCGCGGTTTGCGGGGAGAGCGCGGCGCGGGTTTCCCACGCGGCATCGATGGCGGCTTGCAGATCGGTCATGAGGCGGCGCAAAAGGCGAAAGTTTACACGGGATGACCCACCGGCCCGGCCGGACGACTCGGCCTGCCGCGACGGGCGCCATGCATGGCACAAAGATGGGGGCGCACTGCGTCGGCGCAAAGGCCGCGGCCGGCGCGAGGGCTGGCGCCGCCGGCGCCCCCGAACTACATCGCCTTGAAGCGGTGGGCGAACGTGCGCGAGACCGTGAGCTTTTCGGGCCGTGCCCTGAGCGTGATCACCGGCTGGTCGCGCCAGTCGCGCTCGACGCGAGCGATCGCGCGCAGACTGACGATCGTACCCCGATGGATCTGCCAGAACGCCTCGGCGTCGAGCTCCTCGTAGAGCTCCTTGATGGGCTTCTTGATGAGCGCCTCGGCGGTCTCCGTCACGACCTTCGTGTACTTGTCCTCGGCCTGGAAGTAGAGGATATCGTCGACGGGAATCATCTGCATTGTCGGGCCGAGCGACGCGCGGATCCACTTGAGCGCTGCGCGCGGACCGTCGCGATCGGCGAGCCGCGCGACGATCGCGGCGAGGTCGGCCGGCGGGCCCGCGAGCCGCTCCTTCAAGCGCGCGACGACCTTGGCGATGCGCTCGGGCGTCACGGGCTTCAGCACGTAGTCGACCGCGCCTTCCTCGAACGCCGCGACCGCGTATTCGTCGTACGCCGTCACGAAGACGACATGGCAGAGGCCGTCGAGCTCGCGCGCGACGTCGAGGCCGCTGCGCACCGGCATCCGGATGTCGAGAAACGCCACGTCCGGTCGTTGCGCGACGATCTCCGTCAGTGCCTGCTCGCCGTTCTCCGCCTCGCCGACGATGTCGAGCTCCGGCCATGCGTCGGCGAGCCGCGCCCTCAGCTGCGCGCGCAGGAGCGGCTCGTCCTCGGCGATCAGGGCGCGGGGTGCGGCGGGCATCGTTGTCGGCAAAGGACGGTCAGGTGGCGGCTTCGTACGGCAGCGCGAGCGTTGCGCGCGCGCCGCGCGGGGCGATCGGCTCGAGTGTAAACCGGCCGCGGCTGCCGTAGAGCGCGGCAAGGCGCTCGCGGATGTTGGTGAGGCCGACGCCGCCGCCGGGCGCCGGTGGCGTCCCGTCGAAGCCACGGCCGGTGTCCTCGACCGTGACGAGGACGGCGTCGCCGTCGCGGTGCGCCGCGAGCGTCACTCGCCCGCCGTCGGCGGACGGCTCGATGCCGTGCTTGATCGCGTTCTCGACGAGCGAGATCAGCAGGTTCGGCGGAAACGGATACGCCTGCAGCTCGGCGGGAATTTCGATGGCGAAGTCGAGCCGCGCCCCGATGCGCATCTTCAGGATGTTGAGGTAGGCCCGCGCCAGTTCGGCCTCGCGCCCGAGTGTGGTCGAATGCGCGCGCAACTGCGGCAGCGCGGCGCGCAGGTAGTCGATCAGGTGGCCGAGGAGCGCGCTCGCCTGCTTCGGATCGGTCTCGGTGAGGTATTGGACCGATGCCAGCGTGTTGAACAGGAAGTGCGGTTCCACCTGCGCCTGCATCAGCTTCAGTTCGGCCTCGATCGCCTGTTTTGACAGCAGGTGGCGCTCGGCCTCGGCCTTGTGGAGCGCGGCCGCCGCGCGCGTCTCCTTGAACTTGACGTAGAAAATGAGGCTGATCAGCAGGCCGTTGCCGAACGCGGCGAACCCGTTGAACGCGAAGAACGACGCGCGCTCCTCGACGTAGGCGAGCGTGTAGCCCTTGACGAGCACGACCATCACGACGCCGATCGCAGCACCTACGGCCGCCGCGCAGGCCAGCCGGATGATCGGCGAGCCCTTTTCCCACGGCTGCGCGACGTTGACGCAGTAGGCGATCGCGAACCCGTAGATCTGCACGGTGACGAACGGCTGCCAGAACGGCCGTGGGTCGTCGATCCAGAGAACGCCGGCGATGCCTGTGTTGATCGCCGCGATCAGCGCGATCGTCGCCCACGAGGCGTTGAAGCCCGACAGGAGCGGATGGAGGCGCGGCGGAGCAGGGAGCGTAGCCATGGAGCCGGATTCTAAGGGCGGGGCGGCCGGACGAAGCGTGCCGGCGACGGAACGCCGCGCGTGCCGACAGGGCGCGCCGGCGCGGGCTGGCTCGTGACGGCGGCCGGCGGTGTTCCCGTGCGCGTGGGGGTTGTCAGCCCCTAGCCGCGACGGGCGAACGCGACGATGCGCTCGACGGCCTCGGCGCACTCGGCGCGGTTCGCGACGAGGGCGATGCGGATGCGCCCGCGGCCGGGGTTGACGCCGTGCGCGTCGCGCGCGAGAAAGCTGCCGGGCAGCACGGTGACGTTCTCCTCCGCCTGCAGGCGACGGGCAAAATCCGTGTCGTCGCCGGGTGTCCGTGCCCACAGGTAGAAGGCGGCGTCCGGCATCGTGCACGGCAGCGCAAGCGCGAGCGCGGGCTGCAGCGCAGCGAACTTCATTGCGTATTCGGCGCGGTTTGCAATGACATGCGCCTCGTCGTTCCACGCGGCGAGGCTTGCCGCCGCGACGGCCCCCGACATCGCCGAGCCGTGATAGGTCCGGTAGAGCAGGAACGCCTTCAGGAGCGCGGCGTCGCCGGCGACGTAGCCGGACCGCAATCCAGGTGCATTCGAGCGCTTCGACAGACTGCCGAAGACTACGAGCCGGGGAAAGCCGGTGCGTCCCTCCGCCTGGGCGGCGGCAAGGGCGCCGAGCGGCGGCCGCGACTCGTCGAAGTAGATCTCCGAGTAGCACTCGTCGGACGCGATGACGAAGCCATGCCGGTCCGAGAGCGCGAAGAGCGCGCGCCAGCCGGCGGCGTCGAGCACGCGGCCGGTGGGATTGTCCGGCGAGCACACGTAGAGAAGTTGCGTGCGCGCCCAGACGGCGTCCGGCACGTCGTGCCATGCGTGCGCGAAGCCCGCGGCCGGATCTGCGTTGACGCAATGGGCGAGCGCACCGGCGAGGAGCGCCGCCCCTTCGTAGATCTGATAGAACGGATTGGGCATCACGACGGTCGCGCCCGGGCGACTCGCATCGACGACCGTCTGCGCGAAGGCGAACAATGCCTCACGGCTGCCGAGCACCGGCAGCACCTGCGTGGCGGCGTCGAGCGCGTCGAGGCCGTGCCTGCGCATCAGCCAGCGTGCGATGGCCTCGCGCAGCGCGGGCTGACCCGCCGTCGTGGGATAATTCGCGAGGCCCATTGCGGCGCCGGCCTCGAGCGCGTCGAGCACGAGCCGCGGTGTCGCGTGGCGCGGCTCGCCGATCGACAGGTTGATCGCACGCCGTGAGGCATCGGGCACGATGCCGGACATGAGCGCCCGCAGCCGCTCGAACGGATACGGCTGCAAGGTCTGGAGACGGGGATTCACCGGGGCGAGCGCGAAGCGTGCAAAGCGAAACGATTATACCGGCGGGTACGCGGCTCCTTGCCGTTCCCGATGCGGCACCCGCATCGCCCGCGCTGCGCGTCGGCGCGGGGCTCGCGCTCGTCGCGGCGCTCGCGCTCCTCGCAACGGTGATCGCGCACTGGGGCTGGCAGCTGTTCGGTCCCGCGCCGGTCGACGTGCCGGCCAGGGCGCCGGCCGATCCAGCGTCGGCGCTCCTCGCTTCCGGGCTCTTCGCCGGCCCCGCCGGCGTGCCGGCGGCGACTGCGCCCGCAAGCGGCGCGGCGGCACTGCCGGGCGACGCGCGCCTGCTCGGCGTATTTGCCGAAGCGAGCGGTCGCGGCTACGCGCTCTTTCGCCTGCCGACCGGGCCGAAGCTCGTGGCGGTCGGCAGCGCGATCACGCCCGGCGTCACGCTGGCCGGCGTGGCTCCGGGCGGCATCCGCATTCGCGAGGCCGCCGGCGAGCGCAGCATCGACCTGCGGACGCCGGCGGGACGCACGGGACCTGCCGTCACAGCCGCGGCCGGGGTGCGTTCGCCCGCGCGGGCGGCCTGCGCGCCGCCGCCGGACTTCAAGGGCGAGGTCGTTGCGCTGAACGCCGAGCTGATGGGCGGCCTCATTGCGCAGCCGGAGAGCTGGCGGGCGCTGGTCGAGCCGGGCAACGGCGGGCTCGTCGTGCGCGACGACAGCGGTTTCGCCGGGATGATGGGCCTGAAGCGCGGCGATCGCATCGCGCAGGCCAACGGGATTGCGCTCACCGTTCCCGAGGACATCCTGGGCGCCGTGCTGCGACCGCTCGCGGCGAAGCAGACGGTGCGCATCTCCGGTTCGCGCGACGGGCAAGCGCGGGAGCTGTGGCTGCGCAACGTGACGTGCTGAAGCACCGCGCTGCGCGCGCGATCGCGTCGGCGCGGCCTCAGTCCGTGGGCAGCCACGCGAGCACGTCACCCGGCACCGCGATCCAGCCCGTCGCCGGCCATGCCGCAGGGTTGCTCGCGCCGACGTAGCCGTACATGGCAACCAGCGTCGCCATTCCGGCGGCGTTGCCGGCTTCGACGTCGCGCAAGTCGTCGCCCACGTACATGCAGCGCGACGCGGCGACGCCGAGCTGCGCAGCCGCATGCAGCAGCGGTGCAGGATGCGGCTTTGCGAAGGCCGTCGTGTCGCCGCTCACGATCACCCGCGTGCGGGCGGCGAGACCGAGCGCTGCCGTCACCGGCGTCGTGAAGCGCGTGGCCTTGTTCGTCACGATTCCCCAGCGGATGGACCGCGCGTCGAGCGTCGCGAGGAGGGCGTCGACGCCGTCGAAGAGGCGCGTCGTGTCGGCGAGCGCCGCTGCGTAGTGCGCGAGGAATGCATCGCGCAATTCTGCGTAGTCGGGGTCGTCAGGTCGCACGCCCATGCCGGCGGCGAGCATGCCGCGCGCGCCCGATGACGCGTGCGGTCGGACCTGATCGACCGGCACCGGCGGGAGGCCGCGGTCGGCGCGCACGCGATTGACGGCGCAAGCAAGGTCGCCGGCGGTGTCGGCGAGCGTTCCGTCAAGGTCGAAGAGCACCGCATCGGCCGCCAGGCGTCGGGGCGCGTCAGGCATTCACGGCGGGCCGACGGAACGCAGCCAGGAAGTTGACGCTGGTATCGGCTTCGAGCCGGTAACGACGCGTGAACGGGTTGTAGGTCATGCCGGTAAGGTCGGCGAGGTCGAGCCCGACCCGCCGCGCCCAGCCCGCGAGCTCGGCCGGCTTGATGAAGCGCGCCCAGTCATGCGTGCCGCGCGGCAGGAGCCGCAGCATGTACTCGGCGCCGACAATTGCGAACAGGTAAGACTTCGGGTTGCGGTTGAGCGTAGAGAACACGAGCGTGCCGCCGGGCTTTGCGAGCGCCGCGCACGCCGCGACGATCGAGGCCGGCTGCGGCACGTGCTCGAGCATCTCCATGCACGTGACGACGTCGAACGCGGCCGGCGCTTCCGCCGCCAGCGCTTCGGCCGCCTGCAGCCGGTAGTCGACGTCGATGCCGGATTCGAGCTGATGGAGGCGCGCGACGCCGAGCGCCTTGTCGGAGAGGTCGATGCCGGTGACCTGCGCGCCGCGGGCGGCCATCGCTTCGGCGAGGATGCCGCCGCCGCAGCCGACATCGACGGTGCGCTTGCCGGCGAGGCCGCCGGCGTGCCGGTCGATCCAGTCGAGACGCAGCGGATTGATCTCGTGCAGCGGCCGGAACTCGCTTTCGGGATCCCACCAGCGATGGGCGAGGGCCGAGAACTTCTCGAGCTCGGCCGGATCGGCATTGCGCGCCGGCGCGAGCGGTGCGGGCTCCATGGCGGTCCTTTCAGGTCAGTCGTTGCTGCCACGCGCGCGCGCGCGCCGCCTGCGCGGGCGCGTCGATCGTGACGAGGCGGCGCGCGTCGACGACGCGCGCTCCGCCGATCCAGACGTCGGTCACGTCCTCGCGTCCCGCCACGTTCACGAGGTGCGACACCGGGTCGTACACCGGCACCATGCCGACATCCGAGAAGTCGACGGCGATCGCATCGGCGGCCTTGCCCTCGGCGAGCGAGCCGATGCGGTCGTCCATGCCGAGCGCTGCGGCGCCGGCCAGCGTGGCCATGCGCAACGCGGCCGCGGCCGGTACTGCAGCGGCATCGCCGGTCGCGACTTTCGCGAGGAGGCTCGCGAGCCGCATTTCGGCGAAGAGATCGATGCGGTTGTTCGACGCGGCGCCGTCGGTGCCGAGCGCGACGTTCACGCCGCGCGCGAGCAGCGCCGCGACGGGTGCGATGCCGCTCGCGAGCTTCATGTTGGACGCGGGGCAATGGATCACGTGGCAGCGTTGCGCCGCGAGCCGCTCGATGTCGCCGGCGGTCAGATGCACGGCATGCACGGCCATCAGCGTCGGTCCGGTGACGCCCAGCCGGTCGAGGCGCTCGACCGGCGTCTCGCCGCTGGCCGCGCGCGACTGTTCCACCTCGTCGCGCGTCTCCGCGACGTGCGTGTGGATCGGCAGGTCGAGCTGGTGCGCATACATCGTGACTTTGGCCCACGTCGCGTCGCCGACCGTGTAAGGCGCGTGCGGCGCGAGCGCAAACGACAGCTTGCGCGCGTGCTTGAACGCATCGCGCGCTGCCAGGCCGTTCGCGAGATAGGCATCCGGATCGGCGGCGTACGGCGTGGGAAAGTCGAGCACGGGCATTCCGACCAGCGCGCGCAGGCCCGCGGACTCGAACGCGCGCGCTGCGGCGTCGGGATAGAAATACATGTCGGCGACACACGTGATGCCGCCGCGCAGCATTTCCGCAGCGGCGAGCAGCGTGCCGTCGTGGACGAAATCGGGCGCGACGAAGCGGCCCTCGCGCGGCCAGATGTGCTCTTCCAGCCATGGCTTGAGCGGGATGTCGTCGGCAACGCCGCGCAGGAGGTTCATTGCGGCATGCGCATGCGCGTTGACGAGGCCCGGGATCAGCGCATGGCTCCCGAGCGCCACGCGCTCGCGCGGTGCGTAATCGCGGTCGGCCGCCGCCGACGAAACAATGGCGACGATGGTCCCGTCGTCGACCACGAGGGCGTGATCGTGCAGCACGCCCGCGGGCTCCACGGGGACGATCCAGCGCGCGTGGATCACGAGGTCGACGACACGCGGACCGGATGGCGGCGTTTCCATGACCACAGTCTAACGGAGTGCTGCTCGGTGTTTCGTGCACTTGCCGCACGGAAAGCGCCGGGCCGCCCCAAGCTTTCCGTGCAAACATTCAATCGGGCAAAAGTAGGGGTTCACTTTTGCCCGCATAAAAAAATACCCCGCCGGTGAGGGCGGGGTATTTTCGGAGCGAGGCGGTTTAGCGACGGACGACCGCTTCACCCTTGACTTCGACTTCAACGCGACGGTTCGGCGCGAGGCAGGCGATCAGAGCCTTCATCTGCGTCATCGTGCAGACGACGCCCGGAACCGGCTGCGTCTTGCCCATGCCGAGGGTCTCGATCTTGTCCTTCGCGACACCCTTGCTCACGAGGTAGTCACGCACGGCGTCGGCACGACGCTCGGACAGCTTCTGGTTGTACTGCTGGGTGCCGATGCGGTCGGTGTGGCCAGTGACCAGCACGAGCTCGAGCTTCTGCACTTGCGAGAGCTTGGCGATGATCTCACTGTCGATCGCGGCCTTGCCTTCAGGCTTCAGCACGGCCTTGTCGAAGTCGAACAGCGCCTTCGAGGCCAGCGTGATCTTCTGCACCTGCGGCGCCGGCGGGGGTGCGGGCGGCGGCGGGGGCGGCGGCGGCGGGGCCGGCGCAGCAACTGGCGGCGGCGGCGGCGGGGCCTTCGGCACCAGATCCGGATCGCAGGCCTCGATGGCCATGCTCGGCGCCCAATAGCCCGTGCGATAGCACAGGTTGCCGGCCAGGCCGCGCGCACCGTTATAGGACGCGCTTCTCACGATGTTGTTGCCCTGGACACCCCAGCTGTCGGTCACGTATCCGCAGTTGCCCGTGCAATATCCGGTACCCGGCACGTACCCCTTTGGATCGACCGGTTGCGCGGCAGCGCTGCCGGCGAAGGCGGCAGCGAGCGCGCCGACCACAACACCGGAGACGAGACGTCGAGTCATTGTTTCACCCCTTTGGCTTTGGTTTTGAACAGGTTTCATATGAACCCGGCAACTTGGCGCGGCCGTATCTGCACAGACACGCGAATCGGTTGTATCGACGGTAATGCTAGCACAGCGTGTGGGGTCGGGCAAAGAAATGCCCGGGTTTGTCGGGTGCCGTGCAGCGACTGTCGCAGCAATACAACGCCGTGGTAAACTTTCGTGTTTTCAAGGGCATCCGCTGAAACACCCGATGCGCCGGCGCACGCGTAACTGCGTCGCCAAAGGCGTCCGGGCGCGAAAACTGCGCGTAACGCCGGTTTCTTGCGGCTTGCCCCCGTTCCCCATCCGTATTTGACAGGATTTTCCGCCTCCATGGAGCAGTTCGCCAAAGAAACCCTCCCGGTCAGCCTCGAAGCCGAAATGCGGCACTCGTACCTCGATTACGCGATGAGCGTCATCGTGGGTCGGGCGCTGCCGGACGTCCGCGACGGCCTCAAACCGGTGCATCGCCGCGTGCTGTTCGCGATGCACGAAGCCAACATCGCCTGGAACCGGCCCTACGTGAAGTGCGCGCGGGTCGTCGGCGACGTGCTCGGCAAATACCACCCGCACGGCGACAGCGCGACGTACGAGGCGCTCGTCCGGATGGTGCAGGACTTCTCGCTGCGCTACCCGCTGATCGACGGCCAGGGCAACTTCGGCTCGGTCGACGGCGACTCGGCCGCGGCCTACCGCTACACCGAGTGCCGGCTCGAGCGGATCACCGCCGAGCTTCTCGCCGACATCGACAAGGAAACCGTCGATTTCGCGCCGAACTACGACGGCAAGGAGATGGAGCCGACGGTGCTCCCGTCGCGGCTGCCGAATCTGCTGATCAACGGCTCGTCCGGCATCGCGGTCGGCATGGCGACCAACATCCCGCCGCACAACCTGGGCGAGGTGGTCGACGCCTGACTGCACGTGCTGGCGCACCCGAGCTGCGCGATCGAGGAGCTGATCA
>Ga0157379_10004002_pt1 | contig 12563 bp, 12 predicted proteins | sample S25metaG_FD_121802 | JGI IMG/M metagenome (GOLD analysis project Ga0157379, IMG submission 121802) | Switchgrass rhizosphere microbial communities from Kellogg Biological Station, Michigan, USA - S2-5 metaG | ecosystem: Host-associated > Plants > Roots > Rhizosphere > Soil | place: USA... | reverse complement strand
GAGCCGCGTGCTGGCGCCGCGCTTCCTCGCCGGCATCGTCTCGATGCCCATCCTCGCGATCCTGTTCTCAGCGATCGGCATCATGGGCGCGTATGTGGTGGCGGTGCTGCTGATCGGCATCGACGCGGGCAATTTCTGGTCGATCATGCAAAGCCGCGTGGACGTCTGGCGCGACGTGGCCAACGGGATCGTCAAGAGTGCGGTGTTCGGGGTGATCTGTACTTTCGTCGCGCTCTACCAGGGCTACGAGACCGAGGCGACGCCCGAAGGCGTGGCCTACGCGACCACGCGCACCGTGGTGATCTCGTCGCTGGCGGTGCTGGGCATGGACTTCATTCTGACGGCGCTGATGTTCTCGACGCCGTAGGCACAAAGGAATCACGAGATGGGCAAGAAGGGCATCGAGACGCTGGTCGGTCTGTTCGTGCTGCTGGGTCTGGCGGGGCTGCTGTTCCTCGCGCTGAAGGCGGCGAATCTGGCGACCTTCGGTGGCAGCGACAGCTACACCTTGCTGGCGAAGTTCGACAACATCGGCGGTCTGAAGGTGCGGGCGCCGGTGCGCAGCGCCGGCGTGACCGTAGGCCGCGTCGCGTCGATCTCGCTCGACGCGAAGACCTACCAAGGGGTGGTGCGCCTGGAAGTCGACCGCAACGTGCAGTTCCCGAAGGACTCGTCGGCGCGCATCCTGACCGCCGGCCTGCTGGGTGACCAGTACGTCGGCCTCGAGGCGGGCGGCGACGAGAAGAACCTCGCCGCCGGCGACACGATCACGCAGACGCAATCGGCGGTCGTGCTGGAAAGCCTGATCAGCCAGTTCCTGTTCAACAAGGCCGCGGACGGCGGCACACCGCAGCCGCAGGCTCCGGCACCCGCACCTGCGCCAGGAGTCAAGAAGTGACACCCTGGCATCGCCTGGCGACGGCCGCGCTGGTCTGCGCGGCGGTGCTGCTCGCGGGCTGCAGCACGCTGCGCGATGCGCGCGGCGGCCCGGGCCAAAGGCTCGACCCGTGGGAGAACTGGAACCGCAAGGTGTTCGCGTTCAACGAAGGCCTGGACGAGAAGGTGCTCAAGCCGGTCGCGACGGGCTACAGCAACGTGGTGCCGCAGCCGGTGCGCAAGGGTGTCGACAACTTCTTCGGCAACGTGGCCGATGCCTGGTCGGCAGTCAACAACTTCCTGCAGGGCAAGGTCGAGATGGGCCTGCGCGACGTGATCCGCGTCGGCACGAACACACTGTTCGGCCTGTTCGGCGTGCTCGACGTGGCCAGCGAGATGGGCATCGACCACCAGTACGAGGACTTCGGCCAGACACTCGGGCATTGGGGCTTTGGCGCGGGTGCCTACGTGGTCTGGCCGCTGTTCGGCCCGTCCAGCGTGCGCGACTCCATCGGTCTGCCGCTGGATCGCGCCGCGTCGCCGGCACTGCTGTTCAACGACGGCACGTCGAAGACGCTCATCACGACGCTGCAGGTCGTCAATACGCGCGCCAACCTGCTGGGCGCCAGCAAGGTGCTCGACGACATCGCGCTCGACAAGTACAACTTCGTGCGCGATGCCTACCTGCAGCGGCGCCGCAGCCTCGTCTACGACGGCGAGGATCCGGCCGACAATGCGCCCCCCGGGGACGCGGAGGCACCTGCGCCCGCAGCATCTGCTGCCGAAGCGCCCGCGTCGGCACCGGCCAAGCCGTGAACCAAAACCCCTCGTGGGACGTTAACAGAAGGTAAGGCGCTGAACCTCCGGGCAGCGCGCTTGCTCAGACACCGGTGCGGCCACGCAGCCGCAGCGACGAAAGGAAAAGACATGCGATCCATCTCGACCCGATTGACCTCCTGGCTCGCCGCGGCAGCCCTGCTGGCCGGCCTCACGGCAGCCCATGCCGCTGACCCGGCGAAAGCGCCGGACGTGCTCATCAAGGAGGTCTCCACCGACGTGCTCGACGCGGTGAAGGCGGACAAGACCATCCAGACCGGCGACGTGCAGAAGGTCATCGCGCTGGTCGATGCCAAGGTCATGCCCTACGTGAATTTCCAGCGCATGACGGCGTCGGCGGTCGGCCGCTACTGGCGCCAGGCCACGCCTGAGCAGCAGAAGCGTCTGCAGGACGAGTTCAAGACCCTGCTCGTGCGCACCTACTCCGGTGCGCTGTCGCAGGTGAAGGACCAGACCGTGCAGCTCAAGCCGATGCGTTCGGGCCCCGAGGACAAGGAAGTGATCGTCAAGACCGAGGTGCGCGGCAAGGGCGACCCGATCCAGCTCGACTACCGCCTCGAGAAGACCGACGCCGGCTGGAAGATCTACGACGTGAACGTGCTCGGCGTCTGGCTGGTGCAGAACTACACCAGCAGCTTTGCGCAGGAGATCGGCGCGAACGGCATCGACGGCCTGATCACCAAGCTGGCCGAACGCAACAAGTCGGCTGCGGCCGGCGGCGCGAAGTCCTGATCGAGCGAGCCACGATGCTGCTGCTGCCCGCCACCATCACGCTGCGCGAGTCGCGCGACACGCTGCGGCTGCTTTCGCAGGCACTGCAGAGCGAGAAGGACATGGCGGTGGTGATCGACGCCTCGCCGCTGCAGCATTTCGACACGTCGGCGCTGGCCGTCCTGCTCGAATGCCAGCGCCTCGCGCTCGCCTGGGGCAAGTCGTTCGGCGTGCGGCAGGCACCCGACAAGCTGTCGGCACTGGCCAAGCTTTACGGCGTCGACGGCCTGTTGTTCGACACGCCCGCGCCGGCCTGATCGTTCAAGCGGCGCGCGCGTTCCAGCGATTGCGCAAGCGCCAGCCCAGCAGCAGCGCGATCACCACCGCGTAGACCGCCACCTCGGCGAAGTTGTTCTTCGCGGCGCGCATCCAGAAGAAGTGCAGCAGCCCGAGCAGCACGATCGCATAGATCAGGCGGTGCAGCAGTTGCCAGCGCGCTGCGCCGAGCGTCTTGATCGCCCGGTTGAACGAGGTCGCGGCGAGCGGGATCATCAGCAGCAAGGCCAGGAAGCCCACCAGTGCGAACGGGCGCTTCGGGATGTCGCGGATAATCGCGTCCGGGTCGAAGCCCATGTCCAGCCAGGCATAGGCCAGGAAGTGCAGCACCACGTAGAAGAAGGTGAACAGGCCCAGCATGCGACGGAAGCGCGCGAGTGCCGGCTGTTTCAACCACTGGCGCAGCGGCGTGATGGCCAGCGTGATGCACAGGAAGCGCAGCGTCCAGTCGCCGGTCGCGCGGATCAGCTTCTCGGCCGGATTGGCGCCCAGCGTGTTCATGATCGCGCCATAGAGCAGCCAGGCGAACGGCAGCAGGCACACGGCGAACAGCAGCGGTTTTGCGCCGCCGTGCAGAAGCGGCGAGCGCCGCGGCTGCGAACGAGGCAGGGCCGTCGGTGTGGACATCACGCTGGACATGATCAGTAGAACTTCTTCAGGTCCATGCCGGCATAGAGCTGGCCGACCTGGGCTTCGTAGCCGTTGAACATCTGCGTCGGTCGCTTCTTCTGGAACAGGCCGTCCTCGCCGATGCGGCGCTCGGTGGCCTGGCTCCAGCGCGGGTGGTCGACCGCCGGGTTCACGTTCGAGTAGAAGCCGTACTCCTGCGATGCGGCCTTCACCCAGGCGGTGCGCGGCTCCTTCTCGACGAAGCGGATCTTCGCGATCGACTTGCCGCTCTTGAAGCCGTACTTCCACGGCAGCACGACACGCAGCGGTGCGCCGTTCTGGCTCGGCAGGACCTCGCCGTACATGCCGAATGTGAGCAGCGCGAGCGGGTGCATCGCCTCGTCAAGGCGCAAACCTTCGACGTACGGCCAGTCGAGCACCGAGGAGCGCAGGCCGGGCATCTGCGCCTTGTCGGCCAGCGTGACGAACTCGACGTACTTCGCGTTGCCGGTCGGCTCGACGCGCTTGATCAGCTCGGCGAGCGAGTAGCCGACCCACGGGAGCACCATCGACCAGCCTTCGACGCAGCGCAGCCGGTAGACGCGCTCTTCCATCGGCGCGAGCTTGAGCAACTCCTCCAGGTCGTACACCTTGGGCTTGCCGATCGCGCCTTCGACGCTGACCGTCCAGGGCCGCGGTTTCAGCGTGCCGGCGTTCTGGGCCGGATCGGACTTGTCGGTGCCGAACTCGTAGTAGTTGTTGTAGCTCGTGGCATCGCCGTACGGCGTGAGCTTTTCCATCGTCAGGCCACCCGGCACGGCGCTGCGCGCACCGGGCAGCGCAGCGAGCTTGCCCGGACGCGCGACCTGGGCGAGCGCGTCGCGCTGCGCCAGCCCGGCCAGCGCGATGCCGGCCGTGCCGGTAGCGATGCCACGCAGCAGGCTGCGACGTCCTTCGTACACGCGGCGCGGCGTGATCTCGCCGGCGCTCGGGTGAATGAATCCGCGGTCCTTCAAGAAATGCATGGTGCTGATCGTCCTTGCTGGCCTGCTTGGACAGCCTGACCTGTGGGTCGTTCCGCCCGGGCGCGGTCTTACAGCCCCGCGTACGCGTTCAGATCACGTCGCCGAAATCGGTCGGTTGCTCGAACAGCCGCAGCGAACTCTTGGAGACACGCTCGCGGAAGCTCTTGCGTGCGAAGAGCTTGGCCTGCGCCTGCTCGGGAAGATCGGTGATGTTGAGGATGTTCTTCACGATCAGCGTGTCGATCACGTCCTCGATCACGCGCACGAAATCGGCGTCGAGCCGCGAGAAGCCGTCATGCGCGCCGTCGGCGTTGCCGACGAAGGCCTGCACCTCGGGATGCTCGTCGGGCAGGAACTCGCCCGCCTCGGAAGCCAGGCGATGCAGGCTGTCGATCTGGCCTGCGGCGTTGCGTCGGATGTAGGGCATGGCGGCGTGGCGACTGGCTGCGGGTCACTATACGCCGGGCCATAAAACGCGAAGGCCGGCGCGCGGCCGGCCTTCGTGTCGAATTGCCCGCCTCAGCGCAGGCCGGCGATGTAGTCGGCCACCGCCTTGATTTCCTGGTCGTTCATCTTCGCGGCGACCCCGGCCATCTGCGGGCTGTTCTTGCGCACCCCAGCGCGGAACGCCACCAGCTGTGCCTCGGTGTAGTCGGCATGCTGCCCGGCCACACGCGGATACTGGGCCGGGATGCCCGCGCCGGTCGGGCTGTGGCAGCCGGCGCAGGCCGGTACGCTGCGCTCGGCAATGCCGCCGCGGTAGATCTTCTCGCCCAGGCTCACCAGGGTCTTGTTCTTCGCGAAACCCGGCTTGGCCGTCTTGCCCGCGTAGAACGCGGCCACGTTCTTCATGTCTTCGTCACTGAGCGTGGCGGCCATGCCCTTCATGACGGCGTTGTCGCGTTTGCCGGCCTTGAACTCGGTGAGCTGCTTGACGAGATATTCCGGGTGTTGCCCCTGCAGGATCGGGTTGGCCGGGCTGCCGCGCGATCCGTCGCTGGTGTGGCAGGCGCCGCACACATTGGTCGATGTGGCCTGGCCCTTGGCCAGGTCGGGCTTGGCGGCCGCCGCGGCTTCGGCCGCCGCAGCGGCGGGCGCCATCGCGACGGCCAGCAGGCCGGACATCAGGCAGGACAGGAAGGCGGCGGCAGCTTTCATGGGGATGAGTTTTTCTCGTGCAAAACCCGGCGATTTTACAATGACGGCTTTGGACGAATTCATGGCCGAGCAAAACACGCCGATCGCGCCGGCCTCATCCCCCGCCGACGAAGCCGCCGCGCTGGCCCGCCGCGCGCTCGCGTGGACGCACACCGCGCGCTTCCTCACCACCGCGAGCCAGCTGAACCAGCTGCCGTCCACCGAGCTGCCGGAGATCGCATTCGTCGGCCGTTCGAACGCTGGCAAGTCGACCGCGATCAACATGCTGACGCAGCAGAAGCGTCTCGCCTTCGCGTCCAAGACGCCGGGCCGCACGCAGCACATCAACCTGTTCGAACTGGGTCCGCGCGACGCGGCGAACGCGCTGTTCGCCGATCTGCCGGGTTATGGCTACGCGGCCGTGGCGCGCACCGCGAAGCTGCGCTGGCAGCAGGTGATGGCCGACTACCTCGACGTGCGGCGCAGCCTGGCCGGCGTGGTGCTGATGATCGACTCGCGGCTGGGGTTCACCGACCTCGACCGCCAGCTGCTGCAATTCGTCGCGCCGCGCGTCGGCAACGGATCGGTGCGGCTGCTGGTGCTGCTGACCAAATCCGACAAGCTGAACCGGCGCGACGCCAACGCCGCATTGGCACAGGCGCAGGCGTTCCTGGGTGAAGTGGCGACGCCCGAAGCGGATGTCGGGGTCGCGCTGTTTTCAGCGCTGAAAGGCGTGGGCGTGGCCGAGGCGGCGACGCTGTTGCACGGCTGGATCGGGGCGGCGGCGCACTGAGCGCCGCTCACCCGCGCGTGACCTTGCTCAGCTCACCCGGCCGGCCGGGATGTCCCACTTCACGCTGTAGTTGCCACTCAGCGCGCCGGCCTGCTTGCCCGTGCTGATCTGCGGCGCGTAGGTGAACTCGACGTCCTTGAAGACCATCTCGACCTTCTGAACCACGTTGCCTTCTTCGGTCGCGCTCTGGTTCACCTTGGTGATGAAGGCGCCATGCATGATCATCGTGAAGAACACCCGCTGCCCCGTGGACGCTCCGGTTCCCTTCAGCATGTTCAGCTCGATGGTCTCGAACGACTGGCCCGAGAAGATGTACTTCAGGATCGTCGTCGACGAGGTGTCGAAATAGTGCTCCCAGTTCATCTTGCCGGGGTTCGGCTTGCCGACACTGGCGCCGCCGCCCTTCGTCCAGCTCGTCTCGGCCTCGACTTCCCAGTCCCAGCCTTGCAACTCGATCCAGCCTTCCGTGGCGTACTTGCCGGCGGCCTGGGTTTCACCGGTGGCTCCGGAGATCTTCAGCATGCAGTTCAGGGCCATATAACGCTCCTCCTTGGTGTGACTCGGACGTCGATCGCTTGCGCGGCTACTGAATCAGGGCGGACGCGCTGCTCGCGGTGACGACCCCGTTGGTGGCGCGATGGTAGACAAATTGCGCGCACAACTCTACCTCCGAACTAGGTGCCGGTGTCGGAGTTCAGGGTCGCCCGATGAACAGGTACAGCCCCGCTGAGCCGCGCGGCGCATATGTCAGGCCGAAGTAGACCGGCCCGAGCGCGGTGTCGGCGCCGAGGAAGACGCTCATCCCGCTGCGCAGTTCGCTGAGCTCGACAGCGCGCCAGGTTTCCCAGGCGTTGCCGGCTTCGAGCGTCGCGCCGATGAAGAAGCCGCGCGTGAACAGCGGTGCTTCCAGCGAACGCCGGTACCAGGTCAGCCGGCCGAACACGATGGCGTTGCCGTCCAGCTGGTCGGTGCGGTAGCCCGACAGGTTGTGAAAGCCTCCGAGCGTGTAGCGCCCGAGCGTCGTCGAGGTGCTTTGCCCGGTGCGCTCGACCAGCGCGTACAGGTTCAGCGTGTGCTGGCCCCAGCTGCGCACCGCCGTGGCGGACGACTCGAAGCGCGTGAACGCCTCGCGTTGCGCGATGCCCGTCACGGCCCGTCGGCCCGTCACGGTCTCCGCTTCGAGCCGGTAGCCGCGCTGCGGGAAGTTCGCGAAGTCGAGTTGGTCCACCACGGCGGCCAGCCGCAGGCCGCCCTCGCGCACCGTGACCGGCGCGCTGCTGCCGGTGAAGCTGGCCGACACGATGTCGGGTGTGGCTCGCACGCTCAGTTCCGTCAGCCCGGCGCGCAGCTCGCCGAACTCACCCCAGGGCTGGCCGAGGTCGACGCCCAAACGCGCGGTCTTGACGTTGAACCGCCCCAGCGACAGGCCGGTGTCGTTGTCGTAGTCGGCCACGTCGCGCCGCTGCACTTCGGCGTAGGTCGAGACGAACCAGTCGTTGCTGATGCCCAGCGTCCAGTTCAAGGGGTGGTAGAGCTCGGTGTACCAGCGCGGCACCTGGCCGATCTGCACCTGGTTGCGCCATTCGCTGCCGTTCGCGTCCAGCCAATGCCGGTTGTGGCTGATCTTGATGTTGAAGCCGCTGCCGCCGCGGAAGTCGGTCTCCATGTCCAGGCCGATGCGGAAGTAGTTCGGCCCCCAGGGCTTGTCTTCCACGTCGAACACCAGTCCGTCGCCGTCGGGCGTGGAGGCGAGCAGGTAGTCGGCGCGCATGTAGTCGCCGCTGGCCGCCAGCCGGCGTGCGTCGCGTTCGGCCTTGGCGGGGTCGAACGGCTGGCCCGGCTTGGACTCGAGCTGCGCGACGAAGCGCTCCGGGTTGGTGACTTCGGTGCCCTCGAAGCGGATGAACGCCAGCCGCGTTGCCGCCGGTGCGCCGCGCACCCGTTCTGCGCGCCATCGGGCGTAGCCGGCGTCGTCGAGTGCCAGCGCAGCGAGCCGGGCAGCAAGCGGCTCGGTGCCCTTCTGGCCGAGGCCGATGAACTCGCGGGTGCGGAAGAACTCGCTCGAGGTGAACTTGCCGAGATCGGGCGCGATCAGCACGTCGTCGCGCGTCAGCGTCGCCAGGCTGCGCTGCACGTTCTGCTCGGTCAGGATGTTGATCATCTGGCTCGTCAGCCCGCCCACCGACGACAGCGTCTCGCGCGCCGACAGCGGCGTGCCGATGTTCACCACGATCAACACGTCGGCGCCCATGTCGCGCGCGACACCGACCGGCACGTTGTCGACCAGCCCGCCGTCGCCGAGGATGCGCTGGTTCACCTCGGTGGGCGCGAACACGCCGGGCACGCTCATGCTCGAGCGCAGCGCGAGCGACAGGTCGCCCTCCGCCAGCACGACCGCCTGGCCGGTTTCCATGTCGGTTGCGACGGCGCGGAACGGGATCGGCAGCGCGTCGAAGTTGTGCACGTCGCGCACCGGCAGCGTGTAGCGGCGCAGCAGGCTCTCCAGGCCGCGGCCCGACAGTGCACCGAGTGGCGCGCGCAGCTCGCCGTTGCGCATGCCGATCTCGATCAGCGGCGAGATCTCGAAGTCCTCTTCCTTGCGGCGCTGCGACAGCAGCTGGCGGTCGACGCGCGCGGCGAACACCGCGTTCCAGTCGACCTTCAGCAACTCAGTCTCGAGCTGCTCGGCCGTCATGCCGCTCGCGTACAGGCCGCCGATGATCGCGCCCATCGAGGTGCCGGCGATCACGTCGATCGGCACATGCTCGCGCTCCAGCACCTTGAGCACGCCCACGTGCGCCAGCCCGCGTGCGCCGCCGCCGGAGAGCACCAGCCCGATGCGCGGGCGGTGCAGGTTCGCAGTCACCGAAGGCGCGGACGCTGCGACGCTGGCCGGTGCGGGCGGGGCCGTCTGGGCCCAGCCCGTCGTACCCATCATCATCGCGGCGAGTGCCGCGACGACCCCGCGCCGGCAGATCGCGATGTTCATCGCCCGATTGTGCCGGGCAGGTTCACGCGGGCAGCGAGAGCTGGTTCAGCAGGGCGTCGACGGTACGCGGCACCACCGGCTTGATCTCGAGCGGCGCAACCAGCGCGGCGGCGTCGAGCCGCTCGAGTGCGCGCCGAGTGATCGAGTGCGTCACACCGGCGCGTTCCCCGGCGAACAGGAAGTACAGCCCCTGGTCGCTGCGCCACAGCAACTGCACGCGCGTCCACCGCCCCTGCAGGAACAGGCGCAGGCGCTGGCCGGGTGCGAGCGCATCGATGCGGCGGCCGCTCTGTTCGACCGAAACTTCCATCGGTCCGGTGGGGAGGAAGTCGGCCGGCACCGTGTCCATCGAGGCCAGATCGATCACCGAGTCGCTGAACGGGCGCTGTGCAGGCGTGTCCTCGATCACCTCGTCGCGCATGCGCTGCACGATCTGCTCGGGTGTGAGTGCTGCCGCAGGCGCACGGCCCCCCGGGCGCAGCGCCTCGGTATGCACCACCATCAACGCGTCTAGCACGGCCTGGCGCTCGGCGGCGGGCAGGTTGATCAGCGCCATGCCGGCGTTCAGGCGCTGCAGCAGGCCGGGCAGCAGCGCGAGCAAGCGCTGCCGGCTCTGCGGATGATCGGGCGTCTGCAGGCTCCACAGCAGGTCGTCGACGGTCTTCAGGTAGCCGGTGGTCGGCTCGGCCTGCTCGCCGAACTGCACCATCGCCTGCGCCAGCACCTTGGCCCAGGCGCCCGTGACGAAGCGGCGGATCGGCGCGCTGGTGCGCACCGTCTCCATCTGGTCGGTCAGGCGCTGCGACAGCACCTGCTCGAAGATCTCGCGCCGCTCGCTGCGCTGCAGCGCATTCACGCTGGATTCGGCCTCGCGCCGCTGCCACTGCAGCTGCTCGGCGAGAAAGGCGTCGACGCGCGCGACACCGCGCCGGAACGCGGCCGTGTCGCCCGCCGGTGCGCGCGAGATCTCCTCGGCCACCGCCTCGAAGAACGACAGCAGCGCCGCCTGGCGCTTGTCGCCGGGCGCGGGATACGCCGCGCCGGCCGAGGCGATGCGGTTCATCAGCTGCCAGACCGGATGCTCGTGCGAGTCGAGCATGTTCACGTCCTGCACCGCGACCCGCAGCGCCGCCACCTGCAGGCGCGCGATCACGGCGCGAAACGGGCTCGGCAGTTCGGTATCGGCCTGGATCAGCGCGAACAGCCGCGACAGCAACTCGACCACTTGCGCCTCGGTGCTGGTGCTGCCGCCACCCGCGCCGCCACCCACCACGGCGCCGGCGCCGACCGCCGCCACCGGCATGCTGTCCACCAGCGAGCCGAGCGCCCCTGGGCGCGTGAGGTCGAAGTTCTCGGCCCGACTGGACGCGCCGGCAGGCGCGAGCACCACCGTGCGGTAGATGCTGGGCTCGACGCCCTGAGCCTCCAGGCGCGAACTGGCCGCGGCCCAGGCGTTCTTCAGCAAGCCGGCGGTGACGCCGGCCGAGAGGCGCAGCAGCAGTGCCCGCTGCACCGGCACCGCCGTGACGACGCAGGCGGCTTCCCACAGCGCGCTGACGTAGACCAGCGGGCGCAGCGGGTTCGAGTCGGCGCTCACATGCTGCAGCCCGACCAGGGTCGACGTGAAGGTCTGCAGCTCGCGCAGCTCCCACTCCGCCGTGCTGTCGATGATCTGCATCGCCCGCGAGATCTCGATATCGACCTCGACGCGCGACTCGTCCATCAGCTCCAGGCCGCCGCCGCCCGGCGCGGCGGGAGCCTCCGCGTCGGGGCGGGCCTGCATCTCGCGCGTCACGCCCTCGCGCAAGGCCTCGAGGAAGCGCGACTGGTAACGCGTGCGCTGGCGTTGCAGAGCCTCGACAAGCTCGAAATGGTGCTCGCGCTCGCTGGCGCCCAGCCCGCCGTGGTCGCGCAGCAGTTGCAGCGTGCCGGTCATCGCGCGCTCGATCAGCCCGGCCGAGCGGGCCAGTTCGTCGTCGACAAAGCGCTGCAGCAGGGGAGAGATCGGCATGCGGGGGATCGGCGAATACAGCCCAGATTATGTCGTTCGCGCCAAAGAAAAAGGGCTGCCTTGCGGCAGCCCCTGGTGAGCAAAGGAACGAGCCTCGGCTCAGGCGGACATCACATGTCCATGCCCATGCCGCCCATGCCGCCCATGCCGCCACCGGGCATGCCGCCGCCCGCGGGCTCTTCCTTCGGCGCTTCGGCGACCATGCACTCGGTCGTCAGCATCAGCGAGGCCACCGACGCGGCGTTCTGCAGCGCGGTGCGGGTCACCTTGGTCGGGTCCAGGATGCCCATCTCGATCATGTCGCCGTACTGGCCGTTCTGGGCGTTGTAGCCGTAGTTGCCCTTGCCGTTCAGCACCGCGTTGACCACCACGCTCGGCTCATCGCCGGCGTTGTAAACGATCTCGCGCAGCGGCTGTTCGACGGCGCGCAGCACGATCTTGATGCCGGCTTCCTGGTCGTGGTTGTCGCCCTTGATGGTGCCCGCCGCCTGGCGCGCACGCAGCAGCGCCACGCCGCCACCGGCCACGATGCCTTCTTCGACGGCCGCACGCGTGGCGTGCAGCGCGTCTTCGACACGCGCCTTCTTTTCCTTCATCTCGACTTCGGTGGCGGCACCGACCTTGATCACCGCCACGCCGCCGGCCAGCTTGGCCACGCGTTCCTGTAGCTTCTCGCGGTCGTAGTCGCTGGTCGCTTCTTCGATCTGCACGCGCACCTGCTTGACGCGCGCTTCGATGTCCGCACCGGCGCCGGCACCGTCGATGATGGTGGTGTTTTCCTTGCCCACTTCGACGCGCTTGGCCTGGCCCAGGTCGGCCAGCGTGACCTTCTCGAGCGTCAGGCCGACTTCTTCGGCGATGACCTTGCCGCCGGTCAGGATGGCGATGTCTTCCAGCATGGCCTTGCGGCGGTCACCGAAGCCCGGCGCCTTCACGGCCACGACCTTCAGGATGCCGCGGATGGTGTTGACCACCAGGGTGGCCAGCGCTTCGCCTTCGACTTCCTCGGCCACGATCAGCAGCGGGCGGCCGGCCTTGGCAACTTGTTCCAGCGTCGGCAGCAGATCGCGGATATTGCTGATCTTCTTGTCGAACAGCAGCACGAACGGGTTGTCCAGCGTCGCGCTCTGCTTTTCCGGGTTGTTGATGAAGTACGGCGACAGGTAGCCGCGGTCGAATTGCATACCTTCGACAACGTCCAGCTCGTCTTGCAGCGACTTGCCGTCTTCAACGGTGATG
>Ga0157379_10004001_pt1 | contig 12566 bp, 7 predicted proteins | sample S25metaG_FD_121802 | JGI IMG/M metagenome (GOLD analysis project Ga0157379, IMG submission 121802) | Switchgrass rhizosphere microbial communities from Kellogg Biological Station, Michigan, USA - S2-5 metaG | ecosystem: Host-associated > Plants > Roots > Rhizosphere > Soil | place: USA: Michigan... | reverse complement strand
GGCGTGGCCTGCGACCAGTCTCGAGGCTGCACGACGGCCTTTACCTCTTCGCCGAAATCCGGATTCGGCACGCCGAACACCGCCACCTCCACCACATCGGGGTGCATGATCATCATGTTTTCTACTTCCTGCGGATAGATGTTCACGCCGCCCGAGATGATCATGAAGTCCTTCCGGTCGGACAGGAACAGATAGCCATCCTCGTCGATCCTGCCGATGTCGCCCAGCGTCGACCAGTCGGAGCGCAGCGGATTGCGCGCGGATGCCGTTTTGACCGGATCGTTATGATAGGCGAAGGACAAGCCGCCGCCGAAATAGATGACGCCGTCCGTCCCCGGGGGCACCTCCATGCCCTGTTCGTCGCAGATGTGGATTTCTCCCATCATCGGACGACCGACCGACCCGGGCTTTTTCAGCCATTGCTCACTATTGATGGTGACGATCCCGACGCCTTCCGATCCGCTGTAATATTCCTCTATGATCGGGCCAAGCCACTCGATCATGGCGTATTTGACAGGCACGGGGCAGGGCGCCGCCGCGTGGATGACGCGCTTCAGCGAAGAAAGGTCATGGCGCGCGCGAACTTCCTGAGGAAGCCGAAGCAGGCGGATGAACATCGTGGGAACGGCTTGGAATACCGTGACCCGCCAGCGTTCGATCGCATCCAGCAGTGCCTCCGGATCGAACCGGGGCATGAGGAGGACGACGCCGCCGAGCGCTTGAACACCCGTCGACATGCCGAGCGGTGCCGCGTGGTAGAGCGGCGCCGGGTAGAGATAGACGCTTTCCTGTCCGATGCCGTAGTAGGCGGCGAGGTGCGATCCGGGCGTCGGCTGGATCGGCGATCCTTCGCCCAGCGGGTAGCGGACGCCTTTCGGCAGGCCCGTGGTGCCGGAGGAATAGGTCATGCATCCGCCGACACGTTCGTCCGCTATGGGCGTGTTGGTGCAGGCCGCGGCCTGGTCCAGCACATCGATAAAGCCGTCGACCGGGCCGATGCTGAGCAGGTGCGAAAGACGGGGCATCTGGTCTCTTAACGCATCCAGATCGTGCAGGCTCTCCGTCAGCGCCGCCGCCACAAGCAGGAGCCGGCTGTCGCTATCGCGAACGATATAGGCAATTTCTCCGGCCTTGAGCCATGTCGATATTGGCACCAGCACCAGTCCCGCCCGCTGCGTTGCCCAGTACACGAACAAATATTCGGGACGATTGTCGCACATGATCGCCACCGCATCCCCATGAGCCAGCCCCAACCTGCGAAAACAATGGGCCAGCCGGTTGGCACTGTCTTCGAGCATCCCGTAAGTGATCGTCTCACCCGTCGCAGCCAGGACGATGGCGGGCGCGTCCGGTCGGGATGTCGCGTGCAGGCGTGGGTGCATCGGTCTTCCTTTCATCCGAGGGCTCGAGCGGCTCTCGAAAATTGATATATGTCATCGATAACAGGCGCTGCGAACCCGCCATATGCCGCGCGACCGACGGGTTCCGGCCCAGCCGCTCGGGTCATGCTCCGATCGTCCGCTGCCCCCTCGGAATGTTGAACGATCGGAGTGTGCAGTTCTAAGTCCCGCCGGTCGACATGTTTGCTTGCTCGGCCCTCAGAACTTAAAGCGCATCTCCGCCCCATAGGAGATTGGCCGAACCAGATTGGCGCGATCCGCGCCTCCGGTCTCGGCAACCGAAAGCAAGCGTTGGCTGTTGGCGAGATTGGTGCCCCACAAGGCAACGGAATAATGTTCGTCCGCGCTGGTCCAACTGATCCGAGCGTTCACATCCACATAGTCGCCGGTGTTGAGGCGATCGATGAAATCGAAGGTCCAGCCGGAGCCGTAAGATAGATTACCGCTGAAACGAAGTTCGCCGCCGAAAACCTCGTTGGGCACAGTGTAGCTGCCGTTAAGTCCGGCGGTGAAATCAGGGGCTCGCTGGACTTTATTTCCTGCCGCATCGACGATGATTCCCGTATTGCCCATTCCATCGGGACGAGGCACCTGGACCGCGGCATTCGGGAAATCCTTGTAGCGCGCATGCAACCAGGCGATGGCGAGACCCATCGTCACATAACGGCTGGGCGCAAACGTCAGATCGGCGTCTACGCCGTAAACTTCTTCCTTTGCCGCATTTTGCAGGAAGGTGAACGGCGAGCCTGAAGGCAGGACACCCTGACTGAGCACCTGAACGTCCTTGTAGTCGTAATAATATGCCGCGATATTGGCGCGGAAGTTCGAACTGAGATCGCCTTTGTAACCGATCTCATAGGCCCGGAGCTTCTCTGGATCGACCACGTTTATGAAATCTATCGACGCCGTAGTTACCGGCTGAATGATAACGCCGCTCTTGAACGCTTCACTGTATGTAAAATATACTCTTTGACTGGGAGCAAAGGCATAATCTATCGTGAATCGGGACGAAAAGTCCTCCCATTTTCTCTTCTCTTTTGCACGTTTGTTCGCAAGAATGTCGTAAGTGTTGGCAAATCTTTTGTCTTCCGTATAACGCCCACCAACCTTGAATGACAATTCCGGTGTCAGCATGTACTCCAGTTCGCCGAACACGGCGACGGAATGAGTTGTGCCGCGGTTGGTGACGCTCAGCCCCGGCGCGTTTTCATAGAGCGGATTTTTGAGCAGGTCGCGGAAGAAAAATCCTCCGATCAACCATTTGAACGGTCCGTCGCCCGTGGAAGATGCCCTGACTTCCTGCGTGAAGGTATAATGCTGGTCTATACCGCGAAATCTGCTGTTGGTACGAGATCCGGGAATCGTCGAAGCAGTGGCGTCATTGTCCGTGGCGAAATCGCTTGTGAAATAGCTGTAACTGGTGAGCGCCGATAAATCTACGCCACCCAAGCCATAATTAAGGTCGAACGAACCACCGTAGGATTTTGTATCCGCAAACGGCGAGAAAGAGTTGGAAAGCCTGTATCCTCTTCCGATGAAGATGTTTGGATCATCTCGGCGCGCGGCGGTGTTACCGTTCAACGGGAAGCCGACCACGCCCGCAGCATCACCGGCTTCAATGAAGTAGCCGGTGAGTTTCGCTTGCAGGTTCTCTGCCGGCTCCCAGAGAAGCTTGGCACGAAGCGAGGTCGTGTGGGACGCGGCCTCGCGCGTGCCGCGCAACACGTCGCGCGCATATCCGTCATCCTGATGACGCATCAGCGAGATATTAGCCGCGAGATTATCGGTCAGCGGACCGCTGGCGTAAAGATCCCCCTTCAGTTCGTTGAATCTTCCGTAGCCAAGGCCCAGTTCGGCGCTTGGTTTGAAGCTTGGATCTCTGGTGACGATGTTGATCGCACCCCCTACCGCATTGCGACCGAACAACGTTCCCTGCGGACCGCGGAGGACTTCAATACGATCGATGCTGTTCAGCTTGAAAATGCCTGCAGTCATGCCGACCTGATAAACGCCATCCACATAGATCGGCACGATCTGTTCATCGCCCCCCGAAGCGCCGCGTGACCCTACTCCGCGGATGAAAACCTGCGCGAATGAGGCAGTATGCGTGAAGTTGAGGCTCGGCACCACCGCGCTAAGCGCCTTCGTATCGCTGATATTCGCCTCTTGCAGCGCCTGACCTGCAAGCGCGGTCACGGCCACCGGGACGTCCTGCAAGCGTTCGGTCCGCTTCTGAGCCGTCACGATGATGTCGGCAAGTCCACTACCGTCCTGGCCGGTGCCAGACCCGCCGGCCGCAGACGCTTGCTCGGCAGTGTTGCCCTGCGCCATCGATGGCGTCGATCCCATGCTCAACGCGAGCGCCGTTCCGGCAAGCAGATAAGTGCTAAATGCTGAACCCTTCATTGGTGCCGTCCCTCCTCATTTTGTTGTTTTGCCAGCGCTTCCTTGCACAGGCTATTTTCTTCGCAGCTTCACTCTACCTTGCGCTTGGATGCGTAAGCACTGAATGCTTGGGTTCTCGCCTCCCGCGACGCAAGCAGGATATGCCGACCGCTCTCCACTTCGATAAAGTCGCGCAGCGTGAGGCTTTCGGCAGCCAATATATTGGCCTTGGCGACCTTCAGGCTGAGCGGATCACGCGCCGCCAACTGTCGGGCGGCCTCCAGTGCGCCGGCGTAAAGGCTTTCGCTGGTATCGAACGTGCGCGTGACGAAGCCGATTTGCTCGGCCTTGGCTGCGTTCATCCTCTCGGGAAAGAATAGCAGTTCGCGCGCGCGACCGCTTCCCAGAATGCGGTTCAACGTCCAGGCCAGGCCCATCTCTCCGGCGACGCCGACGGCCAGGAAGGCGGTGTTGAACACGGCCCGCAGGCTGGCGAAGCGAAAGTCGCAGGCCGCGGCCCAAGCCATGCCGGGACCGGCGCATCCGCCATCGATCGCTGCAATCGTAACAGCCGACATCTCGTGCAGCATGGTGCCGGTGTGATAAAAGCTCATCAACTCGTCATGGCCGAACGGGATCTCGGGTTGGTCGAACATGTCCGCGCCGACGCAGAAGTCCTGACCCTCGCCGCGCAAGATCAGGACGCGCGCGTCCGACGCCGCGACATGCGTCAAATAGTCACGAAGCAAGGTCAGGAGATCGGGAGACAGGGCGTTGCGCCGGGCAGGCCGATTAAAGCTGATCTGCGCGATGGGCCCATCAAAGGTCAGAAGGACATGATCCGGAGTATCTCGATCGGTCACGACAGGCTATCCCAAAGACACAAACCGCTCGCCTGCGGCGAGCCGATCAAGCCGCTCCTGGCGAAGCCGGCTCCGGCGTGTTTTCCCGCTTTCGTCCCGCAGAGCGTTCTGCGTATATTCGATCGTTCTCGGCAGTTTATGCGGGGCCAACCTGCCCCTCAAAAATTGCCCGAGCTCATCGGCTGCCGGTGGGCGAACATCCGGTGCAACTTGCAGCACCGCATGCGGCACGGCCTGAAGGTCGTGATGGGGCAGACCGACCACCACCGCCGACAGAATCGCCGGGTGCGCCTCCAAGCCACTCTCGATCTCGGCCGGATAGAGGTTGACGCCGCCTGAAATGATCACATCGGTGCGTCGATCGACCAGATACAAATAGCCGTCAGGATCGACATAACCTAGATCGCCGTATGTTTGCCATGTGCCCGAAGGCGGATCGGCGCCGATGAGCGTGTGTGTAGGGTGCGCCGGATCGACGAAAAAGAAGATTTCTCCGATCTCTCCGGGCAGCAGCTCGTTACCTTGCTCGTCGCGAATTTGCACTGGCTGCGCGGGGCGGCCCACGGAGCCACGATGGCTCAGCCATTCCACGCCCCGGATCGACGTGCCACCGATGCCTTCGGTGCCTCCATATACTTCCCAAAGGCGTTCCGGACCCAGCCAGTCGATCCAAGCCGCCTTAAGCCATTCAGGACAAGGGGCAGCCATGTGCATCACGACTTCCAGCGACGATAGGTCGGCGGTCCGGCGCTCCGCTTCCGGCAGATCCCAGATCCGGCTCATCATGGTGGGCACGAGATAGGCCCATCGCACCTTGTGCCTTTGCACCAACTCCAGCCACTCACGCGGGTTGAAGCGGGAAACCTGGATGACATGGGCGCCGGCGCACAGTCCCCAGCAAACCTGCGTGAAGGAGGCGGTATGATAGAGCGGCGCCGGATGCAGAATGACATCATCCGCCTTCATCATCAGCACGGGAATGGGATGATAGGGGTCAACCACAGAGGGGGCCGCGTCGAGCACGAGTTTCGGCCGTCCCGATGACCCTCCGCTCGCTCCGATTTTCCACGGCGACGCGACCTTGGAGGGACAGCTCATTTCGGCATCGGGCAAGGGGCTGCTGCCGAAATCGGCAGGAACCCAGTCCGCGTCGGTGGCGGCGGATCGATCCCCGCCTATCACCAGTCGCGGCTTCAGAATGTCGATCAGCTCGGACAATTCGGCCGATGTCAAACGATGGGACAGGGGGTTGGGCGTAGCGCCCACCCGCCACAACGCGAAGGTCAATGCTATGAAATGTGGACCCGTGGGCACCACCAAGCTGACAACATCGCCTTCCTTCACCCCATGGCGCGTCAAGGCGGCTGCGGCGGCGGCAACATTGGCTTCAAGCTGCGCACGCGTGAGCGTTAAGCCGTCGAACGTGTAAGCGGGGGCATCAGGATCGCGAGCAGCATGGAAGCTAGGCGCATCGCCCATGGCGATTTGACGATGATCCGCCTGCATCATCCATCCCTCCTCCCACATGTTTCCCGGCTTATGCCGCTGGGACCATTCTATACGCTGGTTCATTGAACGAGCAATACACTTTTCACTGTGACGGCCGTAATAGCCTTGGACTTCACGCCTTTCACCCGAACCATATTTCCTATGACAATGATTTAGAACGATATTCTGGCAGAGATAAAATTCCATGGACAAACAATTGGGTAGACGACAGTCTATTAACAGAACATATTAGCTGTATGAACGAGTGAGTGGAGGGGATTGTCGTGGGACCCTTTAACAGCCCATCGGCCAAGCGCGCCTTCGGGTGGGCGATCGCGTGGTGGGGCGCGATGACTGATCCGGACGAAGGGCGCAGGGGCTGGCATCGGTCGCCAAAGTCCACCGCCGCTAAAGCCGCCAACGCAACGGTCCGGGCGCCTGTTTGCCGCAGTCGACAAGCGGCAATTGAGCCGGGCTGGCCAGTCCGGATTCCGAGACGCCCAAGGCGCGCCATAAAACGGCGGCATAAATCACGATGACGGGCCAGCATATTTCCTCGCAAAAAATGCATGAACATGGGCTGCTCGAGGCGGAACTGCGCCGGGCGCTGGAAGCAACATCGCCGATCGCCTTTATGCGCAGTGCGCTTGAAGGCGGGGAGGGAGCTGAACCGGCGTGGCAAGCGCTCGTTGCGACCGGCAGCCTACACTTCGCACTGGACGCCCCGGACGGCGGGCTCGGGCTGGACTGGAACATGCTGGCAGTCGCTGCCAGGGAACTTGGACGCGTGCTTTCGCCGACGGCGTTCGCGGGAGCGGCAGTGGCGCTCCGGCTGGTCGCGGAGGGCGGGAACGAGGCATCCCGCAAGCGCTGGCTGCAACCTGGCCTGTCCGGTGACGCACGGGGCTGCACGGCCATCGTCGAAGAGGAGGGGGCGTTTGCGGAACCCGCTACTCGGCTGCACTCCGGTCGTCTGTTCGGCAGCAAACTTGCCGTCGCGGGCGCAGCGCAGGCTGATTTCGCGATCGTGTCCTGCACGGACGAAAGGGGCGGCGCGAGCCTTGTCCTTGTGGATCTGTCCCAGCCAAGTGTTACGCGCGGCGCGCCGAGCACGCTCGATCCGACGCGAGGCAATGCGTCACTGACATTCGACGGAGCGCACGCGGAGAGACTGGACTTGGCGGAGGGCAAGCTCGCCTGGTCTCGTGACGTCCTCGCTACGCTCGTCGCGGCCGAACAGCTTGGAGGCGCCGAGCGCTGCTTCGAGGTGGCCCTGGCCTATGCCAAGGAGCGACGCGCCTTTGGCCGCGCGATCGGCAGCTTCCAGGCCGTCAAACAAAAAATGGTCGATATGTTCCGGCGCCTGCAACTGGCGCGTGCCCATGCCGCCGCCGCCGCCGAGAGCCTTTGCGCCGGCGCGGCGGAGGAAAGAGTCGCAGCCGCGGCCGCCGCCCGGATCAGCGCTACGGATGCGTTTGACTTCGCTGCGCAGGAAGCGATCCAAATCCACGGCGCACTGGGAATATGCTGGGAGCATGACTGCCATCTGTTCCTTCGCAGGGCACGTCTTCTCGCGCTTGAACTCGGCCCTGTGCCCCAATGGCGGCGGCATCTGATCGACTACCTTCCGCCCAAAGCCCAAATATCCGGTGACAGTCGTGACTCGGCGGAACAAGCCCTGTATCGGGCCGAAGTCTCCAGCTGGCTGGCGTCTCACAATTTCGAGCCGGGCCATGACAGGTTGGCGCATGCCGACTTCGCCGACCCCAAAGTGATGCGCGCGGGACGTGAATGGCAAAAGAAAAAGGCCGCTGCGGGCTATGCGGCGATCGATTGGCCCGCCAATCTGGGCGGCGGCGGCCGAAATCCCATCGAGCGCGAAATCTATGCCCAAGAGGAACGGCGGCTCGATACTCCCCCACTCAATCTGTTCGACATCGGGTTGGGCATGTGCGGGCCGACCTTGCTCAGGTTCGCGACCGAAGCGCAAAAGCGGCGACTTATTCCCACTCTGGTTAGGGGTGAGGACATATGGTGTCAGCTGTTTTCCGAGCCCGCGGCGGGGTCTGATCTAGCGGGTATTAGGACCCGGGCCCATCGCCAGGGCGATCATTGGCGGATCGAGGGGCAGAAGGTCTGGACCTCTTATGCGCAATATGCAGACTGGGGCCTGATATTGGCGAGATCAGATCCGGAGCGCCCTAAACATGCCGGGCTGACGATGTTCTTCGTCGATATGCAGTCGCCCGGCATAACGGTGAGGCCCCTGCGGCAGCTAGCCGGCGTCGCGGAATTTAACGAAGTGTTCTTCGACCGCGTGCTGATCCCCGACGCGCAGCGCCTTGGAGAAGTCGATGGGGGCTGGGCAACCGCGCTTTACACATTGATGCATGAGCGCTCGTTCAGCGGCCTGGGGATCGATGTTGATGCGCTCCTGGCGATCGCGCGCGCGCGTCGGATCAACGGCCGATCGGCCATCGACGACCCAGCGGTGCGCGAATACATCGCAGACGCATGGGTGGCCGCCAGAGGGCTCGACCTGCTGAACAGCAAGGCACTTGCGCATCTCGCGCGGGGAGAAGTGCCAGGACCGGAATTTTCCGTCGGGAAACTGATTGCCGGCACGATAAATCAGGAGATCGCGCGTCTGGTGATGGACATAGGCGGTCCGGCCGCGCTCGATGCCGGCGCCATCGACATTCAGCAGGACTGGCTGATGAGCGCTCGCACCCGCCTGGCCGGGGGGAGCGACGAGATCATGGCCATTATCCTCGCCGAGCGGATTCTGGGCCTGCCTCAGGAGCCGCGCATCGACAAGGGGCTTGCGTTCAGCGCGATCCGCTAGAGGGACCAGTGTCAAATTTTCACAGCTGAAGTCAGGATGAGCCGGTGGGTGAGAATGGAAGGAGCGAGCAAGTACGTGTCGCATCTGGCCCGCTGGCAGGGACCAAGGTCATAGAGTTTGCCGGCATCGGACCCGGTCCATTCTGTGCGATGCTGTTATCGGATCTGGGTGCAGAGATTTTGCGGATCGACCGTCGTGGTGCGCTGCCGCCGGCCGAACTCGACCTGACGACGCGCGGGCGCGATGTAATCGAGCTCGACCTGAAGGACGAAGCAGACCGCGCGCTTTGCCGTAACGCCATAGCCGCTGCCGATGTGCTGATAGAAGGCTTTCGCCCTGGTGTGATGGAGCGGCTTGGACTGGGACCGGTCGAAATGCTCGCCGCCAATCCCCGGCTGATCTACGGTCGCATGACGGGCTGGGGCCAGGACGGGCCGCTAGCCTACAGAGCGGGGCATGATATCAACTATATCGCGCTGACCGGCGTGCTGGCCGCCATGGGAAGCCCGGACGCGCCCCCGCCGCCGCCGCTCAACCTCGTGGGAGACCTGGGCGGCGGCGCGCTCTACCTCGCGTTCGGCATCGCGGCGGCGCTCTATGAGCGGGACAGGTCGGGGCTGGGACAGGTCATCGATGCCGCCGTCGTGGACGGTTCCGCCTCTCTGATGACGATCTTTCACGGCCTCGCCAGGCGTCATCCAAAGATGATCGAACGCGGGAACAATCCGCTCGGCGGGGCCAAGGCGAATTATCGATGCTATGCTTGTGCCGATGGTCGCTATATCGCTGTCGGCGCTATGGAGCCGCAATTCCATGCCGAGTTGCTTTCGCGCATGGGGCTGTCGCATGATCTGGATGAGCGGGAAGAGGAAATGGCGCTTATGACAGCATTTGGGGCTCGTCCTCGGGACGATTGGATGACCTTGTTCTCCAACAGCGATGCGTGCGTATCTCCCGTTCTCGACCTTAACGAAACCTGCTCGGACCCGCACCTCAAAGCGCGTGGCGTTCATGTGGAAATAGACGGCGTGATGCAACCGGGTGTAGCGCCGCGCTTTTCGCGTACCCCGGGGCAGATCCAGGGCGGCGTGCCCGCGTCCCCGGCCGACACGGTTGATCGCCTTTGTGAGTGGTGCGCGTGCGTTGGAGAGGACAATTCATCCGAGTGACCGTTCTCCCGCCGCGCCGCTTTCCCTCCTGCACCTGGAAAAAAGAAGGAAAACCAATGCACCATCTTCGGAACGCGCTCGAACCGTCCAGGAGGGGATGTTGATCAGCATCGACAGCTTGGACGCCTGGCTCGAAGAGCATGTCCCGCAAATGGGGTCCGGGCCGGTGACCTGCGTACCCACGGGCGACATACCGGGCAAGTTGACATATTCGGTTGAACGAGGGGCCCAGCGGTGCATCCTGCGCCTGGGATCGGCGGGGGATGGCAAGGGGCTGAAGCGGCAGGTGCGGGTGTTGTTGGCGCTGGACAGCACCGACGTACCGCATTTTCGCTGCCTTGGCAGTTGCACGGACGACTCCATTCTCGGCGCTCCCTTCTACGTGACCGAAGCACTGCCAGGATGGTCGGGAGAGCTACGTGATGCCCGCATCCACCACCGCGCGCCGTTCAATGATCTACCCTATGGTCCCGGTCTTGCGTTCGCCATTGCCGACGGCCTGATCCGCCTGGCCAATACCGATTACAAAGCCATCGGCCTTGAGGATTTCGGCAGAGCGGACTCTTTTCTCGAGCGGCAGGTCGACCGCTGGCAGGACCAACTCGCCAGCTATCCGGCGCTCTATGGCAGTGCCGGCCGAGACTTGCCCGGCCTGGATCTGGTCACCTCCTGGCTGCGGGACAATAGGCCGGCAGACTCGCGGCCCGGCCTCATGCATGGCGATGTCGGGACGCCCAACGCTGTGTTCGCCACGGATCCCCCGGCGAGGTTGCTCGCGTTCACGAACTGGGACCTGACAGCCGTAGGGGATCCTTATCTCGACCTTGGCTGGTTCGGCAGCCAGCTTCGCGACGAACGGGCATCACAGGCCGATGCGACCAGCGTGATGGCGGACGTAGCCGGATGGCCGACCCGCCAGGAATTGGCTCGGTATTACGCGGAACATACTGGTCGCGCATTTGCTGACCTTGATTATTATCTGGTCCTGGCGATGTTCAAAAGCGCGGCCTTGCTCGAACGCTTCGTCGTCCAGGCCGCAGCTGGCAAGGCGCCTAAAGCAATGGGGGAGATGTTTGCCCAGCTGGTGCTTGACAGCATGGCTAATGCCGTACAGGTCGTGAATTGGCGAAAGTGATCGACTTCCATTTCTGTGCATTCTGTCAAGTTCTGATATCGGGACCATCGTCAGCATCCTCATCCCTCGGCGGGCGGATGATCACACAAGCCCTCCTTCAGGCCAGGCTGGCGGCATGCGCGCTTCTTAAGATAATAGTTCGATCCAATGCGGCGAATAACATAGAGCGCATTATGGCTAAAATTTTATGAGAATAAAAATGTCAACGTTGAACACGGAAAATACTTCTCTTCGCCAGTCGTATAAAGCTCAGACTCGACGCGCTATACTGAAAGCCGCCCGTCGATGCTTCTATCATAACGGCTTTGATCGAACATCGATGATTGACATTGCAATTGCGGCAAAAGTTAGCCGGGCAACATTATATCTTCATTTCCAAGGAAAAAAAGAACTTCTGCACGATGTCATAGGCGAGAATCTGAGTGAACAGGTAAAGCGCTACCAGGATCTATTGGATCTTCCTGATCCCATTCGGGATGAAGATGTGCGGAAATGGGTGTCAGGTTTCGTGCAGATGTTAATGAAGGAAACGCGTGTTATAGGGCAGTTTCACGTTGTTATTTCACAAGATCGTGATGCTTTAAACCAGATCATGGAAAATAGAATTATAGAAATACGTGCTCTCGGGCAGCGTTATGCCGCGTTCCGGATAGAGAACTTGGACAGCGAAGAGGGCCGCCAGTCGCTTCATGAATGCCTTTTCATGCTCTACATGATAGAAAGTTTCGTACGTTATGGCGATCAGGGCGATGAGGTGATGTTCTCCAGTGGAATTGATCTGCTAACCAAGAAGCTGGCTTCCATGCTTCGCCGCTGATCGATTATGCATTGCCCTCCGAGATGCTGTGGGACCAGTGCGATCCGATCGAATAGGATAAGCGGGGCGGCGCTTGCCTCTTCCATGCGCCAGCGCCGGCGATTCAAGCTCGAAGATGGACTTAGCACTACTTTGGCAGAATTGCGGATGGGGGTCTGGCGAGACGACATCCGCAATGAGGGCAATGCTCTGGTGCGGATTCCGAACTGATCCCGCCCACCATTCCGATTAATTCCCGCCCACCTGTGCGGTGGTGTTGAGCCTGATCGTTTGAGGCCATCCTTCGGGCTGTTGAGCAGCCTGGAGGATGAGATGCCGACGAGGAGGGCAAATATGCGCGCACTGCGCGAAGTGATGCGAATGGACACCTCGAAAAACCTATGGCGTTTGAACGCTTGAGATGGTTCACTGTTCTCGCTGAAGCAGGCGGGAGGCGGTGATGGGGCAACCGGGTTTCTTCGATG
>Ga0157379_10004000_pt1 | contig 12567 bp, 11 predicted proteins | sample S25metaG_FD_121802 | JGI IMG/M metagenome (GOLD analysis project Ga0157379, IMG submission 121802) | Switchgrass rhizosphere microbial communities from Kellogg Biological Station, Michigan, USA - S2-5 metaG | ecosystem: Host-associated > Plants > Roots > Rhizosphere > Soil | place: USA... | reverse complement strand
TCCGACCTCCGCCCTGAAATTATAGGACATACCCGCTAATCGTATGAGTGGGTGCAACACATAAGTTGAAGCCAAGTCCTACCCATTACCCTCCTCTGATTACCCGTTGACCTTCTCCGACCCAACTCCGAACATCTGACTCCAGTCTTCCTCCAGAGTCGACTCTTAACAGATGGCGGAGGAGTAGGAGGGTCATTTTGGGTGGCAGAGAGAGCAGAGGAAGCATTAGAACCAGCAGATAATGACCCACTGTCACTAGAGATGAGCATGGGGTCGATATGGGGTGTGTTCAAGGGCAGGGCAGGGAAGGGTGCTGCCAGGGGGTAGGATAATGTGTAGGGGCAGTGAACCTGAGCCAGTAGAGCAGCTACTATCATTTAGGGACTTTATAAACAACACAAAGTAATTTATACATACCTTCAGTTAGCATATGTGCAACCTGTGTCTCAAATAGGGGTGCAAGTGTTGGATGAGCATTCGGTGTCATTAAGGGGACAGAACAAACACAATCAACATAAGGAGGGCTCATAGGTGGCGGTAGATTGCTGGACTGCATCCCAAATCCATTTGTCAACGTTGCAAGAGGGGTCTTCGCAAAGTTGGTGGCCTTGGATGCCTTGGATCTTGGTTTGTATGGACAAGAGTGCCCAGCAAGAGGCAGTTCTCCATGCCCAGCTTCGCGACAACATCGACAGTGTTTGATCTAAATAAGTATGACAAAGATATAAGACAAATCATAGTGAAACAGGATTCTACCCACTTGCTTCGCTTTGGGTGTCTTCGTGATCATGGTTCTGGCAGATCCGTGCTTCTCAGTCACGGTAAGCAGTTGGCGCGGTTCTGCTCAACCGAGAGCAGTCAAAACATCAACAAGATAAGTAAAAATATTCCCAGTGGACTCTACATACCTTTGATCCAGCAGCTGTGTAGCAGTACCTAAATTGCTGCAGAAGTCGACGCGACGCGACGCGTTGTGCTTAGCCTGAAAGGGAACCCCTTAGTAAGGGTGTCACACCACGGCCCGTTTGGGAGGTCCACCCCAGCCTGAGTCGGACGTGGGAAACCGCAGGTTTCTCACCGTTCGATACCTGATGTGCCAGCAACACTCATTCATAGCGATCATAACGGTCAACATTACCATGGTAAAATCTAACCAATAGTTGAGCTAAAGCTATGACAAATGGGATACAGATCATGTAATCTAAAGGTTCTATACGATGATACAAGAATATATGAGGCAATTATTTGATTGATTTTCTTCCTCGCGAGAATAGACTGCTGGGTGCTAAGAATATCTCCCGCGGTGTTCAACCGCCGAGCGGAATCATGCACGTAACCCTGGAGATCCTGCTCTCCACCCGGGTTCATCCCACTCCAGCACCACTTTGATCAGTAATCCATATTGACATGTGAATGAACGTTCGGCGTTCGGCAAGGGGATACTTATGCACATGTTGCATATTGGAGCTGAGCAGAATGTGAATCCATCAGTGTTCATGCCCGGAGGAAGATTGGTCTATCTTTCCAGTCTGAGATATTTGAAAAATGCCCGCCATCGACACTCTGGTTTTACTCGTTACACCGTGACGAAGGTAGTATAGGTTCCATCTCGGTTTGAAGAATCGCCTGTCTCGTCCCATGAATGGTCCTGCATATCAACTAATGCCGCCATCCGGATATGCACTAGTATACGGCCGGTAAGGATGCTATGGAAGACGCGTTGCAGCCTATGGAGAAAATATCACATTGGGTCAACACGATACTTTCATCGATCACGAACAGTATTAAACCCCCGCCAATTTTATGCTGGGTGGAGTTGAGAAAAGATTTGCTATGTCTCAGGTGCACGTACCTGAACCTGTGTGATCCATAGGATATTGGCGAGGGACAGAATGAGGAGAAATGTATAAAAGAGGATGCCTGCAGCAGGTCAGAGTGTATCAAAACCCTTCACTGTACGTACCATCTTTGTATAGGGTGGTCATAAGACTTGATGCGGTGTGACGATCTGCGAGCTATGGTTAGCAGGAAATACTTGAAATGTTTAATATTTTAACTCACAATGTTCATAGCCTTTTATCAAGGTGAGAACGAGGACAACTATTGGCGAAAGTCATTAGAAGAATGGTGGACGAAGGCAATCTCACTTGCCTGTCTCGAAGAAGGTAATGGTGGCATAATCCCATAAGATGGTAACACCTCTGTCTTCTATAATGACACAATTTGGAATGGATTTGTCAAATATTGGGGACGAAGGCAAGACTGTGGACAAGCATTATAGTTAAGAAGGGTGACTGAAATGAAATGAGCTCACATGTCACGGCTTTTAATCCACGCTGGGTGCAATATACGAGCGGGGCTACAACCACGACAAAGAGAATGGGAAGACCTATGGCGACCTTTCGGTCCTTTCCCCACAGGGCCCAGGTTCGAAAGACGAGGATAACTGAGTTGCAGAGCATGAGTCTCCATACTCAAGATGATTGGATGATAGGCAATTACTTTCGGCCAGACAACCTCCCCAGAAGATTAGCCCTAGAATTAGCATCGACATTAGCGACTACAAGTTTTCATAGCAACTGTGTCCATACAGCCAGATAATTGATAGAGAGTAGGGCACTACAGAGAGATAAGGCTTATGAGAAATGCAACATTATACATCCATTACTTGCCGTTTGTGAGGATACAGTCTTCCCAGGAACAAAATGGACTACATTAAGGGAATGAATTTCTGGGTGGGTCATAGCTTAGAAAATTTTACGCACAGTAGTTGAGAAGTATCACGTCGGTGAAAGCAAAATAACGTGTCATGGTATACAGAACCCTTCCGAAGCTCCATGGTGTACCCCAGAAAAGCTCCACTTCGTACTTCACGGTCAAGAGATAATCGTAAAACTGTAGCGTCTGTGTTTAAAAGGAGTCTGGAAACGATGTTCCTCCTTACAAGTATCATGAGGCTAGCAACTGGAACAGGAGACGTCAGCCTTGAGAGTGAAAACGCGGACTCTAATCAATAACACGACTAACCATCGAAATACTGAAGTATGCAGAACTAAGGTTGGGAGGAAACGTGAGAGTGAATAGAAATAACCTTACTATCGTGAGTCGATTGGCCTGTAGAACCAAACCTAGTAACTGGACACTTTCTTCGCTACTGATCATGGAGGGCTGAGCATGGGGGTGAAGTATGGTGAAAAAAGTATGTAGGCTCTACTTCCCCTGACTAATATGTAAAAATCTGATTATCATAAACTCGGCAGTCTTCTAGTATCTAGGCTCCCCTGATCGACCTTCCCCTGGGCTTGATTGAATTGAATTGAATCGAGTAGATCTTTAAAGTGATGCGGTAGAGGAATGAAGAGCCCCAGTATGCCGATGCCAGTCTTTCTTCCCGCTGGTGGACAATTGACCCATGAGGTAGTCAATGCCTTGGTAGCTTGGTTACTGATAAGGAATATTCCACTTGAATGAGAAAGCTAAAATCCCTACATGCGACGACAGGGACAGTTGATAACGACCGTGCGTGACAGGTAAGTGATGGGCTGCCATAAGGAAGCATTCACTGAAGGCTGAAGTCGTATTGGTAGGAAGTGCGATTGGACTGTCAATGCGGAGAGCCAAGAAGTTTCAGGAGGATAGGTAAGAGAGATAAAGTAGAAAGGGCCGGTGGCCCGGGAACTACAAGATCCCTCAGGGTGTATCATTGGAAATTTGGTGGGATGACAGACGCGAAACGAGTGGCTTGATAGATGATCAACGAATGACGCAGAAGCTCTGCTTCACAACGAATACCTGATCACCCCCTTATTTAGCAAAGTACCAATTTGAGTTTAATTCCGAGAAATCCATAAATACCTTTGCGTGTAAAGTATCTGACATTGGCTAGTAGCCTCCGAAAATATTTGTTTTCTTTTTCTTTATTCGGACAACGCGATCGGCCCAAATCAGCGCACATACGTCAGGAAACTGATACGGACATTTGTACCGGAAGAATGACGGAATTATGCTGTACTCTACCCCACTGGTTTAATATACGAAATCTCTCGCGGGGGTATTTGTAGTGGAGGTGTTTCTAATGGTAATTGTGGTAGAGGTGTTGCCACTGTTCCCATTATTTATTATACACTATAACCCGCGGCGGAGGGGGATAGTTACAGCAATAGGAGTGGTATTAAACGGCTTCCCTGACAAGCGAATTTCCTGGAACAATAGTGGCAGTTTAAACTCCCAAGCATATCACATGTTTTCCCAGTTCTCGACTTTGTAGAGCGAGATCCGTCATTTTGGGGACAGATGATCTAGAAATCAACTGTCCATCAACCATTAAAATCAGAAACCGGAGAAGACTGACCGAGGCTGTTCAAGAGGTTCCACTTCTTGACAGTCCCTCTTCGTGAGGTAACTTGTATATACTTTGCCGATGACCCAATTAATCACCTGCAGATAATCGTCCATTGCCTCCTTTCCTGTGGCAAAGCAGAGAAAGAAGAAAATAGGGGATACTGGAGGTACCCACCACAGCTTGACGTACTGTTGGATGGAGAATCCCCAGTAGTTAGGAAAATGAATAGGACTTATTGTTAGAGCCTATAAAGCCTCGCTTTTATAGTAAATACATGGAAGAATATTAGTAAGAATATAAAGGAAAATTTTACTAAAAGTATCTGGATAATTATACCGAGTACCAGTGCTCCGGCCTTCTAGGTTCAGGTTGACTCACCCGACATACCTATTGTCCAGTAGTAAGAACTTTGGTCTAACCCAGATTGTTGAAAACCTCCAATAGACATCCACCCAGCTAGTGTAGGGATAAAGGAGATAACTGAGATTGAACCTCATGATGTATATATTCCCTGTCGTAGACCCAAAATAAAAATAGACGATAGTGCCAAGAGAGGGATAAACCACGGCATTCCCGTGACAAAAGATTCTTCGAGATACACTCTAATTGTAATTTTGTAACGGATTAAATGGAAGACAGTAAGAACTGAAATCTCCCCTGTTAGCTTCTGTATATTGAGTTTTTGGGTACACATCCTTTATAATTAGGTCAATTCAGGAAGAATATTAGGAAGAAGCATTCTTGGCTTGGATTAAAAGAGAATGAGGGCGGAGGAGACAACAGATAAATAAGTAAAATCCCAGTAAGGATGTGGCCCCAGCCAGCATTCCCGTGAGATGATACGGATAACTGGAGATTATGGTTGAAGAGGTCGCTAGATGATGCGCCGGACCTTAATCAAGCTATTTGAAAATATGCACTGGCTTAGAGAGGGTCAGACCGGTAAGGTCTCCTATAATGTGTATTTGGTGAGAGATCACCAGCGAATCCTGCTCAAGGAGATCAGTGGCATTCCCACAACAGGAAGTGCCTTTACTCACCAACTATATGTGAAGGTTGAGTTAATTTCTGCTTCTGCTTTTTAATCCCTGGTCATTATTGCGAAGCATTCCGGTTGTCTAGCACGGAAAGCAGCCATTCAATACGGTTTACTCGGGCGCAATTTACTGAGAAGGATGAAGAACCCCCGACATGGAATTGTCCCAAGTAAGTCCGATAGCCAGAACGGCTCCAAAAGTTCCTGCGGTCCTTATGGAGTGCGTAAAGCACTGAGGATGAACCAATCTCCGTTTCAAAGACAGAGATTCGATCGAAGAAATTGAGTGTGAAGTAGCTCGTTTCTTGGGAAGGGGTGAAGGTCGGATTTCTTCTCATACCTGACTCGAATGGAAGAGTGACTTCAAATGTAGACGAAGCTAGAGCTAACAGCCACTTCCTAGAAAGGAAAACACGCTGATTTGGAGAATCCTAGTGACATCAGGGTAATGGTTGGGAGCAAAGGGAAGATGCGGCGTGACTAGTGACCGAACGCGAGCGGCGAGACTGTAGACATCAAAACTAGAAGCATTCGAATTGTGTCTTGTTTTCATCGGCGTCAAGCTGACTTCGAAACAATATTTCAATGGAAATTCAAACAAGTTTTACAAATAGTTTATCTTATGCAAATATCCCATCACAAGTAATTCTTTCTGAACATGTTTATCATCCAAATTGGGATATTTACGTACGCCGTGTTTGAAACCACCTCCTTATTCTTTATTTCTGCTCACAGCTTTATACTGTCCAGAGAATCTTGTTGTGATCTCGAAAAGAAGTATTATGGAAGACTTGTTGTCTAGAATGTCTCTGGAGAAGGATATCAACTTGCTCCCCTATGGTGGACGCCCAAAATACGTGAAGTTTGCTCCAAACGACAGGGGTGAACACCTTCCCACTGTCTTTTTCGAAGGTTGGATGATATCTAAAACGATGGAATACGGAATATTGATTCAGATCTTTGATAGATACTAGAGTTTGGAAGCCAGAACCTGGTCGTCTTGGGCAGATCCACGCATGGGGTCTATTTCCGGTACGCCACAATCATGGACATCTGACCCGCCATAATCTCAAGAATAAATGAAGTATACACAATACCAGAGGGAGGGAATGAGAAAAAAAACGAGGTCAATAATATTCCGGATGGTACGCACCCCAGTTGTCTAACAAAGATATATAATGTCACTAACAGCTCTGTGAAGCCGATGGAATGCAGATGATGATGCGCACAGTTCGTCTTTAGTCTTCCTAGTGAAAGATCCAATCTTTATTGATGACTATTAATTGTAAAGATGGCCCATCAAATGACGTATTGGCAAGGGGTGGTCAGTCCCGAAGAGCAATTCGTGAAGGTGCTTATGGAGAAGAAGGTCAGATTGTGTTGTCACATATTGTTTATCCGTCTAATTTACCATCTGAATAGCGTAATTGCCTTGCAGGGCTTACCTTGAATGTACTGGATAAGAGGGATGTCGTTGTGAAGGTCATTATGCCGTGAGTCTGGCCTCCCTTACGACGAAGACTTTGTAACCTTCGCATCTTAGCCATATCAGAGACAAAAACGAAAAACCTCGAATATGGCATCGTTTCAGAGTTTCCGCGGGCATTAAACTGAGTGTTTTGCAGGACAAACTCCTCTCACCTATAATGGGCTGGTCAGCCGTGCCTCGTAATCATTTTTACTTCGACTTATGACTGACCGAAATAGGGTAAGAAATCTTCATGCCTACGCCTTCGCTGATTTCAGGGATGGTGCCCTATTTGGACCAGATGTTCGTGATCAACTACAACATTATATATATATTTAACACTAAGATGAATTGGATAGGGAATGAACTCCGTCGACATGGCTCACATTGGTCAAGTAAGTAATTAATCCAATTTACTTTGAGGGCCTTGTGGTTCTCATCCACCTATCCATCTAGGTTGGTTACGAGTTTTTGCCTGATGATCAGTAAGTCGATCCTTCAAACGCATATGATGGATCAAGCCTAAATCTAATCTAGATATACGCTTGCCCATCTCTTTGCTAAAGAAGGGGATATATTTGGGTGCCTATATGATTTTGGAGATAAATGGTACCACGACATTGAGGTACAAGTCTTATCCAATATTTCTATATGTAGTGCTAATTAGCTGGTAAAGATCGAGAATTTTTTTTCAGTGGAAGATTCAGACGGATCCGTTAAAATTATCGATGGAAGGGGCATGTGTCCAGGAGGTACAAACGATGTGCTTAATGCTATCTAGAAGAGCTAACATTTAGTTTTATAGAGAATATGCATGGTACCTATAACTACGGAGAATTCCTCGATAAGTACGAAGCTGCATCCTATGTCGAAAGGTGCGTGACTTTAAGATTATGTAGTCTTCTTCATCTCATAACTCTTTGCTCAGGGAGGAGAAAAGGCGAGAAATCCTAGACACGCCTAACTATAGCGACTTTGGCAAACCACCCGCACTGTTCGATCCCTTCACATTCGACCTCGCAGCCGCCCAGCAACGTCTCGCCGAAGCCCTCGCATCGTCAAAGTCTGTCCGAACAGGTGCGAAAGGCTTCAACATAGCGTTTGGTGCCGAGAATGAAACGAAAGACGCTCTGATAGTCTCGACAAGAGATTCCTCAAGGAAGGGCAGACGCTTACTAAAACTCCCTGGGATGATCTAGGAGGATACTGGAAGGAGACTGTATCAAATGTGAGAGATAGGAAGTGTGAAACTGTTTGTGCGCAGTGTGGGAAGCCCGGTGGTGAATCGCTCAAGGCGTGCTCGGGCTGTCGACAGGTTTTGTAAGGCACTCTTTCTTCTGCCATGTAGGATCTTACTTATTCCCGTGAAGATATTGCTCGCCAAAGTACCAAAAGGTATGCAAGAGCCTGTTCCGGCCATGTTATAGAATCTAACTTCATTGATTTATGACAGATGCACTGGAAAACATGGCACAAGTTACAGTGCTCTCGTAAATATGGCCCAAAATAAAGGACAAGTCACCATTATGCCCTCTTTCACCAAAGATTTAAAAGGTGCCGAGGCGTATTTCCAACAACCGTGTATATTACCCATCATATAATTTAACGAGCATACCCTATTTTCAGGCCTATAGCTAAAAACGTATCGAAAATCCATTTGGTCCGTTCGATCATTCCGAGATTCGGTTGGCACCTCATAAGCAGGAATGTGCCCATTACTTGAACACTCTTTCCCACAAAGAGTCTAGTGGTCAACGCATAAAAGGCCTCTGTGTTCTGGTATTTGCAGGCAATGGTTCATACTTTGGGGCACAGATTCCAATATAGTAAAACTTATGGACTCATTTCATTCGTTATATGGCTTCTAGGTAGGATCCCTCTAGTCACCGGTGACCCATATTTTGATCAGTTGCTTATTATAATTTGTGTATAGTACTTACTACCTGTTTTCAGGCCTCGTCCTAAACTTAGCGGAACTTTCTTTGACTGTTTGATTTCATTTTGGTTGTTATAATAGTCAATTTTGAAAGTGAATCAACGCGTCTGCCGGTCATATGTTTGTCGGAGTACGTCAGTGCTCCCGTCTCTTCGGCGAGACTGGCTTTAGCAGGCGGAGAATTTTGCCCGCTTTCAATTGATAGGGCTGGATGGGTGGGTCTGCGGGTAGGCTAACCATTGCTCAACTTGCGGACGAACGTTCGTTCGCTCCGTGCGAATGTACGGACGCTTGTGCAGTGGTCTCCTCTCCGATGTCTACCTACGGCTACATAGCTGAAAACCGTGCCTCATGAAACAAGTTGACCTTTAATCCTTAGACTGAGCAAGATCGCCGAAATATGAAGATACGTTTATGATAGAGGTCCATATTCAAGCTGTATACCTACTTGGCGTCTGCTGAGGCATCTAGTAGAGTGACTCTTGAGATAGCGGTGAACAACCAGCCCTAGGTTTAGAAAAATGGCACATTTCAGGTCCGTTTCTACCTATGAGTCTCCAGAATGCGTCGAAAGGGGATAACATCGCAAACGAACCATTCACGGCACCTGGCGATGTACAGGAATCAGCGGCGCTCCGTACAAGATATATAAGAGGCCACATGATTAGGAGAGGACACAGCTACAGAAATGACGTGAGAGGGGTAGGCGTATTGAGACGATCACGACAAGGTCTGGAAGAAATGTCCGTCAGATTTAACGAAAATATAAAATAAGCGCAAAGAACGCAAAGAAAGACGCGTTGGCAAGTACAAGGATAAACAAAGATCTATGCAAGTCCAAACAAATTGTAGAATTTTAAGCTCTGGGACAGTGTAGCCTTGGGGGATCTAAGGGCTCCGCGCCCAAGGGAAGTTAATCGCCGTCATGGGCCAATACCGTTGCTGCCAACGAGATTAGCAGGATCCCAGAACGGCGTTCAAAACAGAAAACTCACGACGTCACAGCCTTATCACTTGCTCGCACAATACTTGCCGCCTTCTCAACGACCTCACGATCCGTGGCGAATGTCAGCTTCTGTACCGCGACTTCGACATCCATAAACTCGCTAGTAAAGCATTCGCTCAATGTTTGTGTATTTTCCTGCTTGGGATCTCCTGTCGATTCTGCAATATACCACCATGTAAACTTCACGTCTGTGGGCTGTATCGTCCGCGTTGTAACGGCGAACGGTTCAGTGGCGTCTGTAATCAACGCCGCTGTATCCTTTTCTTGGGAACCGGGTGGCGGGGCTCTGGTCCACATACTGAGGCCTGGCATTAAACGACATGGGTATCCTGTCTCTTCGAATGTCTCCCTCAAAGCTGCATCTTCCACTGACTCTCCTCTATCTTTCCTCCCCTTTGGCAGCAGCCACTGTTTCTTGACTTCGTGGAAGAGAATGCAGACCTGTAGAGAGGCCTCTGTACGCCGAAAGAGAACACAGCCTGCAGTTATAACAAAATTAGGAGAGAATAATATCGTAGTTGGAAAGGAAGAGGCGGCCATGTATGATGGAGGGGATTGGAACCTTGAATAATTTTGGTGTAGGAAATCACGTGGCCTGACGTATCAGATGTGACCCATGGTCACAGTCGGATTTGAGCAGCTATCTCAGTCCCAGTTCATTCACTTCTTTTGTTCTCAAAAGACTTAAACTGAAATGTCTCACATTTCCCGTGGAAGGGACTTGACTGAGAACCACGAATAAACTAATGAAGCCACTATCAGAGCTAATTTCCTGCAAATGCCTCCACAGAACCATCTTCAAATGATACAGTTTGTGAACTGCGCTACTTTTTTTACTGTCAAAAACGACGTCGAATTCAACTGGATGACGCGCCAAATATATTTAACAAAATATTCCGCGAATTTATATGCTAGTACTTGCGACCTGTGTGGGAGGGAGACCTACCCGTTTGACGCAGTACAAGGAAAAGGCGGGCTAGACGAGATTCCTACGGAAACGACCTTAATAAATATTCTCTGAGAAAACCATACTCGGTGTCTTCAAGATGAACATAAAGAGATCGTTAACTTGGGGGAGTTTCTGGTTTAAGAAGAGGCAAGAGGGAGTCCGCAGGCATTTTCGGTATCATCACCACTTCCAAAACTGGTCTGAGATGCAATACTGATTGAGTGAGGCAGGTTTTTGATGATTAGTGCAACACATACCCTCCATGCCTTCATGGAGTAATGGTGGCCAGGGCCCTCTCACAGCGGGAGTAAAAACTGCTTCATACTTGAAATCCACCTTCCCTGTTCAGGCTACAATATTTTCAAAGGGACTTGATGGAACTAAGGAACTCCTGATGGCATTCACCATCGGCTTCTTGTCCAACAATATATGCCGCTAGAACTAATTCTTCGAGCTTGTGAAAAGTTCTCGAGCTGACCAAATCAAGGATAACGACATGCGAGAAATGAACGGATGTTCCCAGCGATAAATAAGTGTGTTTGGCCGTTCGTGATGCTCGCAAATGGCGTATGAAATCGTAAGAGAGGCAATCTCGGGTGTCAATTTCAGGGTTGGTGGACCAGTCGAGGGCGGTATGGATATAACCAAAGTATGAAGCAAGGGCATAGAGGTGTTCAATAGACCATATAACTCTTCATTTAACCAAACTATTGTTTTCAAGATGAGTTCTTGAAGTGTATTTCCGAGGTGCGACAAGGGGCCTTTCAACGGTGGCCCATCCGAGTAATAAAATTTTGCTTCGCGTTGTCCTCGATGCCCAGCTTCAAGAAGTTGACGAAGCCCTTGATAAAAGACGCAAGTACTAGTAGATCCCAACGCCACATTCCATCAAGTCTGAGCGTTTTTGCACTGCGAACTTTGGTTATAGCTAGCTCGTGGGGGTTGAAGCACCAATCGCCAGTTGTGAAGTGTAGTGCCCGGAATTATGGAGCCTTGGAAATATAAGAAATTGTTCGAACAACCCTAAATCATCCCGTCGCTCATCCTCCTCTTCAAATCCCGAGATTCAACGTTGAAGACTTGAAGCTTCATTACCAATCCCAGTACTTGAAGTACGGGAGGGAAGAGAAGATGTCGAGTGCCATTCTCCATCCGAAGAGCATGCAAATTCGGGAAATGTCAATAATAATGATAATAATAATAATGATAATAATAATAAAACCATATATCATGATTCTACCTTGTCCGGAATGATTGACCCCCACATTGCGTTATGTAGCGTTGAGTCCAAGCCAACATATTGAGGCCATTTAGCATCCGCTTCCGCCAGATGTCGTTTCGCGAATTCGAGACTCTTGTGGTTTCAGTTTCGAGACCCTGCCAATTAGCCGATTAGCATCTTCCTGACATATGCAACTGTGTCGATACATAGTTCTTGATGTTGAATAAACTAATAAACGCGACTACAAAACGAAGTAAGTAAAAGAGATTCGTAGTACAAGTCGGAAAGCTCACCTCAGTGTTTGTGCGAATACAAACAACTGAGTGAGCAAAATAGCAGCTACGTGTATATATGCGGTTCACAATGCCCAATGCGACATAAAGGAAACGTAAATTAACATACGGAGCTTGGATGAACAAGCATATGGCCGCGATGGCCGAGAGGGTCACAATAAAATGGAAAGAGCGTAAAAGTAAACAAAGAGGAAAACTCAAGTGCACTGGCGTGAACGAAACATGGCCAGTGCACGCGTACATCAAAATGTAATACTTGAGTTATATTATTATCAGGTGCGTTACGGACCTAGCGGGATGCGTAGGTTTGCGTTC
>Ga0157379_10003997_pt1 | contig 12574 bp, 14 predicted proteins | sample S25metaG_FD_121802 | JGI IMG/M metagenome (GOLD analysis project Ga0157379, IMG submission 121802) | Switchgrass rhizosphere microbial communities from Kellogg Biological Station, Michigan, USA - S2-5 metaG | ecosystem: Host-associated > Plants > Roots > Rhizosphere > Soil | place: USA... | reverse complement strand
TGACGCACGCGCTGACGACGCATGCCGTCGACATCGTCCTTGCCACCCTGTTGCTGATCGGCAGCGTGACCGGCGCGCAGGTGGGCGTGCGCTTGGCGCAGAAGGTGAAGCCCGAATATCTGCGTCTCGTGCTGGCCTTCATGGTGCTGACGGTCGCCTTCCGCATGGCGCTTGGACTCACCTGGCGGCCGGAGGAAATCTATACGGTCCAGCCGCTGTGAGATTGGGGCGGATATTGGCGCTACTGACGATGCCGTTGCTGCTTGGCGCGAACCCGCCCCGGCTGGTTCCGGACGTATCGCAGCGCCAGATCGATATCATCTACAGCTTCACCGGCGCGGAACTGCTGCTGTTCGGTGCAATCCTTTATCCCGGTGGGCGCGTGCCGGACAAGCCGGCGGATATCGCAGTCGTGCTGCGCGGCCCGGTCGAGCCGATCCTGGTCCGCGAGAAACAGAAGATTGCGGGTATCTGGATGAATGCGGACAGCGCGCGCTTCCGCTCCATGCCCTCCTTCTATGCCGTGGCATCCTCGCGATCATTGGGCGGTCTCGTCGATGAACGGACCTCGGCCATCTATGAGCTCGGCGTGAATAATCTTCAGCTTTCGCCCTCCAGCCAGGAGGCAGCCGAAGAACAGAAACGCTTCGAAGCGGGCCTGGTCGATCTCAAGCGGCGCAGTGGCCTCTATGTCGAAGATCCCAAGGGCGTGGAGATCACCGATGGCGTGCTCTATCGCGCGCGCATCGCGATTCCGGCGCGCGTGCCGGTGGGCAAATATACCGCCGAGACGTTTCTGATCCAGGACGGGCGGGTGCTCGCCGCGGCAGTTCGCGACGTCGATATCGATAAATCCGGCTTCGAGCGCTTCATCGCCACCGCCGCCCAGGCCCATGGTTTCATCTACGGAGCCTGCGCCGTGGCAATATCATTGCTGTTCGGCTGGGCGGCCAGCATGTTGTTCCGTCGGCGCTGATCACATTCGGGAAAGCATCGCCGTTCCTTCTTTTTTAACAATCCCGCGTTAGCACAGGTTGATGCTTGGGCAGCCGCACGGCGGGGACGCTATGAACGACATGACTGGCATGCAGAGCTTCGGGCAGGCGCTGCAATCCACATCATTGGACAGCCGGGTTGAAATCGGCCGGGTGCTCGACGTTTCCGGCAGCGGCGCCAAGATCACGCTGGATGGTCCGATCCTGACGATGATGCAGTCGAGCGACGATCCCGTCCTCGCCTCCGCCGGCAATATTGGCAGCCATATCAAGCTGATGGTAGACGGGCGCTGGCTGGTTGCGGTGGTGCGCACGATGCGGCTGGCCGAAGCGGACGGCGACCTTATCCTCGCAGATGTCGATTTTCTGGGTGAAGGCATGATGATCGAGAATGATCATCACATCACCAGCTTCCGGCGCGGTGTCACGCGCTATCCTGTTCCGGGCGGCCGGATCTTTGCGGTCGACAGTTTCGATCTCAAGCAGATGTTCGCGACGGCTGCCCGCGCGCATATCGAGATCGGAAATGTCTATCCCACCAAGGATGTTCGCGCCGCACTCTATATCGATGCACTGCTGGGCAAGCATTTCGCGCTGCTCGGCTCCACCGGCACCGGCAAATCGACATCCACTGCGTTGATCCTGCATCGCATTTGCGAGTTGGCGCCCAACGGCCATATCGTCATGATCGATCCCCACGGCGAATATTCGCAGGCGTTCAAGGATAGCGGTGCGATCTTCGACGTAAACAATCTCGCAATGCCCTATTGGCTCATGAATTTCGAGGAGCATTGCGAGGTGTTCGTTACCGCGTCGGGCGATCAGCGCCAGGCCGATTGCGACATTCTCGCCAAATGCCTGCTGGCCGCGCGTGCCAAGAACCGCCTGGCCGAAGGCATCGGCAAGCTCACCGTCGACAGCCCGGTTCCCTATCTGCTCACCGATCTCACCCAGATCATCCAGACCGAGATGGGCAAGCTTGAAAAGGCGGGCACCAGCGCCCCCTATTTGCGGCTCAAGACCAAGCTTGACGAGATGCGGTCCGATCCGCGCTACAGCTTCATGTTCTCGGGCATGCTGGTCGGCGATACGATGGCGGACTTCCTGGCCAAGGTGTTCCGCCTGCCCGGCCAGGGCAAGCCGATCTCGATCATCGACGTCTCCGGCGTACCGTCTGATATTGTTTCCGTGGTGGTTGCGATGCTTTCCCGCATGGTGTTCGATTATGCGATCTGGGCACGCGGCGAGGAGCAGAACCCGGTTCTGCTCGTCTGCGAAGAAGCCCATCGCTATGTGCCGAGCGACCGCATGACCACCGGGCAGGCGGTGCGCAGCGTGCTTGAGCGGATCGCCAAGGAAGGCCGTAAATATGGCGTCTCGCTCGGCCTGATCACGCAACGGCCGTCCGATCTTGCCGAGGGCGTCCTTTCCCAGTGCGGCACCATCATCGCGATGCGCCTCAACAATGATCGCGATCAGGCGTTCGTGAAGTCGGCCATGCCCGAAGGCGCCCGCGGCTTCCTCGATTCGATCCCCGCGCTCAGAAATCGCGAAGCCATCATATGCGGCGAGGGCGTTTCGATTCCCATCCGCGTCGCCTTCGACGATCTCGAGCCGAGCAAGCGACCAGCCTCGCAGGATCCGGTGTTCTCGACACTGTGGGCGCGCGAAGGCGGTGAACAGGAGTTGCTCAAGCGCGTCATCCATCGCTGGCGCACGCAGGGACGTTAAGGCTGACGCGCTAACGCAGCCAAAGGCGCCGTATCAGCGCAACAAGCGCCAACGCCACCAGAATCGCGCCGGTATCGGCCACCCAGTCCATGATGTCACAATCGCGGTGCAGCGCCGGGATTGACTGAAGCACCTCGATCAATGCGCCAAGGAAGGAAAGCCGCTCCGCGATCCTTGACCAGCCCGCGCGCGGATAGGCGGCGCTGGCCAGGACCGCTAGGGTCGCGAATGCCAGCATGTGCTGATATTTGTCGCCTACTTCGCCAAGCACGGTGGGCGGCTTCGGTATCAGCGCCATTGTCACCGCGAAGATGAGCGCGGTCCAAAAGACAAAACGAACCAGCAGGACGATTTGCGGAGGAAGCGACGGTACCGACGGCATCCGCGCCTCATGCCCTGTCGCTCTTAAAGTGCAAGCGCGAACAGGAATTTTTCATGGCGGCTGGCGACCGATCAGAAAACCGCCATTGCCGGCAGATTCATGAGTCCTGATCATGATTATCTTCCACGAAAGCCTTGAGGCGCACCAGTGCGCTCTCCCACTGGCGGGTTACCTTCTCGAGATAGGCGCGCGCATTGTCGATCCGCTCGGGCTCAATCGCGAAGCGGCTCTCGCGCCCGTGCTTCAAATGGCGGACCAAGCCCGCTCGTTCGAGCATCCGCAGATGCTTGGTCACGGCCTGCCTTGTCAGGCGGGTATCGCCGGACAATGTCGTGATCGAACATGGCTCCCCGTTGCTCAGCCGGTTCAGCAAATTCAATCTTGTTCGATCACCTAATGCCGCGAAAATCGACACCACGTCATCGGCAAGTTCAATGCTCGACATAGGCTGTAATGTTCTTCATCTGCTGTTCCCACCCACCGCTATTCGCGCGGAACGCATCTGAATAGCGGTGCACGGGCAATCGCGAGAAGCCCGATTCAACCACTGTCAGCTTGGTGTCGGCACCCGCTGCTTCGAGCCGAAATTCCACCAGCGTTGATTCTTCCTGAGAATAGTCGGCGCTCGGATCGATCGCATAAGGATGCCAGGTGAATGAAAATAGATGGGGTTCATCCATACGCCGGATCACGATTTCCCAGCGCAGATGCTCGTATCCGGGATAGGTGATATGGCCGGTCGCCGGTTGGCCCGGTGCGAAGGGCGTATCGATCTTCACTCGGAACCATGCTCCGAACGAAGCGGGATCGGCAATTGCGCACCAGACGCGCTCGATCGGCGCGTGGAGCCTTACGCTGACTTCTATCCTATCTTCCATTGTGCAACCTCCTGGTTGCAGTTTAAATAGGTTTCCTCCGAATATGCAACCCCATGGTTGCGTATGTCGCATCTAACTCATGGTGTCCCGGAAATTCTTGGTGCCTTCGATCGTCTAGGCTAGGTTGGACGAGGGTCACCGCTTCGCCAATCTCGCAGCCGACGCTGACGACAATAGCCGGTAGGTAGTGAGGGGCCGAACATGTACGAAATTCGCATGGATGTGGAAGGGAGACTTATCCACGACAAGCTGGTTGGCTTCTGGGATTTGGCAACCGCCGAACGGTTTCTGAGGGACTTCAACGCCGCAATTGACAAGGTGGCAGCCGCTGGTCTGGGGCTGGAAAACATTGGCCGATTACCAAGAGATGGACGTTCAGACGCCCGAGGTTGTCGCGCTCCTTTCCAAGATTGCCGCTTGTGCGGAAGCGAACGGCCTCGCCAAGGCAGCGGTCTACATGCCCGGCATTCTAAAAAGCTTGCAAATCAAGCGCATGGGGGCATCCGACAAGTTTCGAACATTCGCTTCGGAAGCTGAAGCGCGCGCCTGGTTAGAGGAATGAGGCGGACAAATACTGCTGGCAAATCCAGGTAAAAATCTGGGTATTTACGGTGACAATTTGCTGGGCCAATGGCTTGCCCAGGCCAAAGCTCTCCTTGGCGATCTAGGTTATGATCCCGACTGGTTCCACAAGGCGCTTGCAGGCCGGGAGGGTCCGGACCCTAATTGACCGCTGCTCGTTTGCACCTTTTCATGAGGAGAAGTGGCATGCCCCAGTCAAGCGACATCAGAGAGCATATGGAAGTGATCGGCGCTGACGGCGCCCACATCGGGACGGTCGACAAAGTCGAAGGTCACCGGATCAAGCTGACCAAGGCGGACAGCGGTTCGCACGGCGATCATCATCATTATATTTCCTTCGGGCTGGTGGCCGATATCGAGGGAAACCGGGTGCGCCTTTCTGCCAATGCCGATGCGGCGGTGCTGCTCGAGGAAGAAGAGAGCGGCGGAGCGCTCGCGGACCGCAATTAGGATCGTTCCAGTTCGATCTTCCTTTGTTCCAAACAGGCTGTAGACGGGGTCGATGCCAAGCCCGCTCGAAGCCCTCCGTTCAACTTTCGGCTATTCAAGCTTCAGGGGACGGCAAGCAGAGGTCATCGATCGCGTCATGGCGGGCGAACATACGCTCGCCGTGATGCCGACGGGCGCCGGCAAGTCGCTCTGCTATCAGATACCGGCACTCTGTCGCGCGGGCACGGCGCTCGTCATTTCGCCTTTGATTGCGCTCATGCACGATCAGGTGCGATCCGCTGAAGCGGCGGGGTTGCGCGCGGCAGCACTGACATCCGCTGATGATAACCGCGATGAAACGATCCGCCGCTTTCGCGATGGCGACCTCGATCTGCTTTATGCCGCGCCTGAACGGGCCTCGAGCACCAGCTTTCGTGCTTTGGTCGATCGGGCGCCGCCGCTGGCGCTGATCGCGATCGACGAAGCACATTGCGTCTCCGAATGGGGGCACGATTTCCGGCCTGATTACCGGCTGCTGCGCCCACTACTCGACGCGCAGGCGGAAACGCCGCGCCTTGCGCTCACCGCGACGGCCGATCGTCATACGCGCGCCGATATCCTGCACCACCTCGCCATTCCCGAGGAGGGCCTGATCCTCGCCGGCTTCGATCGTCCCAACATCCGCTACGGGATCAGGCCGCGCGACGGCTTGGCCAAGCAACTGCTCGAGCTGGTCGCCGAGCATCCCGGTCCGGGCATCGTCTACGCGCCGACGCGCGATGGCGCCGAGCGGATCGCGGCCGGGCTTGCCCCGGCCGGGCGGCCGGTGAGGACTTACCACGCCGGGCTGGACGCCTCCGTGCGCGCTGCCAATCAGCGTGCCTTCGTCGCTTCCGAAGATATGGTGATGGTCGCGACGATCGCGTTCGGCATGGGCATCGACAAGCCCGATGTGCGCTTTGTCGCGCATGCGGGCCTGCCCAAATCGATCGAAGCCTATTATCAGGAAACCGGCCGCGCCGGCCGGGATGGCGATCCGGCCATCGCCCAGCTGTTCTGGGCTGCGGAGGATTTCGCGCGTGCCCGCCGCCGGATCGAGGCGGAAACCGAGCCCGATCGCCGCAGCGGGGAGCGTCAGCGCCTCAATGCTTTGGGGGCTCTTGTCGAGGCAGGAAGCTGCCGCCGTGCGATCCTGCTGCGCCATTTCGATGAAGAGCCGCCGCCTGCCTGCGGCAATTGCGACAATTGCCTCAACCCGCCCGCAACGGTCGATGGTACCGAGACTGCCCGGAAGCTGCTCTCGGCGGCCTTTCGTACCGAAATGCGCTTCGGCATTGGTCACTTGACGGACGTGCTCGCTGGCCGTGAGACCGATAAGGTGCGCAATTTCGGCCATCACCGCCTCTCGCTGTTCGGCATTGCCGACGCGGCGGAGCTCGCCTTGATCAAGCCAGTGTCGCGCGCGCTGCTCGCCCGCGATGCTTTGCGCGCCGACGAGTTCGGCGGGCTGAGCTTTGGGCCGGGTGCGCGGCCGATCCTCAAGGGCGAAGCCGATGTGCAGGTCGTGCTGCCGCCTAAGCGCGAGCGCAGGCGCAAATCGCGCGAGGATTATCCCCACGATCCCTTGTTCGATCGCTTGCGAGAGGTGCGGCGGGCGCTGGCACAGGCGCGCGGCGTGCCGCCTTATGTGATCTTTCACGATTCCACATTGCGCGAAATGGCGTCGTCCAGGCCATGCGACCGGCACGAACTTGCGCGGATCTCGGGCGTGGGTTCGCGCAAGCTCGATGACTATGGCGACGCTTTTCTTGAGGCGATCCGTAGCGCAAGCTAAGAGCGGCGGCGAAGGAGATTCCCATGTTCCGCAAGCTCGACGAGACGATTTCGGTGGCTGGCCAGATCGAGCCCGCAGATGTGGCGGAAGCTGCGCGTCAGGGTTTCACCTTCATCATCAATAATCGCCCGGATGGCGAGGCACCCGACCAGCCCAGTGCCGCCGAAATGAAGGCGGCCGCCGATGCCGCGGGCCTTGGCTACGCGGCGATTCCGATCACCCATGCCGGCTTCAGCGAGGATCAGGTCGTCGCGATGGGGCAGGCGCTTGCGGCCGCGCCGGGCCCGGTGCTCGCTTTTTGCCGCTCAGGCACGCGATCGACCCTGATCTGGGCGCTCGCGCGGGCGCGCGCGGGGGATGCTCCTGCCGAACTCTCGGCGAAGGCCGCGGCGGCCGGCTATGACCTCAGCCCCATCCGCCCATTGCTCGGCTGATCGCAGATAAAAAGGCCGGCGGAGTGATCCGCCGGCCCAGTTCCTCGCAGGAGAGAAGATCAGGCGGAGCCGAAGCCCCGCCCTGGTTCGTCAATAATTGTAGGCACGCTCGCCATGCTCGTTGAGGTCGAGCCCTTCGAGCTCGACTTCCGCGCTGGGACGCAGACCGATCGTCTTGTCCAGCAGGAAGAAGAGGATCAGCGAAACGCCACCCGACCAGACCAGCGTGACGCAGACCGCCTTGAACTGAGTGATCACCTGGGCTGTCATGTCATAGGCGCCAGCGACGGACGGAAACACGGTATAATCGATAAAGCCCTGACCGCCGAGCGCGGGGTCGGCAAAAACACCGGTCATGATCGCGCCGAAGATACCGCCGATGCAGTGCACGCCGAACACGTCGAGCGAGTCGTCATAGCCGAACTTGTTCTTCACCGTGGAGACGAAGAAGAAGCAGAGCGGCGAGACGAGCAGGCCGAGGATGATCGAGGTCATCGGTGCGATGAAGCCGCAAGCCGGGGTGATCGCGACAAGGCCGGCAACCGCACCGGATGCTGCACCAAGCATCGAAGGCTTGCCATGGACCACTTGGTCGCACAGCGCCCAGGAGACCGCGGCCGCGGCGGTGGCAACGAAGGTGTTGATGAACGGAAGCGTCATGAACGCATTGGCTTCCAGGTTGGAACCCGCGTTGAAGCCGAACCAGCCCACCCACAGCAGGGAGGCGCCGATCATCGTCATGGTCAGCGAGTGCGGCGGCATCGGCTCCTTGCCGTAGCCGATGCGCTTGCCCATCACGAGGCAGCCCATCATTCCGGCGATGCCGGCGTTGATGTGCACCACGGTGCCGCCCGCGAAGTCAAGCGCGCCCCATTGCCACATCAGGCCGTTCGGAGCGACCGAGCCCTTCAGGAAGTCTGGACCCTGCCAGAACCACACCATGTGCGCGATCGGGAAGTAGACCAAGGTAGCCCAGAGCACGAGGAAGATGATGAGCGGCGTGAACTTCACCCGCTCCGCAAAGGAGCCGACGATCAGTGCCGGCGTGATGCAGGCGAACGTCATCTGGAATATCACATAGACATATTCAGGCAGATAGACGTTGTTCGAGAACGTCGCCGCGTAAGTGGATGGACTGACGCCGGCGAGGAATGCCTTGGAGAAGCCTCCGACAAACGGCGTCGAGCCCTGCGAGAAGGCCATCGAATAACCATAGCAAACCCAGATCAGCGCGATCACGCTGACGCACATGAACACCTGCATCAGCACGGACAGCATGTTCTTCGTCCGCACCAAGCCGCCATAGAAGAGGCCGAGCGCCGGGACCGACATCATGAGCACGATGGCAGACGAAATGGCCATCCAGGCCACGTCGCCCTTGTTGACCATCGTGGCCTGCTGCTCAGGCGTGGGATTGAAGATGGGGCCAGCGGCAGCGGCCGCCTGTGCCCAGGCCGGCATCGCCAGCATGGCCGAGACGCCGAGCGCGCCCAGCCCAAGACCGATCTTTGTAGAAAGCTTCATGTTTCCCCCTAAATCTTTAGAGCGCGACGTCGTCGGTCTCGCCGGTGCGGATGCGCACCGCCTGACCGATCTCCAGCACAAAGATCTTGCCGTCACCGATCGCACCGGTGTTGGCGGCTTGCTGGATCGCCTCGACGACCCGGCTCGCCAGGGCGTCGGTCGTGGCGACCTCGACCTTGATCTTAGGCACCATGTTCGTGCTGTATTCGGCCCCACGGTAGATTTCCGTCTGGCCCTTCTGCCGTCCGAATCCTTTGACTTCGGTAACGGTCATCCCTTGCACGCCCAGCGTGGCAAGGGCTTCGCGCACCTCGTCAAGCTTGAACGGCTTGATGATCGCGACAACGAGTTTCATTTCGCCTCCCTCATTTAAGCCGGGAGGTTCACAGCAAAGAGCGTGCCAAATCGCGATTGCGAGGAGTCAGCGCGAGTCGCTTTACTGCTGCGACGACGGCTCTTGGCGCGATCGCTCAGAAATTAAGCAAAGATGAAGATATGCCCCCGATTCAGGCAATCTGTTCCACCAACACTCACTGGCTCCCCGACACTGAACGGACAGCCGAAGCGGTCAAAGGCGCACGCGGCAAGCGGCTGATATACCGGCAACCCAGTCCGCTCGCTGCCTGACCTATACGAACCACGCCGCCAGATTGGCGAGTGGCGCAAGTGCTATTTCCGGTGAGACTCTTTGGATCGCTTGAGGATATCCTCATTGTTGATCGGGGGAGTCGGCAGCGCCTTGCGGAGCAATTCATCGCGGCGTTGCTCGGCCTCAGTTGAAGAAGGGGTCGGGTCTGCCATGCCTGATATTCCGCTTTGTGATCCTATCGGATTTTGCATCTATTGTGGGTCGGACGGTGGTGGCGAGCCGCTGGGCGACGAGCACGTAGTACCCTTTTCCCTCGGCGGGTACCATTATCTTCCCCGGGCTAGCTGTCGGAAGCACGGGCAAATCACATCAGCGTTCGAAGGCGCGGTGGCCCGCCACATGTTTGGCGATCTGTGCGTCGGCCATCAGATTCAAACGAGGAACCCAGAGAAGAGGCCGACAACAAGGAAATTGAGAGCCAATTACAAAGACGGCTCACATCAAACCGTAGAATTTTCCATATCCAACACATTCGGCGCAATACCAGGGATACGCCTTCTAAGGGAAGCTGGAATGCTGCGATCTCCACCTGTGACAGTGGAAGAGAGCGAGGAATTTCAAATAACGATGCGGCACTTGGACCCGACAAGCAAAATTGAATGGCAACAATACAACGCCGAATCGTTTACGCGCCGATGGCGAGTCCCACTGCATGAATACCTGCGGCTGATGGCCAAAATAGCCCACTGCTTGGGAACTGCTGTGCTCGGGCCCGACGGATTCGAGCCATGGCTGATACCGTATATTATGGGCGACAACACAAGCATTTGGACGGTGGTAGGCAAATGCGATAAATCCGAGGAACCGGATCACAGAGTGATGCACAATCTCGACTGGCTAGTCAGGCCATTTGAGGCGTTCGGAAACATTTTCACCGCCGATCTCAGGCTTTTTTCACAATATGGCGGCCCCTGGGTTACCGTGGCTGTCGGAAAAGCGGGCGAAGATTTCTTCACGCAAGGCCAAGCCTAAAACTGCCATGCTTAAGCGTCGGTAGAATTCGCGCTGCCGATCGGAAAGGTTCTCTCACGAAGGGAGGTCATCTGTGACGTTTCCGATTGTGGGGTCGAGGCGCTCCATTTCCTCGAATAGTCTACGCGCGAGGTCCATCGGTCCGACATCCCTGAATATCGGGGGTCTTTGCTCAAAGCGCCGGCCTGTCGGCTCAAATCTAGGCCTGAACCAGTATGCTTTGTATATAATTGCCGATGATTCAGGCAGCTTCGAGTGCACGGATCCTGGGCAGAATATCCGCGACCGCTGCACGGCCGATCTCGATCAGCTCCGCCGCGCGCATGAAGTTGGTCGCGTCGATATGCCCGACCGGGAGATCGAGCTGAAGTTCCGGCGGCTCGATGATGAGGGACTGGCGGGTGAGGTTGGCGGTCATCAACGCCGTGGCCGCGCGCATGACGCCGAAGGTCGAAAGCGTCCGCCGCTGCGACCAGCCCTGCCTCAGCGTGCTGGCCCGGCCATGATAGTCGCCAAGCAGGTTGACGGCGATGAGCGGCAGTTCCGGCGCCAACCGGCGCGCGGCGCTAACGGGAATAGGCGATACGACACCGCCGTCCACCAACAGCTTACCGTCGAGATCGACGGGATGAAAGATGCCGGGAAGAGCCATCGATGCGCGCACGGCATCAGCGACTGGCCCCCGGCCGATCACCACCTCTTCCCCCGTCAGCAGATCGGCGGCAACGACGGAAACGGGAATCATCAGATCCTCGAAACGGATATGGCCGAGATGCAGGTCCAGCTGCCGGGCGATCTCGCGGCCGCCGAGCACCGCGCCCGGCCGCCAGTGGGGATCGAGATAGCGCAGGATCATCCGCAGATTGGCTGAACGCGCCACGCGTTCGAGCACGTCGAGCCGCCCGGCTCCCAGGCAGGTGGCGGCGAGCGCCCCGATCGACGTGCCGGCGGCCGCGCTTATCTTGACTCCCGCTTCGTCAAGCGCGCGAAGCACGCCGATATGGGCCCAGCCGAGGCCGGCGCCCCCGCCCAGCGCCAACGCAATGCCGTGGCGCTGCATCATCCGACTATGATCGGCCGTCCATCGATCGATTGGCGGTTTTTCTCCTGGCGGTACGCGCGCAGGCCTTCCTCGCTCTTCTGTTCCGACCAGGCAATCAGGGCCGGCCGCTCGCGCACCAGCGACATTTCGGGCACTCCATAACCGCAATTGTCGATCACCTCGTTCACAACCACGTCGATGAACTGGCGCGTACCCGGCGGCTGCGGCATCCGCTCCGCCAGTTCACTCCATGCATCATCGCTGGGAAGAACGACTTTGCCCGTTCCATAGATCCGAACGATGTTTGCGGTGCGGGAGAATGAGCAGAAGAGGAGGGTGATGCGTCCGTCGCGCTGCAAGTGGCCCGCCGCCTCGTTGGTCGCGCCGGTCATATCGGCATAGGCGACGCGATTGGGGCCAAGCACGCGGAACGTGTCGATCCCCTTGGGGCTGACGCTGATGCGAGCGCCAGCCGATGCAGTGCCCACGAAATAGACCGGCTGGGCTTCGACGAAGGCTTTTAGCCGGTCATCGATCGCCGGATAGCGTTTCACGCAGCGGTGCCGCCGACGGTCAGCCCTTCGATCAACAAGGTTGGCTGGCCGACGCCCGCTGGCACCGATTGCCCGCCTTTGCCGCAGATGCCGATGCCCTCGTCGAGTGCCATGTCATTGCCGATCGCCTTGACGCGGGTCAGCGCCGACGGGCCATCGCCGATCAGGGTTGCGCCCTTGATCGGGGCGCCGAGCTTGCCGTTCTCGATCTTATAAGCTTCGGTGCAGGAGAAGACGAACTTGCCCGAAGTAATGTCCACCTGGCCGCCGCCGAAGCTTTTGGCGTAAATGCCATTCTTTGCGCGGGCGAGAATTTCGCCGGGATCGTCATTGCCGCCGAGCATGAAGGTGTTGGTCATGCGCGGCATCGGCGCATGCGCGAAGCTTTCGCGGCGCCCGTTGCCGGTCGCCGCCACTCCCATCAGCCGCGCATTGAGCCGGTCCTGGATATAGCCTTTGAGGATGCCGTCCTCGATCAAGGTGGTAGCCTGGGTCGGCGTGCCTTCGTCGTCGATCGACAGCGAGCCACGACGACCGCCGATAGACCCGTCGTCGACCACGGTCACGC
>Ga0157379_10003996_pt1 | contig 12574 bp, 9 predicted proteins | sample S25metaG_FD_121802 | JGI IMG/M metagenome (GOLD analysis project Ga0157379, IMG submission 121802) | Switchgrass rhizosphere microbial communities from Kellogg Biological Station, Michigan, USA - S2-5 metaG | ecosystem: Host-associated > Plants > Roots > Rhizosphere > Soil | place: USA: Michigan... | reverse complement strand
CGAGCCGCGGCCTGACGCTCGAAGCCGTCAACGGCATGGTGGCGCAGCTGCTGCCGGCGGAAATCGCGCGTGCCCTCGACGAGTTCGGGGCCGTTCAGCACGAGCTCGCGCCGATGGCGGAGTTTCCGGGCGAGCATTTCACGGTCGTCGCCGCGCGCGGCGGCGATGACGTCTGGGTCGAGATCCGGCGGCGGCGAATCCCGGACGAAGATCGCGTGCCCGACGAATTCTTCGCGCCAGCGTCACAGGAAACGGCGGAAGCCGTTGCGTCGGTCCAGGCGCCGGTCGTTCACGCGGCCGCGGAACAGGCGTCGGTCGAATACGACGCGGACGAACTCCCAGCGGACGTTCTTGGCTTCGATACACCGGTCGACGAAACATCTTCATCGATCCCCTCGCATCTTGCCGAGGCGCGCGGATTCACTGCGGAGACCTCTGACGACGATCTGCAGCTGCCCGACGAAGCCCACCTGTGGCCGGGCCGCGGCGCTTCGGTCGTCAACATCCGCGAAGGCGCGAACTTCAGCGCCCAGGATGACAACGACGAGTTCGAGATCGATCTCGATTCGGACGAAGGACCGGGACCGGCGCAACCGATTCCGATGCGGCCCGCCGCGCAGGCGCAGCCCGCACCGCTGTCGCTCGTCGGATCGCCGTTGTCGGACGCCGGAGGGGAATCCGATCGGCCGCCTGTCGTGCCGCCCGTCGCAGCGTCGATCGGCGCGCCATCTAAAGTCGACACGCTTGCGCCATGGGCGGAGCTGTCCCTCGACCCGGCCTCGTCGCAGCCGGCGCCGCTCGAACCGCCGAATGTCGCGCTCATTGCTGCGATACCCGACGTCGAATTGATTCGCGGATTGGACGATGTGCCGACTGCGGTGTCTGAGGCCTCACCGGGCGAAGCGGTCGCCGAACTCGAGGCGACAGGCTCGTGGGCAGAGATGTCGCTCGAGGCGTCGCCGGCCACCATGCCCGCGGTACCGGAAGCCGAGCCTGCGGCCGCATGGTTCGAGATGTCGCTCGACGCGCGGCCTGCCGCATCTGCCGAAGGCGCGGCCGGTGAGGAAGCCGAGTCGATCGAAGCACATTCAGAAGGACCGTCCGTCGCTGCGTGGCTCGGCGGGTTGATGGAGGCGTCGCACCCTGCGGAAACAGAGTCCGCACGTGGCGAAGCTGAACGCGCCGCGGTCGAACAGGCGGAGGCCGAAGCCGCGCGGCGCGCAGCAGTGGAGGACGCGCAGCGCGAAGCCGAACGCATCGCTGCGGAAGAACGAGCGCGTGAGGCGGCCCAGGCGGCAGCCGAGGAGCAGGCCGCGCGCGAAGCCGCGGAGGCGGCGGAGAGAACTCGACGCGAAGCGGAACGCCTGGTAGCGGAAGAAGCCGCGCGCGAAGCGGCGCGTCTGGCCGCCGCGGAAGAGGCCGCGCAGGAAGCCGCACGAATCGCTGCGGCGGAAGAGGCGGAGCGCGAGGCCGCGAGAATCGCCGCGATCGCGGAGGCCGAACGCGAGGCTGCACGTGCCGCCGCGGAAGAAGAAGCGCGGCGCGAAGCCGAGCGTGCCGCGGCCGAAGAACGGGCGCGCGAGGCCGCACGGGCGGCGGCCGCCGAAGAGGCCGAACGCGAAGCGGCCCGGGCGAAGGCCGCCGAGGACGCGCGACGCGAAGCCGAACGCCTGGCGGCAGAAGATGCCGCGCGCGAAGCGGCGCGGCTCGCGGCCGAACAACAGGCAGCGCAGGAAGCCGCGCGTCTGGCCGCGGCGGAAGAAGCGGCACACGAAGCCGCACGCATCGCCGCCGCCCACGAAGCGGAGCGTGAGGCCGCGCGGATTGCCGCGGTTGCCGAAGCCGAGCGCGAAGCGGCGCGTCGTGCCGCGGCCGAGGAAGCGCAGCGCGAAGCCGAGCGGGCGGCGGCTGAAGAACGGGCGCGTGAGGCCGCACGTGCCGCGGCGGCGGCGGAGGCCGAACGCGAAGCGGCCCGCGCGAAGGCCGCCGAGGACGCCAGGCGCGAAGCCGAACGTCTGGCGGCGGAAGAGGCGACCCGGGAAGCGGCGCGCGCGGCGGCCGAAGAAGCGGCGATCGAAGCGGCGCGCGTGGCAGCGGTCGCGAGAGCGGAGCACGAAGCGGCGTTGATCGCCGCGGCCGAAGAGGAACGGGCACGAGATGCGGCACGCGCAGCAGCCGCGGAAGAGGCCGAGCGCGAAGCGGCACGAGCCAGAGCAGCCGAGCAAGCGCAGCGAGAGGCAGAGCGGCAGGCGGCGGAAGAAAAAGCACGGGAGGCCGCCCGCATCGCTGCCGAAGAAGCCGCGATCGAAGCGGCTCGAGCGGCCGCAGCCGAGAAAGTGCAGCGGGAAGCGGCGGTTATGGCGGCGGCAGAAGCATCCGCGCGCGAGGCGGCACGGCTCGAAGCGGAACAGGAGAAGCGGCGCGAAGTCGAGCGTGTGGCGGCCATGGAAGCGGCGATCAACGCTGCGCGGACCGCTGCGGCCGAGGACGCGCGGCGTGAAGTCGAGCGCCTTTCCGCCGGCGCCGCCGCGATCGAGCTCGCGCGTATCGCGGCAGCCGAAGAAGCTGCTCGTGGAGCCGCACGCCTCGCCGCGGTCGAGGAGGCCGCTCGCGAAGCCGCGCGTCAGGCCGCGGCGCAGGAGGCGGCGCGTGAAGCCGCGCGTGTGGCGGCGGCCGAAAAGGCGGCGCAGGAAGCGGCACGCCTGGCGGCCGAAGCCGCGCGGCGCGAGGCCAGCCAGATAGCGGCCGAGGAAGTAGCCCTTGCAGCGGTCCGTGCGGCGGCGGCCGAGCAAGCGGAACGCGAAGCGGCGCGGATGGCCGCGTTCGAAGAAGCGGCGCGCGAGGCGGAACGTCGAGCCCTCGCCGACGAAGCGCGGCGTGAGGCCGAGCGCGTGGCAGCGGCCACCGCGGCATTGGAGGCGGCGCTCGTCACCGCGACTGAAGATGCGCGGCGGGAGGCGGAACGACTGGTTGCGGAAGTCACAGCGCGCGAAGCCGCGCGCATCGCTGCCGTGGAGGAGGCGGAGCGTCTGGCCGTCCGCATGGCCGTGGCCGAGGAAGCACACCGCGAAGCGGAACGCGCGAAGGCCGAAGAAGCGGCGCTCGAAGCGTCACGTATCGCTGCCGCGGCGGAAGCAGAACGCGAGGCCGCACGCATTGCGGTGGTCGAGGAAGCTGTGCGCGAAGCGGCGCGAGCGGCAGTCGCGGCCGCAGCCCGCCACGAAGCCGAGCGCACAGCGGCAGAGGAAATCGCGCGCGAAGCGGCCCGTGTTGCCGCCGAGGAACAGGCCCGGCACGACGCCGAGCGTGTGGCGGCCGACGAAGCACGCCGCGAAGCGGCGCGCGTCGCGTCATCGGGGCCGATCGTCGAGCTCGAACTCGTCAATCCACGTACGGAAGCTGGCTCCACGCCTTTCGATCGCTGGCCGCTCGCCGCTGCTGTTCCACCGGCCGGCGGCATGGAACCCGTGACCTTTGCGTTCGACGCATCGGACGAGACGCCGGCAATCGCCTCGATACCCGGATCGGTACGCGCATCGGAATCCGTGACAGCCGCCGCGGATATGACACTCGAAGCACCGGCCGCGTCAGTGGCTGCGTCTGAGGTACCATTTAGCGCAGTGTCCGCGACGCCGCCTGAGATCGTCCATCAACCCGCGTCGATGGCCGCCTCAGTCGAACAGCTTGGCGAACCGGCACACGCGGAAATGCGGGCTGAATCGTCCGCCGCTTCCGAGTCCGTTCATGAAGTGACGGCCGCTTCCCAGGTCCGTCCCGTTCCGCCGCAGCCGGCCGTCGTCCTGAACATCTCGCGAAATCCGATCCGCTCTGAGACGCCTGCGCCGGCAGTCGAAGATCCGATGCTCTCCGGTCTGGAACGGCTGCTGCGTGTGTCGTCCGCGCGTGGTGCGTCGACGCTCTATCTGTCGTCGGGATCGCGTCCGTCCGTCCGCGTCGACGGCGAGCTCCAGATGCTCGACGGTGAGCCGGTCCATGCCGCCCGCGATGTGGAGTCGCTCCTCTTGACCCTCATGCCTGCCCGGAGCCACGAAGCGCTCCGCACTGGCGCGGCGACCGAGTGGATTTCCCAGCTCGAAGGCGTTGGACGGGTTCGCTGCATGAGCTTCCGCGATCAGCGCGGACCCGGCGGTGTGTTCCGACTCATGCCGACGCGTTCGGTGTCCGCGGACGAAGTCGGCCTGCCGAAGCAGATGCAGTCGCTCGCGGTCGAGCCCGAAGGGCTGGTGCTGATCGCCGGAACGCGCTCGAGCGGTAAGCGGACGACGATGGCCGCGTTCGTGGATCTGATGAACCGGACGCGCCGCGACCACATCATCACGATCGAGCGCGAGATCACCATTCAGCACGAGCGTGGCAACTCGTTCATCAGCCAGCGCGAGGTGCGCGGCAACGACGAGGACTTGCTCGCGGCCATGCGCGCGGCGCTGCGCGAGGATCCCGACGTGCTCGTCGTCGAGGAACTGCGCACGGGCGCGCTGATGAACCTCGCCCTCGAAGGCGCGGCCGCCGGACGCCTGGTCGTCGGCGGATTCACTGCGCACACCGCCACGGGTGCCATCGATCGCATCATCGATTTGTACCCGCCCGAGCAGCAGCGGCAGGTGCAGATGTCGCTGGCGCACGCGATGCGCGGCGTGATCGCGCAGGTCCTGCTGCGGAAGATTGGCGGCGGCCGGCTCCCGGCGCGCGAAGTGCTGCTCAACACGCCGGCGGTGTCGAGCGCGATCGCGGAGGGCAAGACCTCACAGTTGCCGATGGCGCTCGAAGGCGGGCGCGGCCACGGCATGATGCCGCTCAACGATGCGCTCGTCGGCCTCGTGCGGAACGGCTCGGTCGAAGTGCGCGATGCCTGGCGCCACTCGCCGGATCGTCCCGGTTTCCTCGGCGCGCTCAATCGTCAGGGCATCGACACGTCGTTCGTCGAGCACCTCGCTAACGGGTAACAAACAGGGCGGGACAGGCGGGAAGGGCAGGATCGGCGGGATGGGCCGGATCGGCCGACAGCCGGACGTGACCGGTCATCTTGCCTATCCAGTCCATCCTGCCTGTCCTGCCCGTCCTGCCCGTCCTGCCCGTCCTGCCCGTCCTGTCCGTCCTGCCATCCAGCCTATCCTGCCTGTCCTATCGTTCGACGAACGCTTCCATTTCCTTCATCAGAAAATCCAGTAACTGCTCTTCGGTCAGCGTATCCGGCGCGCCGATCGCGCGTTCGGTGTCCAGAACCCTGCGTCCGCGCTCGCGGCTGACCTGTCCGATCACGCGCGGCGGGTTCTCCGAGGTATCGAGCGTCAGCTCGACGAAGTCCGATGCGGAACGGTCGGACATCAGACGGACGCTGCCTGACGGCGTGAAGACCGTGAACGCATAGCCTTCGGCCTTCAGCGCGTTGGCCAGCTGCCGAAAGAGCGGCACTGCGATCTTCTGCAGGAACAGATCGAAATCGCGCGATGCCTGATCGCCTCGAGCGCGACGCTCGGCGGCCTGCCGTTTCGCGCGCTCGATAGTGTCGCTCAGGCGTTTACGTACGAGAGAGATTTCCATAACGGTTAGATGACCTGCTGCCGACGCAAATCGGCGATCGCCTCGGCGCTCAATCCAAGATCGTGTCCCAGTATGGCGTCGGTGTGCTGTCCCAGCGTCGGCGGCGGCGTCCGTATCGCTCCCGGTGTCTCCGACAACTTGACCGGTACGCCGAGCGCCTTCAACGGACCGATCGTCGCGTGCTCGACCATCGCGATCATCTCACGCGCATCGATTTGCGGATCGGCGAACAGCTCGTCGAAAGTCCGGACGGATCCGCACGGAACCCCGGCCGCGGTCAATGTGTCGATCCAATGCTGTCGCGGACGTTCTTTCAAGCGTTCGGCTACGAACGGCCTCAGCGAATCGTAGCCGGACACTCGCTGCCGGTTGGTGGCGAACCGGCCATCGTCGACCAGCCCGGCCACACGGCAGAACGTCCGCCACTGATCGTCGTTGCCGACGGCGAGGACGAAATCGCCGTCCGACGCGGTGAATGTTTCGTACGGCACGATGCTCGGGTGGCGATTGCCGAGGCGCGCTGGAACCTTGCCGCTCGCGAAGAAGTTGCCCGCCTGATAGGTGAGGAGCGCCACCGTAGCGTCGAGCATCGCGAGGTCCACTTCCTGGCCTTTGCCCGTTCGCTCGCGCGCGAGCAGCGCCATCGCGATGCCGTACGCCGCAAACATTCCGGAGACGATGTCGACGATCGCGACGCCGAGTCTGACCGGCGGCCCGTCCGCAGTGCCGGTGATGCTCATCAAACCGCCCTCGGCTTGCATGATGGCGTCGTATCCCGGCTGCTTCCAGCGCGGGCCGGTGTGGCCGAAACCGGAAATCGAGCAGTAGATCAGGCGCGGGTAGTCTTTCGAGAGCGTTTCGTAGTCGAGACCAAGCCTGGTCAGCGTCCCGGGGCGGAAGTTTTCGACGAGGACGTCGGCCCGGCCCAGCAATTGCTCCAGCAGCGCCCGCCCTTCGCGATGTTTGAAGTCGAGGGTGACGCTTTCCTTGTTTCGGTTGATGCTGAGAAAGTAGGCGCTTTCTCCTTCGAGAAACGGCGGTCCCCAGGCGCGCGTGTCGTCGCCTTTGTGCGGCTGTTCAACCTTGATGACGCGTGCGCCCATGTCGGCGAGCAGCATCGTGCAATAGGGTCCTGACAGCACGCGTGTCAGGTCGAGAACGGTGATTCCGTCGAGTGGCGCCATAATGGAAGGAATGATTATCGTCTACGCGGGCAGCGCCTGACGAAGCTGTGAGCAGGTGAAAGAGTTTCTTTCACGAGCCGGTGTGCCGTTCACGGCGCACAACGTCGACGAGGACGACAAGGCGTACGACGATCTGGTTGCGCGTGGATACCGCACCATCCCGGTGACGATGTTCGAAGACCGCGTCGTCAAAGGGTTCGACGTCCCCGCGCTCGAGCAGGCGATCGACGCGTGGCGCTCCCGGCACTGACGTCCTCGCTGATGGCCACGAGATCGGAGAGCAGCGCGTAAGCCGTCTGCGTGAGGCTCCCTCCGCGCTGCACGATCGCGATTTCCTCGAGCAGGTCTGTACGCAGGATGAGCGCGTTCTGTTGACCTTCGACTCCCGCGAGCAGGTCGTCGCCCGGTAGCTCCTCCGGCGAGACGCTTGCCCGGACGGCGCTGCCAATCCGTTCCGCTCGTGCGACGAGCTTCAGCCTGCGGCCCGCGTCTCGAGCCTTTCGCGCCTGCAATCCGGTATCGGTATCGATCCCACGGCGTTCGACCTGTCGCGGCGTGATATTCGCGCCGAGCAGGACGTTGGCGAGCGCCGCCGCTTTGGCGGCGGCGTCCCAGCCGTCGACGTCGAGCGACGCGTCGGCCTCGGCGATCCCGCGCGTCTGCATTTCTGCCAGGGCATCGCCGAATCGCTGACCTTGTTCTAGAGCCGTGATGATGAAGTTCGTGGTGCTGTTCACGACGCCGCGGAAGCCCAGGATCTGCACGGCAGGCAGCGTCCGCCGGACCAGGTTGAAGATCGGCACGCCGTCCATCACCGCGCCCTCGAAGAGGAAGCGTCGCCGGGCCTTTTCCGACGCTTTCGCCAACCGCCGGTATGCAAAGGCCGCGGGTCCTTTATTGGCCGTGATGACGTGCGCGCCTCCGGCAAGCGCCGCGAGGACGTGGCTGGTGGCCGGCTCGCCCCTCTCGATGTCGAGCGTCGTCGTCTCGACGAGGACGAGACGTCCGGCCCTGGCTGCGGCAGCATGCGCCTTCACCGCGTCGCGGATGAAGTGCACAGTCGATGCGGGCGTGACCGTTCGTCGATCGAGCGTGCAGCCATGATGGCGCGTCGCGATGCCGACGATGCGGGCGCGAACGGCCGACTGTTCGTCGAGCAGTTCGACGAATCGCCGCGCGACATTTCCGTGGCCAACCAGCAGCAGATCGAACGTCACTCGGTAGTCTTCAATCGGTTGTCTGCAGTCGGGCCTTCGAGAGCGTCAGTCCGCAATCCGTCAGGCCTTCGCGCACCCGCCCGAGAGCGGCACGAAGCTTCTCGGGTCGCTCGCCGAACCCGAATCGCAGGAAGCCGTCCATGCCGAAATGATCGCCTGGCACGACGAGCACGCTTTTCTCCAGCCGCAGCCTCGTGATGAGATCCGTCGAGTTGATCGGATGATGGTAGCGGACGTACACCATCGCTCCGGCGTCAGGTGGGACGTAGCTGAAGAGGTCGCCGCCTTCGTCGAGCCAGCTCGCGACGATCGGAAAGTTGCGATTCAGAATACTGCGTGTCCGTGCCAGCAGCCGCTGGCGCATCGATGCCTCGAGGGCGTGCCGCGCCAGCGTGTCGCTGAGCGCGCTGGGCGCGATGGTCGTGTAATCGTGAAACGACCAGAGCGACGCGATACGTGACGCTGGGCCGACGATCCACCCGATGCGCAATCCAGGCAGACCGTACGCTTTCGATAGCCCGCTCGTGACGATCACGCGATCGGAACGCGACCACATCGTCGGCGTTTCGCGGCCGTCCCTCTCCGCGCCGCGATAAATCTCGTCCGACAGGATCCAGCTGCCGTACTTGTCGGCGATGGCGGCGACGCGATCGAGGTCGCTGCTGTCGAACCGCGTACCGGTAGGATTGTTGGGATTGCAGATCGCAATGACTTTGGTCCGCGGTGTCACTAAACGTTCGAGCGCGTCGATGTCGATGCGCCATTGACTGTCGCCGCGTGCTGCATCCCCTGGCCGCGCGAGCGGCCATTCCTTCATCACCGCTCCGAAGGCGCGGCCCACTCCCCACGCCTGCATGAAGTTCGGCACCATCATCACGACCTCGTCGCCGGGTTCGACCAGGTTCCACATCGTGACGTAGTTCGCTTCGGCTCCGCCGTTGGTGACCAGCACGTGATCGACGGTCGCGTCCTGATATTGCGCCGCGACGCGCTCGCGCAACAGTGCCGTGCCATTGGTTTGCGTGTAGGACAAGTGCTCGGAGAGGAGCGCCGTCCGCGAGACGGGATCTTCGATGAGCTCGCCGAGCGTCAACGGCTCCACACCGCTCTCGGACAGGTTGAAGTCCACCTGATGTTCGAACGTGGACTGCAGCCGCTCCAGTTCAAACGGCTCGATCTTCATGGCGGCCACTTTACTCTGCAAGCCGGCCAGCCTGCACGACTTCGACTTCGGCGTGACAGTGGGTGTCCGGTCGTGGACTATACTGACCGCCGTTTTCACGACAAATGCAGACATTGTTGCAAGATCTGGCTCGGATATCCGGCGGCGATTTCCTGATGGGGGCCGCCGACGCCGAGGAGGACGAACGTCCCGTCCACCACGTGCACGTCAGCGAGTTCTTCATCGGACGCTTTCCCGTCACCAACGATGAGTACGCGCGGTTCGTGCGGGCAACCGGATATCCAGCGCCGGTGGTTCGCGATCTTCCGCTCATCACCCATGGGCGAGAGGCGTTGTTTCGCGAGAGCGCAACGCCGTATGTCTGGGAAAACGACCAGCCGCCGGCCGCTCGCGGCGGCCACCCCGTCGTCCTCGTCCGTTACGATGATGCGCTGGCGTATTGCAGCTGGCTAACGGCGACGACCAACCGGCTCGTACGTTTGCCGACGGAAGCTGAGTGGGAGAAGGCGGCGAGAGGCGGCGCCGAGGGGCTTCGCTATCCATGGGGCAACGATCTTGTCAGCTCGCGCGGCAATTTTCTTAACGACCCTTCGAGCAGGCACGAGCGCGGCACTCGTCCCGTGGGCACCTACGAACCGAACGCCTACGGACTGCACGATGTTTGTGGCAATGTGTGGGAATGGGTCGCCGACTGGTATAGCCCGGACTACTACGGGCTCGGCGAGATGCGCGACCCTCAAGGTCCACAATCGGGCAACCTGCGGATCGTTCGCGGCGGATCGTGGCTCAACGACGATGCCACGATGCTGAGGTGCGCGTACCGGCACAAGGTGCCGCCCGACACGTATTCCTATAGCGTGGGATTCAGGATCGCGTGCAGCGCGTGACTCGATGAAGAAGATGACACCAGCAGCAGTGAATTCGTCGCCCGTCTCGCTGACCTCGGAAGGCTACGTGAAGGCACGCCGCTACTTGATGCGGCGCGATCCTGTGCTCGGTGCGGTCATAAAAAAGATCGGCGCCTGCGGGATGGCCGAACGTCAGCGAGCCGATCATCTGAGCGCGCTCATTGGCGCCATCGTCAGCCAGCAGCTGTCGACCAAGGCGGCGGCGACCATATTCGGGCGCTTCGTCGCGCTGTTTCCCGACCATCGCATTCCGGATGCGGCGGCAATCGCGGCCCAGAGCGACGAGCGTCTGCGTTCGGTCGGGTTGAGCGGACAGAAGGTCGGCTACCTCCGCGATCTGTCGGCGCGCCTGATGGATGGACGCCTGAACCTCGACGAGCTCGATGCGCTGCCTGATGAAGCCGTCATCGAGCGGCTGGTGGCGGTCAAGGGCTTCGGACGCTGGACCGCCGAGATGTTCCTGATGTTCCGCCTCCATCGGCCCGACGTGCTTCCCGGCGGCGACCTGGGCATCGTTGTGGCGATCCAGCGCCTCTACCGTCTGCGCAAGCGTCCTGACGCCAGGCGCGTGCTGAAGATCGGTGAAGCGTGGCGGCCTTACCGTTCCGTCGCTTCTTGGTACTTGTGGCAGACCCTCAGAAACGAGCCTTTATCCAAAGCAGCAGATAGCCCGCGGCCATCGCCACGAAAGTCCCGCGCTCGCTGAACAGCGTGTCTCTCCACGAAAACCGATCTTTCTCAAAAGGATCTTTGTCTCCGCGATCTCTGCGGCCTCCCCGGTTGAACAACAGAGGCACCCACCGGGGCACGCGCGCGGCGTAGTCGCGGTACGCCTGGCCAAGGCGCGACTCGAGCAGCGTTTCCTCCCACCGCACGATCGCGTGGTATTCGAGCGCGAGGAGCACGAAGATCACCGGCGCCAGCCAGATCAGTCGCGCCGCAAGCGCGAATCCCACCCACAGCAGGATATTGCCGACGTAAAGCGGGTTGCGCACGAGGGCAAATGGACCGGCCGCCACGAGAGGTCCCAGGCGGTCGCTTCGCGTGCGCGAGATGGCGCCGATGTAGTGAACGCCCCACAGGCGAATCAGCTCTCCCGCCACCGTGATGGCGATCCCGATCCCCACGAGAGCGGCAGACGGGGGCGCTTCGCCGAGCCTGAGCGTCAGAATGGCTATGGCCGCCGGCAGCGGGATCGACGTTCGATGGCGGAACAGCCAGCCGCCGACGCGGGTCGTGGCGTCCTGGGTTACGGCGTGGGTCTCGATAGGCACGGATTCCGGCCAGTTTGACAGGGTTCGCGAGGTTGATAAAATCAGGACTAGTTTGGTCGGATATCGGCATGACCTCAATTGAAGCCTCTTCGGTGCTGAATCGGGCGCCCGATTCGTCCGTGCTCGACATGATCGGACGAACGCCGCTCGTCCGGCTTCACCAGTTCGAGCGCGAAAGCCCCGGCGTGGAGCTGTACGCCAAGGCGGAGTGGCAGAATCCGGGCGGCTCCGTGAAGGATCGCGCGGCGGCGCGCATGATTCTCGAGGGCGAGGCGTCCGGCAAGCTCACGCCGGGCAAAGTCATCATCGACGCGACGTCCGGCAATACCGGCATCGCCTATGCGATGGTGGGCGCGGCGCGCGGCTACAAGGTGATGCTCTGCATGCCGGAGAACGCGAGCGCGGAGCGGAAGCTGATTCTGCGCGCCCTCGGGGCCGAGCTGATTCTCACCAACCCGCTCGAGAGCACCGACGGGTCGATTCGCGAAGCGCGGCGGATCTACGCCGAGAACCCCGATCGCTATTTCTATCCCGACCAGTACAGCAACGACGGCAACTGGCGGGCGCACTACGACACGACGGCCCCGGAAATCATCGAGCAGACCAGCGGCCGCCTGACGCATTTCGTTGCCGGTCTCGGGACGAGCGGGACGTTCATCGGCACGGGCCGGCGGCTGCGCAAGTTCAGCCCGGGCATCAAGCTGATCTCATTCCAGCCGCAGGGGCCTTTTCACGGTCTCGAGGGGCTGAAGCACATGGAGTCGGCGATCGTCCCGTCGATCTACGATCCGTCGCTCGCCGACGAGGACTTGCGGATCGATACCGAGCGTGCGTACCGGATGGTGCGCCGCCTGGCGCGCGAAGAGGGACTGCTTGCGGGCATCTCTTCCGGTGCGGCGGTGGCCGCGATGCTCGACGTGGCGAAGCGCCTGGACCGCGGCGTCATCGTGACCGTTTTCCCCGACGGCGCCGAAAAATATCTCAACGAGAGTTTCTGGACGCTCGATGACTAGCCAGCAGCTGACCATCTCGATCGACGTCGACACCGCCATTCGCCAGCACGGTCAGGAGACATATCCGCACGAATGTTGCGGCGCACTCGTCGGACGCGACGGTGTCGTGAGCGCGATTGTGGCGCTGCCGAACACCACAGACGAAGGACCGCGGCGCCGGTTCATGGTGCGGCCGTCCGACTACCAGCTCGCCGAGCGCCGCGCCACCGAGCTCGGCGTCGAGCTCCTCGGCT
>Ga0157379_10003991_pt1 | contig 12580 bp, 12 predicted proteins | sample S25metaG_FD_121802 | JGI IMG/M metagenome (GOLD analysis project Ga0157379, IMG submission 121802) | Switchgrass rhizosphere microbial communities from Kellogg Biological Station, Michigan, USA - S2-5 metaG | ecosystem: Host-associated > Plants > Roots > Rhizosphere > Soil | place: USA... | reverse complement strand
TGTTGTCTGTGAGGAGAAATTGACCTCCTATGATAGGTACTATTGGTCTGTACAAGAGATTAATAGTTCTGGACAGAGCATGCATATAAATGAGATATGGTGGGACTGGTCAAGCTTGCACCCGCACCACCCGTGCCACCCCTGCCTCACATTCCCATTATAACCATAAGACAACCGGTGCAAAGTATTTCCATTGTATCTAGTATTAATATATCCTAATTTCATTGCTCAATTTTATATTGGATGAGGTGTTGCAGAAAATTAGTGGTTCCCGAATCCCAGTGACTTAAATTGAACAGCTCTTGATCTTTTGGCACGGCCCTGTTATCTGCGAAGAGCGGATTACAGTATCACTTCCCTCAGTTCTTTACTTCCATGGCCATATATTTAGAGTCAGATAGTGTTCCGCTATAAATCTTTCCTACTGTAAGTTGGTCCAAAGTTGCAATGATGGTGTAAACCCAAAGAGTTCTTTCGTTTGGTTTGCAGGTTGATCTTAAAACTTTATTACATTCCTTTAAACCTAAATTTATTTCCTCTGAATGAGAGTTACTTTCTTTAACTGAATGTCTTTCCAACAGCAAGGTTCAGAGATTTGGACTGGAGTAGTCCCCAGGCCAACGTTGATCGGTGTTCCTTCTGTGGAAGTGGGTAACACCGCCTTCTGGGCTTAATCCTTCCTTGTTCTGCTAAATCATGATTATACGGAAACTGTACTCTTTGTCAAATGATTCCTGCAGGTATTCAACGCATCCCACTACACCGTCATTCTAGTACCACAGGTGACTTGAACGAAAGGTTCACCCTTTGCTAGTGGGACATTCCAAAAATCGGAAAAGTTTGTATGAGATAAGAACTAACAAATTGTGCTTCTTATACTAAGTAGAGCTATTGTATTAAGAAGGCAGGTGGAATCGAGTCAAGGTTACGTTTACAAACGAATTCAGGCTTCAGAACACTCTCTCAGAGGTAGTGTCCAGAACACATTTTATATATTTAATACTCGGATTGACCAGTTGCCATACAGACTGTAACCCGACAAGATGGCGTAGAGATTATTGTACTAGTAGAGCTAAATATTTTCCAATATTCTCTGGGAAGGGAGGGGGTAAACAGTTCTCTTACATATATAGGACTATCCGAAATAATTTGCCATACTATTCATAATATTTAGAGATCTTTCGTGTCATTTAACGGACGCATTCCAAGGTAGGCAGCGGAATATTTATTTAAACCATTCTGGTGGAGAAAGGTAAGCGTGAGAAATGCAAGAAAGTTGATCTTGAGAGAGGTGATTGAGCATCCCATTTCGGAGGTTTCGCGCATCATGAGTATCGGAGTCTCAAAACAGCTTGTATTTCACCGTACGATGCCTCGCTATCTCAGTGACTCTTAGGTGTTTTAGAGTCCTTTGCCAGCCTTTGCCAAAGCATAAGATCTATCGGCAATTGTTATCTCGGCAGGTACAGGCTACAATTGCGAAGGATGTTGCCCGAATTCACGGTCTCTTATACCGGGATACTTCATAACAATCATCTCTTCGGATGGTAATTAATATGGTCGACAGAGCCTGTCTGTCCCGTTTCTGGCAGGCTTTTTATCGCTCGACAGGACCCGACGGCCACATTTTAGTTGCATTTTGGCTGGATGGAGACGGTGGATGCCTACGACTGCATCGACGTGAGTGGGAGTCATCTCCGGATTTTATCGGAGGACATATAGCACTCTGATAGTCTTTGGAATCATGGAGCTGGTGGGATCGTACGCGTCAGCGAGAAATCCACCACTTTTCCAGGATAATTATAGGAATGCAGACATTGATTTCTGTATTTTAATTGTGATTTAGGAGAATTACAACTAACCCGAAGAATTGTCTTTCCGAGCATTGGCATGTGAAGGACAACCAAGCCCAACTTGAGCCTGGTTCTATGATTTATGGCTAAATACATGAAGTAAGGTTTTAAAAAAGTCATATCAGTTATTCAGTAGAGGTAAGGAGTGGTGTGGATGCTTCAGCTGCCCAGTCCATCGTATGTACGTATTTATCTGTGTGACACGGGGAACTGATTGGCTATCACTGGTTTCATCTGTGCCAATATTGCTAGTATTAAGTAATGCTTTCAAATGTATTCAACCTACCTTTTCTGAGGCCTGGTTTGATACTGTCGTTGTTTAATTGTGTGCAACTCAAATTGTAGGTATAAAATATGAAAATAATCTAACTATTTTTACCCCCCTTAAATAAAATTATTAGCTGTGCTATTAAGAGTTTGAAAAGTTATATGGCGGACAGGAGGGAGCGGTCTTTCACATTCAGGGGATATTAGTGACGTTTGCAGCAGTCTGTGACGGTCGGGAGTGATGCTTGCGACAGCAAAACATTTCGTGGATCACTGTGATGGTCGGTGTGCAGCCTTGAGGCCCCCTGTGAAGGGTTGAGTTTGTTACCCATTCGTTCTTGGAAACGCGGATCGAATATAAAGATACGTGCCATACTAGATGCCGTTCAAAAGGCTATACAAGACCATAAACTTACTCTGAATTGTGGCTTCTCCTTCAAAAGGAGGTATGAACGGTCCGTATGAGGAGAACATATTCACCCAACGCCAGCCAATCATCAGTATCACGGGGCGCTGCATTGGACCCTTGTCGATCAATTCAAACTTTGTGTTGATAAGAAGTTGTTTCTCTGAAGGCGTTCCTATTCCAGACTTCCTGGTCTCTTCACCTCCAGAATGCCAGTGGATATGGCAGCGGTGACACAGGCTGGCTGGGAGCGTAGTGCCTATTGTGAGTCTTCTCATGCCATCCTTATACCAACTGAAATTCTCATTCCGAATTAGTGTCTTGTGCTGTGTTGTTGGTTTACGAATATAGTATATGGCACATCAATCGATTTCCTTGCCCTCACCTTCCCCTAAGTCATTCAATTCAATTCGACTTCGAAGTAAGTCTCTCCCCTTTTAAATAAGCTACTACTATCTTCATCTAACATATATCAACTATTAGGTTGGATTCTTTTGGGTAAGATGGATTCGATGAACGTACCTTGTTCTCTAACTCGCGAGTCTGTAGAAACAGCAGTGGTCTGTTGCAGAGTGTCTATTTCTATGGGTAAGCTAAAATCCTTCATCCGGATATAGTTTTTTTTTTCAAAGTCGTTCTCTTCACTTCAAGAACCGATATTACTGCTTAGCATTTAATATGTGAGCCTCTGCATCCTATCTTCTTGGAGTCGTTCTTAGAGTCGCCGAATACAGATCGAATGTCATAGGTATGCATCGTATTTATTGTTCTCAGATTCTTTCCGTTCATTCAAGCATATTTGCAGTTTTTAAGCAGGTTCATCCGTCTATGGAGGTGAATTATCATCTATGCATCTGATACCTAACTTCTTACTTAACAGTGTAGCTGTGAGCGTATCCTTCTTTGAGGATGTGAGACTTACTCGAACTTCCGTTACATTTACAGAAGTAGACTTCCCTCTTTTGTCAATTTGAATACAAGAGTTCTTCTCAGGCCTTACATTCTTTCATTGGCAAATGCGGGTGCCAGTCTGTAAGTGGTTACAATACATGGTGCCTTTACACCTCCTTTACCGCTACCCTACCCATGAACTCAAAGCCTCGCTTCTCAGTTATCCTCGAATTGCGCTTATGGGCGCTCTATGGTGGCAGTCGTACAGTGCTGTGTTTCTTCGTACGTGCCTGCTCAGTATCTCTTCTTCATCCCCGCATATTTACCAGGTCCGCTATAGATTGTCCTAACGACTGGAGAAGCGATTGCTTTGGGAATTATCTTTGGTACCCCAAACCCGAACCTGATAGGTAAAGTCAATTGAAACCAGCGAAGCGTGCACTAACGTAGATGGCTAGGGACCAATGAGCCTTTTCCCGGCCAGCTCATATGCGCGGATGGCGATCCTACCGACAGCACTCACTGGGTGGCATACTACTGGGCTTCAATCTTGATAGTAGACACCATTCTTCTAGCTCTCACTATGCGGAAGGCCTACTAGTATTGTTCGAGTGGAAGAGGAAATCGATCGCTCAAAGATTTGGCCACGGATTCTGTTTTCTACTTCGCAATGTCAGGCTTCTCTTTTTCTTCCGTTATATCACAAATTCTGAGGATGGTCATCCAGTATCTTCTTCATTTATGGGGTTAACCTTTGCGCTCTGGGTTGTCAAGAGGGTATGTCGCACCTCAATCATCAGCTAACAACTTTACTCTGACAAGGCCAAAGATAACCTTAGATGAAATTGGCACCGCCTTCTCCTTTGTCATTACCTCCATTTTTGTGAGCCGTCTTCTCATATCCGTCTGATTATCGTACTATGGAGGTCGGAATGTTGATCTATCGGCATATCCCATTTCTGATCCCTTTATGAGCACCCCAACGGACACGACTATTGCGCTTTCAACCTTTGATGAACGAACTGGGGTTTGGTCCCCAACGTTTTTCCGTAATGTTTCATATCTATTCTGTGTTACATTTATTTCTAGCTTTCATTTATATGTTCCACTTGCCTTGGTTGGCATAACGAAGACGATGGAAGCAAGAGCCGTCTTGCGGGACGCCGATAAAGGAACTGGACAAATATTGACCCGTTACTTGCAAATTGATAAGTTCATACTATATTTGTGGCGTTAATCACAATCCGAAGGCCGAACGGCGAAGAGTAGATGTCGTCAATATAGCCAATAGTGTTAACTGCTATTTTGACGTGGAATCAGCTGGGATTCTAAGTCCAGAGACGGCCGAGAATAACCTAAAATATCTAGGGAAGTCTAACCTAATTCTCATGTATATTTCGCTCAACTGACGTTAACTTACGAATGATCATCTGTCCACCCAGAGCTGCGGAACATCGCACGACGCCTTATAAACAGGAAGGCTGGTCTGGAGGTGGTCTTTCATCGTCTTCGCCACACAAATGGCCCAGAGGAAGGACTTCAAGGTGGCAATAATGGGGGGCGGGATAGGTGGATTGGTTTTAGCTTTAGGTTTGGCGCGGGGAGGTATCCATGTCGATATCTTTGAACAAGCTGTGAGGAATTCTAATATGCTTCAGGGGTTTTAAGTTCGACTTGTTCTCATAAAATTTATTAGCATAAATTCGAGGAAATCGGCGCAGGTGTTGGGGTGGGTGAGTATTCGTGGCATGGTGTATTTCCAATTTGTAATCAGAGTCCAAGGTCCCAATGCTGTCCGAGTACTGAACAAGATAGGAGTCTTGGAAAGCGTCCTCAAAATCGCAGACGAGCCATTGAACATGCGCACCTTCTTGTTTGTTTCGGGCTTACCGGGGCATGAGATTATTTACGAAGTATGCAGGTCTGGGAATATTCTCAGAATTTCTGATACCAAGATATATCCAGTATCCTGGACGAGAAACCGATACAGGTTTGGGCGTCCACAGAGCACAGTTTATCGACGCCCTTGTTTCCTTCCTTCCACAGGGGATTTCTCATTTCGACAAGAAATGTATCTCTGTCAAAGAAAATTCCGATGGTGTCACAGTTAGTTTTGAGGACGGAACAAAACATACGGCCGATATCGTAATAGGGTGCGATGGGATTCGAAGTGTAGTTCGGACAGCTGTGCTTGGGAAGGAGGTACAAGCAAAATTCACGAGGACAGTGGCGTATCGTGGCCTAATACCAGAGAAGAATGCGGTTGAGGCGCTTGGACCAGGAATATCGGCGAGGCCTCATTGTTATGTCGGACCAGACAGAGTAAGATTGCCACAGAAAATTGTACGCATCCGAAAAGCCTAACCAAAGGATTAGCATATCATAGCGTTTCCTTTGACAGGGAAGAAAATCGTCAGCATTGGAATAGTTCGGCCTAATTATTTATACTCACAGTCTGGCATAGGTGAATCTTGTGGTATTCGTTACAGACCGTAAGACGCCAGTTGAAGAACAAGGACCTAAACAAGGCCAAACGTGGGTCACCTCAGGAACAACACAACGAGAGATGTTACAGCATTTTGACGGCTGGGGTCCACAAGTGTTGAAGCTTTTATCGGTAAATGTTTTTAATATGGGATTGTTTAAAGGTACTTACATATTCCAAGAATATTTCGAAACCAAGCAAGTAGTTTTTACATGCATTTGACCCACCATTAGAGACATATGTCAAAGGGAGAGTAGCACTGTTGGGAGATGCGGTGAACCCTGTTCTTCTTACGATCAGAGTGAAGAATGCTGCTAAAAACGCTACACACTTCAGGCCCACAGCATGCTTCCTCACCTCGGTGCTGGTGCCGGCCAAGCAATGGAAGACGGTTATGTCTTGTCAGAGTTGCTTACCCATCCATCTGCCCGAAAAGAGAATCTTGAGGTGCGTTTACTCAGTACCCTTCCTTGACGTTGTTAAATCCAGTCTTCAAAGAAAATTCTGGAGGCGTATGATAAAGTCAGGAGACCTCGGGCAAATAGCGTTCTTACGGGAAGCTATGCTGTTGGAGAGATATACGAGCATGCGGGTCCTTCAGGAAACACGATCAAAGACATAAGAGCCGACCTGGATGGAATTTGGGATTTTGTTTGGCACCATGATTTGGAGGAGGACATCCGTCAGGCCCTTCGGCTGGCACAAGGAGGCTGATAGGGTAGCGGACGCACGACAGGCTATAAATGGTTGTTCCAGTGCTTGTACCTTTTATGGTACAGCAAGATCAGTCTTTAGATATATTTCAGGTTTTAAATTTAAGACAGGTATCAAAACCACATCAAACCATTCACAAACATCAAGGACATCACAGTAAACCAAAGAAACGAGCCGAGAAAGATTAGTGAATCTTTTGTATAGAATCAATCCTGGCTTTCTGAACGAGCCTCCTGAGTCTTGTTAATGCAGGGAAACCGAGTATCAGAGCAGCAACAACCCATTTGGTCTAAATAAAATATCAGGAAGTATTAGAAAAAACGGGAGCGCACTGTGACTTACTCCTAAAACGATGCCGGTCGAATGTCTTCTGCATAACGAGGCAACGTAAAGAGCTTCAAGGGTATGAACCACGATGGTAAAACCCCAACAAATTTTCAGGATCGTGGGGCCGACGATTTGACGAATCCACGGACCAAGGTTTTGGATTGTGGAATAGGGTCGCGGGACTGAGTAGGTAACATAGACAAGGAAAGTCAAGAGGAAAACGGTTATGAATGAGTCACGATGGAGCTCGAATGTTGTGATTTGGGGCCGTTTAGTCTGAAAACGAATCAGGTTTCCCAGTACGGTGAACCGTGAATGGGTTAGGATCTCACCATACCCAGAGCTTCTTCAGCATCGAGCTTCATTCCAAGGAGACGTGGCTTGACTTCTTCATACCCTGACAAGGGAGGGTTGAAAGGAATTGAGACCTGGCTCTTTTCTCCTCCTTTCAAAACATATGACAAGTACATTTGCTGGCTCTGTCTGTCAATCAGAATGCAGACTCGCGAGCAGAAGACAAACCTTCATGTCAATAGAAGTCATGGTAGCTGATTCCACTGTTCCTTTGACCTTTCCCCAATGGCGAACATATGCGACTAGTTGCAAGAATATTAAATAAATATTGACTATGCTTCAACCTAACGAGGCAGAGCTTTCACCTAAAGTATCCGGATGGTTACTCATGTAGGCGCAAAGAAAACCTGAACTCGACGCAACAGAGTCTGACATGGTATTGAAGAAGGGAGATTGTAGACTGAGAATATAAATTCAATGATGTGTGAGATATATAGGAAAAGTTAGAATGAAACCCTCTAGTTTTAATTCGGTCAGATGAAGCTGAGTGTGGGAATCTGACACGTCAGTGAGACCACGTGACTGGTTATATAAGAAGAGCGACAACGTTTCTCACACCTTTTCATTTCTTCCACCATGGCGAATATTCTATCGGAGGAGATATTCCAACAGATGTTTTATGCTCACCTCCATATATCAGATGAACACCTATGTTCAAACTCTCTAACAGCTTTTGGAAGCAATAACTCTGTCTCAACGTCTTTAGTTTTACTCGTTTGCAAAAGATGGCGACGCGTCTCCGTCCCGATTCTCTACGAAGTCGTCGTGTTGAGAAGTAATGCACAAGTCAAAGTATTGAATCAGAATTTATCTCATGACCAGTCTCGAGCACGCTACATCAAAAAGCTCCGCATCGAAGACGCATTTACCGGCTTACAAGAGGTGCTTCGAGCTTGCCACGCCTTGCATACCCTTTGTTACAATCTCGACGTTGGTTCAATTGCTCGTGTATCTGGTATTTTTTGCCACATTAATCCCAGCCGCGTTATTTGCTCGATTCTGGATCCTACAGAAATAAGATGAGGACCACCATACTCGACGCGACGATCCAAGCTATTCTCCTCTGGATGAACTTTGTGCATATCATATTGACGAGTAAAGCCTCCTTTCATATCTCTATTGTTAATATTCCAGGGTCAGTTCCATATCCCGTTAACTGTCCTCCAATGAACTCGGCATAAGTGTCGAGTTCTGCGTCACGCTCTGGATAGAGGTAGAGGATAGCTCTCTTGGCAATTGTGAAGGCGTGGAGCCAGTCTCCATGTGTCGAGATAGACTTTGTGGGTTTTGAGGACGATTCCCCTGGGATGGAGACTTCAAGGTCCCCCAGCCTTTGTGTGAATTTGGTGTCAGATGTGAGGGCGTAGCGGTCATCGAACACCTTGTTGAAGTCGATGTTGCCTTTCATTGAAGTTCTCGTATGTAATATTTTCTCTCTAATATATCGCATGCCGAGTATCTCAGGGTAAATCGAGCGGAGAAATGTGCCCTTCAGCTTCTATCTTCACTCGTTGCGGCACTCAAAGCAAGTCGGTTTCCAGCCATGTGCCAAATTGTTTCACGGAGTTATTGGTGGCCTACCGCGGAGTAAAAATAATACTCACTCTGGAATGATTGTACTCCTTAATATTTCTCTGCAGACGTGACATCACCAAAGACCATAACGTGAAGTACACGCTAAAGATTCGGCAAGTAGCATCACATATGGAGGTGGTGGATGACCAGTCGCAAACTTTCAGGATGCGTGCCATTAAATAAGTAATATCCAAAATACGTGATAAAGATGATATTCCTGCTTGTAACAAATACTCTGTAATTCTCCTAGACAGCGCGTAAAATTAGAACTATCTGTTGATCCATTGCCGAAGTGCCAATCAGGAAGCTGACGAGTGGAACTGACGCGCGGCTTCCTATTCTTGACGATGGATTGTAACATGCTGCGTTATCGGCTTTGTCAGTCTTCCTCATCCCTTTCCCAAGGTCGTCGGAGTCGGTCATGTCGACGCCAACTCCTGCAACCCATGAAAGACAGCCTTTGTTGACAGCTGAAGCACAGAATAACGGCCAGGCGTATACCAGTCCGGACGTAGCCGATGGGGAGCTAGGACAGGCTGAAGCAGTACTGCAGCCCAAGAAGACGCGTAGCAAGGTCAAGATTGCATGGTATATCTTCCTAGTTCTTCTATGCGCTTTTGGATTGGCGGTATTCATCAAGGGATGGATTGACGCGGACGATGTTGATGTACGTTTTGTGAAGAACGACTCGAGAAGCTAAATAACGCTATAATTCCTAGTTCGATCTCAGAGGTGCCTTGATGAGTGCTTTAGGCGGAGGGTTGAGTGGTGCTGCAGGTGAATCGTTCTATATGTGATGTCAAGAGAAGGTGTTGAACATTCACTTTAGCAATGGTACTGCAAGTGCTGTTATTGATGGTACCCTGTTTATGTTCATGTTAATTATATTCATAGCCTAATTAACTGCTCTCAGCCTCTCAGAACCGTCATGAACTACCAATATCGTAAGAGCGCGTCTGTCAAATTTTGGTTGGCTGTCTAACAACATCTGCTTAGGGTTCGGAACCAATACGACATTGGCCATAAAGACTCTCTATGCCGATGGCGGTTTCTCTAGATACTATCAAGGGCTGGGAGCTGCTCTTATTCAGGGTATGTCTATCAATATAACCTATGTAGTCTTCACTGATGTTCTAAAGGCCCTGTCTCTCGCTTCGGCGACACTGCTGCTAACGCTGGAATATTGGCTCTTCTCGCCTCGAACTCGTACCTCAAGAACCTTCCTAAATGGTTCCAGACTATTTTTGCCAGCGTAGCTGCAGCTCTGTTCCGCATTATTCTTACGCCTGTTGATACGCTCAAGGTGAGTTGCCATCATCTTCCTTCCTTCCGCGGTTTCTGAACATTATACTCTAGACAACGCTGCAAGCTCAAGGAAGGCCTGGGTGGGATATCCTGAAACGAAGAGTCTGTATTCTTCGTGCTTCATTATGTTGGGTTCTTACGTTCTTCACAGATTAAACAATACGGTATCACCACGCTTTGGTATGGCGCTGTCGCCACAGCCGCCGCAACATTCGTTGGCCATTATCCTTGGTAACTTCTCATTCCAATGTCATTAACCAAGGATCCTGATATCGCCTCTTCCCAGGTTTGCTACCTACAACACACTAGAAGATAAATTACCAGAGCCCCATACCTTACTCCAAAAACTCGCCCGCCAAGCCTTTATTGGGTTCGTAGCTAGCGTCATAAGCGATACTTCCAGCAACAGCATTCGCGTCGTAAAGACATACAGACAAGTCAACGAAGAGCGTGTTGGCTATTGTAAGTAATGTTAACGAGCTGTTGGTGGAGGTGTTTGCTGACGTTTACCTAGCTGAAGCCGCACGCCGCGTCATTGCTCAAGATGGCTGGGTAGGCTTATTTGGACGTGGTCTCAAGACTAGAATTCTTGCCAATGGTCTACAAGGACTCCTATTCTCCGTCCTTTGGAAACTCTTTTTGGATTTGTAAGTTTGTTTGTCGCTGTTGTCTTTTCTGTCATTGATGAATCTCTATAGATGGAATGACAAAACGAAGTCATAGAGTCATAGAGTCATAGAGTCATAGAGTCACTATGGACACTGAATTTTGTTCAGATCGTTTTCTTTATTGTAATTGTATTGGAATCATTTTTATTTATTTACTCCGTCCATAGGAAAAGATAGGAAAACATCTTCACGTTCTGGCCTCCGGACCCGGGTACTATGTGATTGATCGATCACGCCCAACCATTCCCCTCATTATGTGACTCCGGCGAAGATAGTACATTTGCTACATACACACCAGAACATTCTGTACCTTCGCTGTTCACCCGAAATTGGCCGTTGCCATTCATAACATAAAGTCTAAAGGCTAGGTTTAATGCGACAGATTACATGTATCTCGAATGATATATCGAGCGGGAAATTTCGGGGAAGGGAATATCAAGGTGTCCTGGTCGAATTTTTCATACCTTGACAAAGATGGACTTGACCCTGGTCAATTGGTCATAACCTTCAACAGAAAGAAATTCAGCAGCCCGATTTCACGATAAAATGAAAATGAACCATCTTACCGAGCTCGCTACAACTCACTCCCCTTCCACTATCTTTAACCCCAGTCCAAGCCAAGGATGGATCAACCGAATCACATCTGTTAATATCAGATCGTGTTAATGTTCATAATAAATCAAATCAAAAAGACACTAACTTGTTCAGAAATACGGTCCCGTACTCCAACTCGTCAGCTAACTCTCTGAACTTCCCTTCGGATTGAAGGGAGGTCCAAATCCCAGCGGTGAGGCCGTAGGGCGAATCATTCATCAAGGCAATGGCTTCTTCGTCGGATGATACCTGGAGAGTCATATATTTAGTTAACAATAAGAAATATAGTCTCGGTGGTCCCGATTGAGAAACTTACCTTCATGATGCCAACTACGGGGCCAAAGGTTTCTTCCTGTAGGGTGAGGGGATGAAGATATAAGTAGTAGAGAATAAAATGAGCATCAATATTTACCTTCATCACTTCCATAGCTGCGAACGTCACTAAGCTTAAATAGAAATAAAGACAACACTGAGGACTCACAATGGTCGACGTTAGCAAGAACCTGTGGAGCAACATAGGTGGTGCCTCTAAGACAAAGATGTGAATAAATTAGTGAGCATGGATGTCTCAGACATACTGCTGGGCCGCTGGGAAAAGATCTTCGGGAATAAGTGCCTTAGCGCCAGCAGAAACTGAAGTCAAACATGTCAGAAAAATGCAAGAAAAAAAAAAAAGACTAAGCAAAATTTACCTGCATCCGCAACTTGTTTACGGATCCGCTCGGCCGATACTAAGCTAACAACAGGTCCAAGACTCGTTTCGGGGTCCGTTGGATCTCCAAGCTTGTAGGACTGTAGGAGGAGTAAAATAATGAGATCTTTGTCTTGTTGTTCATTGAGAAAGTGTTAACCTTAGTTTCCTTAACAAACTTTTCGACGAACTCGTCGTATTTAGATTCGTGAACGTAAATACGCTAAACAGAGGCATTAATTTCACGTTAGAGAATCAGGGAGATGAGCTACCTCGACTGAGCAGCAGCTTTGCCCTGAGTTGAAGAAAGCTCCTGTGAAATAGTCGGTACGTAGAATAAGCTGAAGGCTTCTGTATTACTTGCCATCGACAAGCTCGGGAACGGTGAAATCAACATCAGCATCCTCGCGTACGTATGCAGGATCCTTTCCTCCCAACTGAACATGTTCA
>Ga0157379_10003990_pt1 | contig 12580 bp, 14 predicted proteins | sample S25metaG_FD_121802 | JGI IMG/M metagenome (GOLD analysis project Ga0157379, IMG submission 121802) | Switchgrass rhizosphere microbial communities from Kellogg Biological Station, Michigan, USA - S2-5 metaG | ecosystem: Host-associated > Plants > Roots > Rhizosphere > Soil | place: USA... | reverse complement strand
TCCATATGTCGAAGTCTGTACTTTGATCTGACTCACCATTCATAGCTGAATATTAATGACTTACAGTGCAACAAGGTGGTTTCTGTTAGCTTAGTGTAAAATTTACCTTTTGGTGATACCTGCCTCCCTGGATTCTTCATTTGGATGAAGTTCAACTGTCACCACCTAGGGGAAAAGAGGGGAATCAGTTTGCTGTGCGAAGCAACGGCTCAGTCCCAAGTTGATGGCTATGGGCCCATGTATGTACACTATCCGTTTGCCTCACGAGCTTACCGAGGTCAAACGTGAATTCACTCTTATTTCTGATTGCGACGTTTGTTTCAACACATTCCCACATCATAATATGGCTGGTCCTCAGTAAGACCGAAGGAGGTTGTTGTTGATGGCCGGAACCATAAATTTCGGAAGCTGATGGTCTCACCCAGCAGAAATGCTCAGAAGGAAGGAAGGGGGTGTTCTTTGGAATGACCTTGCTCACGCTATTAGCGTGCTGTCCTGAGCTTATTTCATAGTTATATGTCATGTCTGCGTCTCAAAAATAAGAGCAATAGTCTTTTAAAAGAGGCGGTGATTTCAGCACCAGGTAGTAATATTACAGCAAAGCGGAAGGAGAACATAACAATGAGGCTGAAGACGGGAGCAATTTCTGAGTAACATCGGGGCTAACTCTTGCAATCCTCTGAGTGCTCCACCATAAGCAACCATGAGTAATCCGGAAGGGGGAAATAAGGAAATACCTGTCTAATTGTAGAATTCTTCACTCGAAGAGGAAGAAGTCGACATAAGCCTGGGGAACACCATTCAACTCCAGATTGAAGCAGGTGTTCACAGTAGGAATCTGGGCGGCAATCTCGCAAATGTCGAGCCCTGCAAAAACCTGGGGAAATTTTTCAGGAGTTGATACTGAATGCACACACAAGGACACCTACACCAAAGGTGAATCCCGCACCTGTAGGGGACCACGCCATGGCCGACTCGAATGCGAATGAATTGGAAGTGAGGCACTGGTCGATTGGGAGTTCACTGAACGCGAACTCTAAACAAGTGCCGAGGCAGGCCTGTGAGGAGCATATGATCAAGGCGGGGACAGATGGAAGGGGGTTGGGGAGGTCAGGGTGCGGTATTATCCCAGTATGAACATTGGCGTTTGTCGAGGCAACACCAGTGGTGGGGATCGCTCCTTGAACGGTGAATTCACCATGAATGGGAACTGCGGTCAGGCTGGAGCCTTTTGCCACTTCAACAGAGGGGCCGCTGCGGCCCTCGAGGGGGTTTGCGACGACACCGAGGACCAGGATCGCGAGGGTGAAGAGAGGGTTGAGTTGCATTGTGAAACCTGCAAAGGGGATTGTGGTGGCAGGAAAGAGTGTTGTATGACTCGTCGCCTGGTAGAATTCACCAGTCAACGCTAGGATTTTATATCCAAGCGCTGCATGTTCGATGATCTTCCATTTCACATATACGTTAGTCTGGACAAACGTGAACAGTTGGTGGAGGATTTCCGGTGTTCAGATGCGCATCACAGACAGGTAAGAAGCAAAATTGTGGTGCTCGTCGTACCCTAACAGTCATGTTGGATCGGAGAAAAGGAGGTGCGGAAGGCAGGAGGCAGTTCAGAAGATACACTCAGATCATGAAGATGTTTCCTTGTCAATTCACCACTCTCACCCAAGTCAGTGGATCGACTCCGTGAACCAATTCAGGACCCCAAGTAATTATGGTATACTTTCTGTCTGGTATTCCATCTGTCTCGTGTCCTATCTATCTCTATCTCGTCGGCCGCGATTCTCTTCTTTCATCCAGACACTGTGGTGACTTTCCTCCATTTAAAGGAGTTATTGACATCAACTGCAGGGACAAGAAACAATCGATGCTGTGGCCGAAGCAAGGGGGGGTTTCTAAATAAATAACGTGATTTGAAGACATAAACGGAGACGTAAGAGTAGGGAGTCCGGTAGAGTTATTATCAATTTCAAGGAGGTTTTTCCAATCTTCTGGAGATGTAGAGAATTGGGCATTAAAATAAGCTAGCAACCTCATAAACATAAAAGGTGGTGTGTTAAATAGGGGAATTCACGACGGAAGTGAGGGACTATGTGGCTGGATGATGGTGGGGTTCCCTTTTTCACAGCCAATTGAACATAGGATCAGATCACCAAAATCGGCAAAGAATACTAGTTTCCTGTCTCGAAGCTGGAGATTTTGTTGGATTTACGAACGCTCAGCAAAGTCACGCTGTGAATTCCGTTCCGTGCTGTGCAGCGCCAACCTGCACGAACTCCATTTTATTGTTCCCCACTGGGTTGTACAGCATATATTTGATATAAAAGTAGCTTACATGTTGTACATACGATATCCGTTGCCTCACGAGCTCACCGAGGCCAAACGTAACTTTACCCCTTTATTTGTGATTGCGACGTTTATTCCAACAAATATATGGTTCAAAAAGTTCCTCCTCTTTAGTAATATCGGAAAGCGTCAATCTCTCTTGCGAAGATGAGAAGGAGTTGAATCTGGGGATGATAATTCGAGAATGGAAGGTAGAATACAGGAAAAGCCTCCGACGCGCCCACAACAATCCCTGCTCTACTGCCGGAGCTTCCCTCCATCTCTTCCAACGTGCCCTACGGTTTCCAAACGAGGGTGTGGGTCCAGGGCCGCTCCCGGCGCTGCTTCCTAGACCACCAGGCAGAGGAAGCAGATGAGGCTTCCTCAGCGTCTTGCTTCAGAAGATTTATTTTCCTCCTTAGATTCAAAGGGTTTATATCCCAGTCCCCAATCGTCGATGTATTTAGCCCCTTTCTCAGTCACATTGGATCATTGGAGCAAAGCATCAAGTGTCCACAGCAAAAGGAACCAACTGAGGAAACTGAAGGCTTCCTAAGACGAATAATTCGACACTTTTAATAGAACTGACGAACAGTTTCATTAAGGTTCTCGCCCATTTCTTGAAAGATAAGTCTTAATGTTCCAAACTCGGATATGCTCTCCCCTAGAATGGGTCCTATCCTAGGATGGGTCTGGGTCTCGCACGAGCCTGCATACACCACCAGTGAGTGTAGAGATGTCAAAATGCAACGGCAATTTTTTTCTTTGTTTCGGAAGTCCAGAGGTGTGATACAGGATCATCATATATAGCAACCCTTCGTAATAAAGACAAAATCGGCTCCCAAATGTGGTATAACTACTTGACTGGAGAAAACGGAATGCACGTTGGCTGTCCAACGTGTAAAAATCAACTTCGAATTGCTATATGTCACTAATTATCCTGTATGTCTGTGCGCTCGACTTACTCAATTTACTACTGTCAAATGGCATCTCACGATGCTTCATCATACCACCATCTAGTGCATCAACAGCTCGCTCCAACGTTGCTTACGTACTTACTTGACGGCAATTTAGACGATAGGAATCTGCTTGAGGTTTTGGGATGTAAGGTTTAGCATGAATGAGGATATACGAAGAGTATTGTAAGCTCTTAATTCAACAGGAGAAGAGGGAGGTCAGGTGTTTAGTGCGTGAGCGGGGAGAAGACCCTCCACCGAATAATAGATATTCTAGTGTTATTTTCCACGCGCTCATTGATTTGTTTGGCTTCTTCTTTGTTGTGCTTTATTCTCACGTTTTTAAATACTTACGCATCTCTTCCAGATATTTGTTATATTTAGCCGGTAGATCATTCTGAATCAGAAACGGCCGTGAAGCGAGGATATCTTTAGAATTGGAAACATGCCATGGCGGAGTTCAACCACCGTTTGGCAGATGAACGTGTGCATAAGTCACCTCTGTTGGAATAAACGTTGAAAATCACAAATAAAAGCAGTATGGGCACCCCTGATGAGATACCTAGTAGGTACATACACGTCAAGTCAATGAACGGCCTATTAGGTCGTCCCACTGAAGGAGCTCCCGCGGAGCCCCTGTCCCCTTCCCCGCCCAGTCGCCAATCTTGAGGATGTCCTTATACATTGAGCACCTCCGTTGCCACAATCAAGTAAGTACCCAAATTCTTGCGGAGTTACTTGGGTGGATATACGGTGTTCCTCTATCAGAAGCGAAGAACCCCTCATCGCATTTGACGAATTCCTTAGCCAGAAATGAGGAACTCCTCCTCGCAATTAAGGAACTCCTCAGCCCTAGTCGAGTCGGTCCTCTGCGGAATTAGAGAAGTCCTCTACAACGCTGATCAAATATTTCATTTCTACTACCCAGTCACTTGTTTGTTGAAATAAGGGGTTCTTCAGTCCTTACTCGAGTATGTAGCAGTTGACCCTCGCAATCGAGCGAGGTTGTATGCAATTGTAGCTACATTTAAATACAAGTATAACGGAGCTAAGGCGAATGTGAATGATCAAAATAGAGCATAACATAGCTTCACCGGAACAAAAGGAAAAATGCAGTGAATAAAGAAAAATAGTCTGGGCACGGAAATTGACTACTTGCGTAGCTCTCGTATTACAAACTATAATCTCGACATTTTTGGTCTTCCAGGAGTTCCTCTGTAATCAGTGGGCGGCTTCTCTTTCCTAAGTCACTGACTCCTTGGTACTCCACGGTATGGAGGAAGCCTGGGATGATGGCCGGCATGCGGCTATGGGTGCGCGTGATGAATGAACAGACATTCCAGGCTGGATATATCATAGATAGGTTTGTATGGACCTACACACTCTATATGTCAGCTGGCTATGGAGAGACAGGAGTGAAGAGTTGGATCTCAAAGGCTGTGGTGGAGACGGAAGAGTGGTTGAAAACGGCAATGTGAGTTATTTGAAACTTCGTTTACTGAAAGGTTTTGCTTTCACAGAGACGCTAAGTTGACGGAGACGCGTAGTCCCACGATAGGATGACCGGTCGATGCCAACAATGTATAGCGGGAGTAAAAGACTTGTAGATACAGAGCGTAGAACTACCTCTTATATACCCTTTTCCGCATAAATCTTACTCCGTCTCTAGGGAAGCCAGGACGACTTGGATGTCCCTGGCTTTTCAATCCTGCCATTCCGGATCGCAATCTGGTTAGAAAATAATAAGTGATTAGTAAACGGTCCGATTCCTTACATTTACCCAGGGTCCCCACCGTTTGTGTCAGTATTAGAATGCGCCCAGATATTTGGGAACTGTGTAAACATCTGGTTAGGTAATGCTTGTCTTTGCAGTGCGAATTCCTTAACTTACTGCCGAACAGATTTAACGAAACTCGTGCGAATACCTCCCCAACCGCGCTCACTACAACTGCACCATCCAAATTTGCGCTCTCTATAACCGCTCTCTCCAAGTCCGCAGCCTCCAAGCCCATGCTAAGTTCTATGCTTAAGGTCACGGAAAGAAACACAAATGATAAGAGTGTGTTCGGCGCCTAAATGAATCAAAATATTCATGCCAAGTAGCAAAATGCACTGGCTGTTTGGCTGCAATCACTTTCTAGAAAACGATCATTTTTGAGCAAAATTCTCCGTGCCAAATCAAAAGTGACCTCTGGAGGTTCATTTTGTGTCTCTTTTGGCAAAGTAGGAGCGCTCTTCTACTGGTACACTTGTAACTCATCTTCGCTGACCTCAATCACAATGCCTAGTGGTTCTCTGTCTTCTAGTGACGAAGGTAATAATAAAATAGGATCTGATGAGAAGGAGAGGAGGAGGAACAAGACCTCCTGGTCAACCAAGGAGGACGAGACTCTTCTCATGGTCCTATGGGAGCAGAAGAAGTTGGGCAATCAGGCCGAATCAGGCCGGAAGCCCACAGTCTGGACAGCCGTAGCTACAGCCCTTGAGAAGAATCATCCAGCAACAAAGTACCTCCGAAGAATGCAAAGCAGTGTATATCCCGTTTTGTGAGGGTGAGTTCTCGGGACAGCTATCTTGAGGTGCGTCTCACACTACTCCTTGTTTCTTATACTGATCAGAGCCTCTAGAAACATAAAAAAACACAAGAAGTGGCGCGCATTTCCTTACTTTGATGATATGGCAGACCCTGTTGGGAATGCGATCACAACTGGCGAGAATGTGTTCTGCAGCTCTTTGGTGGGCAGAAGCAGTGAAGCACCAGAGGATCATTCAGGAGTTTCAGAGTCCTCGGATGAAGAGAATGGAGTGAAGGGTGCAAAAGGGGTGAGCTCTATATGTTATATTTGGGTTGCCAACAGCTGACCTTGCTATTACAATTTTACAAATGGAGCTACAAGTCCGAGGATGGCTCAAAGTCCCGCAAATGTCGCGCTACAGGCCCTGATGCTATCAATGCTGTTGCAGACTCTGTCTCACAGTTAGCTTCAGTGATTGAAGGATCAGAGAAGGCCACAGTGGCCATGCTATCGGGCAAGCGTGACCCTTCACCCCTTCGGTGGACCAGGGCTTTCAGATAATGAACTGGTTGGTGTAGCCGAAGTTTTTGAGAGAGTAGAAATGCAGCAGATGCCTACCTAGCACTCAAGATGCCCTTATCCCCTAAGTTCTGATATCGAAATAGAGTTAACACCAGAGGTGTGGATATCAATTCTTGGGTTGCAACCAGGGACACACTATCAATATCATGTCAAGTAGCAGAGAGTCAGCAACATCAGGAAAATAGAACAGTTGCTCTGAGGTCTCCAGAGCACTCAGATTGCTCAGACACCGTAGAGATAACCCCCTGTCTCTCTGAGATTGTCCACATTCTTTCAGATTACCCTGCCAGTCTCAGATTACCCCCTCAGTCTCAGATTCTTGGGTAGTCAGCTTGGTTAGAAAATCTATTTTAGACATGACATCACATAATAACGGGCGACTTCATCCCAATCGGTTGTTTAGATCTTCCTGAAAAGAACACTTTAATTTTCGAAATAGAATATAAATTTTTTATATATTGACTTTTCATTATAAACAGGTAAGGTAAAGCATTATAAACAAGTAATGTAAAGTAGACATTGAGAAATTGAATAGAGTAAGGGTATCATAATTAATGGGGTGGCCCCTTCAGTTGCACGGTACACCCACTGCACTGGAAGATCCTCCACTGCCCACTGCTGTCTGAGCAACCATTGCGAGAAGCTGCTCTGTTCCAATGTCTTAAAACTGCAATATGGCATTGAAACTGGCCTCATCTTCAGTTTCTGGGATATTGGCTGCCAGTATTTATGAGACTTACATATGCATTGGTAAGAGAATATACAATACATGCCGTCCTTTCTTCCATGTCTTCTTTGGAAGGCCAGATGAGATTCAGGCTTGTCTGAAATACTCACCATAGAATGGATAATACATATATGCTAAGCAAGCAAAAGTCTTTTCACAAGCATTTATGCAACTGCCAGCATACATATTACATACTGCTCTGCCTTCTGAGTCCAGTGCCATGTCCGACAACATGATCCATGTTCGACACTCCAATGATTCATGCGAGAATTATTGCATTCCCCAGGAAATGCGAGTGAGCTGTTATGAAAGTTCGTCTCATTGGAAGGGGGGAAAGGGAAGGATCATTTTTCATTCTCAATTACAATTACCCTTTATACCAATCTCTGCAGTGTTGTTCTGTAACTCCAAGTCCCTGAGTTTCGAGATGGTGTATATACAGACATGTATAGAGAAGATTCCTGGATCTGATTGATAGCTTGGCAAATTTATGCGGCAACCAGAGATGGATGATAGACGACACTTGCTCCAAAATAACTATCTGAGCAGTCTGAGCAATCTGAAGGCTCTGGGATGTACTATAGTGCTCTATACTCACCTGTTAGACTGTAGAGAGGCTAGACACCCAGTGCAAGTTTCCTGATGAAGGACTAGTATTTTCAGCTCCTGTTATTGTTATATATCTCTTGGACCAGACACTGTAAAATTGATGTTTGTAAGATGGATAGTTGGATGGCTTGTGAAGCTGGAGCATAAGTTACACTGGAGGCATAGAAAGGTTTTCAGCCAAATAAAATTTGAGAAAAATCTTAAAGGTCAGCCACTTTCATTTAGGATTTTCACTGGACAAAAACAATAATCAAATTCAACATTCTCAAAGAGTTTCATTAGAGTTTTCATAAGAAGACTTCAGAAACTCAGATAAAACTCTATAAGAGCCTGAAAATTATGATAAAATGCTATGAGAATGTTCAATTTTATCATGGTTTTCATCCAGTAGAAATCCTAAATAAAAGTGGCTGACCTTCAAGATTTTTCAAAAATTTTACTTGGCTGAAAACCTTTCTATGCCTTCAGTGTTAGATATCGATACTTCAGTGCTAGCCTCCTGGATACAAATCCCTAACTACAGTGGAATATTATATATTTCCAATCCCAAACCAAAGGAGGATATCAGCCATTACCCCCCTAGTATTCAATATAGAAACAGGTTTAGAGTAAGAGGCACAGATATCTATGCATGGTTGCAACAGGGATGCATTTTAGCTATATTTCCAGGTATAGAAAGGTCTGCTACAAATAAGTTGGGCTGGTCTTGGATATTCCAAGGGTAATATTGATAATAATGACAGTTTGCAAGATAGTTGTCTGGATTGCTTGTATAGCCTCAGAATACATTGTATATCCATATTCCAGTTCTATACTCATTGGATATGAGTCTCTGACTATGATGGACTATTAGACATGACCATCACCAACCAAGGAAATATATATATGCTGCCCAGAATATACATCAATATCTAATCTTTGTCTATGTGAGGGACCTCCATCCCAGCAATACTGAGATGGGCTCACTGTCTTTCAGACTATCTACTACTGTATTTCTAAACTCAAGATAAACTTTAACTTGAGTTTATCACGTTGTATGCATACCAGTGTTATTTCTGTTAAATGTAGAAGATATCAATGGATATCGATTGCCATTGAGGGATATAGAAAACAGTATTATATATCTAATGTGAATTACCATGCAGATTTCCCAGGCTTCTTAATAATTGGTATATATTTGGTACATAAATTTGCAATTATAAATGGTGAATTTCTCTGCTATATAAACAAAACACAAAGAAGGTATCTGGTGAGAAAATGAGAAGCATCTTCCACATCTTTCCTCTCATCATAATATATTGATCATATATCGATGAGAAGATAGGTTGTACATAGCAAATCAATATCCATTTAGATCTTGAAATCTGTTCTACAGATTAGATATCCTTGTTTCCTTTTGTTATTTTTTATTATTATAAATGATAGCTTTTCAACATATAATGGACAGCTGTGTCACCTCCAGATTAGATATCCATAAATCATGTCCCTCTGAGTCAATATCTCTTAAGGTGGGGTTATATGTCCTCCTGGGTTAAGGTTAGCAAAGCCAGAATGTATATACACCAGCCACTAAATATATCTGTAATGCTGAGGGATTATTCAAGGAACAAAGAAAACAAAATGGAGCTACAACATGCAAAAGGATTTACAGTAAGGAATTTGCACTGTAAGTAGTTATGCAGGTTTTTGTAGGGGAGATTGTATATACCAAACATCTATTTCAGTCTAGTAGTCCTTATATCCAGATATATATACCAACATCAGTCCATCCTCATATTGCTTGACCCACTGATGTACTAACAAGGCACATACAAGGCAATGCAAAGATGTAAATACTATTTGGTTAGATGGAAGGAGCTCCTGAAGAGCTCCTGATCTGTTTTACTGATGTCCCAGGGACCATGATGGACAGGAAATTTTGTCTAATGCAATATATGTAGGAGGTCCCCTCATCTGACACGAGACATTGAGGATGCCAATATAATTGATCTGAGACATGCTCATACGAAGGACTACCACAAAAATGGCTTTCTCTACCTTATCTGTGTGATGATGCCTGCATGAATGAGCCTGTGGTTGCATAACCGACTCAAGTCGTCAGTTCAGTGTTCTGCCCACCAGCACTTGGGAATGACAGGTACTTGGACAAACAGTTATATTGGTACATAGGCAAGAGTAGCAGCAGGTTTCTTCTTTTCGAAAAATAGTATGTACTATGTACTATGTGTGGATGCAAAGTGGAGGAAATAAATGGCCAAGAGTCTTGTGAGAAATTCAAATAATTGGTGTAGAACATGACTTTAGGCCATTTTCAACTTTTGTAGACCCAAGAAAAATTTGTTTTCTTTGGATATTATGGCATATATTGATCAGAAAAGATTTAAGGAATTTAATAAAGCTAATGTGATGTAAAATAGCCTCGGTCAAGCTGCCAAAGGCATTCCAGCACTCCTGGGAAGTTGAGAGTGACAGCTGACATCGTGAAGAAGATTTCTTGATCATTCACATGACCCACACTTCTATCTTCTTTCACAATTTGAAAATGGTTGCAAAATCAACTTCAAAGCATGTTGAGAAGCTCCAGAAGTATGCTGAGGTAGATTTAAATCTGGAGACTGCACTGGCAGAACTGAAGGAACAGGCATTCAAACCAAAGAAAGAGAGACTGAGCCTCCAATTAGTTGCTTGTAATAATCATGTTTCTTCCAGCACCCTATCACAGCATTTTAATGGGATGCAAACTGCAGCTGCCTATTTCAAGTCCTGTCAGAAGATTACCCCTGTTGAGGAAGATGTTCTTGCAAACATGATCCTTGAACTTGCTGATTGTGGATTTCCACCAACACAGGATCAAGTGACAGAAATGAGCAATCTACTGCTTCAAACACAATATGGTCCAGAGTATCAGCCCCTTGGAATCCACTGGGTCGATCAATTTCTCAATCGAAAGTGGAAGGTTCTTACACGCCACTGGAGCAAACCCCTGGACAACCTTCATGCCAATGGTCTCCATCTTGAGAATGTTACTGATCAGTTCAGTAATTTCATAAAGACCTTTATTGTTAATGCTGGGATTGATCTCCAGAATATTTATGGAATGGATGAGACTGGCTTCTGACTTGGTGATCTGGGGACCCATCAAGTGATTGGCTGTCGCAACAATAAATGTCAGCACAAGCAGGGTGGAGGTGCCAGAGGGATTCAGGCAGGGTGACAAAGATCAAGTCCTCCATCTGCTCAAGTCCATCTATGGTCTCAAGCAAGCCTCCAGAATCTGGCACACCAAACTAGACTCTGTTCTCTCCACTATGGGCTTCAAGAAAGTGCAGTCAGACAACTCCTTTGGGTGTATCAGAAGGATGGAGTCAGGATTATTATTCCTGTCTTTGTGGATGACATGACTCTGGTTTCAAAATCCAAGTCAGACATCAACTCTGTGGTCACCCAGCTGGAGCAGCACTTTAAGCTCAGGAGACTTAGTCCCATTGACTTTCTCTTGGGTGTCAAGGTGGAAAGGGAAAGAGGCCAGAAGACCATTCATCTATGTCAGAAGCAGTACAACCTGGACATCCTGGCAAGGTACAACTTCTCTGACGGTTCTCCTGTCTCTACTCCCCTCAATCATGGTGTCATTCTCACTGGAGCCCAGTGTCCATCTACTCCTGAAGAAGTTGAGGAGATGAGGCCTGTTCCTTATATCTCTGCTGTTGGCTCTCTCCTTTACCATGCTGTTGGCCTCTTGGCTAGATTCAACACCAAACCTGGCAAGGCTCACTGGGCAGCAGCCAAGCATCTCTTCAGATACCTCAAGGGAACATTCAATCCCAAGCTCTCCTTCTCCGCTGACACTTCAACTTCAGACACGTTTGTAGGCTACTCTGATGCAGCCCATGAAGGTGACAAGACTGAAGGATTCTCCACTGGAGCCTATGTGGCCAAGATGGGAACTGGAGCTATTAGTTGGAGAAGTAAAATTCAAGATGTAGTAAACACTGTCTACAACTGAAGCTGAATACATTGCAGCTGTTCATGCAGACCAGGAACTCAAGTGGTTACACAATCTTTTCACTGAAGTTAGCTACACCTTCTCCTCTCCTCACACATTGTGCATTGACAATCTGTCTGCCATTTCTGTGACTCAGAATCCTGAACACCATGGAAGGATGAAGCATCTAGACCTCAAGTACTTCTGGCTCAAGCATGAAGTTGCTGTGAAGAAATCTCTGGCCACTGTGCACTGCCCCACCAACTTCATGCCTGCTGATATCCTGACCAAGCCTCTGCCACTAGTGGAAGTAAATTCTGCCCTTGGCCTGCTGGGACTCACAGGATTAGGTGGGAGATATGCAGAGTGATTGCATCAGGTGGGAGTGTTGGCTGTGCTACAGTCACTATGCATTGCCTTGGTGCTGTGCATAGAGTGCAGACTGTACACACAGCCTTGGGGCTGTGTGTACTGCCTAGAGCTATGTTGCTGTGTAGAGCTATGTTGCTGTGTAGGGCTATGTTGCTGTGTTGATAGATGACTCACTGATGCTGTACATCATCCTGTATATAATGAGACTGGAGTTCAGTGGATGTTCCTTATCCCCTCATTTCATACTAAGTGAGAACTCCAGGCAAGTACCTTTACTTATATATCATCCCCTCACTTTATACTAAGTGAGAACTCCAAGCACTGGAGACATGTTAAAATTTTCTGAGACACAAAAGTTACAGAATAGGTTGAAACAATGCCATATTTTGTTATAAATTTTTGCGGTAAGAAATTGACAAAAGTTGCCCTTTTTAAAGACATTTCTTGAAATCAAAAATGTGAGAAAATATTTTTCTTCCCAATGGTTTTTTGAGCCAGGAAATTG